>Ga0182030_10000991_pt1 | contig 56911 bp, 50 predicted proteins | sample 812S3MmetaG_FD_121299 | JGI IMG/M metagenome (GOLD analysis project Ga0182030, IMG submission 121299) | Permafrost microbial communities from Stordalen Mire, Sweden - 812S3M metaG (Illumina Assembly) | ecosystem: Environmental > Terrestrial > Soil > Wetlands > Permafrost | place: Sweden... | reverse complement strand
GAAGGCGGAACCATTGCCGCGTGGGCGCAGGACAGCGGCGCGACGGCGGTGACGGCGTATGATGACGGCGTGGACAATGGTACCGAGCACGCGGTGTACAAGGGACTCGCCCTCGGCACGGTCAGCGGCGCGAATTATCTTTACGCCACTGATCTGCATAACAATAAGATTGACGTTTTCGATACCAACTTCACGAAGCCTGCAGCCATGCAGGGCAAATTTGTCGACCCCACCATCGCGGCGGGCTACGTGCCGTTCGGCATCACGGCGCTCAACAACCAGCTCTACGTCACCTACGCCATGCGCGATCCGGCGCTGCATGATGAAGTCACAGGCGCCGGTATGGGGTACGTCGACGTCTACGACTTCAGCGGCAACTTCTTGAACCGTTTCGCATCGGCGGGCGCGCTCAACGCCCCGTGGGGCATCGCGTCGGTACCGGCCGGATTTGGCTCACTCGAAGCGGATGATCTTCTTATCGGCAATTTCGGCGATGGCACCATCAACATTTTCACTCCTAACGGCACCTCTCTGGCCGCCTCGCAGGGGCCCCTCATGGTTAACGGCACGACAGTCTCGGTACCGGGACTGTGGTCCTTGGTATTTGGGAACGGTGACCCCGATAAGCCGCTCACGACGCTGTTCTACACTGCTGGATTTGCCGATCAGACGGACGGTGTGTTTGGCAAGATCGCGGTCAGCGCCGCGCCGGCGACCAACCCCTACAGCGGCTACTAAGCCGCAAGCGAAGGAGGGTCACAGCACGGGCTATGCCCCGCACAGGCGCGGGACATAGCCCGCTTTTCTTTGCTGCGGTGTGGCCCCTGGTGCGCCACGATCGCAGCAATCTTGGGAATAAACTGCTGCCCTCCGAAGTCTTCTCTCCTGAACCGCAACGTTGAAGGAGACGGACATGTCGGATGACCCCTCAGTGCTATCGCGCCGCAACGCGCTCAAATGCCTGGCCTATGGCGGAGCTGGAACACTCTTTGCGCTGTCGGGGGGCGTGTTCACGCCCATCGATCTCGCAATGGCGGCCGATGACAAATATGGCGCCGCAAAACTAGGCAAGCCGCTGTTCGTTCAAATCAGCGACACGCACATCGGCTTCAACAAGGAGGCGAACCCGGACGTGGCCGGCACCCTCGAACAGACGATCGACATCGTGAACAGCATGTCTACGCAGCCTGCGCTCATCATTCACACCGGCGATATCACGCACCTGTCGAAGGCCGCAGAATTCGACCTCGCACAGCAGCTGTTCACGGGTCTGCGCACCACCGAGATGCACACCGTCCCGGGCGAGCATGACACCACCGATGCGACGGTCACCGAGTACTTCAACCGGTTCGGCCAAGCCTCCCAAAACAAGGGCTACTACAGCTTCGATCATGCTGGCGTGCACTTCATCGGGCTCATCAATGTGCTGCAGTTCAAACCGGGTGGTCTTGGCACCTTGGGCGAAGAGCAACTCACCTGGGTGGCAGCCGACTTGAAAGGGCGCTCAGCGAGCACGCCGATCGTGGTCTTTGCTCACATGCCGTTGTGGACGATCTATGAGCCCTGGGGCTGGGGCACGGGGGATGCGGATCAACTGATGCGCCAATTGCGCCGCTTCGGCTCGGTCACCGTGCTCAATGGTCATATCCATCAGATCGTTCAGAAGGTCGAGGGCAATATCACCTTTCACACGGCACTTGCGACCTCCTATCCGCAGCCCGTCGCCGGCGTGGGGTCGGGACCCGGCCCGCTCAAGGTTCCCGCGGATCAATTGGCGGCGATGCTCGGGATCACCAGCGTCTCGGTGGTTAAACATCCGAGTGCGCTCGCACTCAACGACACGACGCTTGCCTAGCAAACAATCGAAATCTGATTAAGGAGCTATAGACGTGAATATTCGGCGAACTCAAATGGTGCTGACGGGCGTCGGCATGTTGATTCTCGGGGGGATGGAGATGTTTCTCCCCTCGGTGGCGGAAACCACGGACACGACGAAGATCGTCGTCAAGGACTTCATGTTCAACCCGACGCCCTTGATGGTGAAAGCCGGCGCGACCGTGACCTGGACCAACATGGACGATGAACCGCACACCGTGGTCAGCGACACCGGCGTCTTCAAGTCGGGCGGCATGGATACGAACGAGAGCTTCTCCTACAAGTTCGAAAAGCCAGGGACCTATCACTTCACCTGTTCGATCCATCCGCGCATGGTCGGAACCGTTGTCGTCCAGTAGTCCTGCATGAATAACGCAACGAAGACCAGCCTTGTTACTTCCGTTACTCTGGTAGCGTTCGCGATCGGCGGAGGGGCGGTGTTCGTCGGTTCCGGAGTCTATGACATTGGTGCCGACGACCATCATATGAAACTCACATTGGCAGTGATCGAGCAACTGCGGGAACGATCAATCCAGGACCGTATCCGCGGGCTCGAGATTCACGATATTTCCGATCCTGCAAGGATCGCAGCGGGCGCGCAACGCTACGCCAAGCTTTGCGTCGGATGTCACCTTGCACCTGGAGTGACGAAGTCGGACATTCGACCCGGTCTTTATCCTCATCCGCCCAACCTCGCACAGGGGGAGATGCAGGCGGAACAGCGAGCGTTTTGGATCATTAAACATGGGATCAAAATGAGCGCCATGCCGGCGTGGGGGAAATCGCTGGATGACGATGCGATCTGGGACCTCGTCGCGTTCGTCCGCAAGATGCCGGAAATGGCTCCGGAGACCTACGCGCAGATCGCACGGGTGCAGTAGTCGGCCGCTCTTTCTAGCCGAAACCAAGGAAGAGTGCGGCAACTGCATTTACTTCCTGTCCAAACATAAATTCTGCGACATGCCGGAACTGCAATTTCCTGTGGAGCCGCGCTGGTGGTGCCGTCTTTGGCGTGTGTGAGCTGCGGAGCCTGCGCGCCAGCAGCGCGCGCTCGCTGTGACTGCAGATTCCCACCGCTTGTGATAGTGTCGATCCGGGTGGGTGGCTGAGGCTGCCCGCAAATCGGCAATTGAGATAGGGGGAGATATGCGTTCAATGATCCTCGCACTCACTGCGACCGCGGCGACTGCGATTGTGTGTACCGGCGCTCTAGCGGAGGAGCCGGCCGGCGCGAAGGCCAAGATCTGCAATGGGTTCATGGATAATGTGATCCGCGGCGGCAAGATCGATGAGGCGGCAAAATACCTGGCACCCAACTTCAAGGATCACAACGCGCGAGTGACGTCGGAAAGCCGTGACGAATTCATCCAGAAGTTCAAAGCGTTGCAGGCCAGCATACCGGGGGGCCGCCCGTTTGGCGGCGCCGCCGGCGCCAGCAACGGGGATCGTGCCGCATCGACCACGCCGGCGCCTACGATCGTCTCCAGCGGCGACCTGGTCGTGTTCGTCGTGTCGGTACCGCCGCGCGCAGACCCCGCGCATCCAGGGCAGACGATGCCCTCGCCGACGCATTTCGATGTGTTCAAGATGCGCGGCGATAAGATCGCCGAACACTGGGATTGATCAGGGCTGAAGCGGCGGGCAGCGGCGTCGGTGGGACTACCGTGTCCGAAAGTAGCGTCTCGCCGTCATTGCGATACCGCCTGACCGCAATTCTCTAGATTAGGAGTCGCTCCCATGTCTCCTTTTTGATGCTCGTCCGTTCGAGGCCCTGCAAAAGTCGATGGCCAACAAAGCGACGCCCAAATGAGCGCGAGGCTCCTCAGGTGGCCCTTGCTGCAGCAGACTAATGGCTTGAGAGCAGGTCCCTCGCCGTGAAACAAAAGCAGTGTCACCGGAGGTAATTTGGCATCTAGGCAGCAACCTCGCTTGCTGCCAGACTGCGCGCGCAAACCCCGGATAATCGTTCGGCAGGCAACGGTACCCATGGAGAATGGAGCCGTGGCGTCGTCGAGGTCAACGAGAATTACATGACGGACGGTTAGGCGAAAAGTGGTATCTACCGAAGTCTGTGATGTCCTCATCGTGGGTGCCGGCCCCGTGGGACTTGCCCTGGCAATCGAGCTTGGGAGCCGCGGGGTGAGCTGCTTGGTTGTGGAGCGTAACGATCGGGTCGGATATGCGCCGCGTGCCAAGACGACCAATGTGCGCACCCGTACGCATCTGCGCCGTTGGGGCATCGCGGATCAGTTGGCGGCGGCCTCTCCATTCGGCGTCGATTATCCCTCGAACGTGGTATTCACGACGCGGCTGTGCGGCGTGGAACTCGCCCGCTTTGCCGATGCGTTCAACACGGCGCCCGCGCGCCATCCCCTCTATCCCGAACATGCCCAGTGGATCCCGCAGTACAAGCTAGAGGAAGTGTTGCGCGTGCATGCGGCGACGCTGGGCACGGTCAAGATGGTATTCAACGCAGAATTTGAAGCCTTTACGCAGGACGACAACCATATCGAGGCTCGCTTTCGGAATATCACAGAGTCGAAATCGATTTGCGCTCGTGCCCGATATTTAGTGGGTGCGGATGGTGCGCGCAGCAAAGTGCGCGAGGCAATTGGTGCCACGATGTCGGGGCGCCACGGACTTTCTTACAACTACAACGTCATTTTCCGAGCGCCCGGTCTTGCGCAAGCCCATCGGCATGGGCCAGCGATTTTCTACTGGCAGATCAATGCCGATGCGCCGAGCGCATTGGGACCCATGGACCGCGACGACGTCTGGTTCATTAGCTTGGTGGACGTGCCCCGCGACACGCGCCTAACCGATGAGCAGGCACGCGCGCATATCGAGCGGGCTACCGGCATCGATATGCCGTATGAGATCTTGAGCTCCGACCAATGGGTGGCAAGTCGCCTGATCGCCAACAAGTACCGTGAGGGACGCGCATTTCTGGCCGGCGATGCCTGCCATCTGCATCCGCCGTACGGCGGCTATGGAATGAACATGGGCATCGGCGATGGCGCCGATCTGGGCTGGAAGCTTGCGGCAGTGTTGCAAGGGTGGGGCGGTGGGCGACTGCTAGAGAGCTATGAGGAAGAACGCAAGCCGGTGCACGAGTGGATCATGGACGAGGCCGAGGCGAATCATGCGATGCTCGGCAAACAGCTCTTCCAACCGGGCATCGAAGACAAGGGCGAAGCTGGCGACGAGGTTCGTCGCGAGGTCAGCGAGAACATCCTGGCAACTAAGAAGCGCGAATTCCATACGATAGGGGCCGTCTTGGGCTACTGCTATCAGAGGTCCTCGGTTATCGCGAACGAAGAAGGCGAGATCACCGTTGATGCCGGTCGCTACGAACCATCCTCCAGGCCAGGGTGCCTTGCGCCTCACTTTTGGCTGTCGGATGGAACCTCGCTTTACGATTCTTTCGGTCAGGGGTTCACGCTCCTCGCTCGGCGGCTGGAATACGCGGACGAAGCGCTCCGGCAAGCGCTGCAGCTTAATGTTCCGCTCAAGGTATTCAAGCTGCCAGAACAAGCATCCCCCGTCCTCTATCCACGCCAATTGACCTTGGTGAGACCGGATCAGCACGTTTGTTGGCGCGGCGATGTTTGGGACGCAAATGCACTGCACACTGCGACAGGTCAATCAGTCACGATCCGAGAACAAGATTTAGCCTAGATGGTCGCGGCAATTTGTAGGGTACCGGAACTCGACGCTGACTTATTCGCCGAGGCGAGTCCATCGTCCAAAGCTTGACAAGCAGACCCACCACTCGGTATGGTGGTACCGACTAAACGGTATGGACCATCATTGATGCCAATCCAACGCCAGCATGACTCGAAGACCAAGCTCCTGGATGCGGCGTTGCAAGTCATTCGGGCGAAAGGCTATTCGGCCACCACGGTCGATGACATCTGTCACGAGGCAGGCGTGACCAAGGGCAGCTTCTTCCATCATTTCAAGAGTAAAGATGAGCTGGCGCTCAGCGCGGTCGAGCATTGGGGAGCTGTGACCGAGGGCCTCTTCGCCTCCGCACCGTACCATAGGGCGAAAGATCCTTTGGATCGGTTGCTGGGCTATGTCGACTTTCGCGGGGCTATTCTTAAAGGTGACTTGCCCGACTACACCTGTTTGCTCGGCACCCTGGTACAGGAAACATACGACACCCATCCCGAAATCCGCGCGGCCTGCGATCGAGGCATGTCGTCGCACATCGCGGAACTCACACGCGATATTGAAGCCGCCAGGAAACGCTATGCTCCGCGCGCCGCATGGAGTTCGGAGAGTGCAGGGTATTTTATTCAAACCGTCCTGCAAGGCTCCTTCATCTTCGCCAAGGCCAAGCAAAGTCCTGAGATTGTGCGAGAAAACCTGGCGCATCTGCGCCGCTATTTGACATCCCTGATCACTAAACCGTTAAAACTTGAGCGTAAGGAGAAGTAATCATGGCCGTAAAAAACACCGTTCGCTTGCATCGCGTCCTGGCCGCCAAGCCAGAGAAGGTCTATCGAGCTTTCATCGAGCCGGATGCCATGGCGCGATGGCTGCCTCCTGACGGCTTTACCGGAAAAGTCCAACATATGGACGCGACGGTGGGTGGTAGCTACCAGATGACGTTCACCAATTTCACCACGGGATCGAGCCAGTCGTTCGGCGGCGAATACCGTGAGTTGGTGCCCCATGAACGTCTGCGCTACACAGACATATTTGATAACCCGCAGTTGCCGGGTGAAATTCAGGTCACTGTCACTTTGAAGAAGGTATCGGTTGGCACTGACGTGAACATCGTTCAGGAAGGTTTGCCGGACGTCATTCCTCTGGAAGCTTGCTATCTCGGGTGGCAGCAGTCGCTCCAAAATCTCGCAAAACTCGTTGAGCCGGAGATTCCCAATTAAACGCGCGCCACTGGATGAGTATCAAGGCGGTGCTCTCCATTGATTTTTCATAGATCGATCACCGAGCCAGTGTTAACTCGAAAGGAAATGGAATGAATACTTCAACCAAGAAGCGATTTTTGGTCCTCTATATCGTGCCGGCGCAGGTCATGGGCGATTGGGCTAGAACTGACCCTGAAACGAGGGCGCACGCGGAAAAGAAAATGAAGGCCGAATGGGATCGATGGATGGACGAGCACGCTAAGATGCTCACGCTCACTGAAGCGGCCGGTAGGACCAAAGCGGTCACCGCAAGCGCGATCACCGATACCAAGAACGACATCATGCTGTATTCGATCGTTGAGGCGGAAAGCCATGATGCCGCCGCGAAGGCCTTCGCTCAGCACCCGCATCTCACGATTCCTCAATCCACCATCCAAGTGACGGAAGTGCGATCCATGTGAGGACGGCGTCGCCATTGATGCTCGAAAACGGGCTGTACAGTGATCGAGCGCAGGAGTGACTTACATGAAAGAGAGATCCACACCTCGAACTATCGATGAGTACGTTTCAGCGGCACCCCTTGAATGTCGGCCGATCCTCGAGAATATCAGGAAAACCATTCGGGAATCCGCGCCGCGGGCGGAAGAAACAATTAGCTACGGAATGCCGGCACTCAGGCAAAAGGACATATTGGTCTACTTTGCGGCGTTCAAGAAGCACATTGGGTTGTACCCTCCGGTGCGAGGCGACGAGAAACTGATGCGAGATGTGGCGCCTTACGCGGGCGCCAAAGGCAATCTGCGATTTCCACTCGACAAAGCCATTCCGTACGAATTGATCCAGCGTATCGTGAAAGCGAGGGTGCAGGCGACAACAATTCGACCGAAGCGTGATGAGACATCCGCCGGGCTAAAGGCGCCATCGAAAGGAAGAGGCGTGGGTATAAAACCCAAACTCTTGAAGCGGGAAACGCATTTTTATGCGGGCGTCAGCAAGACTTTACCGAGAGACAAACTTTCCGAAGTGGTATCCCGCTGTTTATCGACAGTTTTAGCCTTTCTTCAAAAGCATCGGGTTGACGTGACCGGTGCTCCGTTGATTCGATACTTCGTGGTTGACTACAACACGGGTGAGATCGAAATCGACATTGGAGTTCCGATCGGAAAAACCGCTCTGCCTGCCGATGCTCTCGTTCATTGCGGTCAAATCCCTTCTGGCACGTTTGCCACCGTGATACATCGCGGACCGTATGGCACGCTCATAAAGAGGACGGCTGCGCTGATGGATTGGGCGCAACAAAACAACGTCATTTGGTCGATGGTTGAGCAGCGCAAAGTGACTCGTTGGGATGGCCGCGTCGAGCACTACTTGGTTGGTCCTCCCGATGAACCCAAATCGAAGAATTGGCGAACGGAGATCGCAATCCTCTTAGGATAGGCTGACATTGATTCAGTTGCCCACCGAAAATAGGCCGTCAATGTTGTCCTCAGTCGCGGGTCGGCGGGATTCTTCCAGCGGCCAAACTTCGACAACACCGTGGGCGACAGCGCAGGGCGTTTTCGACTTACCTGCGTCGGGATTTCGTACCTGAACAGGTGTGCCTGCAATACCCATCACAACCCCGGCTTCGCGGAGCCGCGCGTCGTGCTCGTGTGCTGCATCTCGAACGCCCACGTCGGTGCTTTCGTATCCTTCACGATCGCCATATCCAATCGTTACGAATTTAGGCACGGTCATTCTCCTGTTGTGCGTGGCCCCGTCTCGCGCACCCAAAATATCAAAACTATTATCGATCGCGCTACGAATTCCTTATCACCGCCGTCCCGGCTGGTCGATAGCGAGGCCGGCGGTACACGGCTCGGTAAGTAGTTCCCCTTAACCCTCGTAGCGTGCTTATGGCTAAGATATCCTTATGCGTAATCTGCAAACTACAGGCCGTCTTTTTTGGCTGATAATGCTGCCCTTGGCGATTTTCGGACTAGCCCAAGCGGAGCCTCCGATGTCAGAAGGCAGCCGTCTCTACGCTCCGTGCGTGGTCTGTCATCAACCTAACGCGGGGGGTTCGATAGACGGCGCCATCCCGAACCTTGCCGGTCAGAACAGCCGCTATTTGGCGAAACAAATGGCGCTGTACCGATCGGGTGCTCGCGTGGATCCGGCGATGCAAGTGGTCGCGGTACATCCGACCCTAGGCAATCAACCTGACGTCGCCGCGCTGGTGAATTATCTGTCGCATCTGAATTGGAATGCGCGTCCGGTGAATGGCCCGGGAGAGCATCTGCGAGTGGGACAGGAAACCTACACGCATATCTGCGCCGCGTGTCACGGCGCCGATGGTCGCGGAGAGGCGGCCAACCTGGTGCCGCGTATCGCCGGACAGCATTACCCCTATTTGCGACTTCAGATTGATGTGGCCGCCGCCCTGCATCGAGACCTCGCGCCGCCGGAAATGACCAGTGCGTTGCGAAGCATGGGCTCGCCGCAGAAGGACGCGCTCGCCGATTACGTGTCGCGTCTCGGCAATTCGGAGGTCTTGCTCGATTCCAGTGCTTATCATGGTGATGGACCGCAAAAATAAGGGCACATCTCGGCGCTGTCACTTTTTTCACCGCGCTCGCCGGACGCTCGGTAATCTGCCTTGCGGTTTGTGGGTGTTGAGAAGTAGGGCTAGCTCGATCGGGTGAGAAATTGCGCCAACGTAACGGGCAAGCCACCGATCAATGAGTTCGTGCGACCCACCCACATCACGCTGACGCAATAGTAAGGAAGCAGCCTTATCATGGGCCATCCACCGTGAATCCACCATTGCGGTTTGCCCTTATTGCAATGCGACAAGAACGTAACGACGGGAAAGGAAATCCGCTACGCATAACCCGCTATGTAAAGCGCAACGCGTGAGCGGTAGTGTGCTGCCATGACCAAGACAAACTCATTTGTGAAACGAGTTGTGGGGTACTTCGCGTTAAGTGGCTTGGCCATGGCTCTCGCCCCAGGGGCCCGAGCAAGCACCCCAGAGGAGCGCGTGGATCGTCGAACGCAGACGGCCCTGGCGATGGATGCGCATCCGCTGAAGGGAGCAGAGTCTTACGCCCGGTACTGCGAGCGCTGCCATGGGGCGGAAGCGCAGGGCGATGCCAGCGCCCTCATTCCTGCCTTAGCGGGTCAACGATTCGCTTACTTAGTTCGGCAATTGGCAAACTTCGCGGGCGCCGAGCGAGAGAGCGCCACCATGCACAAGGTGGCCACCCAAGCGCAGATCAACGAACCACAGAGTTGGGTCGACCTGGCCAGCTATCTCAATAACCTGACGCCGCCTGCCGAAACCCAGGTGGGCACCGGCGAGGCGACAACCTTGGGTAGGGTCATCTTTCACGGGCAATGCGCGGCCTGTCATGGGCGTGACGCGAGCGGCGATAAGGCGGGGTTCGTGCCCTCCTTGCGACACCAACACTACGACTATTTGAACAAGCAGATACACAAGCTGATGCAAGGCTCTAGGCACAATGTCGATCAGGAGTTGGTCCTTTTCATGCGCAGCTTCGATGAGCGCGACATGCGCGGTACCGCCGATTATCTGTCGCGACTGAAGGGGCCCGGCCCCGAACACAAATCCATGCGCGACAACGGTGTGGTGGTCAATTAGTCCCAATGATCCCAGATACTGGGGTGAAAGCAGCCCCTCAACCCGTCAAATTCCTGTACCACGCGGACGCCCTGAAGGCGGGCGGGGTCGATAACGGGGCGCCCCCGCCTTCGCGGCATCGCCGATGGCTATCCGCTTGAATAGCATGTAGTTTAGGAACGATCTGATAATAATAAGGGGGCAATTCAACATGAAGAGTGCGATACCGAGTTTGATGGCGACGGTATTCTTCGCAACCTCAACCGTGTACGCGCACGATTTGTGGCTTACCACTACCAATGCCGACGGGCAACAAACGATTGTGGTTAACTTCGGCGAAAGCGACCGCCGCGATCTGGTCGCGCTGCCGCGCCTCTTCAATGTCGATCTGATCGACGGCAGCAACGTGATCCCGTTGCGCAACGGCAAGTTCATTGAGCAGCAAGCCGCAGACGGACCCGTGTTGGTGTCGCAAGCCTTCGCAAAACCTGGCCACGGCGCCTTGCTTTCAGCCAGTTATGACAGCGGCTATTGGGTGACGACACCGCAGGGGACTCGAAACGTCAGTAAACGCCTGTACCCGCAAGCAAGTGCGAGTCGTTGGGCCGTTAAATTCGCCAAGACCTTGCTCGGACCGGGCGCATACAAAATAAACTTGGGTCAAGAGATGGAACTGACCGCACTCGAAGACCCTTTCACACTTGCACCGAAACAGATCCTCCATGTCCGGCTACAACTGAAAGGCATGCCGCTGCCTGGCGCGAAACTGCGCGTCCTCGACGGAGTCACGGTCATGGACCCGAAGCAGGTCGAGTCTGTGCCCACCAACGTGGACGGCATCGCCACCGTGACACTCAACCGTCGTGGCTTATATGTGCTCGCGGTGGAATACGATGCCGCCGGAACCCATCCCGATCTGGCTGACAAGGATGAATACAATTCGACGCTTGCCTTCGAATTGAAGTAAGAGGCGAACAAGGTCCAATTCCAATACTCGAATGCGTTGGCCGAGCTTTCCACAAATACGTTGACTTCTCAGTTTTGATCACCCGAGTTGGCCGTGAGGTGCACCGTGGCCAGGTTCAGCTTCTTTCGAGCAGATCGCACGTCGTCGGCGGACACGGATGCTGCCTGGTTGCCCCAACTATTGCGAATGAAGGTTGAGACGTCAGCGATTTCTTGGTCGGTGAGCTTCCACGCGAAGCTCGGCATGGTCATCGGGGAAGGGCGAGTGGGGCTGGTTCCGATACGGCCGCCGGCTAAGATCAAGTGCTCAAGACCGATCGGGTCCGCCTGCTGCAGCATGGCGTTGGGTCCTAAGGGCGGGAAGTACCTCGGCTGTCCTACGCCATCTTCCAAGTGGCAGGATGCGCAGGCATCCGAGTAAATCGCGGCGCCTCGCTGCATCCCGCCCGCACCCGGTTGAGCAGCGGCGATGCTCGGGCTCGCCGCTTGGCTCTTCAAATAAACAGCCATCGCGTGGCGGTCGGCGTCGCTCATCAGTGAAGTAGAGTAGGTAATCACGTCGGCCATCGCACCGCCCGCGCCCGCATGGGCGTTACGCCCGGTGCCAAGATATTCAGTTACATCATCGATGCTCCAGGAACCAAGACCGGTGCGCTTGTTGGCCGTCAGGTCTGGCGCCACCCAGTTATCGAGTGTGCCGCCCTGAAAATTGCGGGCAGATTCATCCGCGCCGAGCGCACTCTTTGGCGTATGGCAGCCGCCGCAGTGGCCTAGACCGTTGACAAGATAGGCGCCACGATTCCATTCGGCAGATTGATTGGCATCGCTCTTGAAGTCATGAGCCTTGAAGAAGAACAGATTCCACCCCTTGACGGCGGAACGAAGGTTAAGAGGAAAGGGCAACGCATTCTTAGGCGGCGTGTACTTGACCGCCGGTGTCGACTTCAGAAAAGCCAGAATGGCATCGTCGTCTTCGCGGCTGACGAGTGTGAACCACGGGTAGGGAAAGGCGGGGTACAGATTGCTTCCCCCATCGTCAATCCCCCTGTGCATGGCTCGGTAGAATTGATCGGAAGACCAATCGCCGATCCCAGTCTCCTTGTCGGAGGTGATATTCGGTGTGTAGATCACACCGAAGGGGGTGTTCAGTCCCAACCCACCGGCCAATGCTTCGCCCCCCTCACGCAGGTGACAGGACGTGCAATCGCCTGCTGCCACCAGGTACTGTCCGCGCCGCAGCTGCTCGGCATTCGGCGTCGTGTCCGGAATCGGCTGCGTCAAAAGATCCACCGGCAGCATCCCGGAAGAATGCTCGTTCCGGTCGGACGAAGGAACTGCTGCCGCTGAACTCATGGCCAGACGCAAAATCACCAGCAGGACAGCAATAAGCGCTAGTACGACAATACCGATCCCAACGCGAGGTAGCGTGCTCATAGGCTATGCCTGCACCAGTGGACCGGGATTTTTCAGGTAGCGCGCCCTGATTTCACGGGCCGCATGGTAGGCGAGCGCGGCCACCGTGCCGGTGGGGTTGTAGCCAGCATTTTGCGGGAACGCGCCTGCGCCCATGGAGAAGACATTCGGCACATCCCATGATTGCAAATATTTATTGACGACACTATTTGCCGGGTTGTCGCCCATGATCGCACCGCCCGTATTGTGCGTGGTCTGATAGGGTACGACGCTGAAGGATCCGGTGCGGCGATTGAGCTTGATTTCCCGCGGATTCATAGCGCGTGCAACCTCGGCTGCGCGGTCAGTTAAGTAGTCGGACATTTTGTGTTCATTGTCGGTGAAATCGAACGTCATGCGCAGCATCGGACGACCGTGGATGTCCCGATAGGTGGGATCGAGGTCTAGATAGTTGCCGCGATGGCTCATGCAAGAGCCATGAACACTGAGGGAGAATGAGCGCAAGTAATTCTTTGCGGCGGCATGCTTCCATTCGAGGCCCCACGCCGGCGTCCCCGTCGGCGTGTAGATCATCTCGATGGGACGTCCGCCGGTGACCATTCCCGCGATATAAGCGCCGCCGATGAAACCCAAGCCGGAATGATCGAAGTTATCCCCGTTGAAATCATCGATGACGGTCGCCAAGGCTCCCGCGCCGATAAACGGGTTCAGTATCTTGTCCTCGAAGAAGACATTTACCGAAGACATGGTTTGATAGGCGTAATTCTTGCCGACCACACCGTCGCCTGTTTTTGGGTCATAGGGTTTGCCAATTCCGGACAGGAGCAGTAGACGGACATTCTGCAAGATATAGGCGGATAGGATCACCATCTCGGCCGGCTGGAAGAACTCCTCGCCGGCACTGTTCACGTAGGTCACGCCAGTGGCTCGTTTGCGGTCCGCCGTTAAATCCACCCGCAGCACTTCGCATTCCGTCTTCAAGGTGAAGTTTCCTTTCGCCATCAGGGACGGAAGAATGGTTGTTTGCGGGCTCGCCTTGGAATAGTTGCCGCAACCGAATTTCTCGCAGAATCCGCAATAAGTACATTCACCCAGCTGTGCGCCCAGAGGATTCGTATAGGGTTGAGAGAGATTGCCGGTCGGATGCGGGAAGGGATGGCGCCCCAATTCGGCCGCCGCTTTGCCGAACAGAGTAGGCGCGTAGGTTTGGATCATGGGCGGCGTCGGGTATTCGTTGGCTCGAGGGCCCTCGAAGGGATTGCCGCCAGGCTGGATCATCCCTTTTAGATTGCCCGCCTTGCCGCTCGTACCGCAAAGCTTGTCGAATTGATCGTAAAAGGGTTCCAGCTCCTCGTAGGTGGTGCCCCAGTCCTGAACGGTGAGATCGTAATCCGTGACCGCTTTCTTTCCATAGCGTTGTTGGTTATGGCTCTTGGTCAGAAAGTCAGAGGGCAAGAAGCGCCAGATTTGGCCGTTCCAATGTACGCCCCCGCTGCCGACTCCGGTGCCGAGCAAAAACGCGCCGAGATGGCGCATTGGCAGCGCCTCCTGATTGACATTGTTGCGCACGGTCAAAGTGTCGTCGGCCACGTTTTGAAATAAATGATGCCGCCACATGTAGCGCAGTTCGTCCTGCGCGAATCCGGTTGCGAAGTCCGTTGCCGTGTCGCGCCACGGACCGCGTTCCAAAGCCAGCACGTTGAGGCCCGCCTCGCACAGTTCCTGACCCATGATGGCGCCGGTCCACCCGAAGCCGACCAAAACGGCATCCACGGGTTTGAGAGTGGTTGCCATGATTCAAGTCTCCGTCCAGCCGGGACGGCCTTTGAATCCGACCGGAGGGTAGGGCACGCGCTCGCCGTGGCGGGTCACCCATTCTTTGTAATCGTAGTGGGCCCCAGGGAATCCAATCATCTTCCAGGCCCCCATGTTTTTATTCCCGCCATAGATCGGATCAGAGAAATAGCCTTCTTTGGTGTTTTGCAAGAGCATCGCGAAGAAGCTCTTACTGTCGACACTGTCATCAAGTTTTATCTCCCCGCTCTCAAGGCCCTTCAGTACCTTGTCCTGATCCGCGCTCATCAGTTTGCTGAAGGATACGCCATTGAAATTTCCTCCAACATATTTGTCGACCGCCGCGATGGCAGCGCGATAGAGTTGCGCGGGACTGAAGCGGCTTTGATAACCCTGCTCAGGCGTCCCTTTGGGCCAAGGGCCTCCCAGGTAGTAGTGATCGCCCCGCCCGAACTTTCCCGCGAGTTGTCGATCTAGAAAAAAAGGCACGTTTGCTTCGACGGCCCCGGGACCCACTGAATCATTCGGAATCAATCGGCCGACAGCCGCTTCGATAAAAGCGACTTCTTCTGCTGTGAAAAACACGTACCCTGAGCCTGAAGCGCCTGGCGGCGCGTCCGCCGTCCCTTCTTGCCATGGAACAGCGCCTCGAAAAGTTTGCGGGGGACTGCCAAGTTCGCCGTCATGGATGTCCGCCGCGGCCACACCGCCGATTCCGGCGACAGCGCCTCCCAAAAGCAGGCGACGGCGAACCAGGTTTACCTTCACGCTAGGAGCTATGGGCTCGTGCTGATGCGGACTAACACGTTTGCGTCCTTCGATGTCGGCGATCTCCTTGCACGAAGACTCAGATTGCAGATCTGGTCTTTTAGCGTCGAACTCATTCTGCGAGGACATGGGATAGTCTCCTTGGGCTATGCTTCCGACGAGCCGACAGATTTCGGCAACAGCCCTATCATACATTGCGAAGCAGCTTTCACCGGCGGCACGGCGACGCGCGAGGCGCAGCGCTTGAAGGACGTAGGGTGCGCGGCGCGGGCGGGAACTCCGCCGCAGACAATGTTCGGATTTTTATCTACATTACGCAAGCAACGTCTTGATTTGTTTCACATCGCCGGCGGCAAATTCTGCGCATGCAACACGGTTGCTTCAGTCAAGTCGTCGCCAAGCAACTTGGCAAATTCGTCGGCGGCAATTGGCTTGTGGAAGCAATAGCCCCGTCCCTCCGCGCAATTTTGCACTTGCAGGGCTATGAACTGTTATCGCGTGTCCACGCCCTCCGCAAGCTGTCGCTCCAGGTTGGCAACGCGGAGAGTCAGCTCATCCACGTATTCAAGCAAGCGGCGCCGGTCGATTGTAGTGCCAAAGAAAATCAGTTCGTTTTCGCCACACTTGGCGTCCCACTCGCGTATCTTATCTAGCGCATCGGGGGTCACGGTCGCTGCCCCCTAACTTCACTCATCGCTGAGCGTGCCACATCAATGTAACCGCCATCGCCGACGTAGCATTTGTAAGCGAGGCCGCGGAACATCCCGCTGCACCACAGCACGTCCTCGATCCGCTCCAATTCAACCATGCTCAACTCCAATTTCGACAGCTGATCTTAGCGTGATTGGTGGACAACGGCAGTGCGTGCGTATCTTTTTTAACAAAGGTAGAGGATCTGCAAAAGCCAGTCATCTTCAACGGCAATCTAAGCAACTTACGAAACTGAGATATGTGATCTAGTGTTCGGTGGCAGACAGACCGCCCTATCCGCTTCGTGCATGGTATCGCTCACCAATGCTCATCGCGAGGACGTCCGGCGGGCCATTGCGTTTGCAAGGTATGTGATGGAGAAAGGCCGTGCGTGTTTGTTTGTGTCCTACGAGTCTGACTCCTCTATTGGGTCTGGCGATTGTCATCGCTGGCTGCGGCGTAAACCAAGTAAAAGATCCCGATCCGGAAGCAGTCGCAACATTAAACGGGCTTCGCTATCCGAGTCCTGATGCACAATTAGGCGAGCATTTGTACCCCGACGAAAAGACGATCGCAAACCAGTTGTCGGTCGTGATCGAAGGGTCCATCCGTAAGAAATACTCCGCCGGCACCGCGCGCCGAGATGCCCATCCGAAAGCCCACGGGTGTGTGAAAGCGGAAATCAGTATCGTCGACATGTTGCCCGAGGCGCTCGCCAAAGGGATGTTCATTCCCGGTAAAACGTACCAGGCATGGATTCGCTTCTCAAACGGATCCTCTGACCCGACGCATGCCGACATCAAAGGCGATGCGCGTGGCATGGCCATCAAGGTTTTGGGGGTACCGGGAAAGAAGCTGCTCGAGGATGAAGCGGAAGCGACTACACAAGATTTCATCATGATCAATCACCCAGTCTTCTTCGCCACCGACCCTGCGCGATATTTATCGTTTATGGACGATGCGAACAGCGATCACTTCTACCGCAAGCTGCTCATCCCTTTCGATCTTGGTGCCAAAGGCACGCTGATTGCCCTAAAGACCGGCGGCTCGAAGATTTCTAACCCCGTGCAAGTCCGCTATTGGTCAATGGTGCCGTATCAGTTAGGCACCGGTGATGACCGGCGGGCCGTGAAATATTCCGCGAGAGGCTGTTCTGCAACGACGGATCCCATGCCAAAGAATCCCGAGCACGATTTTTTGCGAGTCGCACTTCGAGACACCCTGCAAAGCGGCGATGCATGCATGGAGTTCTTGGTGCAACCGCGAACTTCCGACAACATGGACGTCGAGGATTCGAGGATTGAGTGGCAGGAAGCCGCAGCTCCTTTCTACAAGATAGCGACGATTCGTATCCCGCGGCAGGCTTTCGATACCCCTGAACAAAACACGTTTTGCGAAAATCTTTCCTTCACTCCCTGGCATGCGCTGCCGCAGCACAGGCCACTCGGCGTAACCAATCGGCTGCGCAAAGTCATCTATGACCACATCAGTCGCGTACGACATGAATTGAACGATGCCAAGCGCGAAGAACCTTAGGGCATCGCGCATCGCCTGACTTGGAAATATTTCGTATGGGGCCGTGCACTCGCTTCATACGCTCGCGGATCATTCCGTTCAGAACCGTAAGCCGTCGATCGGCTGCCGCAATTGAGCACGTCGGGTCTGGGATCCACACCCTGAGAGCAGCAAAGCGCGACGCATTTGGACGCTTCAGTACGACAGCGCACCGACATGCGCTCGCGGTTCTTGTATAACCTCAGGTACTCATCCGCCCCTCGATCTATTCTTGAGTTTAAAGCAATGCGTGCCGCAGCAACTACTTCGCCAGGATCCGCGTTTCAGAACTTTCTGTACGCACCAATCTGTCAAGATCAAGAGGGAATGACACTGAGCGTGCTCTCGGCGCTCGCCCGCCAAGACGTTGACCCGTGGATCGAAGCCGCGCGGCTTTCCCTGCTGCCGAAGGAAACAGCGGTCAAGCAAATCACGGATTTGCTTGATGGGTTACCGCGTCGGACGCTGGCTTGTCTGGATCGCGTGGAAGTGGCGGCTCGATTAAGCGCCTTATTGCCGCGAGACGCCGGGTTCAAGATATCGGGGATGCTACAGTCGCCTGAGACAGAGACGCAACCCCAGACTGTCTCCTCTTTCAATTGGCGCTTCCTTTATATCTATTTGTGTTTGGTGTTACTCATGAATTGGCTCATGGTTGAATTTCGCTCCCAGACCCCGTCCGGTATACCGCCGGGTGTTGTGACAAAAGCGCCAGAAACTCATTCACCATCGAACAGCCCCGAAAATTCTCGCACAGAACGGGACATCGCCGCAGATCGATGAAGTATGGCAATCGTCAACTTAGCAACTGCCAATGTTTGGTAGCCCAGGACTCGGCCACCGAAGGTACGATTAAACTGCACGACGCGGGATCGATCCGTACGAAGACGGCTGCATTCGGGTGATGGATCGAAATCGGCTCGAGCGTCGCCGCATAGCGGAAGAGATTGCGGGCGGAATCTTGACAATGCTGAGACGCTCTTCGTGAAACCGCGAATCATCGATCGGACCCGCGCTTATACGGGCTACATCACCGTCGAAAAGCTGCGCATCCAGCTGGCTGACGGCACCGTGGTGTCCCGCGACATAGAAACCCATGGCAATGCGGCGGCGGTGCTTCCATACGATAGATCGCGGCGGTGTGCGCTCATCGTGCGGCTGTTCCGCGCGCCAGTCTTCAACGTCACTCAAGAAGTCGTCTTGGAAGAGGCCTGCGCCGGAATGATCGACGACGATGAAGACGATGAGGCGGCCGCGCGCAGAGAAGCTTGCGAGGAACTCGGCGTATCGTTACATGATCTCGAGTGCGTGGCGCGCATTTGGTCGAGCCCCGGCGTATCGACGGAGCGACAGTCCTTGTTCCTCGCACCCTACGTGGCTGCGGATCGGGGCGGCACGGGCGGTGGTGTCGCGGGCGAACATGAAGGAATTGCGGTCGTAGAGCGGCCACTGGAGCAATTGGCTATTGACCTCGATCAGGGACGGATAGTCGATGGCAAGCTCGTCACTTTAATGCTGGCACTGCGCTTGAAAGAGCCCGCATTATTCGCAGCAGGCGGATAGAGGACGGATTTCCTGCTCGCCAAGCGGCGTGTGACCACCGGCTTTAATATTCTTGGTTCCTTGCGGCGGCTAGGTTATGGCCAAGCGGCGGAAAGCCGGCACTTTCAGAAAATCCAATACCACGGCAAACGCCACGGCACCCGCGAGCGTAATAATCACGGTAAGTATGGGCAAAGGGCTCATCGCGATACCCGTCACCGACAAGGTTGTGGCAATCAGAATATCAACGCCCGAGGACGCCAACACCCAGAGGCTAGGCCGCGATGTCCAAAGATGGCGACGTTCGCGGTTATTGTAGGTGGTGGCCTGATTACCAAAGACGATGGCCACAAACGCGAGGGTTCTGAGAGTATTTAGATCCATTGTCATGGCGTATTTACCGTACAGAAGGATGGCCGTACAGAAGGCGAGTTCGCCGATCCCCATCAGCGCTCCGGCGATGGTGAGACTGCGTATTCTCCACGCATTTGGGCTTGGCGAAGCGCGTACGCGATCCGTGGTCAAGGACATCCCGAGAAAGTCGCCCGTAATCATGATGATGACCATCAGCATGGGCGTGAGAATCGCGTGTCCTGTCATGATCAAGGCTACGCCCAGGAACAATACCTGCACAATCTTCTTCGTGATGGAATTCAACGTGTAGGTGAGGATACGCTGGAAGGTGAGTCGCCCTTCGTTGACGGCTGCCACGATTCCCTCAAGCCCCGGCTTGGTGAGCACCATGCCAGCCGCAGATTTGGCCACATCCGTGGCCGTCGAGACGGCGATTCCGAGTTGGGCTTGCCGGAGGGCCGGTGCATCGTTCGCCCCATCGCCGCACATCCCCACCGTGTGTTTACTTGCCTGAAATGCCTTGACGAGTTTGTACTTGTCTTCCGGCAGCGCGCCTGCGTAGACCGAGTATTGTTCGGGTCGCACGTCTGCAGCGATTCCAAGCGGCGACACAGCGCCCTTGAGGCCCACGGCACGCGCCACGATCGCCGCAGTCCCGGGCGCATCGCCCGTGACCATAATGGTGCGCACGCCCAATGCCTGTAACGCAGTCACGAGGCCCAGCGAGTCGGCCCGGGCGGGATCGCTCAACGCGATGAGCCCGACCATTCTCATCGCCGTGGCGGACCCGGCGGCGACCGCGAGCACCCGATAGCCCTTGCCCTCAAGACCTGTTGCGGCACTGGTGGCGCTCGTATCAACGGGCGCCAGGCCGACGATCGCCGAAAAGGCTCCTTTGGACACACGCTGCGGCGCACCTTTGGCGTCAGTAAAGGCGGCCTCGGAGCGCTTGTTCGCGGGATCGAACGGTGTAAAGGCGGTCAGATGCATTGTCTCGGTGATCTTCTTTTCCGCGGCTGCCGAACGAATGGCGCCATCGACCGGATCCTGACCGCCCTCAGAGCTCGCCATGGCGGCGAGCGCGAGCACATGCGCTTCATCGAACCCCGATAGAGGGTGAACGCTCGCCACGGTCAGTTTATTTTGGGTCAGAGTGCCCGTCTTATCGGCACACAACACATCCATTGATGCCGCTTCATCGACAGCCGACAGGCGGGTCGGCAACACGCCCAACTTCGCCAAAGCCCGCGCACCAAGTGCAGAGGCGAGTGTGAACGTCGCGGGCAGCGCGACGGGAATGGACGCCAGAATCGCGGTCAACGCCAGTGGAATAATCTCTGTCACCGGTAGTTTCAGAAAATACGCGTAGCCGATCATCAAGACAATGATGACCCCATTGCAGGCGGCCAAGTTGCGAACGACGCGGAAGACCGCCTTTTGCTGAGAACTTTCGACATGGGCGGTGCGCACAAGCTCAGCCGTGCGGCCAAACTTGGTGCGCGCGCCGGTTGCCGTGACCTCGGCGACGGCTTCACCCCGTCTGACCAAAACCCCCGCAAATGTCTGGATGCCGGCACCGGCCTCGATAGGCACTGATTCCCCCGTCAGCATGGATTGGTCGAGCAGTACTTCCCCCGTGGAGATGCGCACGTCCGCCGCCACGACGGCGCCCAAAGATAGCTTCACCACATCGCCTTGAACGAGGTCAGCTGCGGGAACCGTTATCCACCTATTGTCGCGTCGCACCGAGGCGTTCAATGCAAGGCGGGATTTTAAGGCCGTCAGAGTCGCCTGGGCTCGACTCTCTTGGAATAAGCCGAGGAGAGCATTGAAAATCAGTAGGAGCGCAATGATCGCGGCTTCCACGTATTTGCCGAGCATCAATTCGAGCGCTATCGCCGCCTCGAGCATCCAGGGAACCGGCGCCCAGAACTTGGCAAACGCCATTCGCAGCGGGTGCAGCGTGGTGTCTGGCATCGAATTGGGACCGGCGCTCTTGAGGCGAGCTTGTGCCTCCGCGGCGGTAAGTCCGAGCGCAACCTTCGGGTCAGCAACCACTCCCACCGTCGTGGCGCCTCCACATGCAGGCGTCGCCGCAGGATCTTTCAATGAAACGCCGATCTTTCCCACGGTAATGTTGCAAAGACGGAGACGGCCACTTCGATCATCGCTACCACAGCGTTAAAAGGAATGGGGGTTCTTTTCGGTTCAACATGTTCCGTTGCGGGTGCACTGATCTCCGCGACTAGCGCTACCGCGCCAATAACCTCCCCCTCGACGTTGCGAATCGGGTGGACATACGCCATGCCCGACGTGCGACTTCCGTCGACACGCTCAATGACAATCTCGCGACCGTGACACGAAGTGCCCTCGCTTAACGCGAGCGCCATCCAGCACTGCCCATGGGAAATTCGTGTGCCGTCTGACAGGTACAACTGGTGCGAACCGCAATAACGTTCATTTGCATCGCGTAGCGGCGGCGCGCGTCCCCATACTGATTCTGCCAGGGCATTGAAATAGACGATCTGGCCGGCGGCATCGCACGTATAGGCGGCGACGGGAATGGTATTCAAAATGGCCCGCCAACTCGAGGCGACAGAGGGAACAGATGCATCTGGCCGCGACTCAACTTCCTCTAATTGCATAGAGACTTCCATAAATGAATGAGAACTTCCCCTTCCCACAGTCTACCGCCTGAGGGCTGATTCGCATGTAGGACGAGCAGCCTGCCCTGTTTTACGCCAATTTGAGGGTAGAGAAACACCGTGCGCTGCCGAACACAGTAATATGTTAAAATCAGGAGCGCTCTACGAAATTATCCCAAGGCCGCGGTGATTTATTCCAATTCGGAAGTCCTCGGCGAAGCTCGACCGCATTGCAGATGCGCGTGATGATTGAGCATTGGGATCCCAAAGAAAACCGTTTGCTGGCGGCGCTCCCCGACGCAGAGTGGCAACGCTGGCGAGCACACCTCGAACACGAGCACCTACCCTTGGGAATGGTGCTTTACGAGGCAGGCGAACCGATAGACCACGTTCATTTCCCAACCACCGCGATCGTCTCTCTCCTCTATGTAATGGAGGACGGCTCCTCGGCCGAGATAGCCGTGGTCGGTCGAGAAGGGCTAGTCGGGATCTCATTGTTCATGGGGAGCGGGGGGATAACGGGAAGTTCCACATCAAGCCGCGCAGTCGTACAGAGTGCCGGTCACGGATTTAGGCTCTCCGCGCCAGTCCTTAAAGATGAGTTCAGCCGCGTTGGCCCTGTGTTGCATCTGCTGCTGCGCTACACCCAGGCGTTGATCACCCAAATGGCGCAAACGGCGGTTTGCAATCGGCACCATTCGCTCGATCAACAATTATGCCGGTGGTTGTTGCTGAGCTTGGATCGCCTCCAAGGCGATGAGCTTGTCATGACACAGGAATTGATCGCCAATATGCTTGGCGTGCGTCGTGAGGGCGTCACGCAGTCGGCATTGAAGCTTCAGCACGCCGGCCTGATCCGCTATGCCCGGGGCCACATCGCCGTACTCGATCGTCCCGCGCTGGAGCGAAGAGCTTGCGAGTGCTACGCGGTGGTGAAAAGGGAATACGACCGATTGCTACCTGAGCAGTTGGCCAGCTAAATCGATGAGGCGCAGCCACGACGCATGGCATGATGCTCCATTAGCAAGACATTGCAGTAACTTCGAACTCGGCCTGCGCGGCCGGAGCGCCCGGTAAAATCGGAAGCTTAACCACGAATTCCGCCCCGGCGGTCGGTCGACGATGAGCCGTGATGTTGCCCCCATGCAACGCGACGATGGCCCGGCAGATCGAAAGGCCGAGGCCGATCCCGGGCACTGCGTTCCGATGTTTGCCACGGTGGAATTTTCTAAAAACGGCGTCGCTATCGCCGGGGGGCAAGCCACAGCCTTCGTCGGTGACCCGGATCTCGATGGCGTTCCCGAAGCAGGCCGCCGAGATACCGATGCGGCTGCCAGCCTCGCTGTACTTTGCAGCGTTTTCGAGCAGATTCGTCAACAGCTTTTCGAACACCAATGCATCTACGTACACCCACAGCAGGTCATTCGGCAGGGCGGGCATGACGACATGCTCCGACAGACAGCCGCGAATCCGGTTTAGCGCTCCCAGTACCAGAGTCTCCACAGGGTACCACCGCCGGTCGAGCTGTACGGGAGTCGATTCGAGCCGAGTCATATCGAGAATTTTGTTCACGGTGTCCGACATCTGACGGGCTTCAGCGACCAGAAGTTGAGCCCGTTCCCAATAAATCGGGTTCGCAGGCGCACCAGGCCCCTCGAGGAGACTCGATGCCGCGCCTTCGATGACCATCAGGGGTTGCCGAAGATCATGGGAGACCGACGCTAAGATCGAGTTACGCAGCTGCTCTTCTTCTGCCGCCCGCTCCGAAGCGTGTGCTGCGCGAACCAGCCTTTCTCTTTCCATCGCTCCGGCGACCTGTCTTGCGCAGTGTCCGAGAAACCGTGTCTGCGGGGCGGTAAGGCGCGATCCGGGCAACTGCGGACGAACCATCATCACGCCGAGCGCGCGATCCGCCGCCACGAGCGGCAGATAGGTGGCCTCAGCGTCGGGGTGGAGCGCAGCATCGGTCCCCGCCCGGCGCCGATGATGGAAGACCCATTCAGCAATTCCGATGACTGTTGGGTCGGAGGCCGAATGTCCGCCGCCGACTTCGACGAGATGCGGCGCAGCGCTCTCGCTCGGCCTGAAGAAAAACACGTCGCGTCCGACTGCCCGCGCGACGTGGCGACGCGCCGCCTGATAGATGTGAGCATCGTCGGTTGCGCGGGCTAGGTCCCGCGTCAGCGAATACAGCACCGCAACTCGTCGCGCATGCTCGACGGCCGAAAGATCACGTTCGCGCAGTGCCGCGGTGAGTTCGCTGATCACGAGTCCCACGAGCAACATCACGCCAACCGTGATCACCAATCGCGGATCGGCGATGCGCAGTGAAAAAAAGGGGAGAGTGAAGAAAAAGTCGAACGCGACCGAGCTTGCGACGGCCGCGACGATCGCGGGCCCTCGACCGAAGCGCGCGGCAACGACGACCACGCCGACCAGGTACACCATGACGAGGCTGTCAAGTGCGATCCAAGGCTCGAGCACCCACGCGGCCATCGAACACATGGCTGTAGCGACGAGACTGGCGCCGTACGATCGCAGCATGGTACCGGCCCGAGCGATGTCCTGCTTCGCTCTCGGTTGGAGCGCCAGCCATCGATAAACTCGACGTGGCCGCAGGCGCACCGCAGTCACCGCGACGAAAGCCGGTATCCGATACCCGTCTCGGTCAACAGGTAGACTGGATTCATTGGATCCGGCTCCAACTTGCGTCGCAGGTGAGTCATGTAGATGTGCGTATAGTGAATGAACTCAGCTTTGCTCGGCCCCCAAACCTCCGACAACAGGCGCTCATGCGTCACCACGCAGCCGGCGTGCTGCACCAACACTACCAGCAGTCGGTACTCGGTCGGGGTCAGGTAGATCCGTTGACCTCGAACGCTAACGAGACGCCGGATCAAGTCTATCCGTAGATCCCCTGTTTCAAAGGCCGCAGTTGCGACCGGCCGGTCACGCGCCGCCATGCGCCGAAAGGCGGCACCTACCCGTGCTAGCAGCTCTTCGGGAACGAACGGCTTTGTCAAATAATCGTCCGCGCCGGCATTGAGCCCGGCAACTTTGTCGTGCAATCGGTCTTGCCCGGAAAGAACGAAGATCGGGACGGACGACCACTCCCTGACGCGGCGAATGAGGTCGGCGCCATCGCCATCGGGCAAACCGAGATCAACGAAGATGAAGTGTGGCAGAGCGTTCACGGCAATTTCGAGTCCGCCCTTCAACGTGTCAGCCTCGAGTGTTCGGAAGCCGTTTGCGCGCAATACACTTCTGAGCAGGCCGCGCATACGCGGGTCGTCCTCCACGATGAGTAGGAGAGGCAGATCCTGTGGAATCACTATTGGTCGCGGTTGAGGCATGGCGGTTGGTGCATTTTTGAGGTTACAAGTCTTGCACTGAATTGGCGGGCAAATCTACTGGGAACAATCCGGGCTGCGCTGCCCGTTGCTGCTCGGCCCGATGATTTTTAGGCGGCGCGCGCCATCTTGGTGCAACTTGTGTCGACTGCCAAAGGGTAAATCAAAGCGGTGAGCCCAACCCCAACGGCGATATCGCTCCAACACACGCGATCACGGTGCTTCGCGCATCAGCGATGTGCGCACGCGCACTGGCGTGCACCAACCTTTTTTTAAGACCTTTTTAAGACCGGATTTGCGAATCTGCACCGCATATGGCGTCGCAGCAAGTTCGCGTTGACGAACCTAAGAGCGTCGGTAGCGGGTGCGGGTTGCGCGCCAAAATTACCGCGGACGCATTTTTTGGGATGATTCTAGGAGCGGATGATGAAACAGATCTTGGGAATCGGCCTGGCCGTCATGTTGGGCGGCACAGCGATGGTCCTTGCGTTTAATGTGCGTGCCTCAGAGGCCTCTGATGCGGAGAATGCGGGCCAACTCGACGAAGTGGTCGTGACCGCGCAGAAGCGCACATCCACGGTGCAAGACACACCCATCAGCATCGCGGCCACTAGCGGCGCCGACCTGCTGGCCCGCGGCATCACCTCGTTCGCCAATCTCGCTCAGGCGACACCCGGCGTGTCGCTGAAGAGCGAAGGACCCAGTCAAACCGAAATCGAAATGCGCGGCATGACCTCGAGCGGCGGCAATTCCGCAACGGTCGGATTCTATCTCGACGACACCCCCTTGAGCGGCCCGGCCAGCGCGCAAAATGGCCATGTGGTGATCGACCCCGCGCTCTATGACTTGAATCGCATCGAAGTGCTGCGTGGGCCGCAAGGTACCCTGTTTGGGTCAGGATCAATGGGCGGCACCGTCCGGCTGATTACCAATCAGCCAGATCTGAAGGAGTTCCACGCTTCCGCTCAAAGCATATTATCGGGCACCGATGGCGGCGGGTTCAATCACAACGATAATTTCATGGTCAATCTGCCGTTGATCGATGACAGGCTGGCATTGCGACTGGTGGGAACGGAAAACTACACCAGCGGTTGGATCAATCGCATCGTCGGATCGCCTTTTCCCACCGTCAGCACGAATGGCGCCGTACGCGGCGACGTTCAAAGCGCTCCGGTCGAGAAGGAATATCAGGGTTCGAATGCCTACCACCTGTACAGCGCTCGTGCAACTTTGCTCTGGAAACCCACCGACGATTTGACGGTCACGCCGTCCATATTTTACGAGACCAGCCGTCAAAGTGGCGTAAGCGCCTATGACAGCGCTCCGGGCATCCCGAACGCGCATTACCAGCCATTCGATATCGCCGAGCCACTGACGGATGAGATCACGGTCTCGAGCCTCAATGTCAATTACAGTCTCGAACCCTTCGACATCACCTCGGTGAGCGCTTACTGGACCCGAAGGTCGACCCAGATCCAAGACGCGAGCGAGGAGTTCAATAATCCGAACACGGCCGCGACCTACGCTTCCAACTACGGACTGCCACCTCCTGGATACTATGGCCCTGCGGGAACCGGCGAGGCTTACGGTTATGAGAACGATCCGTCCAAGCAATTCAGCGAAGAATTGCGCTTCACCTCGAAGGACACCGGAGCGCTCACCTGGGTCGGCGGTGCCTATTACAGCCATTTCTACTCCCTGTGGACGTTCAATGGGACCACACCCAACTACTCGACCTACATGGACCTCGGCACGTTCGCGCCGGCGACAACGCCCAACTGGTTTGACGCAAACTCGCCGACGACGCTCAATCAGTATGCAATCTTCGGCAACGCCACCTATGCCGTGACGAGCGCCCTTAAGGGCGATATTGGCGTGCGCGTGAACAAATACGACTACAAGTTCTCGTCGTGCATTAGTGGATGGGGGTCGGGACTCGGGGCGGCAGCGCCATCGTGTTCCGGTTTGATCACACAATCCTCAACCAGCCTTGATCCAAAGTTTAACCTGTCGTACGAATTTGACCGAGACCTCATGGTATACGCGACCGTGTCGAACGGCTTTCGTCCGGGCGGAGGCGATGCGGTCTATCCGACAACGGGCGCCGTTTGGGGCCCTGCTTTCGCCGCTTATCACTATGCCAACGGAAAGTGGCCCACCAGTTATGGACCGGACAAAGTCTGGAGTTACGAGATCGGCGAGAAGGCCCGGTTCTTCGATCACCGTCTGACCGTGAACGCGAGCGTCTACTATGAGGATTGGAAAAACATTCAGCTCGAGGCGTATCCAAACGTCTGGGCCCTCAACATCAACGGCAATCACGCCACCATTTACGGAAGCGAGATCGATACGGTGGCCGTGCTGGGCGCGGGCTTTAGCCTCGAGGTCACAGCCGGTTACGTGAATGAGTATCTGGATCCGGGCCCGTACTGGCAGATTGTCCCGAGAGACAAGCTCCCGGAGGTCCCGACGCTGACCGGAGACGTGATCCTCAGTTATTTGAAACCGCTGAGCGACAAGTACTCCTTGACGGGGCGGGCGGAGACCTCCTATACGGGCTCGCGCTACTCCTTGGCCTTTCCGCTCGGCTATAACGTCAACGGTGAGTACCTTCAGCTGCCCGGCTATAGTCTGTCCAATTTTCGCGCAGGTATTCAGTCCCGTGACGGTTGGAGCGCCACGCTATTTGTCAACAATGCGTTCAACAAACACGCACAACTCGAAAACCTGTTTCAATTATTGGAAGCCACCACCTCATTCAATCGAGTCGTCACCAACCAGCCGCTCACGGCAGGAGTCGACCTGACTTACCGCTTCTAGGTGCGAGGCGAAGCGTTAGAAACCCCACCATTCTTGAAAGTTCCAAACGACAAGTGAATTCCAACTGCGTGCGGTAGCGAACGGACATCGAGCGGTTGGATCGACTAGTGTCCATGAAATATTCCATTTGATGTTTCTATTCACTCAGCCCTGAAACTCGAAGTCACCATGAAAACTCGACGAGAGCCGCCCCTCAACAACTCCTTGCTATCTAAGGTGACCGCGTGTCTGACTACAGCTCATAGTGCTCGATGTTGCCGCAGCGACCACGAAGCACGGCATCGGCCTCGCGGTCGCTTGCACCACAAAGTGTGGTAACTCTCTGACCATTTCTTCGTGCATGCGTTTCTGACGATGGCAGCAGAACCGGGGAATCGGCGATTAGCACCGACCCGCCGGCCGCGTCGATTTAATCAACTCAAGACAGGACGGCGGCGATGTCAAATCATGGGTCGTCCGTCTCGCCTTGGGACAACGATGATATTATCCGCGCTGAACTCTTCAGCAGCGAGCGGCTCGAGCAGCACGCCGCGAGTCTCGCGGCCGCCCAACAGGTGACGCAGCGGCGCTCAGCACGCCGCTCCCTGAACGTAAGACTCAAGGACAACGAATCCGCACTGCTTGCTGCCTATCGGGCGATCGGGGCAGCGGTCGGCGAAGGCCGCCCGATCACCCCGGCCGCCGAATGGCTTCTGGACAACTATCGTCTCGTCGAAGAGCAGATCCGCGAGATTCGCGAAGACCTGCCGCCTGGTTTCTATCGCCAATTACCGAAGCTCGCGGACGGGCCGCTGGCGGGCTATCCCCGGGTGTTCGGACTTGCCTGGGCGTTGATCGCCCATAGCGACAGCCGTTTCGATCCTGACTCGCTTCGCCTATTCATAGGTGCCTATCAGCGCATTCAGCCGCTGACCATTGGGGAGCTTTGGGCGGTCGCCATTACGCTACGCATCGGGCTCGTCGAGAACCTGCGTCGCGCTGCCGCCCGCATCGTCAGCAGCCGTGCGGCGCGCCAAGAGGCGGACAACATGGCCGACCGTGCGTTGGGCCTGAACGGATATACGGCGCAGCCGGACACGTTGGCCAGCCTCGATGCAACTGGCGGCTCGCTGCCTGCAGCATTTGCCGTGCAGTTGGTGTTGCGACTGCGCGATCACGACCCGGCGGTAACTCCGGCAAGACGGTGGTTGGACGAGCGACTGATCTCGCAGGGAACTACGCCGGATGAGATCGTCCATGAAGAGCATCAGCGCCAGGGCGCATCGAACGTTACCGTGCGCAACATCATCACGAGCATGAGGTTGATCTCGGATGTGGAGTGGCCGGAATTTGTCGAGAGCGTAAGTCTCGTCGACGAACTATTGCGCTCGGAGAGTGGTTTCGCGGCAATGGAGTTCACGACTCGCGACCTGTACCGCCGCGAGATAGAGAGACTCGCGCGCGGCTCGAAGCAGACGGAGCTCGCCATCACGCGCGCAGCCTTGTCGGCTGGAGGAACTACTGCAGCGAACAATGGCGGGATCGCGGACCGCAGGCATGATCCGGGTTACTACCTCATCGGCACCGGCCGGCGCGCGTTCGAAGCAACGGTCGGTTATCGAAGTTCCCTATGGAGTTCCCTCGGCCGATTCACCTCCCGCGAGGTCGGCGACTACATAGCTGCCATCGTCCTGGTCGCCGGCATCGTCCTTGCACTGCCTCTGATCGTGTTGCATTCGTGGGGCATCAGCGGATACCTCCTCGTAGTACTGGCGCTTCTCGGAGTTGTGCCGTCGTTTGACGCTGCCGTCGCTCTCGTGAACCGAGACGTCACGAGAGGCCTGGGCGCGACGATCCTGCCCGGTCTCGCTCTACGCGGAGGCATCCCACCGCATCTGCGCACCATGATCGTGGTGCCCGCACTACTGACGACAAGCGCGGCCCTCGAAGAACAGCTCGATCGGCTCGAAATCCACTATCTTGCCTCGCCGGAGGTCGAGCTGTATTTCGCACTACTCTCGGACTGGACGGATGCGCCGACCGAGCACAGCGCAGGGGACACCGCACTGCTCGACATTGCCGCGGACGGCATTGCGCGCCTAAATCGTCTCCATGGACCGGCCCCTGCAGGCGACCGTTTCGCATTGCTCCACCGGCGTCGGGTCTGGAGCAGCGGGCAGAAACAGTGGATGGGATGGGAGCGCAAGCGCGGCAAGCTCCACGAATTGAACCAGCTGCTGCGCGGCGCAATGGACACAACATTCATCGAGGTCAACGGTCGGCGCCCGGCCATCCCCTCTGATATCCGGTACGTCATCACTCTCGATGCGGATACGCGATTGCCACGAGACACGGCGCGTCGATTGGTCGGCAAAATGGCTCACCCTTTGAACCGACCCCGGTTCGATGCGGCGACTGGTCGCGTGCTTGAGGGATACGCAGTACTGCAGCCCCGGGTCACACCATCCCTGCCGGTGGGGCGCGAAGGCTCTCTTTTCCAAAGAATATTCTCCAGTGCGAGCGGGCTCGATCCCTATGCGGCCGCAGCTTCCGACGTATACCAGGATCTTTTCGGTTTGGGTTCCTATGCCGGCAAAGGCATTTACGACGTCGACGCCTTCGAAGCGGCGCTGGCCGATCGCGTGCCCGAAGGGACGCTTCTCAGCCACGATCTTTTTGAAGGAATCTTTGCCCGAGCCGGCCTGGTTTCTGATATCGAAGTGGTCGAGGAATTCCCGTCGCGCTACGACGTGGCTGCGGCGCGTCAACACCGTTGGGCTCGCGGCGATTGGCAACTGCTACCCTGGATATTTGGCCGTCGCGATGCAGCGGGCGGCGATCGCGGCAGCGGCAAGCTGCCCCTCATCGCGCTGTGGAAAATGCTGGACAACCTCCGACGCACACTGTCGGCTCCGGCTAGTGTCGCCGCACTTCTGACGGGGTGGCTGCTTCCGGCCAGCTCCGCTCTACTGTGGAGCGCCTTCATCACCGCGATCGTTGCTTTGCCGGCGCTGCTGCCCGTGTTAGCCGCGATCGTGCCGAGCCGTTCCCGTACAACGGTTCGTAGCCACCTGCGTGCGCTGCGCAAAGACTTCTGGCTGGCGACGACCCAGTCCGCGCTCCTGGTCACGCTTCTAGCGTGCCAGGCGGCGTTGATGATCGATGCGATCGGCCGGACGTTGTTTCGCTTGATTGTGAGCCAGCGGAATTTGCTGCAGTGGGTGACCGCTGCGCAGGCGAAACTGGGTTTCCGCCTCACGGTGCCGAGCGCCTATCGTCATATGGGCGGTGCCGTTGCGATCGCCGCGATCGGCGTCCTTCTCATCGCGCACTTCCGGTTTGACAACGGCTGGCTTTCGGCACCCTTCCTAGTTCTCTGGGCGCTATCCCCTGCCGTCAGCGTCTGGATCAGCGTTTCGCCGCTGGTAGCGGGCCGTCTCGCCGTTTCGGAAGCGGACGCGCGCGACCTGAGGTTGGTTGCACGTCGCACGTGGCGATACTTCGAAACTTTCGTAACCGCGGGCGATCAGATGTTGCCGCCGGACAACTTCCAAGAGGATCCCCGGCCCGTGTTGGCCCATCGAACCTCTCCCACTAACATGGGTCTCTACTTGCTCTCCGCGGTGAGCGCCCGCGACTTCGGCTGGTCGGGAGCCTTCGACTTTGTCGAACGGGTGGAGGCGACGCTTGCGACCATGAATCGTCTCGAGCGGTTTCGTGGTCACTTCTATAATTGGTATGACACGCGCGATCTGCGGCCTCTGGACCCGCGATACGTATCCTCGGTCGACAGCGGTAATCTCGCGGCCCACCTGATCGCACTGGCGAACGCGTGCGGCGGCTGGATCGATTGGCCGCTTGAGCACGGCCAGTGCTTTCCCGGAATCCGCGACTCTTTGAATCTCGTGCGCGAAGCACGGCGGGAGCTGCCCGACGATCGCAGGATGCATGCCACTTCACGGGATCAGATTGATGCAGCCATCGCCGCTCTTGCCGCGGCGCTTACTGATGCCGAAGGCGCGGGCACGGGCGTTGCGGCGAGCTTTGCGGCCCTCGCCCCGCTCGCCGCGACGTTGACCGACATCGTCCGATCGCTAGCCGGCGAATGGGGCAAGGATGGGGGTGAAGATCTGCTCTTTTGGAGCTTAGCGACGCAGCGGTCCATCGAGAGTTGGCGCCATGATCTCTTGCAGACGGAGGGATCGCACCACGGTCTGAAAGAGCGCCTGGCGGCGATCGCAGTGGGGGCGCGAGGGATGGCTGAAGGGATGCAGTTCGGGTTCCTGTACGATCGGCAACGCCGGCTGCTCTCGATCGGGTGCACTTCGGACGGTACTCTCGACTCCAACTGCTATGACCTGCTCGCATCGGAGGCTCGCCTGGCGAGCTTCATCGCGATCGCCAAGAACGACATTCCAGCCCGCCACTGGTTCCGCCTCGGACGGTCCGTCACACCCGTCGGGAAAGGGGCCGCCCTCATCTCCTGGTCAGGCTCTATGTTCGAATACCTCATGCCGTCGCTCGTCATGCGTGCGCCCGCCGGAAGTTTGCTGGAGCAGACGAGCCGCCTGATCGTCCGGCGGCAGATCGGCTATGGCGCGGAGCTCAGGATTCCGTGGGGAATCTCCGAATCCGCCTACAATGCGCGCGACCTCGAGCACACCTACCAGTATTCAAACTTCGGCGTCCCCGGTCTGGGTCTCAAGCGCGGCCTCCGCGAGAACGCCGTCATCGCGCCTTACGCCACGGCGCTTGCGGCCATGGTCGACCCGAGAAGCGCGATGCGCAATTTTGAGCGACTTACTGCCGTCGGCGCGCGCGGGCGATACGGCTTCTATGAGGCGCTCGACTACACCCGCTCGCGGCTTCCGGACGGTGCCCAGGTCGCCATCGTGCGGGCGTACATGGCACATCATCAGGGCATGACGATCGTGGCGATTGCAGACGTCCTGCTCGACGGTAAGATGCGCGCACGATTTCATGCCGAGCCCAGCATTCGGGCGACCGAATTGCTCCTGCAGGAGCGCGCGCCTCGCGACGTATCGGCGGTACTTCCGAGGGCAGAAGAAGTGAAGGCCGCGGCGCCGCTCACGAACACTCTGCTCCCCGACGTCCGCCGTCTGCACAGCCCACACCATGCCGCGCCGCAGACGCATCTGCTCTCGAACGGTCGCTACGCGGTGATGCTCACGTGCTCCGGCTCCGGTTACAGCCGCTGGCGCGATATCGGGATGACACGCTGGAGGGAAGACGTCACGCGTGACGACTCCGGGAGCTACATCTTTTTGCGAGATGTCGAGAGCGGCGCCGTCTGGTCGGCGGGCTATCAGCCGAGCGGCGTCGAGGCAGAATCCTACGAGGTCACCTTTAACGAGGATCGCGCAGAATTCATTCGTACCGACGCCGCCATCACGACCACCTTGGAGGTGGTCGTATCGCCCGAGGACGATGTCGAGGTCCGACGTTTGTCGATCTCCAATACCGGTCATCGGAACCGGGAGATCGAGGTCACATCCTATGCGGAGCTCGTGCTCGCACCGCCCGCGTCCGACGCGGCACATCAGACCTTCTTGAAGCTTTTCGTGCAAACCGAGTATGTCGCCAAACTGAACACGCTTCTTGCGACGCGCCGCAAGCGCACGCCTGACGAGCTCGATATTTGGGCGGCCCACCATGCAGTCATCGAAGGCAGTGTATTGGGCGAACCGGAAATCGAAACGGACCGGGCGCGGTTTTTGGGTCGTGGACGGGAGATCCGCTCGCCTCTCGCCGTGATGGATGGGCGGCGCTTGTCCAACACGGTGGGGACGGTTCTGGATCCCGTGTTTGCGCTTCGCTACCGGTTAGAGGTGCCCGCAGGCACAACCGCACGCATCGCCTTCTGGACCGGGGTAGCGTCATCGCGCGAAGGAGTTCTCGATCTGCTGGACAAGCACCACGAAGCCAATTCGTTCGTGCGCGCGACCACCCTGGCTTGGACCCAGGCCCAGGTCGAGTTACGCCATCTTGGCATCGACTCAGCCGAGGCAGGTCTGTTTCAGCGTCTCGCAGGCCACCTGCTTTTTGCCGACGCGTCGATGCGACCGCCTTCCAACACCATACGCAGCGGCAGCGGTCCGCCACCGGGGCTGTGGGCTCAGGGAATTTCAGGAGATGTTCCGATTCTGCTGCTTCGAATCGACGCCGTCGAAGACATCGCCATCGTCCGCCAATTGCTGCAGGCGCATGAATACTGGCGAATGAAGGGCCTCGCCGCGGATCTGGTGATCCTGAACGAGCGTGCGATGTCCTACATTCAGGATCTGCAAAACGCGCTGGAAACCCAGGTACGAATGAGCCAGTCACGACCGCTGCCGGGCACGCACAGCGTGCGCGGCTCTGTGTTCGTGCTTCGCGCCGACCTCATTTCCGAGCAGACACGCATGCTGCTGTCGGCGGTGGCGCGTGTCGTGCTGGTTGCGCGGCGTGGTGGCCTTGCCGATCAACTCGATCGCGTGCGCAAGCCTGCAGTGCCGACTCCGCCGCCAATGAAGCGCGGGCCGAAACATGACGCGCCGGGAAGCGTTCAGGCGGCGCACGATCTTGAATTCTTCAATGGCTTGGGTGGATTTGGCGCGGGCGGCCGCGAATACGTCATTCTTCTGGCACCGGGACAACTGACGCCCGCACCATGGATCAATGTGATCGCCAATCCGCTATTTGGATTTCAGGTTGCTGCCGACGGCAGCGGCTTCACCTGGGCCCTGAACAGCCGCGAGCATCAGATCACTCCATGGTCGAACGATCCCGTCGCCGATCGCCCCGGCGAGGTGTTGTATCTGCGCGATGAGGACACCGGGGAGGTGTGGGGGCCGACGGCCGCGCCAATCCGCGACCCGGGTGCGACCTACGTTGCGCGGCACGGACAGGGGTACAGCAGATTCGAGCATTCCGCACATGGTATTGAGCTGGATCTGCTGATGTATGTCCCGATGGGCGACCCCATCAAGATCTTTCGGCTGAAGATTCGCAACACAACGCAGAGCACTCGCCGACTTTCAATCACTGCCTACGTCGAGTGGGTACTCGGCACATCGCGCGGAGCTTCAGCCCCGTTCATTCTGACCGAACTCGATCCGGACACCGGTGCTCTCTTTGCTCGAAATCCTTGGGACGCTTCCTTTGGAACCCGAGTCGCTTTCGCGGACCTCGCCGGGCGGCAGTTGCAGTGGACTGCGGACCGAGGCGAATTCCTCGGGCGCCATGGCACGCTCGAGATGCCCGCCGCTCTGGCCTCACGGCTACCCTTGTCCGGGCGGGCCGGTGCCGGCCTCGATCCGTGCGGCGCGCTGCAAACATCGATTGCAGTGGAGCCAGGCCAGACCGCGCAGGTCGATTTCTTCCTCGGTGAGGCCGAAACCGCATCGGCGGCTCAGTCACTGCTCATTCGCTACCGCAGTGCCGATCTGGACGCAGTCTATCGAGAGGTCATCGAGTATTGGGAGCACGTGCTCGGCGCAGTCCAGGTGAAAACGCCAGATCGGTCTTTGGACATCATCCTCAATCGCTGGATGCTCTATCAGACACTTGCCTGCCGCATCTGGGCACGAACAGCTTTCTATCAGGCCAGCGGCGCCTACGGCTTTCGCGACCAGCTGCAGGACGGAATGGCACTCGCCGTCGCGCGGCCGGACCTTACCCGGGAGCACTTGCTGCGCGCCGGCGGGCGGCAATTCGTCGAGGGAGATTTTCAGCACTGGTGGTTGCCTCCGTTCACTGCCGGTTCCACCGGCCAGGGAGTTCGCACCCGCATCAGCGATGACGTGGTATGGCTCGCGTACTGCGCCACTCAGTACATCGATACAACGGGTGACGCAGCAGTCCTTGATGAAAAGATTCCGTTTCTCGTAGGTCGCGCGCTGCGGCCTGAGGAACACGACGCGTTCTACATGCCCGGGGTCTCGGACGAAACCGCGACGCTCTTTGAACATTGCGCGCGAGCACTCGATCATGCGTTGCAAGTTGGAGAGCACGGCCTGCCGTTGTTCGGAACCGGTGACTGGAATGACGGGATGAGCCGTGTTGGCGAGCAGGGCAGGGGCGAAAGCGTCTGGCTCGGATGGTTCCTGCAAGCGACACTGGTTTTATTCGCGCCAGTAGCTGCGGCACGCGGCGAGCATGTCCGCGCAAGCAGATGGTTAGCGCATGCAACCGAGCTGCGGAACGCGCTCGAGCAGGCATGGGACGGCGACTGGTATAGGCGCGGCTACTTCGATGACGGGACGCCGCTGGGATCGGCCTCGAGCGCCGAATGCCGCATCGACTCGATCGCGCAGTCGTGGGGTGTGATTTCCGGAGCCGCCGACCGCGAGCGCGCGGCGCGCGCCATGGACAACGTGAACCGCCAACTTGTCCAGCTTGACGCCGGTCTCGTATTACTCTTCACGCCGCCGTTCGATCACATTCCGCACGATCCGGGCTACATCAAGGGGTATCCGCCCGGCGTTCGGGAAAACGGCGGACAATACACCCACGCCGCCACGTGGGCGGTGATTGCGCAGGCCATCCTCGGAAATGGGGCACAGGCCGCAAAATTGTTTTCGCTCCTTAATCCGATCAGTCACACGGGCACCCGTGCTGACGTGCAGCGCTATAAAGTCGAGCCCTATGTGGTGGCCGCTGACGTCTATTCAGTAGCGCCGCATGTGGGCCGCGGCGGCTGGACATGGTACACGGGTTCGGCCAGCTGGATGTACCGCGCCGGTCTCGAATGGATCCTAGGATTTCGCGTGCGGGCAGGCAAACTTCTGCTGACACCGTGCATCCCTGCCGATTGGCCCCGCTTCGAAATTGTCTTCAGGCACGGGACCGCGCGCTACGAGATCCTGGTCGAAAATCCGCATCGCGTTAGCCGTGGCGTCACCCTGGTCGAATTGGATGGCAAGAACCTTCCGACTGGCGAAACCCACGTTGTACTGGTCGCGGACGGGTGCACTCACCGGATACGAGTGGTGCTGGGATCGCGAAACGGGTTTTCTCATGATGTCGGGAGCCTGTAGTCTGCGTAAATAAACTTGAGATGGCCAATTCGACTGATTTGGCACGATGTCTTCACAAAAAACTTACTTGTACCGGAACTCAACGCTCGTCTAAGAATTCCCGTTACGGGTTACGGATCGCTTGGCGAGGTTCGGGCGGGTAGAAATTGAAATGACAATGCGCGATACAGACTCTCGCGGCACACCACAGCGCTGCTGCCTCGACCGAGTAGGGTCGCGGCCATTAGTGGTAGCGTCAAACTCCTATTGCCCGTCATCTCACTCACGATGACAAGCGCGGTCAGAGGAGCCTGTACGACACCGGCAAAATAGGCTGCCATCGTCAGCAAAACGATGGCCCCGCCCGGCGCATAAGGCAGGTATAGGCTCAAGGTACCGCCAAGCCCGGCACCCACTGCAAGTGAGGGAGCAAAAATGCCCCCGGGAATGCCCGTGACGTAGGAGGTGAGCGTCGCCAGTGCTTTCATGAAGGCGAACGAGTGGGTCGGGAGCACCTCCTGTTGCACGATCGCGCGGGCCTCTCCATAGCCGGTACCAAAGGTAGCGCCCGATGATGCCCAACCGATCAATGCCACAACGACGCCGCAGACCAGCGCGAACCGCACGGGCGCGCGATTCTTGAAACGACCCAACAGGCCTGGCAAAGGTCGGCGAAGCGCCAACATACAGCGCGAGAACGTGCCCCCCGCCAGCCCTCCGAGCAGGCCGCAGATCGGCACGACGAGCCACATCCGAGGCTCGGTGAGCGCCGCGTAAGTAGAACCAAAGTAGGTATAGTTGCCAACGAGCGCGACAGAAGTGACGCCCGCGATAATGACGGCGGTGTAGATCACTCCCGAGGTGCGCTCCTCGAACGAGCGGGAGAGTTCCTCGATCGCAAACACGATGCCCGCGAGTGGCGTATTGAAGGCCGCGGCGATGCCAGCGGCACCGCCCGCTAGAATTAATCCCCGGTCGACGTCGGCCGCTGAGAAGCGTGTGAAGCGCCGCAAGGAATGCATGATCGAGGCGCCAATCTGAACGGTGGGTCCTTCGCGTCCGATGGATGCGCCACTTAAGAGCGCGGCTACCGTTAAAATCAACTTACCAATCGCGATGCGGATCGAGAGCAAGTTATCGCGCGCTGCGGTGTTCGGCATAGAGAGCGCGGCAATCGTTTGCGGGATGCCGCTGCCGCGCGTCCCGGGAAAAAGCGACTGAGTCAGCCAGGCGACAAGCGCGAGACCTAAGGGTGGGGCAAGCCACGCCCATAAGAAAGTGGCCTGCGTGGCGGAGTGGAACAACCCGAGCGACATATCGCTCAAGCGCGCAAAGGCCACCGCGGTTGCGCCTGTCGCGACAGCGCCTCCCCAAAAAACCACGCCTCGAACCCATCGGCCGGGCCGCATCCAGTGACGTAGCGGGCGAGGCTTTATTGATTCTTGGATCGGTTCTGAATTGTTAGTCGCTGCGGCCTCCGCATCGGAATCCGTCACCGCTTTCTCATTCTTTGGTCTTCCCTTCACTATACAAATACATTGACATCCATTATATTTATAGCATTGTACGTTACGGATGTGAATCTTGCGCGCCGAGATGCGACAGCATGACGGCTTGAGCCGTAGCCAGCTTCGACATAATCAGCTGACACTCGATGTATTGAAGCAGTTCAGGCTGATCTATGGGTCCGTGCGGCATCACTTCCGCCAAATCGAGGCCACTTGCAATGTATCCGGATCGCAGCTCTGGATGCTCCACGAATTGCAGGAGGCGCCGGGAATCGGGGTCTCTGATCTTGCCAATCGGCTCTCGATCCATCAGACCACCTGCAGCCAATTGGTCGAGAAGCTGGTCGCTCGAGGCTATGTGGTGAAGACGCGGTCGGAGCAGGATCAGCGCCGCGTCGGACTTAAGATCACCAGGAGCGCCGCGAAGGTGCTCGAAGACGCGCCGGGACCGGCCGAGGGCTTGATTCCGGAGGCTTTGATGGGACTCGCGGAACCAACCCTCAAGTCGCTGATGGCCAATCTCGGCGAACTCATCGATGGACTTCACCTGCGGGACCATCAGGCCGCCGACAGACCGCTAGCCGATTTATGAGCGACCTTGCCCATCCACAGTGCTTTTTCAGCGCTTTCGCTCGCACAGCGCGGTTAGCAACAAGTTCGAGACATACAGGAGTGATTTTCATGACCCGATACAGAAACGCGTTCTTCACCATGAGCGCGGTCTCGCTTTCCGTTGTTTTCGCATCGGGATGCACGGACCTCAAGCCGGTGCAAGCCCAACTCGATGACCTGAAGGCGCAGGTCAGTCAAATCTCGCCGAAAGTTGCGAACGCGGACAGTCAAGCTATGGCTGCCGCAGGTTCGGCCCGCGCTGCGGCCACCACAGCCCAGCAAGCCCAGAGCACCGCGGATAAGGCCAACGCGATGGCGCAGAGTAACCAGCAGGCCATTGAGGCGATCAATGAAAAGATCGATCGCATGTTCAAGAAGTCGGTATCGAAGTAGGGTGCCTTCACGTCCTCCGCGTTATGGTGCGCATTTACACTCGCTCCCGAACGGCCAAGGGCCGCGAGTGCAGCCTGGGTCGGTAGCGCTTAAATAAGCGATATCCAAGCAATAAACTGAGCACGCAAGCAAATACCAAGGGCTCGCGGATGTCCTTCTTGACGCCCCACCAGTAGTGCCACACCCCCAGTATTGCAATGGGATAGATCAACCGATGCAGCATCGTCCAGCGGCGACCCAAGCGTCGTTGCATCGCGGCGGTGGAGGTCGCGGCCAATGGGATCAATAGCAGCAGGGCCAGCATTCCGATGGTGATATAGGGGCGTTTGATGATGTCTTGCCACACGGCGCCCAGTTGATCCGACTGGTCGAGAACGATATAGATGGCGAAATGCAATATCACGTAGAAGAAGGCAAACAATCCGAACATGCGACGCAAACGCTGCCAGACTATCGCGTGCGTCATATCCCGCAGCGGCGTCATGCACAGGGTAATCAGGAGGAATTTCAACGCCCAATTGCCGCAGGTATGCAGCAACTCGTGCACCGGGTCCGCACCCAGTGAAACGCCCCAGAGGTTGAACGCACCGATTAGAAGATAGATTGCCGGGCCGAGGCACGCGACAAACACCAGCGGCTTGAGCAGCCAGCGGGATGCGGTCATCAGAAGAATTTCTGCAGATTCATACCGGTGTAAAGACTTGCCACCTCCTTGTCATACCCGTTGAACGGCAACGTCGGGCGGCGTTGATCGAAGAGGCTCCCGCCGATGTGCCGTTCGGTCGCCTGGCTCCAGCGAGGATGGTCGACCGCGGGATTTACGTTGGCGTAAAAGCCATATTCGCTGGGTGCCGATTCGGCCCACGTGGTCTCGGGCATGCGTTCGATAAATTTGATGCGGTTGATGGCCTTGATCCCCTTGAAGCCGTACTTCCAGGGCACGATCAGACGCAATGGAGCCCCATTTTGATTGGGCAATACCTTTCCGTACAGCCCGACCGTCATCAGAGTGAGCGGATGCATCGCCTCATCGATGCGCAAGCCTTCTGAGTATGGCCAATTCAAGACGGAGCCGCGCTCGCCGGGCATCTGTTTCGGGTCGAGCAACGTCGTGAATTGCACGAACTTGGCTTTCGAAGTCGGTTTGAAACGTTTCAAGAGGTCCGACAGCGGAAAGCCGACCCACGGAACGATCATTGACCAGGCTTCGACGCAGCGCATGCGATAGATCCGTTCCTCGAGAGGGTGAGGTTTCAATATGTCCTCGAGGGTGAATGTTCCTTTGATCTCACTCTCTCCTTCGACTGTGACGCTCCAGGGCCGCGTGTGAAACTGTTGCGCATTCTCGGAAGGATCGGATTTCCCGGTACCGAATTCGTAGTAATTGTTGTAGGTTGAAATATCCTTGAAAGAGTTCGGTGCTTCGGCGACTGTGTATTTGGCATTGCGCGTGAACATGAGCGCGCCGCCCGCTCCTTGTGCGAGCGCGCGCCGATGGAACCCCAGAACTTGTGCGGCGGCAAAACCCATACCGCCAGCGATCAAGGCGCGTCGCGACAGAAACTTATGTTCGGGGGTGATATCGGATGGATTGCAGAGGGGCGAATATTGAGCGAATTTGCGCATTTGAGTTCCAATCATGTTGACGGTATGTATGACGAAAAGACCGATCGCGGTGCAAGTTTATTGCAATGATTTCCTCGTGCTGGGGGTCAGGTTCCATCGTACAGCGCTTGGAGCACGCCCGATGCTGCCGCCTGATAGGTCTCACGGTCAAGACCTACTAAATTTCGACCCCCGCTTTTAGCCTCATACAGGGCTGCATCCGCAGAGGCAATCACCTCGTCCGGCGGCTGTATGTTGGTGCTGCGCGACTCCAATGGGCACCTCGCGGCGACCCCGTACAGTGAGTGTTGCTGCCCGGCACAGGTGCTGTTGATCTAGCCGTTAAAATATCATTGCCTTTATATTTATACCAACATAATATTACACATGGCCGTAAAATCGATGAAAGTCGCGCACCTCCTCGGTACGACTACTGAAGCAGCGCGCGACGCCGCGCTGTTATCAATTCGTAAGGTCTACGCGACGACGCGGCGGCAATTGGCTGCTTTGCGGCGTACGACCGGCTTGGGCCCAGCACGGGTGTGGGCACTCGCGGAAATCGACGAGCAGCCGGGCCTGCGGGTTGGGGATCTGGCGGAGCGCATGCGGATTCATTCGAGCACTGCGAGCAATCTGTGCACGCGATTGCGCGGCGACGGATTGGTACGGACCCCTCAGGCCGCCGATGATCGCCGCGCATTGCGCATTTATATAACTACGGAAGGTCGCGCAAAGCTGCGCAAAGCGCCGGCTCCGCAACGCGGCATACTCAAAGTGGCCCTGTCGAAAATGACCGCTGAGGAGTGTCGTTGTCTAGTAGATGGGCTAGCACCATTGCTGCTGGAGCTCGGCAGCATGTACGGCATCGACGACGGTTTTCAGCCGCTCGAATGACTGGAGAGAGCTGATAAGTGAAGGTGGCTTGAGACGAAAAACGGCTAAAGCCCAGGTGGCGTCCAGCCTCAAGTGTGTAACAGGAACTTTCCCAGACAGGACGTCTCTTATCTTTTAGATTGATGCCGAGGACATATGCGAATTTTCGTACGCTTCGGCGCAGCAGTGCTACTGGTAGTGACGATGGTGATGCTCTTGTTCGTGTCTTCCGGAAAGTCAATGCAGCGCACGGAGCCTCCTGCAAGCACGGCGCCTAACTCAGCGGGCATCATCGGCAGCGATAGCCGCGAATCGCAGTGGCAGGCGAAACTTCAGGAATTGGGCGCGCAAAAGCTAGCGCGCGGTTGGGTCCTGGCCCTCGCCACAGCCAGCTACCGGCCAAATGCAGCGAGCTTTCGGCCTTCGAGTGCCGCAACGATCGACTCGACGACACGGTTGCTCCACGAATTCTCGAGCGCCCGAGCGATTGCAGAAGGCCATACCGATAGCCAAGGTTCCAGCGCACTGAATGAAAGCTTGTCGCAGGCACGGGCCAAGGCAGTGTGCCGCTACTTGCAGCAAAACGGCGTTGAGGCTAGTCGTTTGCAGGCGATAGGCTTCGCCGATCGGGAGCCGATTGCGAGCAACACGACAGCCTCGGGGCGCGCCAAAAACCGTCGCGTCGATCTTTTGTTCTCCGACGTCAACGGCCGATTCGACGCTATCTCCGGGGATGCTCCCGCCGTTAGGACGGTTCGCCCAAACTATGGACACCATCCGCTGCATCGTCACCCGGCGCTTGGTGGCAGCGAACATTGACAGCCCGCATTTGCTACCAGTGTTACATTCTCAACGTTCCGAACCAGCTCCTCCATCATCCCGAGCAAAATCGATGCGCAGCCAGATACCCGCACGGCGCAGCATGAAATAACCCCTCGCTACGCCGACAGAACTCGCAGAACCGAGCGACGAATCGCCGTTCGTTACAACAAATCCAAGACGATCGTCCAATGCAACCCAAGTATCTGCTGAAATGCCGGGAGGCAAGTTTGGACCATCTGAACTGAGAGCATACCGACCGACACCAATCACCATCGCGGTCCCTAACAATAGACCAATCATCTTATTCATAAATCAGATCCTCATGATTTCCGCGCATTAGACCATAGAGCCGTACCCGTTCAAAACCGGCGTTGGTCGCAGCGGATCCGTCTAGCGTGGGATAGCGAACAGACCGGGCCATTATCCGGGCGCAGAGTGGCAATACTGCTGTCGCTCATGATGGTGGATAACATGGCCGACGGCATCCTCGGAGGCAATTAGGTTGGGGCGCTGCCTCGGTACGATATCGCACCGACGCAGTGTAATTGCCACGCTATCGTTTATCCAAGTAGATTGGGTCGGAGGCTCGTTTTCATGGGTGCCGTTACAACATCTCGTGTCGGGTGCGAGTTTGATAGCTTTCTCTACGCTTCTGTGGGTGAGGAAGACAATGGCATGCCGCTCACGGTGCTCTCGCTTCTGGCGCGAATGGATGTTGATCCTTGGGAGGAGGCCGCCAAACTCATGCAGTTGCCGCAGGACGGCGCAGTTAAGCAACTCGCCTCCTTGCTCGGCTCACTTCGAAATGCCTCCGTCGCAAACCTTGATCCCGCACGTATCGCCGTCCCATTAGTTGCACTCTTGCCGCGGCCCCTCGGTCGTGCGCATCCTCTGTTCAAAGCCTTCGCGCAAGCTACACCGGCAAAATCGTCCGCGATGGTCTCGACCCTGCTGTTCGTGTTGACCTATTTCATCTTCCTCGTGTTCAGCAGCTGGTTGATGGGAAACTTGGCGCCCAGACAGTTACCAACAGCCGCGACCTCAGCCGCCACGATTGATGCGCCCGCCAAGCCGGCCGAACGTGAGGTGGACTCGCAGAGAACCCGTGTCGCACGAGCAGTTCCGTAATGATGCGCAGCACGAAAGAGCTTGAAACGTACTCGATCGAGGCAACCGATGGCGCGATTGGAAGCATAAAGGACCTTTATTTCGACGACGAAACGTGGACCATCCGGTATTTGGTGGTCGATACCAGCGTTTGGTTAGCCGGCCGTAAAGTACTCGTCTCGCCCATGTCTTTAGATAGTTCTGATCCCAAAGCCCGGGTATTTTCGATTTCCGTTTCTAAAGAGCGGGTTAAGGACAGTCCTAATATTGATACCCAGAAGCCCGTGTCACGCCAGCACGAGATTCGCTATTTTGGTTATTACGGCTATCCTTATTATTGGGGCGGTTCGGGTGTTTGGGGCCAATTCGCTTACCCGGGAATGCTGGCTGGCTCGGCCTATGGGATGTCAAATTCTGAATACGCTCGAGTCCGCGAGTCAGCGGAGCGGACTGCCGCCGAAGCCGAGGAGCGGCGGTTGCAGGACGAGGATCCTCACCTGCGCAGTTGTAACGCAATCAAACACTATCATGTGCATGCCACCGACGGCGACATCGGCCACGTCGACGCCTTCCTGGTCGACGAGGACAGTTGGACCATTCGATATCTTATCGTGAACACCAGCAATTGGTGGCTCGGGCATCAAGTGCTTATCGCGCCGGGTCAAATCGGGGAGGTAAGCTGGTCGCGCGAAAAGGTCACTACCAGTCTTAGTCGGCAAGCGATTAGGGACGCGCCGACATACCATTCCGGATCGACCCCGTAAGAGTCAATCGGGGACAGGCGATCCCGCGGCTCGGGCGACGCAAACTCACCGGTAAAACGCGTAAATAGCCGCGCCATGCTGCCAAGGCCAGCGCGAAAAAGATCGCGACGATCCCTTCTATCAAAAAAAGCGCCGTCACGTAAGGCATCCCCCCCGTTCGCCGCCAGCCCATCCAACAACCTTGCCTAACCACAAACTGATCTGACTGGGGGGGATCAGTCTTTCAAATCTGTAATTTTCCAGTAAGGCGCCAGCCACCGGCGTGCGGTGTACTGCAACTCAGCGGATCTACTTCATTGCACAGGACGACACATCATGCATTACGACTTATCTGTATTGGACGAGAAACGTACCAATGGCTCCGGGAATCGCGCGCCGCCAAATCCAGGCGCAGACCCCGAAGTCAGCGCCCTTCGCCTCCCCGGTGAGAGCAACGACGCGTTCCGCGCGCTTCGCGAGGTCGTCAAGGAGCAATCCGTCTGGGTAAATCCTTTGCGGCAGGAGATGGCCCGCGTCATCGTCGGCCAGAAGCAGCTGATAGATCGACTTCTGGTTGCTCTCGTGACCAACGGGCACGTGCTACTGGAAGGTGTGCCGGGCCTTGCCAAGACGCTGTCGTTGAAGACATTGGCGAAATGTGTCGCGCTGCAGTTCAAGCGACTGCAATTTACCCCCGATATGCTGCCCGCCGACATCGTGGGCACGATGATATACAGTCCCCAGGACGGCGAATTTCGGACCAAGCACGGCCCCATCTTTAGCAACCTCATTCTGGCGGATGAGATCAATCGTGCGCCGGCAAAAGTGCAAAGCGCGCTGCTGGAAGCGATGCAGGAGCGGCAGGTCACGATCGGCGAGGAAACTTACGCGTTGCCGGATCCTTTCCTCGTCCTGGCCACCCAGAATCCGTTGGAGCACGAGGGCACCTATCCGCTACCCGAAGCACAGATCGACCGCTTCATGATGAAGGTGGTGGTGTCCTATCCGAGCCGAGTGGAAGAGCGTGCGGTTCTGGACGCCATGGCCACGACCAGTCCGGCGCTCGATGTACGCCCGATCGTGTCGCGTGAGCAATTACAGAAGGCTCGCCGCGTCGTCAACGCAATCTACATCGACGACAAGATCAGGGACTATATCGTCGAATTGGTAACGTCCACGCGGCCGCCCATCGCTGCGTCGCTCAATCTGAACGGTTACATTCAAAACGGCGCCTCTCCGCGCGCCACCATCAACCTGTGCCTTGCCGCGCGTGCGACTGCCTTCCTGGCGGGTCGCCACTTCGTGACGCCCCAAGACGTGAAAAGCATCGCGCTCGATGTTCTGCGCCATCGCATCACCGTGAGCTATGAAGCAGAGGCCGAAAGCGTGACGGCAGAAGACGTGGTTTTGAAAATTCTGGACGCCCTGCCGGTCCCGTAAGAGCAGTTAGTGAGCACGCAATTGGAGGTAGGTATGCAGACGGCCACGACGAAAACCATTTTGAATCGCATGCGGCAGCTCGAGATTCGGACCCGTAGATTGGTCAACGACAGCTTGGCGGGTGAATATCACTCCGTGTTCAAGGGGCGCGGCATGGACTTCGATGAGGTGCGCGAATATGTCCCGGGCGACGAAGTGCGCACCATCGATTGGAATGTCACGGCCAGAGCCGGACGTCCCTTCGTGAAGAAATACACGGAGGAACGAGAACTCAATATTCTATTGCTGGTGGATATCAGCGCGTCCGGTAATTTTGGATCCGGAACGCAGAGCAAGCGGGAATTGGCAGGCGAAGTGGCGAGTCTCCTGGCGCTCTCGGCCATCCGCAACAGCGATAAGGTTGGCCTGCTCCTCTATACGGATCGGATCGAGCAATACGTACCGCCCAAAAAGGGGCGACGGCACGTGCTGCGAGTCGTGCGAGAAATTCTCTTCCATAAGGCTAACGGCGTCGGTACCGACAGCGTAAAGGCTCTCGAGGCCGCTAGCCATGTGCTGCATCGTCGCGCCGTGGTGTTCTTGATCTCCGATTTTCAGTCGAGCGGCGATCCCCTGAAGGCGCGCGCTAACCTGCGTCGGGCAATGCGACAAACCAATCGTCGCCATGATCTGATCGCCGTGCATATCGAGGATCCTTACGAGCAAGCATTGCCGGATGTCGGCATGCTGACGCTCGAGGATGCGGAAACCGGCGAACTGGTCGCGCTCGATACGGCGGACCCGGATGTTCGTGAGCGCTTCAATCGGGCGGCGATCGCGCACGTCGAACATCTGGTGCGTGACATTCGCGCGGAGGGCGTGGACACCTTGGCGCTCAAGACCAATGCCGCCTATGTGCCCGCGCTGCAACGCTTCTTCAAGTCGCGAGGTCATCGACACTCATGAATATCCAACACCCTGCCAAGCGTTCCCAGGTACTGGCTGCGGCAGTTGCCGTACTGCTCTCCGGAGCCGCGCTTGCACAGGCGCCGATACCCCAGTCCAACGCGGCCGCGGTACAAGACATCCGAGATATTCGCGGCCCGAAGCCTGTTGCCTCCGCATGGTGGGTTGCCCTGTTGCTGGCGGGGGCAGTAACAGGCGCCGGCGCTGGATGCGCTGCTTGGGCCTGGCATCGTCGGCGCCGCCTTTTGGAAAGATCGCCCCAGGAGATCGCGCTCGCAGGCCTCGATGCCGCGCGTGCGCTCATCCAGGAGGGCAATAGCCGCGCCTACTCGATCGAGCTCTCGGGCATCACGCGTCAATATATCGAAGACGCCTTCGGCATCGTCGCGACCCACTTTACAACCGACGAATTCCTGCGTCATTTCGCAAGCACGCCGAATTCCGTTCTCATCGGCAGCCAGGAACTCCTTGGCGATTTTTTACAAGCTTGCGACCTCGCGAAGTTTGGCGGCTGGAATGTGACGGCTCCCGGCATGCTCGAGATGTTGGAAAGCGCCCGACATTTCATCGTCGACTCGGGCCGCCCGCGTGCCATGACTTCGCAAGTCCGTGCCGTGGAAACGTGTGACTCTCAGGAGACTTATGCTTCACTTCCTACAACCTGAGTGGCTCTGGCTGCTCGCGCTCTTGCCGCTGGTCTGGGTTTGGCGCGGCCGCCCGGGACGGGTCGCGGCAGTGCAATACTCGAATCTTGCGATAGCACGCGAGGCCGCGAAAGCCACCCGTAGCCGCATCGGTCGTTGGCGCTGGTTGTTGCCGGTCCTCGGCGCAGCGTTGATGGTGATTGGTATTGCGCGCCCGCAGCTGGTGCATGGCCACACGCAGGTATCGGCCAATGGCATCGACATCATGTTGGGCCTGGATGTATCGGGCTCGATGCATGCGCTTGACTTCAAGGTGAATGGCGAGCGCGTGAATCGAATCGATGTCGTCAAGTCGGTGGTATCCCGATTCATCGAGGAGCGTCCCGATGATCGGATCGGTATATTGGCCTTTGCCGGCGCTCCGTACTTGGTGAGTCCTTTGACGTTGGACCACGATTGGCTGCAGCAAAACCTCAACCGCGTCACGGTGGGCGGCGTGGATGATGGCACGGCCATCGGATCGGCGATCGCGAGCGGTGTCAACCGGCTGCGTGACTCGACCGCCAAATCCAAGATCGTCATTTTGCTCACCGATGGCATGAACAACGCCGGCAAGATCTCGCCGGTGGCAGCGGCGGAGGCAGCCAAGGCGTTGGGCGTCAAGATCTACACGATTGCGGTCGGCGTGCGTGGTGAGGCTCCTATTCCGGTGAAGGACGAATTCGGCAATGAGCAGGTGGTCATGGCGAAGGTGGACGTGGACGAGAAGACCTTGCAAACGGTGTCAGCACTCACCGGTGGCACTTTTTATCGAGCCACCGACACCGACTCGCTCAAGAAAATCTATGAGCAAATCAACCAGCTGGAAAAGACCGCGCAGGTGCGGCAGCACTTCGAACACGCGGAAGATGTCTTCTCCTGGGCATTGTTCCCGGCCCTCGCGTTGCTCGGCCTCGGGTTCGGTCTGGAAAACACACGATTTCGGAGGGTGCCATGAACTTCGCTCATCCCGCATATCTCTTGGCAGGGATGCTCGCCTGCGGCGCGCTCCTCTGGGTGTGGCGACGCCATGATGCGCGCCAGAGGGTGGCCTTGGAGACGCTGCTCGCACCGCACCTGCGCGCACAGTTGACGGCGTCGGTTTCGATGGCACGGCGAATGGGTCAACGGGTGCTGTTCGGCGCAGCCATCGCACTCCTCTTCATTGCCCTTGCCGCTCCCCAGGGCGGATTCCGCTGGGAGCAAGCAACGCGCCGTGGCAACGACATCATGTTTGCGGTCGATACATCCCGCAGCATGTTGACGCCGGACGTGAAACCGACTCGATTGGCGCGCGCCAAAATGGCGATCGATGACTTCGTCGGTCATTTGGACGGCGATGCGGTCGGCCTGGTGGCCTTTGCGGGGACGGCTTTTCTACAGACGCCGATGACGCTCGATTATGGCGCGTTTCACGAATCCTTGAGCGCCTTGGATACGCATATCATTCCTGTGGGCGGAACCAACATCAGCAGCGCGATTCGGGAAACTGAGGCGGCATTGCACGATCGTCCGGGCAGCGACAAGGTATTGATTCTGGTGACGGACGGTGAAGATCTGCAGGGCGATGCACTCAGCGCGGCGAAAGCCGCCGCGAAGCAAGACGGGCTCAAGATTTTCACGGTGGGTGTGGGCACGGCAAACGGTGATCTCATTCCGTTGCCGCCAGCGCAGGGTGGCGGCTTTTTGAAAGACGCCGACGGACAATTGGTCAAGTCGCACCTGGACGAATCCGGCTTACGCGCCTTGGCCGCCGCGACCGGTGGTTCATACGCGCCGCTGGGGAACACCAATCAGGGACTAGAGAAGATCTATCAAGAGGCGTTGGCGCCGCTCGCCAAGCATGAACTGCAAGCGCGATCGCAAAGGGTGTATACGCAACTCTATCAGTGGCCCCTTACGGCCTCACTCGCGCTGTTGTTGTGCAGTCTTGTCATCGGCACCCGGCGTCGCGTCTCCAAAACGTCGATGGACGGGGCGGGGCCCTCATTGGGAAAGCTCGTGCTGCCGACGACGGCCGTACTGATCTTCGCTGCGGGTCTCTTACCCTTTGGATACGCGCAAGCCTCCCCGGCGAGCGCCATCAAATCCTACGATAGCGGCAAATTCGCCGATGCAGAGCATGAGTATTCCAAAGCCGTGCAGAAGAGCCCGCACCAGCCGCTATTGCAGTTTGACGCAGGCGCCGCCGCCTACAAGGCCGGTGACTACCCGCAGGCGACGCAGTCCTTTCAAGCATCACTCAACGCCGAGAAGTCCGGTAGTTCGAAACGCCTCGCCGAACAGGAGGATGCCTACTACAACTTAGGAAACTCGCTGTATCGAGAAGGACAAAAATCGCAGCAGAGCAATGTCGATGAAACGCTAGGTACCTGGGGTCGAGCGGTGAAGGCCTATGATGCCGCTCTGCAGCTGCGGACCGATGATTCCGATAGCAAGTTCAATCGCGATCTGGTGCAACACAAGATCGACGCGCTCAAGAAGCAGCAACAAGAAAAGCAGCAGCAACAGCAGCAGAAGCCACAGCAGAACCCGCAGCAAAAGCCACAGCAGGGCGGTCAATCGCAACAATCGTCGCCACAGAAACCTTCGACGGGACAGCAGTCGAAGTCGCCGTCCGCTCAAGATAACCCGGGTAAGGACGGTTCCGCCGACGCCAAGGACAAGGACAAGGACAAGGACAAGTCAGACGGCAAGCCATCGAGTGCCGCGGCACAAGGCCAACCGCCGCAGAAGCAGGGTGAGGGCAAATCCGGAAATACGCCGCAGAGCGCTGGGCAGCCGCCCCAGCCGGGGCAATCATCGCCGCCGGATGCAGATCGACTCGGCGGATCCTCGCCGCGAGGGGACCGCCACGGGGATGCCAACAAAACCGCTGCCGAACAAGCGTCGCAGGCCGCCGATGACCAACGCGCACCGGGTCAGATGAGCCGCGCAGAAGCGCGGCAGCTGTTGAATTCGGTCAAGGACGAGCAGCAGCGCTTGCCCGCAGCTCCTCTCGCCCGCAGCGGCGCTGCCGACTCGGCCCCGAGCGATGAACCTCTTAAGGATTGGTAGCCATCATGCACAGCAAGACAGTCAATTATGTGATCGCCACGTTAGGATCATTGCTCCTGGCGGGCGCCTCCCAGGCGGCCGACACAGGGAGTCAACGTATCGAACCCACTGCTATCCGCCTGGGCGAAGCGGCGCGCCTCACCATTTCGGAGTCCGGTGACTCCCCGGTGACGCCACCGATGGTCGCCGGCCTTGAGTTTGTCGCGACCAGTCAATCGCAACGAACGGAATCGATCAATGGGGTCAGCAGCACTACCGCGTCAGTCACCTATGAGGTCATCCCGCAGCAAACCGGCGTCTTTACGATACCGAGCCCACTGCCCGGCGCGCAGCCGCTGGTACTCACCGTCAATCCGAGCGGCGGGCGCGGCGCGGCTCAAAGCGGCCTCGCACCCGGAAGCAGTGCGCAACCGGCGTCGAGCACTCTGCCCGCGGGCACGACGCGGCTGAACGCGGACGGATCGGCGTTTGTGCGCTTGCGCCTGGCCAAGCACGAGCTCTATGTCGGCGAAACCGTGCCGGTGGACATTCAGGTGGGCATGCGCGACGGTTTTGTCGCCTCGTTGAACGGATTGCCGACCTTGAATGGTGACGCATTCACCCTGAACAAACTCTCGGCGGAGCCCGTTCGTACCGAAGAAATCATCAGCGGCAAGCCCTACATCGTTTTGAGTTGGCGCAGCGCCCTCGCGGCCGTCAAGCCAGGGACGCTGTCGCTCACGGTCGAAACGCCACTCACCGTTCGTATGCGCACGACAGCGCGCGCCGATGCGAGTCTGCTTGGCGACGCAGGGCTCGGCGATCTCCTCAACGACCCCATGTTCCAGAACTTCTTCGGCACATCAACTGAAAAAGAGGTCACGGTCGCGAGCGCGCCCATGACGTTTTCAGTGCTCGAGTTGCCGGGGGAGCATCGTCCGGTCGATTTCAGCGGCGCGGTCGGGCACTTCAGCGTCAGCGGCGGTGTTTCCAGCGACAGTGCGACGCTGGGCGATCCGATCACCCTGCGCATGCGGGTGTCGGGCGAGGGTAGTTTCGACCGGGTCAGTTCTTCCATGCTCCACGGGGCGGAAGATTGGAAGACATACGCACCGACCGCGGCGTTCAAAGCGGACGACGACATCGGCTACCGGGGCGAGAAGACTTTCGAACAACCGCTCATCGCCATACGCGCCGGGACGATGAGCGTGCCGGAAGTCAGTTTCAGTTGGTTCGATCCGACGACCAAGCGATACGTCGAGGCGCACACCGCGCCTCTGTCGGTATCGGTGGCCCCCGGCTCTGCCGTCCCCGCCGCGGCTCAATCCACGCCCAGTGCGCCGCCGCAACAGTCCGCCGCCACTGCGAGCAGCACTGCATCGAGCGATGCGTTGCGCGCCGATCACGTGGAGACCGGCCGCGGTCCAACCACCTTGCGGCCTTACTATGATCAGCCGCTATATATTGCCGCCCCTTCGGCACTCCTTGCCGCTCTGTCGGGATGTCTGCTCTGGATTCGCCGCCGCGACCGCCGTCGGGCCGCTGGAGCGGCCAGTACTGAAGCCTCGAATCTTGAGGCTTACGTGAAGCTGATGGAGGAGGCGAGCGTCTCGCGCGACGCGCAGCTCTTCTTCAAGTCGGCACGCACCGCACTGCAAATCGCACTCGGCACTCGCTGGCACTGCCCACCGAGTGCAATCGATCAGGAAATTATCGAGGCACGATTGGGCAGCAAGAACGGGATTTCGCGGGTGTTCGAAATGGCCGACGAAAGCGCTTACTCCGGCATTCGACAGAGCACCATCAATTTTACGCAATGGAAACCTATGATCCAACGCTATCTCAGCGGCGAGGCATTCACATGAAAAGATTCCCACTCATGCTTGGCGCGATACTCACAGGCATCCTCTTAGGCAGTGGAATCGCCTCTGCCGAGAGTACTGCTATATCGAGAACGAATGCGGTTTACTCCGCCCCAACGCTGTACAACGTGGGCAACCAAGCAGCGCACGCCGGCAAGCCTGCGGTGGCGGTGCTCAACTACGAACGGGCACGGCTGCTCGCACCCAACGATGACGATGTGCAGACAAATTTGCGCGCCGTTCAGGAGTCTGCAGGGATTTCGCCGCAACCCGTCGGTTGGCTCGTTCGTCACGATCGCCTCGCCGCGCCCAATCTGATGTATTGGGTCGGCATGCTGGGACTCTTGCTCGGCGGTGGCGGCTTGCTCGCTTATCGATTGCATGTGCCGGGGCGCAAGCCGCTCGCCGCAGCGGCCATCGTCGGCGCAGCGATGGCTGCGCTGAGCATCGTGGACGCGGTGGCGACCATTCCTAGCCTGAATGAGGCGGTCGTGATGCAGGGCTCGCCGGCGAGCGCCTCACCGGTAGGTGGCGCCGAGCCGCAGTTCACCGTGCCGGCCGCGGAGATAGTCCATATTCGCGATCAACACCAGGGCTTCCTCTTGATACAGGACTCCCAGGACCGCGAAGGGTGGATTCTTGGCGCCAACGTGACCCGCGTCATTCCGCGGCAAGCGCCGCGCAGCGGCTAGCCGATGGGCAATGCAACGGTAAAGGTCGAACCCGAGCCAAGCGCGCTTTGCACCGACACGCTGCCTCGATGCGCCTCGACGATGGCCTTCACCAAACTTAAGCCCAAACCCAGGCCGCGTTGCGATCGGCTTTTGTCGCCCCGATACAAGCGGGCCCAAATACGCGGCTGTTCTTCAGACGAAATCCCCATTCCGGAATCAGCGAACCGCACGACGATTTGGCCCGCGACCTTCTGGCACGTGAGGTCTATGTGTCCGCCGGCCGCCGTGTATTTCAATCCGTTGTCCAGCAGGTTGGCAAATACCTGCCGCATGCGCACCGAATCGACCGCAGCATCGCATGACTGATCGAAACGAGAGGTGATCGGAATTTGCTTTTCGTCCGCGATCAATTGATAAACATCGATGACTTCGACAAGCAGCTTTTCAATGGAAACCACTTCTCGCCTCAGCTGCATGACGCCCGATTCGGCCTCGGTGATATCCATGAGCGTCGTGAGCATCGTCAACACGCGATCCGACTCCTCCACGCAATCGGCGAATGCCTCGCCGGCTGCAGGGTCGCTGGTCGTCTGGAGGGCGACCTCGGCGATGCTGCGTAACCTGGCGAGTGGCGTGCGCAAATCGTGGGCAACATTGTCCAGCGCTTCCCGCATACCCTGGATCAGGCTTTGATTCTTGTCGAGCAAGCGATTGAACTGCCGAGCAAGCTCCTCCAAATCGGTGCGCTGACTGGTCACCTGCACGCGAGCGGACATGTCGCCTGTGTCAATGATGCCGCGTGCCGTGGCGACAACGTCGCGCACCGGTTTCGTTGCCCGGTGGGCAAATAAGGCACCGCCCAAGACGCCAAACAGAAGCGTCGGTATCATCACCGACAGAAAACTGATGCGGAAGGGCCGCAAGGTCGATTCGCGGTTGTTGGTCTGGCGACCCACTTCTAGCGTTGCCTCGTCCGGTAATCTCGCCGAGGCCACCACGAGGTCGCTGTCCTCGTCCTTCGGTATCCGCAACCAGACCAAATGCGCAGGATCACCGCCCGGCTGGAGCGCCGCCGCATCGAATTGCACCCAATCCTGCGGCACGTTCAGCAACAACGCGCTGCCCGTCGGACTTGCCACCCTGACAAAGAAGGCGCGAGTCTTTTCCGCCTCACGGCTGCGTTCCACGAAGTCCTGCAGCGCCGGCAATCCGCCATCCTCGTAGATCGCCGCACAGGCTTTCAGTCGAGTCTCAATGACTTCATGGTCCTTCCGGTTCAAAGCGGCCGCCAGCAACAAATAAAGCAACCAGAATAAGATCCCGGCGCTGAAAGTAAAAACGAGTGCATACCAAAGACTCAATCGAACGGTAAAACTCGACATTGATTGGCTAAGAAGCTTTGATGACATAGCCGACGCCCCGGATCGTGTGCATGAGCTTCGTCGAACAATTCTTTTCGAGTTTGGCACGCAACCGGTGCGCCAACACGTCGACTACGTTGGTTTGAGGATCAAAGCTGTAATCCCAGATGTGCTCCAGGATCATGGTCTTGGTCACGGGGCGCCCGGGATGGCGCATGAGCAGCTCGAGCAGCGCGAATTCCTTGCTCTGTAAATCAATCTTGCGGCCGCCGCGGATGACTTCGCGCGTCAAAAGATTTATCGATAAATCACTTGCGACGAGGGTGGTGGGTTCGGCGACGTGAGAGGCGCGTCGGATAAGGGCTTGAACGCGCGCCAGCAGTTCGGAAAACGCGAATGGTTTCGTCAAGTAGTCATCGGCACCCGCCTGTAAACCCTCAACCCGGCTTTCGACACTGGCGCGAGCACTCAAGAGCAATACCGGCACCAGGCTCTTATCGTTGCGAATCCGTCCCAAGACCGACAAACCGTCGAGTTTCGGCAGCATGATGTCCAATATGACCGCGTCGTACATTACCGACGCGTACAGCGATAGGGCGGCGTCACCGTCAGACGCGCTGTCGACGGAAAAGCCGTTTTGCTTAAGCCCGTTTGCGATGAACGACGCTATTTTCTCATCATCCTCGACCACCAAAATGCGCATTGGGGTGACTTGTCTCCGCGGTTAGAGATCACCGCATGGTAGCTGATATTGGCGGTTCCTAGTTTTGGGCGCTGCTTGTGCTAAGCCAGGCATTCCTCTTCCTTTGCGATGCGCGGGCGAGCGATGGTCGCGGGCCGGTGCAAGTGATGAACAACCTTGAACCGTATCAGTCATACGCCTCATTGGAGACGAGGTGCTTACGTACGGCATTTTAAGTTCTATTTAAGAGACTCCTGATAGAGTTCAGTCTGGATTTGGACTTGGCCCGTGGACATGAACACCGAGAAAGCGTCGCGGAAACTGGGAGTTGGACTGTTTATCGGGCTGGGCTTCATCGCTATCGTCTATCTGACCATGCAAATACCCGCCAACGATGCGTATCTACCGAACGAAAAGAATACCTATCAAGTGACCGCCCGGTTTGATGATGTTGGGGATTTACGACCAGGAGCGCCGGTTACAATTGACGGCGTTCGCATCGGGCGAGTAACCAACATCGCGCTAGACCGCATTCTCTTGAAAGCCGTGGTTTCATTCGGTATTGAAAATCGATATCGAGACATTCCCGATGACAGTAACGTCTCCATCAACAGCGTAAGCCTCCTGGGTGGAGAGTATTTGAGTCTCGATGCCGGGGCGTCCAACACTTATCTTCGCAGCGGTAGCCGGCTCTCCAATACCCGATCCGCATTCCACTTGGAGTCAGTGATCAAGCATTTTGTAAAGACGCTTGGCGGCGGCTGAGAAGGGGAACACTAGCAATAGGTTGCGGCGTCATGGGTACCTCGGTTCACCCCAATTCACGCGACTGGATGACTTTCTTCGAAGTTAAGTGCCTTACCGCACAGACGAAACGGCGCTGACATAGACTAATGAACCGCAATGAGCGGCAGGCGCCCGAAGGAAGGGCAATGCAAACCGCGTCCCGCCGGCGTTTGTTCGAAACACTCGGAACGGATACTTGTCGATGATCGAAACTATCTTGATTCCCACCAGCGGCACACCAACCGACTCCGGTGTCTTTGAAATCGCACTCGCGGTCGCCAAGCCTCTGAAGGCTCACATGCAATTTTATCATGTGCGGTTCTCCACTATCGAGGCAATGGTTCATACTCCGAATTTTGATTTTTGTCTGGGCGACGCGGCGACCGCCAATGCTTTCTCGTACCTGGAGCATCACGACAAATCGTTGTCGGCTCAGGCGACCGAACATTTTCATACCTTCTGCACGGCGAATGGCATCACGGTCCTTGATGCATTTTCGCCGCTACGCGCAAT
>Ga0182030_10000989_pt1 | contig 56934 bp, 54 predicted proteins | sample 812S3MmetaG_FD_121299 | JGI IMG/M metagenome (GOLD analysis project Ga0182030, IMG submission 121299) | Permafrost microbial communities from Stordalen Mire, Sweden - 812S3M metaG (Illumina Assembly) | ecosystem: Environmental > Terrestrial > Soil > Wetlands > Permafrost | place: Sweden... | reverse complement strand
TCCCAATCGGACGACCCGACTTCTGTCCTTTTGCAGGATGTTTCTTGATGGGCGCGGCGGGTTTCGAACCTGCGACCTCTCGCGTGTGAAGCGAGCGCTCTCCCACTGAGCTACGCGCCCTTGAAGCGCCGAGTCTATTGGCTTCCTACGGACGAGGATCCGTAAAGATCCCTCTGCGGAGTGCCGATGCTCCGATGTGGACGCAACGAGCAGACGCGTACCCGCGCGCGCCCCGGGGAGGGGCGCCACGCACACTCAGGCGGGCGACCTGAACGGGCTCGGGCTGCTCGACAGCGCTCCAGATGAGGCGTTTGACCGGCTCACCCATCTGCTGAACCGCCTTCTGGGGGTGCCCGCATCCCAGCTGACCGTCGTCGAGCAGGGGAAGTGCTTCGTGCTCGGGCACAGCGGTCACGGCGGGGATTGGGCCTATCCGACGCAGGCCGCACTCAATCCCGCCTTCAGCGGCCTGGTCATGGCCGGCCGTGAACCGCTGGCGGTGAGCGACGCCACGCTGGATGAGCGCGTGTCGAGCGACCGCTCGATCGCCGAGCTTGGAGCCGTCGCGCTCGCGGGCGTGCCCGTGCTGCTCGGACAGGTGTGCGTTGGCTCGCTGTGCGCGCTGGACATGGTGCCGCGTGCCTGGAGCGAGGAGGACATGGCCGCCCTGAGCGACGTCGCCGCCAGCGTCACCGACCAGCTCGCGCTGCGCAAGGCGCGCCTGGACCGCGACAGGGCCCTTGCGAGCGAGGCGCACATCCGTATCGCCTTCGACTCCGCCGCAGTGGGCATGCTCCTGGTCAACCAGTCTCCCGAGAGCAGCGGGCGCATCGAACGCGTCAACGCCTCGTTGTGCCAGATGCTGGGGCGCTCGCGCGAGAGTCTTGTGGGCACGCACGTGGACGACATCACATATCCCGCGGATCGGCGCATGTCCCATGCCGCGGTCGATGGTCTGATGCGCGGCGAACGCGCCGAGGTTCGTCACCTCGAGAAGCGCTATGTGCACGCCGACGGGCACGCGATCTGGGGGGCGCTCACGTGCTCCGCGGTGATGGCGCCCGACGGCGGTGCACCCCCGTTCGTGATCTCCCTCGTGGAAGACATCACCGAGCAGAAGGAGGCCGAGCTCGATCTGCCGGCGATCGCCAACGTATTGCGGCGGATACTCAGCGGGGAGGACTCGCGCGAGGCGATAGTGCAGGCGGCGCTGGATATCGCCGGGGCCTCGAGCGCATATCTGCTGGAGCCCGAGGGGGAGGACCGCCTGGTCGTCACCGCCAGTGCCGCCGTGAACATGAACGGCTTGGAGGTCCCGCTGGACACGAAGCCCTCCGCGACCGCGCAGACATATCTCACCGGCGAGCCGCTGTTCCTCGCCGACCCGGCCGAGAGTCCGCAGGTCTCGCCGAAGTTGCTGGCGCTGTCGGGCGCCCGCTCGATCATGTTGCAGCCGATCTTCAGCTACGGCAAGGTGATCGGGGTTCTGTGCGTGTGCTGGGCCGAGCGCGTCAGCGATGGCTCTGCAAGGGGGGCTCGCGCGGTCGCGCTGTTGACCGACGAGACCTCGGTCGCTCTCGCCCACCGCGACGCCCTGCAGCGGCTCGCCGCGCAGGCCACCACCGATGGCCTCACCGGGCTGCCCAACAGACGCGCGTGGGATGAGCGGCTGGCCCGCGACCTGGCCTCGGCAAGGCGCCTGCAGCGCCCGATCACGCTGGCGCTGCTGGACATGGACCGCTTCAAGCTGTTCAACGACACCCGCGGCCACGCGGCCGGAGACGAGCTGCTGCGGGAGTTCGCCAACCGCGCGCGGACGCTGCTGCGCGAAGGCGACACATTCGCCCGCTGGGGCGGCGAGGAGTTCGCGGTCCTCCTGCCGGACTGCCCCTCCGACAGCTTCGCCCACTCCATCCTCGACCGCATCCGCGGTGCCGTGCCGCAGGAGCAGACGTGCTCGGTGGGATACGCCACCTGGGACGCGATGGAGAGCGCGGACGCGCTAGTGGAGCGGGCCGACAGGGCGCTGTATCGCGCCAAGGCCCTTGGCCGCAACCAGGCCGTCGCAGCCGATCCCTCGCCGCTGAGCGCCGCGGGAGCGGACCAGGAGCCCGACGGTGAGAAGCGCGAGGACGGAGCCTCCAGCGTCAGGGCGAAGCCGGCGGGCGCGCCGTGGCGGCCGCACGCCGATCCGGCCGACGCGGCATTCAGGAGCCGAGCTTGATCTTCTCGTGCGGGCGCAGCCGGTCCTGCGCTTCGGAATAGTTGCCCGCCAGCGATTGCACTTCAGCCTCCGTCAGCTCCGAGCCGAAGCGCGCCGGGCCGCCGAGCTTCAGGTAGGCCGCCAGCAGCTGCTCGCCGATGTGTCCCAGGCCGAAGTGGGCGTCGTAGATCCCCTCTATGTAGAGCGCGACGTTGGCTCGCGCGAACCTCGCGGCCGAGCGCGAGCCGTGTTCGATCTGGACGATGCTTGCGGCGATCATCCGCCAGCCGGTCCGCGCCAGGCCGCTGAAGGAGCGGTATAGGCCCGCGATCCCGTAGGCGGGCCCCGTCAGCGCGGCGACGCCTCGTTCCTGCAGCAACGGCGGCAGGGTCAACAGGGCGGCGCTTTCGCTGGCCGCCCGCAGCTGGGGGCGGTAGAGCCCGCTGCTGCGCGCGGGAAGGCCGTCGAGGATCAGGGGCCACGCCAGTCGTGTGGCCGCCACCTCACGGTCGGTCTGTGCCTGCAGGTCCTGCAGGCTGCGGGCGACGAATATGAGGTCTTCGCGTTCCAGCGCGAGCCGCGCGGGATTCCCGGGCGAGGATCTGCCGCAGCCTGCGACTGCGATCGCCACGACACTCAGCAGCATCGCCGTCGCGGGCCGCGCAGGGCGCCGCACGCGGGTGACGATGCCGCCGGGCCGCGTGGCCGTCTAGGCCGCCAGGAGGTCGATCACGAACACCAGCGGGGCGTTCGCCGGGATGGTCGGGGGCGAGCCTTTGGCGCCATAGGCGAGCGCGGAGGGGATCACGAGCTCGCGCCGGCCGCCGACTTTCATGCCGACCACACCCTGGTCCCAGCCCTTGATGACCGCGCCTTTGCCCAGCGGGAAGCTGAACGGTTCGTCGCGTTTCCAGGAGGCGTCGAACTCCTTGCCGCCGTTGAACAGGACGCCGACGTAGTTGACCGTCACCGTCTCGCCCGCTTTGGCTTCGGGACCGGTGCCCACGATCAGGTCTTTGATTTCCAGTTTCGTGGGTGCCGGCCCTGACGGCGGCACGACCTTGGGTTCTTTGGAGAGCGGGCCGGTCGTCGGGGTTTTGGCTGCAGTGGAGGCGGTTGCCGGGCTGGATTTGGCGAGGCTGTTGTCGGAGGCGTTCTCGTTGCCGATGGTGATGGTGCTGCTGGAGCCGCTCGAACCGCAGCCCGCGATCAGCACGGCTACGCCGAGCGTGGCAAGGGCGGGAATGGCGCGGGAGCGCAGGGGGGAGAGAAGTCTGGAGTTGATCACGGTGGGGCAGCCTATCGGAACCGGTCGCCAGCCGGGTGCGTTAGGGTTGACGGCGGACCGTGCTAGGCGGGGAGGTAGCGGTGCCCTGAATCCGCAATCCGCTCTAGCGGGGCTGAACTCCCTCCCGAGGGGCTCGGCGCCGGTCGCCCCTTCGCTCGGGGCGTCGATGGTTCGGGTCCCGCGCGGTGTCGGCTCGCGAACCAGGTCAGGTCCGGAAGGAAGCAGCCTTAAGCGATCACCGTCAGGCGCAGCGGGAGTTCCCGGACCGGAGCCGCGGGCGTCGCAAGGCGTTCGGCGCGCAGAATCTCGAAGGAGGGTGCACGGTCCGCTACCCGCAGCGCGTGAAGATCACCCACGAGCGGTTCGATCGCGTGCGCGTGAACCCCGGCGGCACGCCCACCGCTTTGACGGGGTCCTGGCGGTCCAGCACGTAGAGTTTTTCCACGTAGCGGCTCGACGGGTCAACGTAGACACCCGAGCTGATGTTCCCGTACTGCAGGCTGACGATGTTGGCGGGGCTCGTCTTCAGGTACAGCGCCAGGAGGGGCACCGGAGCGTGGTTCGGCACCGCCACGCGCCCGCAGCGCAGGCTGATGGCGTGATCGGAGACGAGCTTCAGCAGATCCCCTTCGATGCGCGCCTGGTCGGCCAGTTTGTCCAGTTCGCGATGGTCGGAGCGGTACTGCGACGGGGCGAACGCGAGCAGCACCGCGAACAGCACGGCACTGCAGGCCATCCATCTCCTGCGCCTCGGGTCGCCCACCGGCAGGCAGACCCAGCCGAACACACCGGCGCCGGCGAATATGCACAGGATCGCGGCAGCCAGAAAGGCGTAGCGAGTGTTGATCGGCAGGCCCGCACTTGCAAACGCCGCGAACACGAGCACCGCCAGCACCCCCGCGCCCGCACCGAGCAGCGCGCGGCTGCGCAGCCACAGCAGCGACAGGATCCCTCCGGCGGCTGCGGCAAGCAGGCCGTCCGGGCGCAGGATTTCGCCGATCCGCCGGGGTATGTACTCGGGAACCTTGGCGATGCCGGTCTCACGGCCGAGCGTCTGCGCGGTGTGGCGTGTGTTGCTCAGCGACCACAGCGGGTCGCCGGTGACCAGCAGGTCGCTCAGCACCCACAGCAGTGGCGCGGCGGCGAGCAGCAGCGTCAGGCTCACGATCTCGCCCCTGTCGGGCCGTGGCGGCCTCCTGCCGGCGGCCCATTCCGGCGCAAGGCCCACGAGATAGAGCCAGTAGAGCCCTGAGAAGGCCCACGCCTCCGGGCGCAGCAGCCCGGCGAGCGCCAGCAGCGCCAGCACGGGCGCACCCGCGGGCTGCTCGCGCTCGGCGCGGCTGCGCGCCTCGGTGAGCACCGCAGCGAGCACGAGCAGCAGGTAGGGGATGTCAACATAGGCGCGCACCCCGTAGGAGATGACCGGGTAGCGAGTCAGGAAGATCACAGCCGCGAGAGCCCCCGCGGGCCGGCCGAACCAGCGCGCGCCCAGGCGGAAGATCGCCCATCCGCACCCCGACAGCGCCAGGAAGCCGAGCCACACCGTCACCGCCACCATCGCGTGCGGCCCAAGCGGTGAGAGCACCAGTCCCAGCACCTCCAGCAGGGGGTGCGGCGTGGGGGCGATCGGCACTTCATAGGCCGGCGTGGCGCCGCGGGAGAGCTGCTGGCCCCAGGCGAGCGCGTAGAGCGTGTCGTAGTTAACGAACCCCACGCCGCTGATCAAGCGCATCAGCACCGCGCCCGCGGCGATGCCCAGAGGGGCCGCCAGGCGTGCTCGCGCGAACCCGCGGAGGCTCTCGGTCGAGGCATCCATGGGGCGTGACGCTACCCGCTCACCCGGGCCTCCAGCCGGGGAGATCGCGTGGGTAGACTCAGCAGCGGTGTCCGCAGAGAAGCAGCCCCAGGAGCAGCAGCCGTCGCTGTATCGCAGGCACCGGCCACGCACCTTCGCCGAGGTCGTGGGCCAGGAGCCGGTGGTGCGCACGCTGCGAAACGCGGTCGAGCGGGGGAAGGTGCACCACGCCTACCTGTTCGTCGGCTCTCGCGGCACGGGGAAGACCTCGATGGCCAAGATCCTGGCGGCGGCGCTGAACTGTGAGCGCGGCCCCACCGCCGATCCCTGCGGGCAATGCGAGTCATGCCTCTCGATCGCCCGTGCGAGCTCCCTCGACGTGATCGAGATGGACGCGGCGTCGAACAACTCCGTCGATGACATCCGCGAACTGCGCGAGAGCGTGGCCTATGCGCCCGTCAGCGGCGGCACCAAGGTCTACATCCTCGATGAGGCACACATGCTCTCCACGGCGGCGTGGAACGCGTTCCTGAAGACCCTTGAGGAGCCGCCGCCGAACACCGTTTTCGTGCTCGCCACCACGGAGGCCGCCAAGGTGCCCGCGACGGTCATCGACCGCTGCCACCGCTTCGACTTCCAGCGCCCCACGGTCGAGCAGATCGCAACCGTCGTGCGGCGCGCCGCGCAGGCGGAGTCGATCGAGATCCCTCCCGAGGCGGTGGCGGCTCTGGCGCGCTCGGCGACCGGCAGCTTCCGCGACGCGCTGGGCACGCTCGAGCAGATCGTGACCTACGGCGGCGCCCAGATCCTGCTCGAGGATGTGCTGGCGGTACTCGGCGTGACCGACTCCGGTCTGCTGGCCGAGACGGTCGACGCGGTGGCGGCGGGAGACTCGCGGCGGGCGCTGCTGGCCGTGGAGCGCTGCTCCGCCCAGGGCCGCGACGCCGCCTCCTTCGCCTCGGACCTTGAGATCCGCGCACGTGAACTGCTGCTCGTGCAGACCCTCGGTGGCGTGCCCTCGGAGCTGTCTCTGACACCGGAGTCCGACGCCGCGCTGGCGCAGCAGGCGGAGCGCGTCGGCCATCCCGTTGTGGTGCGCCTGCTCGAGCTGCTGGGCGAAGCGATGGAGGCGATGCGCGCGGGCGCCGATTCCAGGACGCGGCTGGAGCTCGCGCTGGTGAAGGCCGCGCGCCCGGAGGTAGACGGCTCTCTGCGTGCGCTGCTCAGCCGCATAGAGCGCCTGGAGCACCCGTCCGGCCCATCGGCCTCCAGCCCCGGAGAGGCGCCCGCCGCGCAGCCGCCGGGCGCGGTTTCCCGGCCGGAGCCCTTCGCTCCCGCGGCCGGGGAGCCGACCGGCTCCCCGCAGCCCGCGGTGGCGGCTCCCGAGCCCCCGGCCGCGGCTGCAGAGCCCGCTGCCGTGTCTGCCTCCACCGCTCCCGGCGGGCAGACGGAGCGCCCGCCCGGGCAGGAGGCGGCGCAACCGCCGCCCGCAGTGGACCCGCAGCCGCGCGAGCTGGAGTCGTTCCGCGGCCTGTGGCCCTCGGTGGTGGAGCTCGTCAGGAGCGAGAACGCGCTGCTCGGTGCCCTGATAGCCGAAGCGCAGCCGCTGGGCCTGGACGGCGAGGACCTCACCCTCGGGTTCGCCTCGACGGCGCAGTTCCTCAAGAAGAAGGCCGAGGACCCTGTCAACCGCAGGACCGTGGGCGACGCGCTCACCGCGATCGCGGGAGGGCGGTGGAGGCTCTCCTACGAGCTGCTGGAGGAGCTCCCTCAGCAGCGGGGAGAGGTTCAGGACCCCGCCCAGTTCGAGGACGAGTGGGTCAAACGGTTCATCGACGAGTTCGACGCCGAGGAGATCGACGGCGAGTGGGACTCCGCCGAGGCGGAGCAGACCGGGCCGGGCGGCGATCGAGGCGTCGAGGCCCTCACCAGCAACGAGAAAGGCAGCTGATGCCAAAGCAGCCGCGGATGCCCAACGTCCAGCAGATGATGGCCCAGGTGCAGAAGATGCAGAAGGACATGGAGCTCGCCCAGGAGGAGCTCAAGAAGGAGGTCGTCGAGGCATCCGCGGGCGGTGGCATGGTGACGGTGAAGGTCGGCGGTGACCTCGAGGTCCGCGAGGTGCGCATCGACCCTGCGGCCGTGGACCCCGAGGACGTCGAGATTCTCGCCGACATGGTCGTGGCCGCCGTCAACGAGGCGCTGCGCATGGCCCAGGAGCTTGCCGAGCGCAGGCTCGGCGGCGCGACCGCGGGGCTTGACCTCGGCGCCCTTGGCGGACTCGGCCTGCCGGGCCTGTGAGCACCTCCTACGCGCCGCCCGTACAGCGGCTGGTGACCGAGCTCTCAAAGCTCCCGGGAATCGGCAACCGCACCGCGCAGCGCCTGGCGTTTCACATCATGCGCGCCTCGCCGGAGGACGCCGTCGCCCTGGCCGAGGCGATTCGCGAGGTCAAGGAGCGCATCGGCCTGTGCGAGATCTGCTTCAACCTCACCGACGAGCAGCGCTGTCGCATCTGCCAGGACCCCCGGCGCGACCATGGCCTCATCTGCGTGGTGGAGGAGCCCAGCGACGTGATCCCGATGGAGCGCACGCACGAGTACCACGGCGTCTACCACGTGCTCGGCGGAGCGCTCTCTCCGATCGACGGCATCGACCCCGAGGACCTGAAGATCGCCGAGCTGCTGGCACGCGTCAGCGGGGCCGAGGGCGAGGTCAGAGAGGTGGTCCTCGCCACCAACCCCACCACCACGGGCGAGGCGACGGCGCTGCACATCGCAGCGGGGCTGCGCGCGCGAACCCCCGCGGTGGCGGTCACCCGCCTGGCCAGCGGCCTGCCGGTGGGGTCGGACCTGGAGTACGCCGACGAGGTCACCCTCGGCAAGGCGTTCGCGGGGCGGCGCGCGCTCTAGCTCCGGCGCTCGCCGGCGTCGGCGCCCGTGCTGCCAATATCCTGGCCCGCATGCCAGGCACCATCGTCATGAAGTTCGGCGGCACCTCGGTGGCCGACGCCGAGCGCATCAAGCGCGCCGCGCGCAGGATCGTGAGCAAGCGCGAAGAGGGTTTTTCGGTCGTCGCGGTGCTCTCCGCGCGCGGGAAGACCACAGACGAGCTGATCGCGATGGCCGAGGAGGTCTCCGAGGACCCCGATCCACGCGAGATGGACATGCTGCTGTCCACCGGAGAGCGCATCTCGTGCGCCCTCTGTGCGATGGCCATCAACGACCTCGGCCATCGAGCCATCTCGCTGACGGGCTCCCAGGCCGGGATCGTCACCGACGAGTCCCACACCAAGGCGCTGATCCTGGACGTGCGCGCCGACCGCATCCGCGCGGGGCTGGAGCGCGATGACATCGTGCTCGTTGCCGGCTTTCAGGGCGTCTCGAGCACCGGGCGCAACGTCACCACGCTCGGGCGCGGAGGCTCTGACACGAGCGCGGTCGCCGTGGCCGCGGCGCTGGGCGCCGAAGTCTGCGAAATCTACACAGACGTATCCGGGGTGTTCACGGCCGACCCGCGCATCGTCCCGGACGCGCGCAAGCTGGCGCGCGTCTCATTCGAGGAGGTGCTCGAGATGGCGGCGTCGGGAGCCGGGGTCCTGCAACTGCGCTCGGTGGAGTACGCGCGCAACCACGGCGTGCGGATCCACTGCCGCTCCGCCTTCGACGAGGAGCCCGGTACCGTTGTCGTCTCGGAAGGAGAGAGGATGGAGCAGCCACTCATTACAGCCGTGACCCACTCCACCGCCGAGGCGCGGATCACGCTGATGGGCGTGCCCGACGCGCCGGGGGCTGCGGCGCGCATCTTTCAGTCGCTCGCGGGCGCCAACATCAACGTCGACATGATCGTGCAGAACGAGCCCGCATCGGCCGGGGGGCGCGCCGAGATCTCCTTCACCGTTCCGCGCGAGGATCTGCGTGTCGCGCGCGCCGCGCTGCAGCCGCTGGAGGGAGACGCGTTCACGAGCATGGGCACCCATGAGGAGATGGGCAAGGTCTCGATCGTCGGCGCGGGAATGCGCTCGCACCCGGGGGTCGCCGCGAAGGTGTTCGCCGTGCTGGCCGGCGAGGGCGTCAACATCGACATGATCTCCACCTCGCCGATCAAGATCTCGTGCGTGATCGACCGCGAGCTCGTGACGCAGGCCGTGCGTGCGCTGCACAGCGCCTTCGAGCTCTCCGGCGAGGGCACCATCGCCGAGGAGTAGCGCGCCCCCGCGCGCTGCGCCGGGGGCTCCCGGGTCGCCCGCGAGCTCAGCCTCGCAGCCGGCGTGCCCCGCAGGCCGGCGCCCGCGTGCCGTCGTGGGCGTGTGAGATCCGTCGTGGGCGTGTGAGATATTTCAAGCGTTGCTCCGATGAGGGCCAAGATGAGGCAGGTTGGCGAGTTTTTGCGCGCGATGTGCAACTATGAAGTCGCAGGGCCACACACCCCAAATGGATACCGTCGCGCGCCAAGGATGAAGATTTGCGCTCACGAAGAAGACCGCGCCGTTACATAGCCAGCCACTGGCTGGTGGTGCTCAAGCCGTTCCTCCGCTACAGCCGAACGCGCGACGCATATGTGCTCCGCGGTGTCGGGCGGACGCGGGGCCCTGTGCTGCGCATCGACCGGCGCGCCGAAAAGGGCCGCTTCGAGGGCGTGGAGCGGCGGGGCCGCGCCAGAACCGCCTAGCCCGCGCGCCTACCCCCTGGCGTGGCGGCCCCATAGCCGGCCGGCCGCAGCGTTGGACCGGTGTCCAAGCGCATTTTGGCGTACGCGGCCTTGCTTCTGATCGCGCTTTGCGATGACATGGGGGGTGTTGCAGGACGTCGTGCGGTGCGGTGCTAAAGCTCCGCACCTGTGCCCAAGGGTGAACTTGAGGATCGATTTTGGACGCATGTTCGGTCAGATATCGGCTACGGTTGCAGCTCGCAAGCTCGCAGGCTGAACAGGGGATGCTGCTACGGATGGCATGCTGGGATTAGGGCAGGAGACGGCGCCGGCTGAGGGGCAGGCGCCGGGCGTTGCCGTGGGGCCGGACGTCGCCGTGGCGGCGGGCGTCAGGGGCGCGATCCACCTCGGCTCGCCGGTGGTCTCGCGGGCACGCTCGCTGGCCAGCAAACAGCGCGACGCAGCGTTTCGCCGGGCGCTGCTCGTCTCGGACGCGATCGCGATCACGCTCGCGTTCCTGCTCGTCACTGCCCTGGCCACGCGCCCGCTGCATCTGGCTTGGGCGGGCCTCCTTGGCCTGCCGCTTGCGCTGGTCAGTGCGAAGGTCCTCGGGCTGTACGACCGTGACGAGATGCTGCTGCGCAAGACGACACTCGACGAGGCGCCCAAGCTGTTCCAGCTCGCCTCGCTTTGCGCACTGCTCGGGTGGCTGACGGGCGGGACGATCGTGGCGGGCGTTCTGGATCGCCACGAGGCGCTGTTCCTGTGGGGGGCGCTCTTCTGCCTGCTGCTGATGATGCGCACGCTCACGCGGGCGATCGTGCTGCGGCTGACCCCCGTCGAGCGCTGCCTGTTCATCGGCGACGCGGCGGCCGCGGAGACGATCCGCTCCAAGCTGAGCGATCACAGCGGCATCCGCGCGCAGATGGTCGCCCACCTGGATCTCGACAGCATCGCCCCGTGGTCCACCGACGCGCGCTCGGTCTCCGAGCTTGCGGAGATCGGCGAGCTCGCACGCAGCCTGGACATCCACCGGGCGATCGTCGCGCCGCGCAGCGCCGACGCGGGCGAGGTGCTCAACCTCCTGCGCACGCTGAAGGCGGTGGGCGTGCGCGTGAGCGTGCTGCCGCGCCTGCTCGAGGTGGTCGGATCCTCGGTGGAGTTCGACGACCTCCATGGTGTGTCGGTGATGGGCGTGCGCTCCTTCGAGCTGACGCGTTCCTCGCTGCTGGTCAAGCGCACGTTCGACCTGCTGTGCGCCTCGGTCGGCCTGATCTCGGTGATGCCGGCGATGCTCGTGATCGCGATCGCGATCAAGCTGGACTCTCGCGGCCCGGTGTTCTTCCGCCAGCAGCGCGTGGGCAGGCACGGCCACCGCTTCCAGATCGTCAAGTTCCGCACGATGGTCGACGGCGCCGAGGAGCTGAAGGACTCACTGCGTGAGCACAACGAGGCCAAGGACGGGCTGTTCAAGATCGCCGCGGACCCGCGCGTGACACGCGTGGGGCGCATCCTGCGCAAGACCGCCCTCGACGAGCTGCCCCAGCTGCTGAACATCCTGCGCGGTGAGATGAGCCTCGTCGGGCCCCGCCCGCTGGTCCTCGACGAGGATGTGCGGGTGCAGGGCTGGCACCGCCGCCGCCTTGAGCTCACGCCCGGCATGACCGGCCCGTGGCAGATCCTCGGCCCCACACGCGTACCGCTGGCCGAGATGGTGGCGATCGACTACCTCTACGTCGCCAACTGGTCGCTGTGGACGGACGTGAAGATCATGCTGCGCACGTTCTCCTACGTGGCGGCGCGGCGGGGGGTGTGAGCAGCGCTCACGCCGACAGCGATCGCTGCAGCTGCTCCAGCACCCTCACCACGCGCACCCCGCTGGCGCCGTCGCTGCGGGGGTTGGCGCCGGTGCGAACGCACTCGATGAAGTGCTCGCACTCCACGCGCAACGGCTCCGCGTTGGGGATGCGCGGCGAGTACGTGTCGCCGGAGCGGGCGATGTACTCCCCCCATGAGCGCGTGTCCTCGTCAAAGCCCTTGTCATAGATGGTGAGCTTGCCCTCGATGAGCATGTCGTCGAACGTGGCCATCCGCTTGGCGCCCACAACCGTCAGCCGGCGCTCCTTGTGGGGATCCAGCCAGGAGAGGTGCAGGTGGGCGACGATGCCCGAGGGAAAGCGCAAATAGCAGAAGACCACGTCCTCGATGCCGCGGCGAACGAACGAGGCTCCCTGCGCGACGCAGCTGCTCGGCTCTTCCCCGATCAGGTGCAACGCGACCGACACATCGTGCGCCCCGAGGCTCCACAGCGCGTTCTCGTCCGCCCGCAGCTTGCCCAGGTTCAGCCGCTCGCCGTAGAGGTAGTAGAGCTCGCCGAGCTCACGGCCGTCGATGATCTGCTTCAGGCGCGCCACGGCGGGGTGGTACTCCAGCAGATGCCCCACCATCAGGATGCGCCCGGCCTGCTCGGCGGCGGCGAGGGCGCGCTCGGCATCGGCGGTGTTGGTCGCCAGCGGCTTCTCCACGAAGCAGTGCTTGCCGGCCCGCGCCACGGCGACGGCGAGGTCCGCGTGGGATGGCACGGGGGTGGCAAGCACGATCGCGTCCAGCGTCTCGTCCTCGAGCAGGTCCTCGAGCGAGCGCGTGCTGCGTGCGGAGGGGAAGGCACTCTGCACCCGTGCGAGCGCGTCCTCCGAGGCGTCGCACAGCCAAGCCAGCTCGCATCCGGGGATCGCCGCCAGATTGCGGGCCAGGTTGGGGCCCCAGTAGCCCAGGCCGGCCACGCCGACACGAACGCTCTGCTGGGGGTCGGAGCTCACATCGCTCCGATCGCGGCGACGCAGCGCTGTGCCGCGTGCCCGTCGCCGTAGAGCTCGGGCCTGTGCGCGGGCGGCTCGTGCGCGAGCGCCGCCTGGGCCGCGAGCGGGTCGAGGTCGATGAGCGTGTTCCAGCCGCTGGAGACCGTCTCCACCCACTCGGTGTTGGCGCGCAGCGTCAGGCAGGGCACACCCGCAAGGTACGCCTCCTTCTGGACGCCGCCGGAGTCGGTGAGGACCGCCCGGGCCTGGCAGAGCAGCGCGCTGAACTCCAGGTAGCCGAGCGGCTCGGTCAGCCGCACGCCCTCGCTGCGCTGCAGGCGCTCCAGCAGCCCTGCCGCGTGCAGGCGGGCACGCGTGCGGGGGTGCAGCGGCACCAGCACGGGCAGTGGCAGCGAGCGGATCAGCTCGACCAGGGCCCTCAGCCGGTGCGCGTCGTCGACGTTGCCCGCGCGGTGGGCCGTCAGCAGCAGATAGCGCCCGCTCTCCACGCCGTAGGCCGCAGGGACCTCCGGGCGCGAGCGCGCTGCCGGCTGCAGGGCCAGGGCGACGTCCACCATCACGTCGCCGACGACCTGAACCCTGCCGGACACCGACTCGGCCCTCAGGTTCTCCGCGGAGGACTCCGAGGAGCACAGCAGCAGCGCGGAGAGGTGGTCTGTCAGCACGCGGTTGAGCTCCTCGGGCATCGAGGGCTCGTGGGAGCGCATGCCCGCCTCGACGTGGATCACGGGCACGCCGGCCTGCGCAGCCGCCAGGCCGCCCGCGAGCGTCGAGTTGGTGTCCCCGTAGACGAGGGCGCCGTCGGGGTCGAGCTCCTCGATCAGCGGCTCCAGCGCGGCGAGCATGCGTGCCGTCTGGGAGGTGTTGGACCCGCCGCCGATGCCAAGCTCACGCTCGGGGCGGGCGAGGCCGAGCTCGGCGAAGAACACCTGCGAGAGCGAGTCGTCGTAGTGCTGGCCCGTGTGGATGAGGATCTCCTCGTGCTCCGCGCGCAGCAGACCCGAGACGGCGGCCGCCTTGACGAACTGCGGACGGTTGCCCACGACGGTGAGGATGCGCACCGAGCCAGCCTAGAGGCTCCTCGCTCCGGCTAACCTCCCGCATCGTGCATGCGCGCCGCAGGATCCCGGGCCTGATCGTCACCGAGCGGGAGCATTCGCTTCCGCTCGATCACGCCGATCCGGGCGGGGCGACGCTGACGGTGTTCTCACGCGAGCTGGCCGACCCCGACGGCCAGGACCGCCCGCTGCTCCTCTACTTCGAGGGCGGCCCCGGCACCGAGGCGCCGCGGCCGTCCCGTGTCGGCGCCTCGCCCGCGTGGCTGGAGCGGGCGCTGGCGGACTTTCGGGTGCTGATGCTCGACCAGCGCGGCACGGGGCGCTCGAGCCCGATCGGCGCGCAGCTGCCCGGCTCGCCGCAGGAGCAGGCGGAGTATCTCGCTCACTTCCGGGCCGACTCGATCGTGGCCGACGCCGAGGCGATCCGCGCCGAGCTCGGGATCGAGCGCTGGAGCGTGCTGGGCCAGAGCTTCGGCGGCTTCTGCGCGATGCGCTACCTCTCGGCGGCGCCCGAGGGCTTGCGCGAGGTGCTGTTCACGGGCGGCGTGCCGCCCGTGAAGGCGCACATCGACGAGGTCTACCGTGCCACCTTCGCGCGCATGCGCGAACGCAACGAGCGCTTCTACAGGCGCTATCCCGAGGACCGCGAGCGCATGCTCGGCCTGCTGGAGCGTGCGCGCGAGACGCCGCTGCAGCTGCCGGGCGGAGATCGTCTGCATCCGGGCCGCCTGCGCCAGCTGGGCAACCTGATGGGCATGAGCGACGGCCTTGAGCGGCTGCACTACCTGCTCGAGCTCGATCCCGCCTCACCGGCGTTCCTGCACGACGCCGAGCACGCCACGACCTTCGCGCGCAACCCCCTCTACGCGATCCTGCACGAGGCCTGCTGGGCCAACGGCGGCGCGACGCAGTGGTCGGCGCAGCGCATGCTCGCCGAGCAGCAGTGGCCCGCGGAGTATCTGACGGGCGAGCACGTCTTCGCGTGGATGTTCGAGGAACCCTCGCTTGCTCTCCTGCGCGACGCCGCCGAGCTGCTGGCGCGACGGCAGTGGCCGCCCCTGTATGACCTGCAGCGCCTGGCGGCCAACGAGGTCCCTGCGGCCGCCGCCGTCTACACGGAGGATCCCTACGTTGAGCGGGCCCTCTCCGAGCACACGGCCCAGCAGGTGCCGGGCATCTCGCTGTGGCTGACCAGCGAGTACGACCACGACGGCCTGCGCCAGGACGGCGAGCGCATCCTCACGCGTCTGCTGGGCCTCGCGCGCGGCAGGCTCTGACGCGCGCGAGCACGCCGGCTGGACACTAAGCGGCGGCGCCCACCACCGAGGCCGACCAGTCGATCACCGAGGTCGGGCGCACGACGTGACGGCCCAGCCCAAGCTCCTTGGGGTCCAGGCCGAGTGCCAGGCCCACCAGCTGCGGAAGGTGCAGCACGGGCATGTTCAGGTCGCGCCCGGTGGCGCTGGCCGCCAGCGGCTGCTGCAGGTCGAGGTTGAGGTGGCACAGCGGGCACGGGGTCACCAGGCAGTCGGCCTCGGCGTCCATCGCGTCGCCGAGGTGGCGCGCGGCCTGCTTCAGCGAGGCCTCCTTGTTCATCGTGATGATGGGGAAGCCGCAGCACTTGCGCATGCCCGCATAGTCGATGACCGTGCCGCCCAGCGCCTCGATGACCTGGTGCAGGTAGTCGTCGCGCGGGTGCTCGGCGTCGATGCCCAGCCGCGAGCGCGGCCGCACGATGTAGCAGCCGTAGAAGGGGCCGACCTTGAGGTTCGACAGCGGGCGCTTGACCCGCGAGGACAGGCTCTCCAGGCCGATCTCCTCGACCAGCAGCCACAGGAAGTTCTTGTTGGTCAGGCCCTTCTCGTAGGTCAGGCCCTCCACCGAGAGCGTCGAGTTGACGAGATCGCGGTACTCGGCGTTGGAGTCCAGGCGCTCCTGGCACTCGCTCTGGGCGCCCTGGCAGGTGGAGCAGATGTTCATCATCATCTCCGCGCCCTGCACCTGCTGGGCGAGGGCGAAGGTGCGCGCGTTGAGCGTGTCGGCGAGCTCCTGGTTGTGCTCGGCGATCACGCCGGCGCCGGTGCAGCAGGCGCGGTCGAGCTCGACCAGCTCGATGTCCAGCAGCGGCGCGACCTTTGCCATCGAGCCGTGCAGCTCCGGGGTGAAGCCGCGGCTGACGCAGCCGGGCCAGTAGGCGACCTTCATTGGTTGCTCCCTTCGGGACTGGCCGGGGTCGCGGATCCCTCCGCGCTGACCGCCGCGGCGGCGACCGCTGCGGGGGCTGGGGCTTCGTCCTGGCCTGTGACGTAGAGGTTCAGCTCGTAGCGCTCCTTGCGACCCTCCACCTTCTCGTAGATGTTCTGCACCGCTTTGAGGTCCGCGGCGGGGATGCGGTGCGGTTTGAGGGCGCCCATCGGCGTGACCTTGCCGCGCAGCACCGCCTTGACGATCGCCGGCAGCGAGCTGAGCAGCTCCTTGCCCGCGGCCGGCGCGAATTTCCCGAACCAGGAGTTGCCACCGTAGGAGCGCGGCAGCAGCTCCGCCTCCCACAGCAGGCCGTTGTCCTTTACGAGCGTCGCAAACGCAGCCTCGTGGCGCTCACCGTTGTTGACGTCCACGATGTGGTGGTCGGCGATCGCCACCCGCCTCAGGCGCATGATCTGGCCCATCGGGTTGACATCCTTTGGACAGGCCTGCACGCACTTGAAGCAGTGTGTGCAGTCGAAGATCCCCTGGGGGTCCTGCGCGAGGTCGTTGAGCCGCTCGAACTGCTGGTCGTCGCGCGGGTCCCCGACGAAGCGGTAGGCCTTCGCCAGCGCCGCGGGGCCGATGAAGCCCGGGTCCACCTCCATCGCCAGGCAGTCCGAGACGCAGGCGCCGCATTGAATGCAGGCCATCGTCTGGGTGACGTCCACCATCGCCTCTTTGGGGACGATGTACTCGCGCTCGGGGACGGGCTGCTTGGCGAGCAGCCAGGGGGTGACGCGCTGGATCTTCTTCCAGTGCACCGCGTCCATGTCCACGATCAGGTCCTTGATCACCGGCATGTTGCCCATCGGCTCGATCTCGATGATCCCGCCGCCGGAGCTGCTGCTCTTGGCGGCGTCCAGGTGTGTGTGGCAGGCGAGCGCGGGTTCGCCGTTGACGCGCACGCCGCATGAGCCGCAGATCGCCTGGCGGCAGGAGCAGCGGATCCCGATCGAGCCGTCGAAGCGGTCGCGCGCCTGCAGGATCGCCTCGAGCACGGAGCGATGGGGCTCCAGCTCGACCGTGTGCTCGTCCCAGTAGGGCGCGGACCCGTTCTCGGGGTCGTAGCGGCGCAGACGGATCGTGAACGACTCGGGGGGCCTGTCGTGCGCTTCAGCCATCAGCGGTGCTCCTGCTCGTCGCGGTGATAGGTCTGGACCCCTTGGGGGTGGGGGCGCTCATCAGTATTTCCTCTCCTCGGGCTGCCACTGCGTGATCGTCACCGGCGAATAGGCGACCTCGGGCCCGTCGCTGCCGAGCGACACGTCGATGTGCTTCAGCCACTCGGCGTCGTTGCGCTCGGGGTAGTCGGTGCGGAACTGCGCGCCGCGGGACTCCTTGCGCTCGAGCGCCGCCACGGCGGTGGTCTCTGCGCAGTCGAGCAGGAAGCCGAGCTCGAGCGCTCCGAGCACGTCCTGGTTGAACACGGTGCCGGCGTCGTCGATCCAGGCGTGGTCGGCCTCCTCGCGCAGGCGTCCGATTGTCTCAAGGACGCTGCTCAGCCCTGCCTCGTCCCTGTAGACGGCGGCGTGGCGGTTCATCGCCTCGCCCAGCTCGCTCTTGATCTCCGAGACCCGCCGGCCCTCGTGCGGACGGCCGATGATGCCGTCGATCCGCTCCATGTCCTGGCGCAGCTGCGCGGCGGTGTCGACCTTCGGCACTCCCATCGTTGCGGCCCGCGCAGCGGCATGTTCGCCGGCGCGGCGGCCGAAGATGAGCGTGTCCAGCAGCGAGTTGGCCCCGAGACGGTTGCCGCCGTGCACGGAGACGCAGGCGACCTCACCTGCCGCGTAGAGGCCCTCGATCGGCGTGCGCCCGTCGACGTCGGTCTTCACGCCGCCCATGATGTAGTGCTGCCCGGGCCGGATCATGATCGGTTCGCGGGTGATGTCCACCCCGGCGAAGTCACGTCCGAGGTTGACGATCTCGCGCAGGGCCTCGAGCGTGCGCTTGCGCGGCACCACGGTCACATCCAGGAAGATGCCGGCCCCGCCCGGCCCGACGCCGCGGCCCTCGTTGATCTCGGTCTGCTCGGCGCGGGAGACCACGTCGCGGGAGGCGAGCTCCATCTTGTTGGGAGCCGCTTTCTCCATGAAGCGTTCGCCGTTGGCGTTGAGCAGGTGGGCGCCCTCGCCGCGAGCGCCCTCCGTGATCAGGATTCCGGTCTCCACGAGGCAGGTGGGGTGGTACTGGACCATCTCCATATCCATCAGCGGCGCGCCCGCCCTGTAGGCCATGGCGATCCCGTCACCGGTGACGATCAGCCCGTTGGTGGTCGGCTTGTAGCACTGCCCGGCGCCGCCGCAGGCGAGGATCACGTTCTTGGCGGTGAAGGCCTCCATGCGCCCGCTGCGCACGTCGCGCGCGATCGCGCCGGCGCAATGGCCGCTCTCGTCGAGCAGCAGCGAGGTCGTGAACCACTCCTCATAGCGCTGAACGGTCTCGTGATGCTTCATCAGCTGCTCGTAGAGCACGTGCAGCATCGCCTGGCCGGTGATGTCGGCCACGTAGGCGGTCCGCTTCATCGAGGCTCCGCCGAAGGCGCGCAGGTCCAGCTCGCCCTTCTCGTTGCGGTGGAAGGTGACGCCGATGTGCTCCAGGTGCATGACCTCCGCCGGGGCCTCCGAGCACATCACTTCGATGGCGTCCTGGTCGCCGAGGAAGTCCGAGCCCTTTACGGTGTCGTAGGCGTGGGAGTGCCAGTCGTCATCGACGCTGATGGCCGCGTTGATTCCTCCCGCGGCGGCGACGGAGTGCGAGCGGACGGGGTGGACCTTGCTCATGATCGCCACGCTCGCGCCGCCCTGGGCCGCTGCGAGGGCGGCGCGCTGGCCTGCAAGGCCGGCGCCGATGATCAGTACGTCGTGCTGGGGCATATGTTTCCTGGCTCGTGCCTTCGGTTGCGTTGGGGGGCCGGGACTCTATCTTGCGCGCTCAGGGAGCGGCCTGCGGCGCGCGCGCCGCGGCTCACGTGGCCGGGCGCAGGGCGCGGCGGACCTCGGCAAGAGTGACCACCCCCTGCAGGACCCCATCGCCGTCAACGGCCACCATCGCCCCCAGGCGCCCGAGCCCTTCGGCGCCCAGCAGCGATTCCAGCGGCGCCTCCTCACCGATCCGCACCGACAGGTCCTCCTCCAGCACGTCGCTCACCGCCAGCGCGGGGCGCCCGGCGGCGATCTCCGTCTCTATGCGCTGCCGGCGCACCACCCCCAGGAAGTGCCGCGCGGGGTCCACCACCGCGAACCACGGCCAGCGGTAGCGCAGGAAGAACTGCTCCTGGGCGTCCAGCAGCGTAACGTCGGAGCCGATCGTCACGGGCTCGCGGTCCATGATGTCGGCAACCGTCATGTCCTTGATGCGGCGCGCGAGCGCTCCCTGGATCACGGCCGAGCCGGCCGCGGTGTAGAGGAAGTAGGCGAGCACCATCGTCGCGAGCCCGAGCGTGTCGCCGCGGGCGAACACGAGCAGCCCGAGCAGCCCGAGCAGCACGGCGAAGGCCTGTCCCGAGCGGCCCGCCGCCTGGGTGGCGCGGTTGCGGTCCCCGGTGCGCCACCAGATGACAGCGCGGGCGATGCGCCCGCCGTCCAGGGGAAACGCCGGAACCATGTTGAACACGAACAGCATCGCGTTGATGAAGCCGAGCCAACCGATCAGCGCGAGTGCGGGTGTGGTCGTGTAGCCCTCCCGCGTCAGCGCCACGTCGGTGAAGCGCTGGCTGCTGGAGAGCAGCGTGCCGGCGGCGAAGCACGCGCCGAAGATGGCCAGCGTGACGGCGGGCCCGGCGATCGCGACCTGCATCTCCTCACCCGCGGTCTGCGGTTCCCTGCGCATCTGCGCCAGGCCTCCGAAGAACCACAGGTCGATCCCGGCGATCGGAATGCCCAGGCGCCTGGCGGTCAGCGCATGGCCGAGCTCGTGCAGGATCAGCGAGGCGAAATATCCAAGGGCGCCCGCGACCGCCACCAGGTAGGCGGTGCTCTGCGAGCCCCCGAGGATGTCGTGGAAGAAACCCGAGAGCCAGTAGATGAGGAAGAACAGGACGATGAACCAGCTCGCGCTGACACCGATGCGGATGCCGAAGATACGCGCCAGCTGAAGGTTCCTGCGAGGGCCCATAGTCCAATGTTAGGCCGGGGCAGCCACCCGTCCCTTGTGCGTGCGGGGCGTGGAGCCCTAGCCCTGGGGCCGGCCGCGGGCGATGATGCCCGCGAAGTCGCTGCCCGCCGGCAGCGTCCCGTACTCAAAGCCGCCCTCGCCCGCCAGGCGCGAGGCGCAGAAGGCGTCGGCGACGCACGCGGGGGCGTTGCGCACCAGCAGCGAACCCTGCAGGCACAGGGCCATGCTTTCCACGACCCTCCTGGCCCTCACCTCCAGCGTGGCGGGATCGGAGAACTGTTCCTTCAGCTGCGAGACCCTCGCGTCCAGCCGCGCGTCTGCGCCGGCGGCCTGCTCGACCTCCGCGAGGAACACCTCCAGGGAGCGCGGCGAGCGCGTGAGCGCGCGCAGCACGTCGAGGCTCATCACGTTGCCCGAGCCCTCCCAGATCGAGGCCAGCGGGGCCTCGCGATAGAGGCGGGGCATCCCCGACTCCTCCACATAGCCGGCGCCGCCGAGGCACTCCAGCGCCTCATAGGCGTGGTTGGGGGCGCGCTTGCAGCTCCAATACTTGCCCACCGCGGTGGCCAGCCGCTTGAACAGCTGGGCGTCGCTTGCGTCCTCACCGGCGGCGGCGTCCGCGTGCGCTTCGTCGTATGCGCGCGCCAGGCGCATCGCGAGCGCGGTCGCGGCCTCGGACTCGACGCACAGGTCAGCGAGCACGTTTGCCATCAGCGGCTGGTCGATCAGCGTCCTGCCGAATGCGCTGCGGTGGGCCGCGTGGTGTGTCGCGGCGACCACGGCGGCGCGCATGCCCGCGGCGCTGCCGATGACGCAGTCCAGGCGCGTGTGCCCCACCATCTCGATGATCGTCGGCACGCCTCTGCCGGGCTCGCCGATCATGCGCCCCCACGCGTTGTGCAGCTCGATCTCCGAGGATGCGTTGGAGTGATTGCCGAGCTTGTCCTTCAGGCGCTGGATGTGGAAGGCGTTACGGCTGCCGTCGGGCAGGATCCTGGGCATCAGAAAGCAGGAGAGCCCCTCCTCGGTCTGCGCCAGCACCAGGAACATGTCCGACATCGGCGCCGAGCAGAACCACTTGTGCCCGAGCAGCTCGTACTCCGCGCCGGCGCCGCCGGCGCCAAGCGCCGAGGCGACGGTGGTGTTGGCGCGCACGTCGGAACCGCCCTGCTTCTCGGTCATCGCCATGCCCGCGATCGCCGAGCCCTTCTCGGCGGCTCCGATCAGGCGCGGGTCATAGGTTCGCGCGGTGAGCAGCGGCTCCCACTCGGCGGCCACCTCGGGCTGTGCGCGCAGAGCGGGCACGACCGCGAAGGTCATGGTGATCGGGCACGCGAACCCGGCCTCGGCCTGCATCGCGGTCATGTACAGCGCCGCCCGGGCGGTGTGGGCGAAGGGCTCCTCGCTGACCCAGGGCAGGCTGTGCAGCTCGTTCTCCACGCCCAGCGCCATCAGCCTGTGCCACGCCGGATGGAACTCGACCTCGTCGATGCGGTTGCCGTAGCGGTCGTGGGTGTGCAGCACCGGACGGTTCTCGTTGGCCAGCCGGCCCCACTCCTGCTGGGGCTCGCCTCCCACCACGCGGCCCAGGTGCGCCGCACGCTCCGCGACCCACCCGGCGCCCTCGCGCCTGACGGCCTCAACGAGCGGAAGGTTGCTCGTGAAGACGTCCACACCCTCCAGTCGCGGTACCTGGTTGAACACCTCGTGGGTCTGCCACGGGGCCGCACCCTCGCGGGGCGCTTGCGAGACGGTGGCCATACCTGAAAGTGAAGCAGATGGGGGACCCGCGCGGGCGCCCCGGGACGGCGGGGCGATAGCATCGGCCGCCCCGGCCGCGCGCGGGCGGGGGCTTTCTACTGAGCACAGGATCCCCCACCCAAGCACAGGGAGCAAGGACCGACCAAATGGCCAAGATCAAGGTGAAGAACCCCGTCGTTGAGCTCGACGGCGATGAGATGACCAGGATCATCTGGGCGTTCATCAAGGAGCAGCTCATCCTCCCCTACCTCGACATCGACCTGAGGTACTACGACCTTGGCATCGAGAATCGCGACGCGACGGACGACCTTGTGACGGTGCAGGCCGCCGAGGCGATCAAGGAGTTCGGGGTCGGCGTGAAGTGCGCCACGATCACGCCCGACGAGGCGAGAGTGCAGGAGTTCGGGCTGAGGGCCATGTACCGCTCACCCAACGGCACCGTGCGCAACATCCTCGGCGGTGTCATCTTCCGCGAGCCGATCGTCATCTCCAACATCCCGCGGCTGGTGCCCGGCTGGACCAAGCCGATAGTGATCGGCCGCCACGCCTTCGGCGACCAGTACCGGGCCACCGACCTGAAGGTGCCGGGGCCGGGCAAGCTGATGCTCTCCTTCACACCCGCCGACGGCGGCCAGCCGATCGAGCTCGACGTCTATGACTTCCCGGGTGCGGGCGTGGCGATGGCCATGTACAACCTCGACGACTCCATCCGCGATTTCGCGCGCGCCTCGCTGCGCTACGGCCTGGACCGCAGCTACCCGGTCTACATGTCGACCAAGAACACGATCCTCAAAGCCTATGACGGCCGCTTCAAAGACATCTTCGAGGAGGTCTACGAGGCTGAGTTCAAGAGCGATTTCGAGGCTGCGGGAATCACCTACGAACACCGCCTGATAGACGACATGGTCGCCAGTGCCCTGAAGTGGGAAGGCGGCTACGTGTGGGCGTGCAAGAACTACGACGGCGATGTGCAGTCCGACACGGTGGCCCAGGGCTTCGGCTCGCTCGGCCTGATGACCAGCGTGCTGATGAGCGCCGACGGCAAGACGGTGGAGGCCGAGGCGGCACATGGCACCGTCACGCGCCACTACCGCCAGCACCAGCAGGGCAAGCCGACCTCGACCAACCCGATCGCGTCGATCTTCGCATGGACCCGCGGCCTGTCGGCGCGCGGGCGCATGGACGAGACCCCCGGTGTCAGGGCCTTTGCCGAGACGCTCGAGCGCGTGTGCATCGAGACCGTCGAGAGCGGCAAGATGACCAAGGACCTCGCGCTGCTGATCGGACCCGAGCAGCCGTGGCAGACGACCCAGGAGTTCCTGGCCTCGATCGAGGAGAACCTGAGCCGAGCGCTTGCCTGACCTGCGCCGGCGAACCGCACACAGCACCCGCACTGCAACCGCCAAGCCCCTCACTCAGGAGAAGAATTTGTGAGCAACCCAGTGAAAGTCACCGTCACCGGCGCCGCCGGTCAGATCGGCTACAGCATCGTGTTTCGCATCGCCAGCGGGCAGTTGCTGGGCCCCGATCAGCCCGTTGACCTGCGCCTGTTGGAGATACCGCAGGCGATGGGCGCGCTGGAGGGGGTGGCGATGGAGCTGATCGACTGCGCCTTCCCGCTGCTGAGCGGGCTGGACCTCCACGACCGCCCGGCCGATGCGTTCGACGGGACGAACATCGCCCTGCTCGTGGGCTCGCGCCCGCGCACGAAGGGCATGGAGCGCGCCGAGCTGCTTAGCGCAAACGGCGAGATCTTCACAGTTCAGGGCAAGGCGCTGGAAGCCGTCGCCGCCCCCGACGTGAGGGTGCTGGTGGTGGGCAACCCCGCGAACACCAACTGCCTGATCGCGATGAACAACGCGAAGGGCATACCCCGGGAGCGCTTCACGGCGATGCTGCGACTCGACCACAACCGGGCGGTCGCACAGCTCGCCGCCAAGCTCGCTGTGCCCGTGAGCGACATCACCCACATGGGCGTGTGGGGCAATCACTCGCCCACGATGTATCCGAATCTCACAGCGGCGCTCGTCGGTGGCAGGCCTGCCACCGAGGTGGTGGACGACCAGGAATGGATCGAGCAGATGTTCCTTCCCGACGTCGGCAAACGCGGCGCGGCGATCATCGAGGCGCGCGGAGCCTCCTCGGCTGCCTCGGCCGCGAACGCCGCGATCGACCACGTGCACGACTGGGTGGCCGGCACCGGCGGTGAATGGGTCTCGATGGGCGTCCCCTCCGACGGCTCCTACGGTGTGCCCGAGGGCCTGATCAGCGGCTTCCCGTGCACGTGCTCGGGCGGTGAGTACTCCATCGTGGAGGGCATCGACATCGACGGGTTCTCACGTCAGAAGATCGATGCTTCGGTGGCCGAGCTCGTGGGCGAGCGTGACGCGGTCGCGGAGCTCGGGCTGATCTAGGGCGCAAGCGCTGCGCGAGGCGCCCGGTTTGCCTGGGCGCCTCGTCCACCCTCCGCTTGGGGGCAGAGGGTCAAATCGAACATCGCGCCCATCCGCCCGAAGCGGATGGGCGCGTAGGGCTCACCCCTTGGGGTGCCAGCCGCGTCCCTGCTTCTGCACCTTGTTTTCCTGCTCCAGGCCGGGCAGGACGCGGTAGAGGTAGTTCTGCTTGATTCCCATCTTCGCGGCGAGCTCCGGGATCGTGATGCCAGGCTGCCCCTGCACGAACGCGAGCGCCTCGGCGGCACGTGTGCCGCTGCCTTTGCGCCTGCCCGCACGGCGTTTGGCCGGTCGTCCTGCCGGTTTGCGCGTCGCAGCTTTGGCTGCTTTCGGCGTGGCTGTGGCCGTGGCTTTGGCCGCTTTCGCTGCTCTGGCTGCTTTTTTCGGTTTGCGTCCCGCGGATCCGCGGGGGCGTCCCGGGCCGCGGCGGCGCACGCTCGCGCTGGCCTCGGAGGCGGCTGATCCGAGCTCGGAGGCCGCCGACCCGAGTGCGCTTGCCAGCGCTGTGGCTGCTGCCTCCAGTCGGTTGAACTCGTCAACGAGGGGCTTGAGCTCCTTCAGTCGGTCGGTTATCTCTTTGCGCTTCTCATCAAGAAAGTCGGTCACGGTTAGTCCTCTTCACTAGTGTCGATGCGGGCAGTCACATCGCTTTGTGCTGTCACCTTACACCAACGGTTTCAACCGCCCCGCTGTCCCTCCAGGTGCTGGCACAGCCGCTCCAGTGTGCGATTGGCCTCCCGCTCGGGTATCCCGCCGACCAGCGCCCGGCTGACCAGCGCCCCCACCGGTCCCAGCGGCGGTCGGAACTCGTTCCTGTAGTCAAAGCGCGTGCCGCCGTCTTCGCGGTGCAGGGCATATTCGGTGCGGGCTCGCGAACGAGCGGGGCCGCGTCCCTCCCACACGGCCAGCTCGGCGGGGCGGCACTCGACCAGCTTCCAGTGAACATCGAGGCTGACACCCCTCAGGTGTATCTGCTGCTCCATGCGGAAGCCCAACCGCGGTGTGCCTGCATCGGCGCTGATCAGCCGGCGATGAATTGTGACCCAGTCGCCCAGGCGTGACGGGTCCATGACCATGTCCCACACGGCCTCGGGTGCAACTGCGATGCGGACGCTCGCCGTTACGACGCTCACCTGTTCACCATCCCCTCTTGCCGCGGCGCATCAGCGCGCCGCCAGCGGTTCGAGGTCTTCCCACTCTGTGAGCGCGTGCTCCACGGCGGAGTCGAAGCTGTGCACTCTCACGCCCAGCAGCTCGGCGGCGTGGTCATCGGCGGGCAGCAGGTCTCCCTGCAGGCCCTCCATGAGCGGCAGCACGAGCGCGGGGTCCTCACCGACGATCGCCGCCGCCACACGCGCCGCAACCGGGGTGAGGTTGATCCGCAGCCCAACGGCCGGCCTGCGCAGCAGCATCAGGTCGGCGATGCGGGTGAGCATGTCACCGTAGGTGAGGATGTCCCTGCCGCCGACGTCGAGGGAGCGCCCGGGCATGGGTGCGTTGATGCAGCGCGCGAGCATCTCGATCACGTCGCGCTCGTCGATGGGCTGGGTGCGGAACCTGCGCCAGGCGGGGAGCGTGAGAACGGGCATGCGCTCCACCAGCCGCACGAGCAGGCGGAAGGAGCGCGAGCGCGCGCCGACGACGATCGAAGCGCGCAGCGCGATCGAGTCCGGGACGGCGTCGAGCAGGATCCGCTCGACCCGCGCACGGCTGGCGAGGTGACGGGACACCGGAGGTGCGTCCACGCCGAGCGGCCTCTCGTCCCAGGCCGGGAGCAGGCCGCCGAGGTAGACGATCCTCCTGACGCCGGCCCGCGCGGCCGCCGCGGCGAAGTTCTCGGCGGCGATGCGCTCGCGATCGGCGAACGTGGCGTTCAGCGCGGGCGAGCTCTCCATCGAGTGAATCAGGTAGTAGGCGACGTCCACGCCATCGAGGGCGGCGTCGAGCCCGTCGCCAAGCAGGGCGTCGCCGCGCACGACGTCGACCTCTTCGGCGTCGAGCAGCTCGAGCGCCTGCAGCGTGCGCTCCCGGTCGCGGCCCAGCGCTCTGACCTGGTGGCCGTCGAGCAGCAGCCGCGGCAGCAGCATGGACCCGACGAACCCGCTTGCGCCGGTGACGAGGATTGGCATCCATCAGATGATGACGCGCATCGGTGGATCGCCGGCGGCCCTGTGGGCGCTCCGTCGGATCTGTGCCGGAGGCCGTGCCGGGGGAATCGGAGCTCCGTTCCCCGGAAAGTGCGCGCTCAGCGGGTCGATTGTCACAACCAAGTGACGCGACTTCGCCTATTTGGGGGTAGGAAATGCTTTCCCTGCGATTTGCGAGATGGCCGCCGCACGGCCCTTGAGCGGCGCGTGTGTTGGTGCTTTGATCCTCGCCGTCCGGTTCATCTTTCAACTCGGGATCTGGGGGAAGTCGCTGGTGGCGAGAGCGCAGAGCACACGCGCGCCCAAACGGGCTGCGCAGAAGGTCAGCTGTGATGGGTGCTACTTCCGCGTGAACCTGCTTTGCGCGCTGGAGGTGGCCGAGCCGTGCGCCACGTTCCGTCCCCACGAGGCGCAGCTCAAACCGCCACAGCAGCTGCGCCTGGTCTTTCGCCAGGAGCGCCGCTCGCGCGCGGCGTGGGCGTTCCCTTCCGCGCAGGAGCAGGCTGCCCTGCACGCGTAGCGCCCGGCGCGCCTGCATGAGCTGTGCTTAGGCCACCCCCCTGTGGGTATGATGGAAGGCCGACCAATAAGCTTTCGGCAGAGGCGGTGCACAGATGGCGCGCAGGAGCAAACTTGCAAAGGCTGCGAAGGCCGGGGAAGCGGCATGGGCGGCGCAGGGAGAGAAGTACCTTCAGCGGCTGCTCCAGGACGAGGAGCTGCGTGGCTCGCTGCTCGGGGCCTACACCGCGACGCGCAGCGCCTACGGGAGGCTGAGCAACGGCAAGGGCCCCACCCACGCGCTGTTCGAGGACCCCAAGCTTCAGAAGGAGCTCATCCAGGCGGCCGCAGCGCTGCGCGAGGCGTCGAGCTCGCTGAAGGAGAGCGCTCCCGCCAAGCGGGTCAAGCGCCGCCGCCGCGGGCCGCGGCGCTCGCTGATGCTGATCGTGGTGGGCGCAGCGCTGGCCGTGGCGCTGAGCGAGGAGGTTCGCTCGAAGGTGCTGGACACCCTGTTCGGTGCCGAGGAGGAGTTCAACTACAGCTCGACGACCGCTCCGCCCCCGCCGGCGCCCGCCGGCGTAGCCGGAGGCTGAGCAGAGCTCGGAGGAGGGTGGGGATGGCCGAGGTGCGCTTGCTGGAGGCTGAGCCGGTCGCGGAGGATCTCGAGAGCGCGCGCACCGGGGCGCCCGTGCGCTCGCTATCGGGGGAGAAGGCGCAGCGCATCATCGACGCGATGCGCAGCAGCGTCGCCAAGCGAGGCACCGCCGGGTCCACCTTCGATCATGTCTCGCGCGAGGCAGGCGTGTCGCGGGGTCTGCTGCACTACTACTTCGGCACAAAGGAGCAGCTTCTGCTCGAGGCCGTCAAGCGCGACTGCGAGCTGCGCCTGGAGACGCTCGAGCAGCAGCTGTCCACAGCGCAGACCTCGCACGACTTCATCAGCCTGATGGCGCAGAACCTCGATCAGGCGGCGCACGAGGACCCCGATTTCGTCACGCTCGTGTTCGAGCTGTTCACGCTCTCGCGGCGCCACGCTGACATAGCCGTGGAGTACGGGGAGCTGATGAGGCGCAGCCGCGAGTCGGTGGCGGGCATGCTCGCGACCGCCCAGGCCGAGGGCATCCTGCAGCTGCACGCCGCTCCGGAGGCCGTCGCTGAGATTCTGTTCTCACTCGGGGACGGCATGCTGCTGAGGATGCTCAGCGAGCCCAACCGCGACTTCCGCCCGACCATGAAGGCCGGCATTCTGTGCGCTCGCTCTCTGGTGAGCGATTGACCCACTTATAATCGGCTGTCATGCCGATTTATGAGTACAGGCGTCCCGACGGCACGACCTTCGAACTGCAGCAGTCCTTCAGCGACGAGCCGCTGAAGACCGACCCCGACACCGGCGTACCGGTGGTGCGGGTTCTGCATGCCCCCGCGGTGCACTTCAAGGGCAAAGGCTTCTACAACACCGACTACGGCACGCGCAACCGCCAGCGCGAGAGCGCGGCCGAGAAGAAGGCATCGGCGGCGGAGTCCTCGGGCGGCGAGTCCTCGTCTTCTCCCTCCTCCTCCCCCTCCTCCTCCGGCGGCGGAGGCGGCAGCGGCGAGAGCAAGGGTGAGAAGGCGGCGGCGAAGCCCGCGGCCAAGCCGGCGGAGACCAAACCGGTTCCCGCAAAGGGCTGAGCGCCCGGCGCTGGCCGGCGCACTGGCAAGCCGGTTAGCCGCTCATGAACTGCGCCACGGCGGCGCGGCGGTCCGATTCGGAGACGGTGAGGCCTTCTTCGCCGCTGGGGAGGATGATGTTGCCCGTCGGGCGCAGGACGCGCGTGGGGGGCGTGCCGCCGATGGCCAAGCCGGCGAACAATCCGAGCAGCTGCGGGCCGCTCATGTCCGAGATGATCGCGGGCGGCGTGTTCCAGGCGATGAGAGGCAGCCGCAGGAAGCTCGAGGGCGAGAGCAGCTGGCTTTTGATGCCGTTGATCAGCTCCTGCTGGTGTTCCTCGCGCTGCAGATCGGTTTCCTGGGGCGCGCACAGGTTTTTGCGTGTGCGCGCCACCGCGAGTGCCTGCTTGCCGTCGAGGTGGTGGGTGCCGGGGGTCAGGCGCAGGGTGTAGCCCCCCTGGATGTAGCCGCCGTCGAGGCGCGAGACGACGCAGCCGCTCTTGTAGTTGACGCCTCCCATGGCGTCGATGAGCTGCGGGAAGTTTTCGAAGTTGACTTCGATGACGTGGTTGATGGGTATGCCCAGCCAGCTCTTGATCACGGAGATCGACTCTGCGGGGCCGCCGAACTCGTGTGCGGCGTTGATCTTCTGAAGCCCGTGGCCGGGGATTTCGACAACCGTGTCACGCGGTATGGACAGACGCGCGGAGTGCCCGCCACCGGTGCGGATCAGCATGATCGTGTCCGAGCGCCCGAACCCCGTGGTTTCGGCGCCCGGTTCCCTGCTGTTGCGCTGGCGGCGATCGGAGCCGAGCACGAGGATGTTGTTGGCGGAGCTCAGCGGGAAGCCGGCGCTGCTCAGCTCGGCGGAGACATTGCCGGGGAGCGGGGTGCGCTCCAGGTGCGAGCTGATGAGGAACAGCAGCAGCGACAGCGCCAGCCAGCCGAGCACGAGTGCGAGCAGTCCGAGCAGCACCCGGCGCGGCGTCAGCCGCGCGAGCCAGCGGGCCGGCGAGGGCCGCCACCGGCCGCGCCCCGGCGCGCGGCGGCCGCTGCGCGGGCGTCGCGGCTCTGCGCGCCCGGGCGCCGGCAGCGGGTCCTGCTCGCGGTGGGAGGGCAGGCGGGGGCGCGCTCGGTAGCGCGTGTAGCGGGGAGGTTGCTCGGCGGGAGGCGACATCGGCGGTGACCCTATATTTGCGAGATGACTCCCCTGCAGGCGCCGGCCGGGCGGCTGGTCGTGTGCCCGACGCCGATCGGCAACCTCCAGGACGTCACACTTCGCGTGCTCGATGTGCTTCGCCGCGCGGATGTGATCGCCTGCGAGGACACGCGTCACACGCGCCGGCTGCTGGAGCGTCACGACATCGCGACGCCAACGGTCAGCTACCACGAGCACAACGAAGCGGCGAGGTCCGCTGAGCTGCTCGCGCGTATCGCCGGCGGCGCGCTGCTGGCGCTGGTGAGCGACGCGGGCACCCCGCTGATCTCCGACCCGGGTTTTCGCCTTGTGAGGGATTGCCTGGCGGCGGGACAGGCCGTGGAGGTGCTGCCGGGCCCCAGCGCGGTGACCACGGCGCTGATCGCCTCGGGGCTGCCGTCGGAGAGCTGGAGCTTCGTGGGCTTCCTGCCGCGGGCACGGGCGGCGGCGGCGGCGCTGCTCTATGACGCGCGGGACACGCTGATCGCGTTCGAGTCGCCCGCCAGGCTTGCGGGGACGCTCGCGGGGCTCGCCGCGCGCGACCCCGACCGCCCGGTGGCGGTGTGCCGCGAGCTGACGAAGGTGCACGAGCAGGTGCTGCGCGGGAGCGCCGCGGATCTCGCGGCCGCGTGCGCTGCAACCGCCCCGCGCGGGGAGATCGTGCTGGTGTGCGCGGCCGCGCCCCGCGGGCGCGCCGAGCGCGAGGAGGCGCTGGCCGTGCTGCGCGGCCTGATCGACGCGGGCGCACGAGCGCGGCCGGCGGCGGCTGCGGTGGCGAGGCTGACCGGAATCGGCGCGAACGAGCTCTACCGGGCGCTGGCGGACGGCGCGGCACGCCAGTAGCCTGGGAGCAGATGCGCTTCTACGTGACCACCCCCATCTTCTACGTCAACGCGGCCCCGCACCTGGGCCACGCCTACACGATCGTGGCCGCCGACGTGATGGCCCGCCACCACCGCCAGCGGGGCGAGGACGTGTTCTTCCTGACGGGCACCGACGAGCACGGCGAGCCGGTGGCCGACGCGGCGCACGCGCTGGGCATCGAGCCGCAGGAGCTGGCCGACCGCAACGCCGAGCGCTTCCGCGCGCTGCCTCCCCAGCTGGGCGCGAGCAACGACTTCTTCATCCGCACGACCGACCCCGAGCACGAAGCGAAGGTGCAGGAGGTGCTCTCACGGGTGCGTGAGGCGGGGTACGTGTACGAGGGCGTGTACGAGGGCTGGTACTGCCCGCGCTGCGCGGACTTCAAGGCCGAGAACGAAGTGGATGAGGGCAACCGCTGCCCGATCCACCACATCGAGCTGACGCGCGAGCAGGAGGAGAACTACTTCTTCAAGCTGTCCGCTTTCCAGGAGCGCCTGGAGCGTCTCTACGAGGAGCGGCCCGACTTCGTCTCGCCGCGCACCCGTTACAACGAGGCGCTGTCCTTCGTCCGCTCGGGGCTGCGCGACGTGCCGTTGACGCGTCACAAGCTCACGTGGGGCGTGCAGGTGCCGTGGGATCCCGAGCACGTCTTCTACGTGTGGTTCGACGCGCTGCTGAACTACTACTCGGCGCTCTCATACGCGGACGAACGCGACCTGACGAGCGAGTACTGGCCCGCCAGCTACCACCTGATCGGCAAGGACATACTGCGCTTTCACTGCGTGTACTGGCCGGCGCTGCTGATGGCCGCGGGGATCGAGCTTCCCGAGCACGTGTTCATCCACGGCTTCCTGCTGATGGAGGGCGAGAAGATGAGCAAGTCGCTTGGCAACGTGCTGGACCCGTTCGAGGTGATCGACCGCTACGGCGCCGATGCGCTGCGCTTCTATCTGCTGCGCGACGTGCCCTTCGGCCAGGACGGCTCCGTGTCCAGCGCGGCGTTTGAGCTGCGCTACGAGAGCGAGCTGGCCAACGAGCTCGGCAACCTCGCCAGCCGCACGATCGGCATGCTGCTGCGCTACCGCGAAGGGAACGTCTCGCAGGGCCCGATCGATGCCGTGCTGGCCGTCGACTTCGAGGGCCTGGACGCGCGTGTGCGCGGCCACATCGACCGGGCGGAGCTGACGCTGGCGCTGGAGGAGATCTGGCAGCTGGTGCGGCGCCTGAACCGCTACGTCGAGGAGCGCGCGCCGTGGGTGCTGGCCAAAGACGAGGCACGCGGGGAGGAGCTCGACGCGGTGCTGCGCAGCCTCGCCGAGGGCCTGCGGGCGGTGACGGTGCTGCTGTGGCCCTACATCCCCGCCAGCGCCGGGCGGCTGCTGGCTGCGCTGGGCGCCCCCGAGGTGTCCTATGCGGCGGCGGCGCTGGGCGCGGGGAGCATCACGCGGGTGGGTGCCATCGACTCGCTGTTCCCCAAGGACGCTCCCGCGCAGGCGCGGTGATCGACTCCCACACCCATCTCGACCTCTGCGAGCCGCCCACCGCCGAGCTCGTAGCGGCCGCCGTGGCGGCGGGTGTGACGCGGATGCTGACGGTGGGCATCGACGGGGCCTCCTGCCGCGCGGCGCTGGCCAGCGCCGAGGACTTCCCGCAGGTGTACGCGGCGGTGGGACGCCACCCCAACGCGGCGAGAGGCTTCGACGACGCAGACCTGGCCGAGCTGCGCGCGCTGGCGGCGCACGAGCGCTGCATGGCGATCGGGGAGAGCGGCCTGGACTTCTACCGCGAAGGCGCTCCGCCCGCCGACCAGGAGCGGGCATTCGCCGCGCAGATAGCGCTGGCACGCGATACGGGCAAGCCGCTGGTGATCCATTCGCGCGCCGCGGAGGCGCGCACGCTCGAGCAGCTGGCCGCTGAAGCGGAGGGCGTGAGGGTGATCATGCACTGCTTCTCGATGCCCGAGCGCCTGCACGAGTGCCTGGAGCGGGGCTACTGGATCTCCTTTGCGGGCAACGTCACCTACAACAGCGCGCCCGATCTGGCACAGGCCGCGAAGCTGGTGCCGCAGGAGAGCCTGCTGGTCGAGACCGACGCGCCCTATCTGACCCCCCAGCCGGTGCGCAAGCACCCCAACCAGCCCGCGTTCGTGGCTCACACGGCGGCGTTCCTGGCGCAGCTGCGCGGTTGTGAGGTGGGGCAGCTGGGCGCGGCGCTGGAGCACAACGCGCACACGGTGTTCGGCTGGGAGCACCCCGTGGAGAGCACGTGAGCGCGGCGGAGCACGTCCCCACGCAGCCGAGCCTGCGGCGCATGCGCCGCTTCGGCGTGCGCCCGGACCGTGACCTGGGCCAGAACTTTCTGATCGACTCCAACATCCTGGGCGTGATCGACCGCGCGGCCGCGGTTGGCCCTGAGGACGTGGTGCTCGAGATCGGCGGCGGCCTGGGGGTGCTCTCCGAGCATCTGGCGCAGCGCGCGCGGTACGTGCACGTGATCGAGCTGGACGAGCGCCTGCGCGAGGCGCTGGGCGACGCCACCTCATCCCACGCGAACGTCATGGTGCACTGGGGAGATGCGATGAGCGTGGCCCTCGATCGCCTGGATCCAGCGCCCGGGAAGCTCGTGGCCAACCTTCCGTACGGCATCGCGGCGGGCGTGCTGCTGCGCAGCATCGAGGAGCTTCCAACGCTGGAGTGCTGGGTCGCGATGACCCAGCGCGAGGTCGGCGAGCGCCTTGCGGCCGCGCCGGGCAGCGGCGCCTATGGCACGCCTTCGGTGATCGCGCAGCTGGCGTGCGAGGTGCAGGTGCTGCGGGCGATCCCGAGGACCGTGTTCTTCCCCGTGCCCAATGTGGACTCGGTGCTGGTGGGCATGCGGCGTCGCGCAGGCGCGCCGGCGCCCTCGCCGGCGCTGCGGGCGCTCGTGGCGGGCGCGTTCGCGCACCGCCGCAAGACCGCCGCGGGCTCGCTGGCCCTCTCCGGAGGCGCCGGCGGGCGCTCGCGCGAGCAGGTGCGCGAGTCGCTGCAGCGCATGGGCCATCCGGCCGACGTGCGCGCCGAGCGCCTGGCGCCGGAGGAGTTCGGAGTGCTGGCATCGCTGCTGGGCCTGTGAGCGCGCTGCGAGCGCTGGCGCCCGCGAAGGTCAACCTGGGCCTGTTCCTGGGGCCGCTGCGCGAGCTGGACGGGCGCCACGAGCTGGCGAGCGTGATGCAGTCGATCTCCCTGGCCGACGAGCTGACGCTGCGCGAGGCGCCGCGCGGGGCCGGCGGCGATGAGGTGCGCTGCCCCGGCGTGGCGGGGGATCCCGGCGAGAACCTTGCGGCGAGGGCGCTGCGCGCCTTTCGCGAGCGTACCGGCTGGGACGCGCCGCCGCAGCTGCTGGAGATCCGCAAGCGCATCCCCGTGGCGGCCGGCCTGGGCGGTGGGTCGGCCGATGCGGCGGCGACGCTGCGCCTGGCGGGCGCCGCCTCGTCTCTGGCGGAGCACGCGCTGCTGCTGGAGCTGGCGGCTGAGCTCGGCGCCGACGTTCCCGCCCAGGTCTCGCCCGGGCGCTGGCTGGCCAGCGGCGCGGGCGAGGTGCTGGAGGAGCTGGCGCCACCGCGCGAGCGCCTCGGCGTGCTGGTGCTGGCAAGCGACGCCGCCCTGTCAACGGGTGCGGTGTACGCCGAGGCTGACCGCCTCGGCCTGGGGCGCCCGGCGCAGGAGCTCTTGCGTCTGCGCGCCGAGCTGGCCGCGGAGTTGCGCGATGGAGCCGCGCTGCCGGCCTCGCGCGAGCTGTTGGGCAACGATCTTGCGCGCGCCGCCGTGTCGCTGTGCCCGGAGATCGAGGACGCCCTGGCGCAGGTTCGCGGCGCCGGCGCCGAGTTGGCGCTGGTGAGCGGATCGGGCCCGACGGTGCTGGGCCTCTTTGCGGACTCGCCGGCCACGGGCGAGAGCGGCCCGGCTCTGGCAGCGCGCGCCGGCGCACGGCTGCGGGCACGCGAGCCCGCGCCGCTGCTCGCCGAGCCTGTGGGTGGCGGGTTTGGCGCCGCGGCGCCCGTGCCGTAGAGCCCGCGCCGGCGACGGGCGACATCGGCGTGCGTAACAATCACGCAACCCATGACCAGGGAAACGATCGATTATCTCGTGGGCGGCGGCGCCGTGGTGTTCGGTCTCGCGCTGTACGCCGGGCTGATCCTCGTTCCGGCGTGGACGTCCTACTCCCGTCTGTGGGAGCGGCTGGCCGCCACAGTGCTCTCGCTGTATGTGCTCGGCGTGCTGATCGGCATCGGGGTGGCCGGGGCGCTTGCCGCGGTCTACTTCTGGGGCTGAGGGCGTGTCGGATCTGCAGGCGCTCGACGCGATCACCGAGGCGGTCGAGTCGGGGGCGGGACTGCCGGAGGTGGTGCGCGCGGCGGCGAAGGCGCTTGACGCGAGCCTGGCGGTGACCGACGCGTGGGGCGCCACGCTGGCGGTGGCCGCGCGCTCACCCGCTGAGGAGCGTGCGCTGCTGGCCAAGGGCCAGGGCGTCAGCAGCGCGCCGCTGCGCGTCGCCGACACGACGGTGGGGACGCTGCACATGCGCGCCAAGACCGAGCCGAGCGACTCGATGAGAAGGCTGCTGCTGACGATGATCGCCTCCGAGGTGGAGCGTGTTCGCGCTCCCGAGCGCGTTTCCGAGAGCGCCGCAGCCGACTTCCTGCGCGCGATCCTGCGGCGCGAGCTGATCGACCGCGACGCGTTGATGGACCGCGCGAGGGGGCTGTCGCTGGAGATCGAGGATGGCGCGTGCATGATCGTCGCGCGCGCGCACCCGCAGGCGCCCACCGACGAGGGCTGGCGCGGGCGCGTGCGCGCCGTGGCCGAGCGTGGCGCGAGGGCTGTGGTGACGCGCTCGATCGCCGCGCTGTCCGAGCGCGAGGACGTGACGGGTGCGGAGGTGCTCGTGCTGGTGCCCGGCGCCGACGAGGCGGGCGCCGCGCGTGCCGGCGAGACGGTGCTCTCCGAGATGGAAGCGGCGCTGCCGGGATACACGTTCGCGCTGGGCCGCAGCCGCATCACCGAGGATCCCGTCGAGCTCCCGCGTGCGGCCAGCGAGGCGCTGCTGGCGGCGAACGTCGCCGAGGGCGCGTCCGACCGTCCAGCGCTCGCGTTCGAGGAAACCGGCGCCTACCGCCTGCTGCTTTCCACGATGAGCGAGAACCCCAGCGAGCTGCAGCGCTTCTATGCGGAGACGGTGGAGCCGCTGGTGGCCTATGACGAGCAGTACGAGACGGACCTGCTGCGCACGCTCGAGACGTTCCTGGAGGCCGACGGCAACGTGGCCGGAACGGCCCAGCGGCTGTTCACGCACCGCCACACCATCTACTACCGCCTGGAGCGCGTGCGCGAGCTCTCGGGCCTGGACGTGAGCTCCAGCGACGGCCGCGAGAAGCTCAGCCTGGGCCTGAAGGCGATGCGCGTGCTGGGTATCGCCTCGGCGGCGGGTCCGGCTTCGGAGGCCGGCGCGGCCGGGGGTCGCGTGCCAAGGCGCGGTGGCAGGCGCACCTAGCGGAAGCCCGAGCGGCCCCTCGGGGCTAGGAGGCGTGCCGGGCGCCGAGCTCGAGCACGTAGGTGCCGCCGAGCGGGCCCGAGTGAGTTACGCCGGGAAGGTAGGGGATGACACCGACGCCGGCGTCGCGGTATTCGCCGGTCATCATGATTTCGCGGTGCGGGAGCGAGGCCGACCACGCGGCGACGATGCGCGCGGGGGTGTCCCTGTCGGGGGTGGCCCACGCGATGTTCTGGCCGACCGACAGCCCTCCGGCCGCGTTGATCGAATAGCGCGTGCCCGCCACGAGCGAGATGGGCGTCTGCCCTGTGGGCCCGACATCGCCGAAGTAGTCGCTGCGCACCATCGTGCGCGCCTGGCGGCGGGCGACCTTGGTGAGGGCGAAGTTGGGGCGCACCCTTGCCAATCCGTATTCCGCGCGCAGCCGGTTGACCAGGCAGAGGGTGCTTCTTTCGACGAACCGCAGGTTGGCGGCGTCGGGGCTGATGTTTTCCCACTTGCACGGGTGGCCGCTGGCCGTGCGCGCGCGCACACGGACGCGGTGGCGCGGGCTCGCCGCGGCCAGCCCAGCCAGGACCGCAGCACCGCAAAGGCACAGAACCGCTGCGACCGCGAGCAGCGGTCCTCCGTATCTCAAGCTCGGCACGCGCACAGAGTGCGGGCATCATTGCAGGAGAAGGACTTGGATGCGCCGGCGCGACGTTGGCCGGTGCGGTGCGGGGCGTTGGCGCCAAGATCTATCCTTCTACTCCCCTTGGGGGGTCGTCCAATGGCAGGACATCAGGTTTTGGTCCTGAGAATCGGGGTTCGAGTCCCTGCCCCCCAACTGCGCGTGGGCGAGCGGGCGGGGAGCGAATAGCATCTCGAGCGTGAGCGCGCCCACCGTTCTGATCCTCGCCGCCGGGCGGGGCACGCGAATGCGCTCGGCGACGCCCAAGGTGCTGCACGACCTGTGCGGGCTGCCGATGGTGCTGTGGCCGGTGCGCGCCGCGCAGGCGGCGGGGGCGGGGAGGATCGTGGTGGTGGATTCACCCGAGCGCGCGCTTGCGGCGGTGCTGCCCGAGGGCGTGGAGCTGGCGGTGCAGGAGCGCCCCGACGGCACGGGCGGTGCTGCGGCGGCGGGGATGACGTGTGTGGCGCAGGGCGCTGCGCTGGACCCGGCCACCCCCGTGGTGATCCTCAGCGGCGACGTGCCGCTGGTGAGCGCTGAGGCGATCGAGGGCCTGATCGACGCGCACGTGCGCAGCGGCGCGCAGGCGACGATGGCGAGCACGATCCTCGCTGACCCCTCCGGCTACGGGCGCGTGGTGAGGGACGCGGCGGGAGCGGTGCAGCGCGTGGTGGAGACCAAGGCACACGGCGACTCCACGCAGGCTGAGCGCGAGATACGCGAGGTCAACACGGGCATCTTCGCCTTCTCCGCGCAGGCGCTTGCGGCGGCGCTGCCACGCCTGAGCACCGACAACGCCCAGGGCGAGCTGTACCTGCCGCAGGTGCTCGACGTGCTGCGCGCGGACGGCGGCGCGGTGGCGGGGCACGTGGTGGCGGACGACTCGCTGGTGCTGCAGATCAACGACCGCGCCCAGCTGGCGCAGGTGCGCGCGATCGCCCAGCGGGCGATCATCGAGCGCCATCTGCAGGCGGGCGTGGGGGTGGTGGACCCGGCGGCGACGGTGATCGACATCGACGTGCGCATCGGCGCCGACACGCTGATCGAGCCCTTCTGCACGCTGCGCGGCGGGACCACGATCGGCGAGCGGTGCGTGATCCGCCACTCCTATCTGCTGGACTGCGTGCTGGAGGACGGCGTGAGCGTGGGGCCGTTCGCCTACCTGCGGCCCGGAACCGTGCTGCGCAGCGCCAGCCGCGTGGGGACGTTCGTGGAGGTGAAGAACTCCGATGTGGGCAGCGGCACGAAGATCCCGCACCTGTCCTACATAGGCGACGCGGACATCGGCGAGGGCTCCAACCTCGGCGCGGCGACGATCACAGCCAACTACGACGGGCACGCCAAGCATCGCACGACGGTTGGCGATCGGGTGCGCACCGGTATCGACACGGCGCTGGTGGCTCCGGTGAGCGTGGGCGACGACGCGTACACGGGGGCGGGCTCGGTGATCACCGAGGACGTGCCGCCCGGGGCGCTGGGCATCGCCAGGGCCAAGCAGGTGAACCTGGAGGGCTACGCCGAGCGGGGGCCGCGATCGCGATGAGCGATTCCGCCGTTGGCTCTACACTCCCACTGGAGATGAGCGTGATCGACACGCGCACAGAGTCGCGGGCGAGCCTGCCGATCGACTACAACAAGCGCCTGATGCTCTTCAGCGGGCGGGCGAATCCGCAGCTGGCTGTGGACATCGCCGACAAGCTGGGCGTGGACCTGGGGCCTGTGACGCTGAAGACGTTCTCCCAGGGCGAGGTGTACTGCCGCTATGAGGAGTCGATCCGCGGCGCGGACGTGTTCATCGTGCAGTCCACGTGCGGCAACCCCCAGACCGGCGTCACGGCGAACGACTCGCTGATGGAGCTGCTGTTCATGATCGACGCGGCCGTTGGTGCCTCCGCCCACCGAGTGATCGCGGTGACCCCCTGGTTCGGCTACTCCCGTCAGGACAAGAAGTCCGCGCCGAGAGAGCCGATATCGGCGCGCCTGGTGGCGCGCATGCTCGAGGCAGCGGGGGCGGACCGGGTGCTGACGATGGACCTCCACGCCGGCCAGATCCAGGGTTTCTTCCAGAAGCCGGTGGACCACATGACGGCGCTGTTCATGCTCACGCAGTACTTCTCCGACCTTGGCCTGCCCGACCTCGTGGTGGTGGCGCCCGACGCGGGCAGGGTGAAGCTGAACAAGAACTTCGCGTCGAAGATAGGCGCCGAGTTGGCGATCCTGGACAAGGAGCGCCCCGCCCAGCAGGTTGCCGAGATCGGCTACGTGATCGGTGACGTGAAAGGCAAGACGGCGGTGATCGTGGACGACATCATCGACACCGCGGGCACGCTGAAGGCGGCTGCGAAAACGGTGATGGAAGAAGGCGCCACACGCGTCTACGCGGCCGCCACGCACGCTGTCTTCTCCGGGGACGCCTTCGAGAACCTGGCCGATTCGGCATTTGAGCAGATCGTGGTCACGGACACGATCCCCGTTCCCGCGGTGCGCCCGGACAACGTGCGCGTGCTGCCCTGCGCCGAGCTGCTGGCGGACTCGATCCGCCGGATCTTCGTCGATGACTCCGTCAGCGAGGTCTTCGGCGGGGAGAACCAGCTGTTCTAGGCGCCCGCGCCGCCGGCCGCGGGTGCCGGTGCCGGTGCCGGTGCCGGTGAACGGGCGATTGCTAGAGTCTTTGCTCGCTCATGGCCGAGAAGACGACAAAGCTGAACGTGAACAGCCGCTCCGCGGCGGGCTCGCGCGCGGCGCGCAGGCTGCGCCGCAGCGGCCGCGTGCCCGGCGTGGTCTACGGGCACGGCTCCGAGCCGGTGGGATTTGACGCGGACGCACGCGACCTGCGCCTTGCGCTGGCGCGCTCGGGAGCAGTGCTGGACCTGTCGGTGGACGGCGGCAAAGCCACGCCGGTCGTGCTGAAGGAGGCCCAGCGCCATCCGATCCTCGGCGAGACCACCCATGTGGATCTGCTGCGCGTGAAGCTCGACGAGGAGATCCACGCGACCGTGCCGCTGGAACTGCTGGGCGTGGATGACGCTCCCGGTGTCAAGCAGGGCGGAATCCTCGAGCAGCCGACGCGCGAGCTGAACATCATGGCGCTGCCCACCTCCATCCCGGAGGCGATCGTGCACGAGGTGGGCGAGATGGAGATCGGCGAGACGATCCTGCTCTCCGCGGTCGCCCTGCCCGAGGGCGTGACGTTGCTGGACGACGCGGAGGAGACGACTGTGGCGACGCTCTCCCCGCCGCGCCTGCAGGCGCAGCAGGCCGAGGAAATCGAAGCCGAGACGGAGCTGGTCGGCGAGGCCGGGTCCCAGGAGGGCGCCGCGGAGAAGTCCGAGGGCTCCTCCGGCGAGGAGTAGCGGCCCCTGCGACGCCCCTTTGGCGGCGGCGGCGCGGCGATCGACTGGCTGATCGTCGGACTGGGCAACCCGGGGCCCGCCTACGCGGGGACCCGCCACAACCTGGGGTTCATGGCTGCGGCTGAGCTCGTGGAGCGCTGGGGGCTGAAGTGGGGCCGGCGGCGTTTCAACGCCGAGATGGCCGAGGGACGGCTCGCTGTGCCCGGAGCCGCCCAGCTCGGCGGTGGCAGGCCTGCGCGCGTGGCCGTTCTGCTGCCGCAGACGCACATGAATGACGCGGGGCGCTCGGTGGGCCCGGCGCGCGGGGCACTGCGGGTGCCGCTGGAGCGCGTGGTGGTGATCCACGACGAGATCGACCTGCCCTTCGGCGAGGTGAGGACGCGCGTCGGTGGCGGCCTTGCGGGGCACAACGGCTTGAAGTCGCTCAAGCGCGAGCTGGGATCGGGGGACTTCGTGCGGGTGCGCGCAGGGGTCGGCAGACCCGACTCCACCGACCCGGAGATCGTCTCAGCCTGGGTGCTGGGGCGCTTTCGCGAGAGCCGTGAGCAGGTGGCGGAGCTGGTGCGCGAGACGTGTGAGCAGGTCGAGCGGCTGGTGCTGGGCGAGCCCGAGCCGGCTGCGCCGGAGCAGGCGTGATGGCGCCGCCGGCGGGAGCGCTGCGGTCGCTGCTGGGCCTGATCGAGCAGGACGAGTCGGGGGCGCGCCTGGCACGCGAGGGCGGCAGGGCGTTCGTATCAAGCTCGCTGCGCGCCTATGTGATCGCGGCGCTGGCCGAGCGCGAGCGCGGCTTGCGCCCGGCGCTTGTGGTCGTGGGCGACGACCGCGCGGCGCGCGACCTGGCGGGCGATCTGGGCGCGTGGCTGTCGCCGCGCAGGGTGCGCTACTACCCCTCGCGGGGCGTGGCCTACGAGTCCCATCTGGCTCCCCCGCCCCACCTGGTGGGCCTGCGCGTGGCGGCGCTGGACTCGCTGCTGGCCGAGCGCGGCGAGGATTCGCCGGAGGCGCCGGTCGTCGTCGTCAGCGCGGTGGCGCTCTCGGAGAAGGTGCCCGACCCCGCGATGCGCCCCAGCTCCTTCACGCTGCGCGTGGGCGAGCTGCTGGACCTGGACGAGTGTGCTCTGGAGCTCGTGGCGGCCGGCTACGAGCGCGCCGACCAGGTCGAGGAGCGGGGCCAGTTCGCGCTGCGCGGCGGGCTGCTGGACATCTTCCCCGCCACGGAGGAGCGGGCCGTGCGCGTGGATATGTTCGACGTGGAGATCGAGTCGCTGCGCTGGTTCTCGACGTTCACGCAGCGATCGCTGGGCGAGGCCGAGCAGGTGGAGATTGCTCCTGCGGCCGAGCTCGCGGTCGAGCACCGCGAGCTGGCGGAGATCGCCGCGGCGACCGGCGCGTTCTCCGCGGGCGAGCGCGACGCGGGCGAGCGCCCGGACATCGCCGAGCTGCTGCCGCTGGAGCGCTTTGGCTCCTTCCTGGACCTGGTGGGCGAGGGCGCCGAGCTGATGGTGGCCGCCGAGGAGGACATCGAGCCGGTGCTGCGCGACCACTGGAGCGACGTGTGCGCGGCCTTTGGCGACGAGGACGCCCACCACCTCTACCTGAGCCCCGACAGCATCCAGGCGACGCTTCTGGCGCGCACGCGCGTGTGGTGCTCGGCGCTCGCCTCCGGGCAGGAGATCGAGCTGCGCGCGCAGAGCGCCGACAGCGCGGCGCGGTCGCTGGGCGAAGCCGAGCCGGAGCTGGAGAAGCTGGTGCGTTCCGGCTACAGGACCGTGGTGACCTTCCCGCGCCGCGGCGAGGGCGAGCGGGCCGCGTACAACCTGGGGCGCCTGAAGGCGAGCTGGCTGGGCGAGGGCCCCGACATGAGCAGCCTGGCGCCCGAGCCCTCGCTGCGCTTCGCCGCGGCATCGCTGCGCGAGGGTTTCATCGCCCCGCAGCTGAAGCTCGCGGTGTTCCCCGAGCACAGGCTGCTGCGCAGGCGCCGCGCGGGCGGGCAGGCGGGCGAGGATCGCCACGGGCCCCGCCGCGGCGTGCTGCGCTCCTTCACCGAGCTGCGAACCGGCGACATCGTGGTGCACGAGGACCACGGCGTGGCGCGCTTTGCGGGCTTTGAGACGCGCACCGTGGCGGAGGTGACGCGCGACTACCTCTACCTGGAATACCAGGGCGATGACCGCGTGTTCGTGCCCACCGACCAGCTGGCGAAGATCTCGCGCTATGTGGGCGCCGGCGGTGAGCATCCGCCGCTGAGCAAGCTGGGGGGAACGCGCTGGGACACCATGAAGGCGCGCGCCCGCAGGGCGGCGCAGGAGCTGGCGGGAGAGCTGCTGAGCCTCTACGCCGAGCGCCGCCGGCGCAGCGGGCACGCGTTCGGCGTGGACTCCGACTGGCAGCGCGAGTTCGAGGCGCGCTTCCCGTTCACCGAGACGCCCGACCAGCGCGAGGCGATCGAGCTGGTCAAGTCCGACATGGAAGCTCCGCGGCCGATGGACAGGCTGATCTGCGGCGACGTCGGCTACGGCAAGACCGAGGTGGCGCTGCGCGCCGCGTTCAAGGCGGCGGGCGAGGGCAAGCAGGTGCTGATGCTCGTGCCGACCACGATTCTGGCCCAGCAGCATTACGGGACCTTCGCGGAGCGGCTTGCCGACTACCCCTTCACGCTGGACCACGTCTCCCGCTTCCGCACGCCCGCGGAGCAGAAAGCGGCGATCAAGGGGTTCGCGGAGGGGCGCACCGACATTCTGATCGGCACCCACAGGGTGCTCTCGCGCGACGTGCGTGCCAAGGACCTCGGGCTTTTGATCGTTGATGAGGAGCAGCGCTTCGGCGTAAAGCAGAAGGAGCTGCTGCGCCAGCTGAAGCTGAAGGTGGACGTGATCTCGATGTCGGCGACGCCGATACCGCGCACGCTGCAGATGTCGCTGGCCGGCTTGCGCGACATCTCGGTGATCGAGACGCCGCCGGAAGGTCGCCGGCCGGTGCGGACCTACGTGGGCGAGTATGAGGAGGAGCTGGTGCGCCGCGCGATCATGCGCGAGAAGGAGCGCTCGGGCCAGGCCTTCTTCCTGCACAACCGCGTGGAGTCGATCGAGGAGACCGCCGAGCGCCTGCGGGCGCTGTGTCCGGGAGTGCGCTTCGCGGTTGCGCACGGGCAGATGGGCGAGGGCGAACTCGAGGCGGTGATGATGGACTACCTGCGCGGTGGTGCCGACGTGCTGGTGTGCACGTCGATCATCGAGTCCGGCATCGACATACCCCAGGCGAACACGCTGATCGTCGAGCACGCGGACACCTTCGGCCTGGCTCAGCTCTACCAGATACGCGGCCGCGTGGGGCGCAGCCGCGAGCGCGCGTACGCCTACCTGCTCTACGACAGCGCGGCCGCGCTGACCCCCGAGGCCGCGCAGCGGCTGTCCGCGCTCTCGGACTACACCGAGCTGGGCTCGGGGTTCAAGATCGCGATGCGCGACCTGGAGATCCGCGGGGCGGGCAACCTACTGGGCGACGAGCAGTCCGGCCACGTGGCGGCGCTTGGCTTCGAGCTCTACATGCAGATGCTCGACGAAGCGGTGCGAGCGGGCGAGGCGGAGGGGGAGCCCGAGCAGGGCGGCGCCGAGCCGGTGCGCCTGGATGTCAACGTGGACGCCTACGTGCCCGCCGACTACGTGCCCTACGAGCAGGCCAAGATCGAGGTCCACCGGCGGGTGGCATCGGCGCTGGAGGTGGCCGACGTGGAGCGGCTGCGAGAGGAGCTGCTGGATCGCTTCGGGCCGGTGCCCGAGCCGCTGGAGAACCTGCTGGCGCTGCAGCGGGCGCGCATCAAGTTCGGGCAGGCGGGCGCGCGGACGGTGAGCTTCCGCGGCGATCGCCTCGCGGTTGTGCCGATCGAGCTGGACTCCCGGCGGGCCAAGCGGCTGCGCGAGGAGCTGCCCGAGGCTATGTACGAGGCGGGTCGCTCGCAGGTCTCGGTGAAGGTTCCCAAGGATGGCGCCGAGCGCTTCCCGGCGGTGGTGCGCGCTGCGGACCTGCTGCTGGCGATCCTGCGCGAGGCGGCCTAGGGCGGCCGCTGCGGGACCTGAGCGCCGTTTAAGCAGCACAAAGGTGCTATCCGCTACAGTGCCACGTCGTGTCCAAGGCGTTTCGCTTCATCCCGGCGCTCGGCGCCGTTTTATTTGCCCTCATCGCGCTTGCGGCTTGCGGTGGCAGCGGCATACCCGGTAACGCCGTGGCCAACGTCGGTGGCACCGCGATACCGCTGAGCGCCGTCAAGCACTGGGTCGCTGTGGCCTCCCAGTCCAGCCAGACCTCCTTCGGCAAGCCGGTGACGCCGGAACCGCCTAACTACACCGCGTGCATCGCAAACTTCCAGAAACTCGCGCTCAGCAACACCAAAAACAAACATCCCGCGGTTTCCAAGATCAAAAAGACGTGCGAAGAACAGTACAAACAGTACGTCAAGGAGGTTATGGGCTTCCTGCTGACCTCTCAATGGGTGCTCGGCGAAGCCAACGAACTCGGGATCCACATCAGCGACTCGGAAGTCCACAAGCAGTTCGAGAAGATCATCGCCTCGCAGTTCACCAAAGCGGGCGAACTCGAAAAATTCATCGCGTCCTCCGGTCAGACGGTCTCCGACCTGCTGCTGAGGGTCAAGCTCAACGTGCTCTCGGCGAAAATTCAGGCGAAGATCGTCAAAGAGGGCACGACCGTGACGAACGCGAGGATGGAAAAGTACTACAAGGAAAACCAGTCGAAGTTCGGCGTTCAGGAAAAGCGTGACGTCTACATAATCCTGACGAAGACCGAAGCCGCCGCCACGGCCGCCAAAAAGGAAATCCTGGCTGGCAAGAGCTTCTCAAGCGTCGCCGAGAAGGTGTCGACCGACCCCACCAGCCGCGCCAACGGCGGCCTGCTCACCGAAGTGGTCAAGGGCGAGGAGGAGAAACCCCTCGGCGAAGAGATCTTCATCTACCCCGTGGGCGCCCTCAGCCCCGTCGTGAAAACGACGTTCGGCTACTACATCTTCAAGGTCAAGAGCATCACCCCGGGCTCAAAGGAGACCTTCGCGCAGGCGAAGTCAGCGATCAAAACGCAGCTGTCCGAGACGGGCCAGCAGGAAGCGCTCAGCAAGTTCGTCAAGGCGTTCAAAAAGAAGTGGACGGCCAAGTCGGACTGCAGCGCGGGATACATCGTGGCGGACTGCAAGCAGTACAAAAAGCCCAAGACGTCGTCCTCGACCGAATCTTCCACGAGCGAATAGCGAGACGTGCGCCTCGCGCGCGGCCCCACGCGGGTGCGCGAGCAGTGATCCGGCCGGGCCGCTCCTCCAGAAAGCCTCCGCATGAGCCAGATTGAGCGCATTCACGCCCGCCAGATCCTCGACAGCCGGGGCAACCCGACGGTTGAGGTCGAGATCGACCTGCGCTCAGGCGCGCACGGCCGCGCGGCGGTGCCCTCGGGGGCCTCGACGGGAGAGTTCGAGGCGACCGAGCTGCGTGACGGCGGCCCGCGGTGGGGCGGCAAGGGCGTGACGCAGGCCGTCGCCAACGTCAACGGGGAGATCGCACGGGCGTGCAGGGGGCGCGAAGCCGCCGACCAGCAGGCGCTGGACGCGGCGCTGATCGAGCTTGACGGCACCGCCAACAAGTCGCGCCTGGGTGCCAACGCGATCCTCGGCGTCTCGCTGGCGGGCGCCCACGCGCAGGCGGCGGAGGAGGGCCTGCCGCTGTGGCGCTACCTCGGCGGGGAGGATGCAAGAACGCTGCCGGTGCCGATGATGAACGTGCTCAACGGCGGTGCGCACGCCGACAACAGCGTTGACTTCCAGGAGTTCATGATCGTCCCGTGCGGCGCTTCCTCCTTCGCGGAGTGCCTGCGCATGGGCTCGGAGGTCTTTCACGCGCTGAAGGGCACGCTGCACGAGCGAGGCCTCGGCACGGCCGTTGGCGACGAGGGCGGCTTCGCGCCGGACCTTGCCTCCAACGAGGAGGCGCTGCAGATGCTGATGCAGGGCATCGACGCGGCCGGCTACCGGCCCGGCGAGGACGTGGCGATCGCGCTGGACCCTGCGACGAGCGAGATCTACAGCGAGGGGCGCTATGTGCTGGCCAGCGAGGGCCGCAGCCTGAGCGCGGCTGAGCTGACCGACTACTGGGGCGACCTGGCTGAGCGCTACCCGATCGTCTCGCTGGAGGACGGCATGGACGAGGAGGACTGGGAGGGTTGGAGGACGCTGACGGCGCGCCTGGGGGATGGGCTGCAGCTCGTGGGAGACGACATCTTCGTCACCAACACAGACCGCCTCGCGCGTGGCATCGAGATGGGCGTGGGCAACTCGATCCTGATCAAGGTCAACCAGATCGGCACGTTGACCGAGACGCTCTCGGCGATCGCGATGGCCCGTGCGGCGGGCTATACCGCGGTGATGAGCCACCGCTCCGGGGAGACGGAGGATGTGACGATCGCCGACCTGGCCGTTGCGACCGGGTGCGGGCAGATCAAGACGGGTGCGCCGTCGCGCTCGGACCGCGTGGCGAAGTACAACCAGCTGCTGCGCATCGAGGAGCAGCTGGGCTCTGAGGCGCAGTTCCGCGGCGCATCCGTGTTCCGCCGCCGGTAGCGCGCTCTCACGCCTACCGCGGGGCAGGATCTGGCCGTGTGGGGGCGAAGGGTTGAACATGCCCGCGGCATCGGCCACCCAACCGCGCGCTCGCCGCTCGCCCAAGGGCAGCGGCGGCGCACCACGCCGGCGGGCAGCGGCCAAGCGCGGCGCTGCCGCGCGGGTACGCTGGGACCGCCTGGCGCGCATGGCGCTGATTTCCGTGCTGGCGGCGGTGTTCTACCTGTATGTGAGCGCGGGCGTGCACATGCTGTCGACCTGGCAGCAGTCCCGCCGCGACAGCTCGATCGTCTCGGCGCTGGCGCAGGAACACCGGGCGCTGCAACGCCAGCGCTCGCAGCTCTCCAGCCGCTCCTCGCTGGAAGCCGAGGCGCGCCAACTGGGGATGATGTACAGGGGCGAGCGCCCCTACGTGATCCCCGGGCTGCCCGGCAACTGAGCCCCGCGGGCCGCTGCTAGCCTCGGCGAATGGGCTACGAGAACGCCGTCTACCAATGGCACCAGGGTGAGCGGCGCCTGCACGGAGCGCCCGCCGAGCGCAGGTCGTTGCTGGAGCGTGTGACCGACGCGCTCGTGGCGGAGCTGCGCCGCCGGCTTGGCGGCCGCTTCTCCTCAGAGGAGCTGGTCGTGCTGTATGAGAGAGGCACCGCATGGTGCCTGCAGGTCGCGATGCGGGTCGCCCCGGAGGACGCTTGGGCGTGGGAGGCCGGCGTGGTCGTTGACGCGGCCTTCGGCCGCTATCTGCGCGAGGCCTCCGACTATGCGGGCGGGCGCCGCGAGATAGGCACCGCCTAGCGCCGCTGCAGCCCGTCGCGCCGGTGGTCCTGCGTGCGAGCGCCGCAGGCCCGCGGAGGCGAGGCTGCTCAGTCCTCGTCCCCCACGCGGCGGATGACGATGCGGTCCTCTTCCACCGCGACCTCGACGGGGCGATGTCCGGCCCAGTGCTCGGCGTAGACGGGGTCGTCCTGGATGGCCGGGTCAAGCCACAGGCCGTAGCCCTCCTCGCCGTGGTCGAAGGTGCCCTCCAGCGGCGCCGATGCGCGCGCGCCCGACCGCCGTCCGCGTCCGCCACGGCGGCTGCGGCGGCGGGCGCGCGGCGCCTCGGAGTCCTCCTCGTCGTCCTCCTCCTCGCCGTCGCCGTTCGCGGCGGCCTCGGCGGCAAGCCGCTGGGCCTCGGCCTCGGCGGCCTCCAGCTCGGCTGCGATCAGCGCGTCATCCTCGGCGCGAAGGTCGATCTCGTCCGGGTAGTCCGCCGCGGCGGCACCCCCCTCGGGTACCTCCTCGTCGCTGACGAGCTCATTCTGGCGCTTGAACTGCTCGATGTCGCGGACGGACACCTCGAGCTGATGGGCGACCCAGGCGTCGGTTCGGCCCTGCCGGACCCAGGCGCGAATCTGGTTGAGGTGAGGGCGCAATGATTTACGGGGCATGGACGGTCCGGGAGACTAGCGAAAGCGCGCCGCCGGCGTCCCGGTCACCGGGCTCGACGGCGCAATCGGGCACGAAAGCGGCCGCCGGAGAAGGGAACGCGGAGGGGGGCGGCGAACATGGGTTGGCATGGCGACTTCTCCAAACAGCGTTCTTCCGGCCCTGGGTCTATGCTAGGCGTCGCGGCGGTTGGGGCTACCGCCGGCCCGCCGGTCGGCAATGAGGAAGGTGCACTCGCAAAATGCTGGTTTTGACGCGCAAGTCCAACCAGAGCATCATGATCGGCGACGACATCGAGGTGTCGGTTCTGTCGGTGATGGGCGAGAAGGTACGCATCGGCATCCAGGCCCCGCAGAAGGTTCCGGTTTTCCGCAAGGAGATCTATCTGGAGATCCACCGCGAATCCGGGGGCGGCGGCAGCGGTAGCGAGAGGGTGGTGACGGCGGAGAGCCCGCCAGCCCCCGCCGAGGGCGCCGTTGGCACGTCGGTGGACGCGTCGCTGCGGAAGCTGGGCGACAGCGCCTGAACGCCGCGCCGCGGGCCCTGGCGGGCACGCGCGAGAGCGCTGTCTGCGGGCCGGGGCGGGAGGTTACGTCAGCCGAGCAGCAGGTAGAGCGTGCGGAACATGACCACGGTGACGATGACCGCGGTGAGGATGAGCGTGAGCACGAGCAGGACGAAGCGCACGGACCCGCGCTTGTGACGGCGCTCGGCAGCGCGCTTGAGCGCGCGCTGCTCGGTGGTGCGCCGCAGCGAGTCGCGCCTGCGCCGGTCGAGCGTTATCTCCTTGTCGAACGCCTGCTCCCACTCGGAGACGCTCTGGCGCATCTTCAGGTCTGCCATGCGGGGGGAGGGCCTAGGAGTTGACAGGGGCCTTGGCCCTTTCATAGACGGAGACGAAGCGCAGATAGTTCTCCGCGATCTTGCGCGCACCGGCGGAGCGCTCGATCTTGCCGTCGACGTAGGCCTTGAGGGGGTCCCACCAGATGGAGCGCCCGATGGCGAAGCCGATGTAGCCCTCAACGGGCGCCGCCGCGCTGAGCCAGGCATCGACCTTGGCGTCGTCGGCGCCGCGGCCGAGGACCACGCACGTGACCCCCTCGCGCCCGGCCCCCGTGCGGGCCTGGGCGACGAGCATCTCGCAGTCCGAGCGCTCATCCACGCCCTCGATCTTCCAGATGTCCACCTCCACGCCCCCATCCTGGATCTCGGCGATCGCCCTGCGCATCAGCTCGGGGCGCAGCTCGGCGTCGTAGCGCTCGCTGTCGCCGCCGACGCTCTGCAGCTGGGCCTCCTCGGCGGGGACGAGTAGCTCGAAGAGGAACTTGCGTTCGTGCGAGTGCAGCCAGTCGCTGAGGCGCCCCAGCTTGCCCAGCTGCAGCGCGTTGGCCGCGTGATCGCCGTCGGGGTTGTAGCGCACGAGCACCTTCGTGAAATCGGGGTCGAATCGTTCGATGTGCTCGCCGAAATCCTCGCCGTACTGGAAGTCGAACATGTTCTGCCCGGAACGCTCGGCGGGCATCGCCAGCTTCAGGCCCCGCTCGCGCGCCTCCTGCGGCACGGTCGAGCCGAACTGCTCATCGACGAGCACTCCGGTGGCGGAGGGGTCCGCGCCGGCGCCCACCGCCTGGAGCATCCCCTCGAAGATGAGGTGCTTGGCGTCGGCGATGATGGCCGTCTGCTCGTGGTCGGGCTCGCCCTGGATGCCGAAGAACTTCTTCTGGAAGGACCCGCGGTGGTCGAAGGCGAGGATGAAGAGCTTCTGGTCGTATCCGAGGTTCATGCTCCCAGTATTCCAGAGGCGCGCGGGCCGGGGTCGGTTGATCCTTAGAATGGGTCCACGATGACCTCCGGTGCCGATCTGTTCGTCGTGTGCAAGCAATGCGGTTCGGAGGTGAGCCCCTACGTCACGGAGTGCCCCTACTGCGGCACGCGCCTGCGCAGACGGGCGCCGAAGCTTCCGCGTGCGGGCGAGCCGGTGGCGCCGCCCCGCCGGCGGCTGCTGGGCGCTCGCCAGGGAGCGCGCCGGAGCGCCAGGCCGGGGCATCGCAGCGCCGTGGGCTACGGCTCAGGGCGCTGGGAGGGCACACGCCCGTACGCGACGATCAGCCTGGTGGCGCTGAGCGCGGCGGCTTGGATCGCCTTCCACGCCCACCCCGCCTTCTACGGCGAAGTGCTGCTGGCGCCGGGGATCGAAGTGCACGCCTCTCAGGTGCTGATCGTGGGCCCCCTGCACCACCACTGGTGGAGGCTTCTGAGCACGATGTTCGCCTACTCGGACGGTGTTTACGCGTTCGCGACGCTGGTGACGGTGGGGCTTTTCGGCTGGCTGGTGGAGAAGCGCCACGGCCCCGCGATGGTGCTCGCGCTGTTCCTGGGGGCGGGCGTGGCGGGAGGGCTGGCGGCGTGTGCTGTGTACACCTTCCCGGTGGTGGGCGGCGGCAACGCTGGCGCGTTGGCGCTGCTGGGGGCGTGGGCGGCGCCGGACCTGCGGGCGGCGCGGGCGGGCGACTATTACGAGGGCGACCTGATGGGGGCGGCGGCGATCGCGGCGCTGATATTGCTGCTGCCGTTCGGCCTTCACGAGGCCAGCTGGCTGGCAGGCGCGCTAGGCGGCGCGATCGGGCTGCTGGGGGGGCTGGGCCTCAGCGGGATGGCCGGCGAGCGGGCGTGAGCTTGACCGTATGATGGAGCCAGCATGAGCATGACCAACGCAGTGGTGCTGATCGAGGCCGAGCGCGACGCTCTGTCCAGCCTCGGCGGGGCGCTGGCGGACATCCCGGGTGTGGCCGAGGCGTACTCGGTGACCGGCGAGTGGGACTTCGTGGCGATCGTGCGCGTGCCCGACCACGAGCAGCTGGCCGAGGTCGTGACGTCGCAGATCGGCGGCCTTGCGGGCGTGGCGCGAACACAAACGATGGTGGCCTTCGCTGCCTTCTCGCGGCACGACCTCGACGCGATGTTCTCGTTGGGCGAATGAACCCCTGAGCGAGATGCTCGCCATTCCGATGAAGCCGGAGTACGGGCCGACGCTCGGAAAGCTGCTGGCGCCTCGCTGGCATGCCGCCTCCGCGCTGAGGCGGCGGATGGTGATGCTGCTCGGCGCCGGCGTGCTCGCGCTGCTGATCGGCGCTGGCCTGACGCTGGAGAACGCGCACTACTCGCGCGGCGGGGCGGTGCCGTTCCACTTCAGCTACCGCGGCCTCTACCGTGTCGCACCCGAAGCGGGATCCATCGTGACGGTCCGCCAGCGCTCAAGCGCCGGCGAGCTTCGCTACTCCTACGCGGTGGGCTACTTCCAGCTGGCGCCCTACACGATCGAACCGCTGGCGGAGCTGCCGTTGTTTGCGGCGCAGTACATCGAAGGCCTGGCGCGGCGCCTGAGCGGTTTTCAGCTGCGGGGGGAGGGCAAGACGAAAATCAGCTCCAACGTGGCGCCGGGGTACGAGATCCTCTACACGGCGCTCGTGGAGGGTCGCGAGGTGTACGGGCGCAACGTGCTGCTGCTGCCCGAACACCGCGGCGCGCGTGAGGGGCTTGCGATTGCGATGCTGACCGGCAGCGGCGTGAGCCGCCAGATTCAGGCGCCCGAGGAAGTGGCGACGACCGGGGTGCTGCAGCTGCCGCTGAAGAGCTTCGCCTTCGGTTAGCGACCTGAGTCAGGTCGCCGGCTGCTAGTTGCCGGCGGCTTCGATGCCGCCGGTGACCTGCACGGCGGGCGTTTCGGGCACCGGCACCGGTTCGGCGGTCGGCAGCGTGGTGGTGCTGGTGGGGGTGGTGCTGCTGGGGGCGGGGGCGACGGTGGTGTTGGTCACGGTGCCCGCAGGTGCGGTCGTGGCCGAGGGCGGGAGCTGTGTGGTTTCGCTGGTGACCTCGGTGACCTGCGTCGTTTCCACAGCGGGCGTGGCGGGCTTGGCCGGGGTCGCGGGGGTGGTGCTCACCGGCACCGGCACCGGTGTGGCGGTGGTCGTGGCGGGTGCAGCCTTCAGGGGGGTCTTGGCTGCCTTTGGTGCGATGGCCTTGTGGCGGTGCAGCGCGACGCGCGCGCGGTGTGCGGGGGCGAGGCTGCGGACGCTCGTGCCGAGGCTGACCGGCTGGGCCTGCTGCTGGACGATGACCGGTTCCTGGTTCGTGGCGACGGGGACGCTGGCGAGGGCCGTGGCGGGGCGGTGGCGGTGCGGTGAGACGACGGCGTGGTCGGCGGCGACGGCTCCGGCGGTGACCAGCGCGGCGGCCGCAAGGCCGGCGACGGCCTTGGTTGCGAGCGCGCCGGCACCGGCGGTGATGAGACCGCCGCCGAAGCCTGCTCCGCCGGAGACGGCGACGCCGGCGGTGGCTCCTGCGCCGACGGTCGCGCCGGCGGTGGCTCCCGCGCCGACCGCGCTGTGGGCGCCGCCCGCAGAGGCGGTGGAGCCGAGCTTGGCGAGGAACACCTTCTTGATCAGCAGCAGCGGCCCGACAGGCATGATCATCGCCAGGGCGTGGTTGTTCTCCTTGAGCTGCTTCTTGAAGGTGGCGCAGCGCTCGCAGCCGCGAACGTGCCGGCGCGCCGGGGTGCTCAGCTTGATGAGCCCCTCCGCGACTTCGCCAAGCTCGAGGCGCACCTCATCGCAGCTCATCCGCCGCGCCTCCGCGGCCTCGGCGAGCGAGATGCGCGCGCGCACCAGCAGCGACTTGACGGAGGGCACGGTCGTCTCCATCGCCTGGGCGATCTGCTCGTAGGAGAGCGCGTCGATCTCGCGCAGCAACAGGGCGGTGCGCTGGGTCTCGGGCAGCTCGTGCACGTCGGCGATGAGCTCGCGGAAGCTCTCGCGGCGAAGAACCTTCTCGCCGGTGGAGATGCCGTTCTCGGCGAAATGGATGTCCATCGAGTCCACGCCGGTGGCGGTGGCGCGGCGCAGATGGTTCAGCGAGCGGTTGCGCGCGATCCGGTAGAGCCAGGGGCGCACGTTGATCTCGCGCTCGTCGGCGAGCACGGCGTTGAAGGCGGCGGCGTAGACCTCCTGCAGCACGTCCTCGGCGTCCTCGCGCGAGGCGAGCATGTGGCGGCAGAAGGACAGCAGTCGCGTCTGGTAGCGGGCGCACAGCGTCTCGAACGCGGCATGCTGTCCGCGCCGGGTGAGCGCGATCAGGCGCTCGTCCGACTGCAGGCGCAGCAAGGCCGACGGGCCGCGCAGGCCGGGCATGGTGCCGCTATGTGTTAGTGCGGAGACCTCCACGGACCCTCCCAGTCGACTCGTCCACAGCAAAAAACACGCTAGCAACCAAAGAGTTGCGCAACCTAAAGGCGCTGGACGCGCGTTGTCGCTGTATCCACCCACCTATGTGCCCGGCCTGGCACATCCCCAATCACGGCGCCGCTGGAGGTAGGATCGCGTGGCCCGGGTGGACAAACTGGCAAAGTCAGCGGACTTAAAATCTGCCGCTCGCGAGAGCTTGCGGGTTCGACTCCCGTCCCGGGCACCTGAGCACCAGCGGGCCCGCGCGCTGGCGCGCGGCTGCGAGCGGATAGAGTCGCCGCGCATGTCCAGCGAGAGCACCGAGGAGCCCGGCGAGGCGGAGACCTTCCACGGAGGCCGCCTGATCGCCCGTCGCCTGAAGGCGCACGGGGTGACGCGCCTGTTCACGCTCTCGGGCGGGCATCTGTTCTCGATCTATGACGGTTGCCGCGAGGAGGGGATCGCGCTGGTGGACGTGCGCCACGAGTCCACCGCGGCGTTCGCGGCCGAGGGCTGGGCGAAGGTGACGCGCGAGCCGGGCGTGTGCGCGCTGACGGCCGGGCCGGGCGTGACGAACGGGATGAGCGCGATGGCCTCTGCGCAGGCGAACCACTCGCCGCTGGTCGTTCTGGGCGGGCGCGCGCCCGCGCTGCGCTGGGGACAGGGCTCGCTGCAGGAGATCGACCACGTGCCGTTCGTGAGGCCGCTGGCGAAGCTGGCGGCCACGCCGGAGAGCACCGCCGAGATTCCGGGCCTGGTGGACGACGCGTTCGCCGCGGCCACGGCGCCGCACGGCGGCGTGGCGTTCGTGGACTTCCCGCTGGACTACGTGTTCATGGAGGCAGCCGAGCCGCCCGCCGGGCAACCCGCGGCGGCAAGCGCGAGCAAGGGCGCGAGCACGGCGTCGATCGAGCGCGCCGGTGAGCTGCTGGCGGTGGCGGAGCGGCCGGTGATCATGGCGGGCACCGACCTGTACTGGGGCAGAGGAGAGCAGGCGCTGCTGGAGCTGGCGCAGACTTTGAGGATCCCGGTGTTCCTCAACGGCCTGGCGCGCGGCTGCGTTCCGGCCGACCACGAGCTGTTCTTCTCGCGCTGCCGCTCACAGGCGCTGGGCGAAGCGGACGTTGCGCTGGTGATCGGCGTGCCGATGGACTTCCGCCTGGGTTTCGGCGCGTCCTTTGGGCAGGACACCGACATCGTGGTGGTCGACTCCGCCGAGCCAGAGCGCCGCCATCCGCGCCCGGTGGCCGCGGAGTGCTACGGAGCGATCGGCCAGACCCTGTCGGAGCTGCGCCTTGCGGCCGGGGACGGCGCGCTCGCCAGCGCCGGCTGGATATCGGCGCTGCGCGAGGCTGAGAGCGAGCGGCGCACGGCAGAGCAGGCCGAGCTGTCGGACAGCAGGAGCCCGCTTCACCCGATGCGCCTGTACGCAGAGCTGGCGGGGGCACTGCAGCGCGACGCGATCGTGGTCGGCGACGGAGGCGACTTCGTCTCATACGCAGGCAGGGTCGTGGACAGCTTCCAGCCCGGGTGCTGGCTTGACCCGGGGCCCTTCGGCTGCCTGGGCTCTGGCCCCGGCTACGCGCTGGCCGCCAAGCTCGCCCACCCCGATCGCCAGGTGGTGCTGCTGCTGGGCGACGGCGCGTTCGGCTTCTCGGGCATGGAGTACGACACGCTGGCGCGCCACGGCGTGAACGTTGTGGGGGTGATGGGCAACAACGGCATCTGGGGTCTTGAGAAGCACCCGATGGAGTTCCTCTACGGCTACTCGGTGGCAGCGGAGCTGCGCCCGGAGACACGTTATGACCAGGTGGTGGAGGCGCTGGGCTGCCATGGCGAGCTGGTCGCGCGCCCCGAGGATGTCCGCCCGGCGCTGGAGCGGGCGTTCGCGTCAGACAAGCCGGCGCTGGTGAACGTGCTGACCGACCCGTCGATCGCCTACCCGCGCCGCTCCAACCTCGCCTGAGCCTCAGGCGCCGCCGGCCAGCCGCATGGCTGCGCCATAGAGGATGTCGTGCTCTGAGACCTCCACCTGCTCGAGCTCGAAAGCGGCCATCGCCTCCTCCAGCACGATCATGCCGGCCACGATCGTGGGCGCGCGGTCGGGGCTGAGGCCGACGACGCGGCGCCGGCTCTCTTCATCCATCTCGGCGAGCCTGGCGAGCAGCAGTTCGACCGTGGCGAGCATCAGCGTGTAGCCGTGCACGCGCGCGGGGTCGTAGGGGTCGAGCTCCTGATCGATGGCGGCGGCGGAGGTGGCGGTGCCCGCGACGGCTATGCCGCGCCTGACGGGCTCGCGCTCCTGTGCGGGCAGGCCCCGCATGAGCGTCCTGCGCACATCGGCGGCGAGATCCTGCAGCTGGTCTGGCTCGGGCGGGTCGGAGTGGATGTGGCGCTCGCTCATGCGCACGACGCCCACCGGCAGGGAGACGTGGAAGCCGGCGGTGCGCTGGCGGCCGACGATGAACTCGGTGGAGCCGCCGCCGATGTCCACCACGACGACGGGCTCCTGCGATGCCTCGCGGCCGCTCATCGCCCCAAGGAAGGTCAGCTGTGCCTCCTGCTCGCCCTGCAGCACGCGCGCGTCAAGGCTGTAGTCCTCGCGCACTCGCTGCGCGAACTGAAGACCGTTGGAGGCGTCCCTGACCGCGGAGGTGAGCACCGCGATGTTCGCCGAGCATTCGCGCTCCTGAATCTCCTGCCGGTATTCGCCCAGCCGCGCGAACACTCGCTCACAGGCCTCCGGCGCAAGGGCACCCGTGGCATCGACGCCCGCGCCCAGCCGCGTCACCTCCGAGCGCCGCACCAGCTCCTGCACCGATCCCGAGCCCGCGTCCACGTCGGCGATCAGAAGCCGGGTGGAGTTGGTCCCGATATCCACCACGGCCACGCGCACCGCAGGCATCCTAGACCCTCGCCCGCGCGCGTCCCACGGCGCTACCTGCGCGGTTCTTTGCTAGAACATAAGAAGCGACGCGGGGTGGAGCAGTCTGGTAGCTCGTCGGGCTCATAACCCGAAGGTCGCGGGTTCGAATCCCGCCCCCGCTACTGCAAAAAGCCCCGCTCAGGCGGGGCTTTTTCGTTCCTCGGCGCGGGCGTCGGCCGCGATCCTGGTACCAATTTAGTACCAATTTCTCGCGCGGCGGCTCGAGGCTCCGCGCCAGTTTGCTCTCTGGAGCTCGGGGACCGATGCTTCCGTAACCCTCGCGATCGACTAGCAACGGAAGCGGGCCGAGACCGCGCCGGGCCCGCCGCGCCGCGATCGAGCGCGAGCAGGCGTTCCGCTCCTTCGCCCGCTGGTATCCCCTTGGCCGTCGGGGGGATTGGCTTTGTGGCCCTACGGCTCTGCCGCTCATTCAGATTGCCGCCGTC
>Ga0182030_10000987_pt1 | contig 56991 bp, 54 predicted proteins | sample 812S3MmetaG_FD_121299 | JGI IMG/M metagenome (GOLD analysis project Ga0182030, IMG submission 121299) | Permafrost microbial communities from Stordalen Mire, Sweden - 812S3M metaG (Illumina Assembly) | ecosystem: Environmental > Terrestrial > Soil > Wetlands > Permafrost | place: Sweden... | reverse complement strand
CTGTGTTTTTGCTTCGATACTCATTGTCGTTGTCTCGGTAACCACGATTATGAGTCAACGAACCGCTTAACCCTTTGCCAAGCTTGCCTCCCCGGTAACATTTATTGTGAGGCAATGCGCAGGCCGGAGGCTGACCCTCCAAAACCTCGACAAACGCGTTGGGATTACCCATTCTCTCATCTGCGTGCCCCCAGAAAGCCCGACATCTTCCGGCACAATTGCCACGGCGGTTTCCGCAAAGAAACCCTCTTGGCCCACCCGCCCCCTAATCGATCCGCGGACTTTTTTGAAGCGACTGGTTTCATGGGTCTTGCTCTGGATTGTGGCGATCTGGTTCGTTTTTAGCGGTTGGGACACGGGATGCCTGCTGCTCATCGCCTTTTTCGGGCTGGCCGGACAATGGGAGTTCTATCGCGCCCAGGAGGAAAAAGGACACAAGGTCTTCAAGCAAAGCGGTCTTCTCTGCGGTGCGCTTGTATTCGCCAACTCGTGGTATTTTCTTATCCACCATGCCGGCCATGCGCGCTTCGTCCATCTTGGTGAGGAACTCGTTCTCGTCTTCGCCCTGCTCGGGGCGTTCATCCGGCTTGTCGTGATACCCGAGCCGCACCGCGCGCCGATCACCACCGCGGCGCTCACGTTGCTGGGGCTGCTCTACGTGCCGTTTCTTTTCAACTTCGTCGCGCTGCTGGCCTTCACGCCGGGCGATCCGGTGCAAACCCGCTTTCTTTTCATCTATCTTTTGGCCGTGACGAAGTTTTCCGACGTGGGCGCATATGTCATCGGCTCGCTCATCGGGCGGCACAAGATGATCCCCCGCATCAGTCCCGGCAAGACGTGGGAAGGCTTTGCGGGAGCGATCCTGACGTCGCTCGTGATCAGCATCGCCCTGGTCCACTTCATGGGCGGACGCGTGCAGGATATCTCCTTTGCCGACAGCATCATTCTCGGCCTGCTCCTGCCCTTGATCAGCGTGGTGGGCGACTTGGCGGAATCAGTCGTCAAACGCGACGCCTCGATCAAGGATTCGGGCCGTTCCATCCCCGGCATCGGCGGCGCGCTCGACTTGATCGACAGCATTCTCTTCACCGCACCGGTGCTTTACTTTTACCTGCAATTCACCGCGCCCGTGCAGCCGTGAGGTCGGCGAGGGGAAGCATTACCAAATTGCCAAATTAAGAAGAAGCGAGACAGGGGGTTGGAAAAATGCAATCCCGCTCTCATTTCTTTCGGAAAAATTTAGTAATTTGGGTCAGTTTGGTAATTTGGTTGTGCAGTATTTTCCCGTAGGCGGTTCCAGTTCTAATGCGCGATCACAAAGCCCTGCAGATTGCCTTGCGCGGGCTGCCAGGTTTCGTGCTGCTTGGCGATGAAGCCGGATAACTCGCTGGTGGCAATGCCGTCCAGGAAGGCCTTCAGTTCGTCGCGCGCACCCTCGGCGATCAACTCGACCCGGCCGTCGGGCAGATTGCGCACTGTGCCGGTCGCATCATAACCACGCGCGATCTGTCGCACGGTATAGCGGAACCCGACACCCTGCACCCGGCCGGAATAAAGCACCATCACGCGTTCCATATCTCCCCTTGCTGTCCTCCTCAGGAGTTAATCCAACTTGACGCCCTCGGCCTCCAAAAGGGGGTTCACCTGGTCAAAAAGCCACTTCAGGACCGCGTCATTCGTGGGCGAATCGAGATAGGCCATGAACAGGCCCGACGCGCCCTCTCGAAAGACCAGCGTCCGGTTTCCGAAGGCCGCGATTCCGGTATGGGCCGGACGCTGCTCGGCGCGATTGGCCGATAAAATGACCCGGCAGGTCTCGGCGATAAAGCAGAGGTTGTCGGGCGAAATCACGCTGTTGGCACACCAGCCGGACAGCTTGCCTTCCTCCGTAACAAACGCGGCAGCGACCATGCCCTCGATCAGGGCGATTTTCTCAAAAGCTTTGTTCACAACACCATTTCACGTATTGGACCCGTGAGTCCTCGGTGGTCCACGCCGTATCGAAGACCGCATGACGGACTCCCAGATTATCCGCCACCAATACCTGCTGGAGATGCGGCCCCAGCAAAGTCAAATGGCTGAAATAATCGACCTCCAGAGCTACAGCGACATCCGCCAGCTTGCGATAAATAAAAGAAGTGATGAAGGCGCAGCGGTCCGGTTCCGCCACCTGGGAGCCTTCGAGCAGGTCTCCCGATAGATTGACCTTCCAATGGGAATTGACGTGGGGAAGCGGAGTCTCTCCTCCGGCCAAACGGCTTGGGTCGGGGAAGAAGACCGGTGCGGCATCCTCACGGGGAGGGGCCTCCCGCACGACGCTCAAGGCCTCCGTGCCCGGTGAAGGCTCGCTCGAAACAACATAAAGTTCCCCGCCAGTCTGGCCGATGTCCGGCCCCTGAGCGCCCGATTTTTCGACCGCAGCCAGTAATTGGCGGTAGGGAATTTCGATTGTACGGGGCGGGATATTGGTTAATTTGACCGCTTTGATCCGGACGAGTCCGCCATCCCAATGGAGCATATCGTGGAAAGCGGCCTCGCCGCTCTTGCCGGGATATTGCGCATGGAAGATTTCGCCCCGAAAAATAAAAATGTCGCCACTTTGAAATTGGCTCCGCACCAGAAGCAGGACCGAATCGCCCGACAGGCACCGCATCTGCACGATGTCCGCAATGCCCACGACCTGGGCGTCCTCATCATCGCGAAGAGGTTCGTCGGCGACATTCGGCTTGAAAAGACCACGGATCGCCTCCAGTGCCAGCCCGAAATCCCCGGGCTTGACCGGACGCTCCAGAAAAAAGTCGGCGCCATTCTGGTAAGCCACGGCCCGCGATGTTTCGTCCGCCGAGTCGCTGACGATGATGAATTTGCTGGCAGGCGCCTGATGTTTGATGAGCTGCAGCAGTTGCAGGCCGTCCATCGTATCCAGGACCGTATCGAGCAAAATCAATTCGTACTGCCGGGGCACGAGTTGCATCGCCCGCAGAGGATCCATCTCGACGTCAATCCGGGTCTGCGCATTCCCCAACTTGAGCAAACCCTGGCGCATGGCCTGGGCGTACTCGCGATGCGAGGTGAGAATGAGGGCATGGTGCAGCATTTTTGTCAGTCGTCCCCCATGGACATGAAACGTAAATCGTGGAGGCCGTTACTCAAGGTTTTTCGATGTTTGCACGAGTCGCGAAATTCTTGAAGAAGCTTTAAGGATTGCCAGTCCAAGCCGACTTGCCCAAATTTCAACACTTCATGTCCTTAATCCACCGAGCCCTGCAACGGATCATGGGTGTTGTCGCCCGTGTGGTCTGCGCTTGCCCCGGTGTCATCGTGACGATGGGCGTTCTTTTGGCCGCAGCCAGTATTTGGATCGTGGCCACGCGGTTCAACGTGGTCAATAATACGAGCGACCTCCTCAGCGACAAGTATCCGTCGAAAATTAATTACAACGAACTGCGCCAGGACTTCGGGAGCGATTACCGCTTCATCGTCCTGATCCACTCGGACGACCCGGCCCAAAACCGGCGGGCCGCGGATGATATCGGGAGGCATCTGGAAACGCTCAGGCCCCAGATCACGACGATTTTGTCGAAGATCGATTTTTCCTCCATCAAGCCGCGCCTGCTCTTCACCCGCACACCGGAGGAGCTGGAGAAAATTGCCGCCAATATCGAGGACCAGGTCAATCTGCAAAAGCAGACCGAGGACAAGAACCAGAAGATCCAGCAGATGGCGCTCGACCTCAACTCGATCCTATCCGAGGCCAGCCAGAAATTTAACGATCCGACCTATCTGCACAAAAAGGAGAATTGGCCCGAGTTCAAAAAATTCGTCGACCAATTCGTCTCCATCCTCAACAAGGTGGCGGCCCAGGCCGACGGCAAGACGCTTGCGCAGGAAACGCCGAAGTTTTCCAAGGATGCCGATACTCTCGACGACTTCGACGCCGACGAGATGCTCGCCGAGCACGAATACTTCAGCCTTCAAGGCGGCAAATCGGTCCTGGTTTTTGCCTATACCGGCGAGGAGGAAAAGGATTCCGCGTCGCCTTTCAGCAACACGACCGCAAATATTCGCAAGTATCTCAAGGGATTGGAGGCCAATTATCCCGGCGCGACGTTGGAGCTGACGGGCGAACCCGCTCTGGATACCGACATAATGGCCCAGACCAACGTGGACGTGACGAAAGCATCAATTCTGACCTTGGCGTTGATTATCGGCCTTTTTTTTGTGAGCTATCGCACCTTTCTACGCCCCACCTTTGCCATGCTTGTCCTGATCATGGCGGTGCTCTGGTCGCTTGGCTTCGCCCTCATGATGGTGGGCCATTTCAACATTCTTTCCGTCGCGGTGATTCCGATGGTGCTTGGTATCGGTATTGACTTTGGTATCCAGATTCTCGGACGGTACGAGGAGGAACTCGGCCATGGCCGGTCCGTAAACGAAGCCGTCACGACCGCCATGCAGCATACAGGCGTGGCCATCATCACGGGTGGCAGCACCACTGCCGCGGCCTTCTTCACGCTTTGCTTCAACGATTTTGTTGGCCTGGCGGAACTGGGCATCATCGCCGGCGCGAGCATGATCTTTTGCATCGCGGCCAATCTTGTCGTCCTGCCCGCCGTCTTCATCCTGCGGGACCGCTCGCGCAATACCGAGCAGCTCAAGGCCCAGTCGAGCAATTCCGCCTGGAATTTCATCCACACCTGGGACAAGGACATGGTCCGCAATCCGTGGCTCTGGATCGGTGTTTCCGTCGTGATTTCCATCGCCGCCGCGGTCAGCCTTCCGCAGCTCAAATTCGATTATAACCTTCTCAACCTGGACAATCCGAACGCCGGCTCGGTGCAAGTGCTTTACAAGGTCATGGACGCTTCCAAGAACGACGAGGGCAACCAGGTTTCCACCATCTACGCTTCCGTGGTCGCCAATGACGTCAGTGAGGCACGGGTTATTTCCAAAAAACTCTTGGACCTCAAAGAAGTAGCCAAGGTCGATTCGATTCTCGAACTTGTTCCGGAGGACCAGGACAAGAAAATGCCGATCATCCAGCGTATCGTGACCGCCGCCGCCGCTCTTAACGTCAAACCATCGACGAGCAAGAACGTCGACATTCCGCTCGCACGGCGTGATATCGCCAGTCTGCTCAGCCAGTCCAAGGAAGGCCTCAAAGAAGCCAGGGCCTGGGCGAATACTTCCAAGATCGCGAAAGATGCCGTGGCCGCGTTTAGCTTGATGATTCCCGCACTGGAACGAGCGAACAAGGCGCTCAATTCCGCGTCGGCCGATGTGATTCAAAAACGTTTCAGCGCCTCGCACGTTGGCGCTTTCACCCGAATGCAGGCGAACATGGCGTTGCTCAAGACCCAAAAGGCCGACCGGGGCCTGACTCTTGCCGACATCCCGCCGCAACTGCAAAAACTCTATGTCGCGCCCAACGGAAAAATCCTGCTCCAAGTCTACGGCAAGAGGGACCTCTGGGAGCGCGGTCCGGATGAGGAATTCACGCTGGCTGTCCTCAACGTCGCCCACAAGGCCACGGGCACGCCAATCTTGAATTATTACGCCACGGAACTCCTGCGCGTGAGTTATCTCAAGGCTGCGGTCTGGGCGTTCGTGGCGATCACTGTGTTGATCTTCCTTCACTTCCAAAGCTTCAAGTATCTTTTGCTCACCCTTACGCCGCTGGTGCTGGCCGTGCTCTGGCGCACCGGAGCGATGGTCTGGTTCGGCATCGAATTCAACCCGGCCAACATCGTCACCCTGCCGCTCATCATCGGTATCGATGTCGCGTTTGGTGTCTACATCATCGACCGCTACCGCGAGGACGGGAAGCTCAGCATCTTCGCCGGCAGCACCGGCAAGGCGATCATCATGTCGTCTCTTACCTCGCTCTTCGGCTTCAGTTCACTGCTCATCTCGCAATTCCGGGGCATGTGGGACATCGGCCAGCTCATGTCCCTCGGCATCGCCATCGGCCTCGTCACCGCCATCTTCATCCTGCCCCAGATACTGGCTCTGTTGAAGCCTGAGAAGCCCGATCCCAAGCCATAGGCAGCTGGCGCAGGCCCTGCGCCGGACCGTCGCGCGGCGTGCGACGGCTACCTTAAGAGAAACGCGTTGCACGACGCCTGAACTTGGACAAACTCGACAGCATGAGTGCTGTTACCTCCCTTCCCTCCTGGCAGAATCTCGAGAACCATTACAACGCGAATAAGCTCGTCGCCATGCGCGACCTCTTCGCGCAGGACCCTGAACGCTTCAAGAAATTTTCGCTCGATTTCGAGGGCCTCCTCCTCGATTTCTCCAAGAACCGGATCACCGACGAAACGATGTGCCTCCTCCGCGCGCTGGCCGTCGAGCGCGACGTGGCCGGCTGGACGAAGAAAATGTTCAACGGCGAAAAGATCAACATCACCGAGAACCGCGCCGTGTTGCATATCGCCCTGCGCAACCGCTCCAACCGCCCCATCCTTGTCGATGGCAAGGACGTCATGCCCGACGTCAACGCCGTTCTCGCGCACATGAAGGAATGCTCGGACAAGGTCCGTTCCGGCGAATGGAAAGGTTACACGGGCAAGTCGATCACCGATTTCGTCAACATCGGCATTGGCGGTTCCGATCTCGGACCGGTCATGGTCACCGAAGCGCTCAAGCCCTACGCGCAAAAGGGACTCAATGCGCACTTTGTTTCCAACGTCGACGGCACGCACATGGCCGAGACGCTGAAAAAGCTTTCGCCCGAGACCACACTTTTCATCGTCGCCTCGAAGACGTTCACGACGCAGGAAACCCTGACCAACGCCCACTCGGCGCGGAAATGGTTGCTCGACGCGGCGAAAGACGAATCGGCCGTGGCCAAACATTTCGTCGCGCTCTCGACCAACGAGAAGGAAGTGACCAAGTTCGGCATCCATCCCGACAACATGTTCGGCTTCTGGGACTGGGTTGGCGGACGTTACTCGCTTTGGAGCGCCATCGGGCTTCCCATCGCGCTGAGCATCGGCTACGAGAATTTCGTCGCGCTGCTTGAAGGCGCTCATGCGATGGATGAGCATTTCCTCAACTCGCCGCCGGAGAAAAATCTTCCGCTCACGCTGGGGCTGCTCGGCATCTGGTACAGCAATTTCTTCGGCGCGAGCACCCACGTCATTCTCCCCTACGACCAGTACATGCACCGCTTCCCCGCCTACTTCCAGCAGGGCGACATGGAAAGCAACGGCAAGGGCGTCACGCGCGACAGCGAGCCGGTGGACACGACCACCGGGCCGGTCATCTGGGGCGAGCCGGGCACCAACGGCCAGCACGCCTTTTACCAGCTCATCCACCAGGGCACGCAGTGGATTCCTGCCGATTTCCTTGCGCCGATCGAGACGCAAAATCCGCTCGGCGAACATCACCTCATCCTGCTTTCCAATTTCTTCGCGCAGACCGAGGCGCTTATGCGCGGCAAGACCGCCGACGAAGTACGCACAGAACTGGAGAAGGATGGCATGTCGGGCGAGAGGCTGGGAAAGCTGATCCCGCACAAGGTCTTTACCGGCAATCGCCCGACCAACTCGATCCTGTTCCCGAAGCTCACGCCGAAAACGCTCGGAATGTTGATTGCGATGTACGAGCACAAGATTTTCACCCAGGGCATCATCTGGAACATCAACTCGTTCGACCAATGGGGCGTCGAGCTCGGCAAGCAGCTCGCCAAGGCGATCCTGCCCGAACTCGAAAACCCCGGCCCGATCACCAGCCACGACTCCTCCACCAACGGCCTCATCAATCGCTTCAAGGACTACCGCGTCCAGCACGGCATTGGGAAACAGTAGTGGTTTGTCATCTTAAGATTGCGCCTAAAATCTTGACCCGACGCACAGTTTGATGAAACTTGTCCGCAGATGACACTATCCGCCGTCAAGAAAATGACATCCCGGCTCTCGAGGGCTCAAAAGCTAAAGTTGGCTGGTGAGTTGCTCGACGAGAGTGTGCCGAAATTTCGTGAGCCTGTTACCCTTGCTGAACTCGAACGACGCGCAGACGACGTGGCTTCTGGTTGCGTCAAAGCAGTGCCCGGTCACGTATTTGACGCTGATTTGGACGAGATGGAAAAAAACATCGGACGTCAGAGACGAGTGCTCCATCGGGGTTGAAGGCCGGGGCCGGCGTACTCCAAGATAAGGGGGACGCCGTTTTTCTGGATGACATAAAATGCCTGCATCCGAAAATCCAGAATTTGCACTTTGCGAACCGTCTTGCTTCCAGGCGCTTTGCTCCATGTCGTAGGATTATCCCGGATTTTAGCTTTGGCTTCTCGAAGCGCAGTCACAAATTTCCGCAGGGTGATTTCGCTGCAGTGGTTTTCCACGAGATTTTGAAATTGGCGGCGCGCATCCGACCTAGCTTCGGGATGAATATCTGGATTGGGACTGGGCATTTCCAAGTTTTATGCCGTGGAACGCTTTTCTAAAAGCGGAGACTTATCCTTTGTTATTCACAGGATAATCGAGCGACCGAAATGAAGGTTATGAGAGACATCCGCATCTTCCCACCCTTCCCATCCGCCAATTCGCGATTAGATTAAGCGGATGCCCTTCAAGCTCGTCAGCCCCTATCCGCCCTTGGGCGATCAGCCGCAGGCCATCGAGAAGTTGCTGAAGCGGTTGCGGGCAGGGGAGAAGCATTCGACACTGCTCGGCGTCACCGGATCGGGGAAGACGTTCACCATGGCCAATGTCATCGCGGCGCTCGACCGGCCCACGCTCATCCTCTCGCACAACAAAACGCTCGCCGCGCAACTCTACAGCGAGTTCAAGCAATTCTTCCCCGACAACGCCGTCGAATATTTCGTTTCCTACTTCGACTACTACCAACCCGAGGCCTACATCCCGCGCAGCGACACCTACATTGAAAAGGACTCGAGCATCAACGAGGAGATTGAGCGCCTGCGCCTCGCCGCCACCAGTTCGCTTTTGACGCGAAGGGACGTTCTCGTCGTCGCCAGCGTTTCGTGCATCTACGGTCTGGGCTCACCCGAAGACTACAAGGACATGGTCTGTCCCGTGGCGAAGGGGCAATTCATGACGCGGGAAAACTTTCTCGCGCGCCTGATCGAAATGCAATACGAGCGCAACGATTTCCAACTCACGCGCGGCAAGTTCCGCGTTCGCGGCGACACCATCGAGCTTTGTCCCGCCTATACCGAGGACGCCGTGCGCGTCGAATTCTTCGGCGACGAAATCGACCGGCTCACCCGCTTCGACCCGATCAGCGGCGAGACCCAGGAGACGTTGGAGCAGATCACCTTCTTCGCCGCGCGGCACTACGTCACGCCCGCCGACAAGATGCGCATCGCGATGGGCACGATTCGCGCGGAACTCGACGAACGGCTCGCTGCGCTGGAAAAACAGGGCAAGCTGCTCGAAGCGCAACGCCTGAAAATGCGCACCACGTTCGATCTCGAAATGATGGAGGAGATGGGCTTCTGCAATGGCATCGAGAATTATTCGCGCCACACCAGCGGACGCCCGCCCGGCTCGCGGCCCTTCACGCTGATCGATTTTTTCCCCAGCGATTTCCTCACCATCATCGACGAATCGCACGTCGCCGTGCCGCAAATCGGCGGCATGTACGAGGGCGACCGCTCGCGCAAAACGGTGCTGGTCGAGCACGGCTTCCGGCTCCCCTCCGCGCTCGACAACCGCCCGCTCAAGTTCCCCGAATTCGACGCGCTCGTCGGCCAGCGGCTCTACGTTTCGGCCACGCCCTCGAAGTACGAAGTGGAGAAATCAGGCGGAGTCACCGCTGAACAGGTCATCCGGCCCACCGGCCTGCTCGATCCCGAAATCGTGGTCAAGCCGCTCGGCGGACAGGTCGATGATTTGATCGAGCAGGCGCGCCTCCGCGTCGGCATGGGCGAGCGCGTACTTGTCACCACGCTGACCAAGCGCACCGCCGAGGACCTCGCTGATTACCTGCGCGATCTCGGCGTGAAGGTGCGCTATATCCACTCCGAAATCGACACCATTGAGCGGGTCGAAATCCTGCGCAGCCTTCGCACCGGTGAAGTCGATGTGCTCATTGGCATTAATCTCCTGCGCGAGGGACTCGACCTGCCCGAAGTCTCGCTCGTCGCCGTGCTCGACGCGGACAAGGAGGGATTCCTTCGTTCACAAACGTCGCTGATCCAGACCGCGGGTCGCGCCGCGCGCCATCTCAACGGCCTTGTCATTCTCTACGCGGACAAGATCACCGATTCGATCAAGCAACTCATCAGCATCAGCAAGGCGCGTCGCGAAAAGCAGCTCGCTTACAACACGGAGCACAACATCACGCCCCGCTCGGTCGTGCGCGCCGTGCAGGAGAGCCTTGGCAATGTTCTCAAGGGCCGGCAAATCGCGGCGAACGTCGTCGGGGAAGGCGGGGCTGATATGGACGTGACGCAAGTTTTGCAGGAACTCGAAAACGAAATGCTCGCCGCCTCGGCCTCCATGCACTACGAGAAAGCCGCGCTCCTCCGCGACCAGATCATGGAACTCAAGCAGCAGGCCGGTCTCGACAAGATCGAGCCGAAGTCAAAAGTCGTCACCTACCAAAAGCCCGCCCGCGGCACCACCCGCAAACCCGCGAAGAAGATTTAGTACGACCAATAGCAGTTACGTGTCTCAAAAAACGCTTGGTTTAAGCCAAGCCTCGTGGCGACAGGTTGGTGGGTTGAGCATAAATTTCTGCTCCAAGGATCCAGCCATGCATGTAGAATCTATTTTTTTCATCAACTTTTTTACAGCTATTACGATGGTGGCTTCTGTCCGAATCGTTCGCCGGATCAAGATGAATAAAGTATTCAAGCGATCAATTCAGACAACGATCGGTGAAGCCGCCACTGCCTGTAAGGGTTCCCCATCCGCAAACTCGATTGTCCGCGTACATATTATGGGCGGAGAGGCTACCGGCCAAGCCGTTGGACTTGAGTTTTTGACTGAAAGCTTGCTGGGATATCGAACATCGTCGATGACGATGTCGCGAGCCGAAGCGACAAAATTGGTGTCTCTTCTCGAATCGGCTGTCCAGAGTAAGCAGGAAATTCTGACGGCAAAATAATCCCGGGCGGTTTTCTTGTTTCCCCTCGTTCCCAAGTTGTACTTTGGAACGAGGGGAGAAAGGCACCGTCGCAAGGGACTGCGACGGCTACCTGCGGAACTGATCCTGCCGCACGAGTGTGCGACAAGCTCAGGATGACAGAATGGTGAAGGCCGGTTTTTTCTACTCCTCCTGCCCGACATCCCGCCGCGCCTGCCGCGTCTTTGCCGCCCTGCGCTTTAGCTCGACGAACTGCTTCTTGATTCCGCGCGGCCTTGGTGCGTTTTGTCTCCGCTTTAACTCCCGCGCTGAGCGTCGCTCTTGAATCTGCCGGTCGCGCAATCGCTGCAACTGCTCCGCCAATAATTTCCATGCCGCCAGACGGTTCGACGCCTGCGTGCGATGCTCCTGCATTTTGAGCAGGATATTCCGCGGCGCGTAACGCAACTGCACGCAGGTCGCCACCTTGTTCACGTTCTGGCCGCCGTGTCCGCCGGAATGAATAAACGACTCCTCCACCCGCGTCAGATCGCACCCCAGTGCAACCAGGTGTGCGCGCAAATACTCGGGAGGAAACGCGCTCATTTCTTTCTGCTCGATTGAATCCGGTAAGGCCGCTTCGGCCGCTCGGGATCGAAGGGCTCCACATGCACCATGACATCGCGTACCTGCGGCAACTCAGCCTGCAATTTGGCCTTCACCTCGTGCGACAGCCGATGCCCCTCCAGCACGGAAATATCGGGATCGACCTCGATATGCAGGTCCACCATCAGACGCATGCCAAGCTTGCGCACCCAGACCTTGTCGATGCCCTTGATCCCCGGACACCCGGCGCTCGTTTCGGAGATAAATTCCAGCAGCGCCGGGTCGACCGAACCCTCCATCAATTCGTGCAGCGTCGGCCCGAGCAACCACAGCCCGGTGGCCGCCAGCCAAACACTAGACGCAATGGCCGCCCAGCTATCGGCGTGGCTCCAGGCCGGCCCGCCCACCCACGCCACGATGATGCCCGTCAGCGCCGCCACCGAAGTCACGACGTCGCTGCGCTGATGCCACGCGTCGGCGACCACGGCAAGGCTGCCGATCTCCTTCCCGCGCGCGCGCATCGAGTTGAACATCCATTCCTTGATTAAAATCACCGGGACCAAAACGAGCAGGGTCAACGGGCTCGGCGCATGGCGTGATTCGCTCAGCGACAATCCCGCCTGCCAGAAAATCAATGCCCCCACGACGACCAACGCGAGGGCTGTCACCGCCGACGCGAGCGTCTCCGCCCGCCCATGTCCCGCCGGATGATCCGAATCGGCCGGCTCCGACGCCTTTTTCAAAGCAAAGAGGGTCACACATGAACCCATCACGTCAGCGAAGGACTCGCACGCATCCGCGATCAACGCATAGGAATGCCCGAGCACGCCTGCCGCCAGCTTTGCCGCGCCGAGCGCTCCGTTGACGAGAATCCCCTTGAGCGCGGAGCCCTGCCCCGTGCGCAGACTTCGCTCCGGATGCATCCGCGCGGCTTCGAGAGCCTCGGAACTTTGTGTCGGCATCCCGGAGTATGCGAAGCCCAACCCGAGATTGGCAACACTAACACCTGCGGAAAAAAATTAGCCACAAAGGAACACAAAGAACTCAAAAAATGGGGAAGCTCTTGCGATCAGGCTTTTGATCTTTCGTAGCCGCCGTAAGGCGGCGGAGGCCGGGAACCAAGCTCTTACGAGTGGCTCGAAATACCCTGCATTCCTCCTACTCTTTGTGTTCTCTGCGCTCTTTTGCGACAAATGATTCCGTCACTGATAGGCAATCGCAAATCCCGACTGATCTTGCAATTCGCGAACCATCGTGCGCGCCGCTTCCTCGACCTTGCCCTCTCCCAGCAAAACGCGACGGCAATGGGTCTTCCCATCGGTCTTGACCATGAAAAACTCGATCAGGCTTGTGCCCTGCTCGTCCTCCAGGGACCGATACCGGGCCGAGATCGAAACGATTTTGTCCTTTTCCGACGAGAGCCATCGCTCGAAGGCCCCTGCCGTCATTCCGGTTGCCTCCAGAAATTCGTGTTCGTTCCAGGGCACTTCACTGAAGCGATGGATGACGAAATCGCGGTCGAGAAACGAAAGCAGATTGCCCGCCTTGGGGCCTGATTCACGATCGAGCAATACCCGGTAAATCGCCTTGAACGCACCCGGTTGATCGATTGGCGTCTGCCGCGCAGCGTTGAAAACCGCGATCTGCAACGCTTCGTCCTGCCACGTCGCGTTGCGCAATTGTTCCGCCAAAATGTGAAGAAAACCGCACTGCTCCACCGACAGTTCCGTTGCGCGCGCCGGCAATGTTTCCTGCAAATGGGTCTTTTCCTCCTCGGTCGCGTAGTGGTCAAGCCAGTACTTCGCGGCGCGAATGCGCAGGTCGAGATGCTTCCGCTCGAGTCCGGTGAAAGGCGATCCCTTGCGTTTTTCAAGCTCCTTTACCGCGTCGAGATGCGGCATCTGGATAAGCGCGGCGACGAGTTGGAAATCGGCCGTCCAATAATCGGGCTCCGGAATGACCTGCGAAAGTTCATAAACGCGCTTGTCGTCCGGCTTGATATTCGGGTCGTGGAAATAACGATGCTTGGCGCGGTCAAATTCGTTGAACGCCTTGAGAATGTGGACCTCCGACGCCTCGAAATTGACGTGCTGGCGCGGCGGCGTGCGGATCATCAAGAATCGCAGGACTTCCGGCGGCAGGAAATCGGCCATGTCGCGCGACGTCACGCCGATTCCCTTCGACGAACTCATCTTCGCGCCGCCCACGAGGAAAAAGTCGTAGGGACAATTCAACGGCGGTTCCTGCCCGAAAATTTCGCGCAGGCAGGCGGCCGCCACGTCGCGCGATCCGCCCTTCGTGCTGTGGTCGCGTCCCGCGCCTTCGATCGTCACGGGAAACGTCCGCCACTTCGCGCACCATTCGAGCTTCCACGGCAATTTCCCCTTGCCGTCGAACGGCGACATCTTCCCTTGATGGCCGCAGCCCTTCGCCCATTTCACGAGGTAGGGCTTGCACGAATAAGTCACTTCCTTGCCATCGTACGCCGTGATCTCGGTCGTCCCGATGCGCCCGCAATTTTCACAAATCACCTGGAACGGGTGCCACGTCTCGGGTCGTTCCGACCCGCTGATTTCCTTGTAAATGCGGCGAACAACATCGGCTTTGCGAAGGATCGCGTCGATCGCTTCGTTGAACCGGCCCGACCGGTAAATATCGCGCATCCGATAAAATTCGGGCCTGATGCCGAGATCGGCGAAGACGCTGAAAAATTCCGAAATGAAATGTTCGGCCATGTCGGAGGCCTTCGAGCCGGGCGGAGGGGGTGTATTGCAGAGCGGTGCGCCGAGATATTTCTCGAAAACATCGGCCTGACCGTACGGAATTTCATCCACAGGATCGTAGTCGTCCACTCCGAAAAGAAAGCGGACCGGAACGCCCTTGCTTTGCAGCGTCCGAAAAACCGCGTCGTGAATCAGCGGTCCGCGCAACGCGCCGATATGCGCGCGCCCCGAAGGCGTCTTCGAGTCGTTGATCGTCTGCGGCCCGCTCCGGGCCTCCACCAATTTATCGCACCAAAACATAGAGCCTTTCATTTAATCATAGCACCCGAGTCTCTGCACGTAAAACGTAAGGTGGACACCTGGTCCCGTGGTCATGCCGATTTAACCTCTTTCGCAAAAAGCTGTTTTGCTTCCCCGGCCCCGAGCCTGCTAATCTTCTCCCATGCCGCTGAGCCGCCGTGATTTTGTCCGCACGCTTTTTGTCGCTTCTCAAACAGCGGTTGTTGGTCGGCTCATGTCAGGCCCGCTCTATGCGGACGATACGCCCGTCAGTGCGCTCAATTTCGCCGTCATCGGCGATTGGGGCCGACAAGGCCGGCCTGACCAAATGCAGGTCGCTCGACAAATGGGCATCGCCTGCAAAAACGCCGGAGCGAGCTTTGTCATCTCAGTCGGCGATAACTTTTATGAGCGGGGCGTCACCTCGCTCGATGATGATCACTGGCAGCGATCGTTCGAAAAGGTCTATGACGCTCCGTCGCTCCAGGTCCCGTGGTACGTCATCCTCGGCAATCACGACTACGCCGGGAAAACCGGACCCCAACTCGAGTATGCCAAAACCCATCCGCGCTGGATCATGCCCGCTCGTTACTACTCCCATCTTTATCCGATTGACGCCTCAACCAACCTCGAATGCTTCTATATCGATACCTGTCCTTTTATTGGGGAGTACCAACACAACCCCATGTTTAGCGACATTCCCGCGCAGGACGCCGATCGCCAGCTCAAATGGCTCGACCGGTCCCTCGCCGCCTCGAAGGCCGAATGGAAACTGGTCTTCGGTCATCATCCCATCTACTCGTCGGGAATAGCTCACGGCAACCAGCCGGAGATGATCAAACTCATTCTTCCTCTTCTGCAAAAATACAAGGTTCAGGCTTATTTCGCCGGCCACGATCACGATCTCGAACACTTAAAGGTCGGCGAGCTTGATCTCATCGTCTCGGGTGCGGGCTCGGAACATCGTCCGGTCCGGGCACCCGTCGCCAGCCCGTTCAGCCAGGCCACGTCGGGGTTTGCCCTGGCTTCCGTGCTTCAGAAGGAAATGCAAGTCCGCTTCATTGATAACCTGGGAAACCTCCTTTATACCGCGAAGGTGCCGAGAGTAGTGTGAATTTCAACAGGTCATCAATCCAATGATCTAGCCATCAGGCCAAAATGAACTATTTTCACGGCATGGAAAGGAAGTCCATTATTTGCAGTTTCGTGATGACGGTCGAGGAATACAAGACGACTCAAGTCTTGGCGCGCCGCTTAAGTCCGCCATATTTTCAATTGGGTGTGGTCGCGTTTATCATTGTCCTTGGGCTCCTGGGGACATTCGCTTCGAAGGCTCCGAGCATCCGCGATGACCCCGGTTATTACCTCCCTCTAAGCATATTTGTTTTTCTGGTTTTCTACTTAGCCTACCAAGTGCTCCCGGTTCGTGCTTTCTGTGGAACCCGTGCCTTTCGGCGAAGCGATCTCTATAATTTAGAAATTACTCAAAAACTTTCTGAAGAAGGTCTCTTTTCGGATGATGCTGACACGCAAGCATTGATCAAATGGTCCGGGATGCCACGGGCATTGGAAACAAATGTAGGCTTCGCGCTTTTCCGAACAGGCAAAAAGAAAACTTTCTTTTGGTTTCCAAAACATGCGCTTTCCTCCCCAGGAGCGGTTGATCAATGCCGCGCTTTAATTCAGGAGCACATCAAGGATTTCCGGAGGCTTTAATTACCACCTTTCAACCACACGGCTTGACCGCCCTTTAAAGGGCTATTATCCTATGCATGCATGACCGCACGAGACGTCATCCTCGAAATTGAGTCGCTGCCACAAAGTGAGCGCACCCAAGTTGAAGCTTGGCTGCGCGCGCGCGATGCGGCGCGTGAAGATGAGATTGATCTTGCCGTTCTCAAAGATCGGAAGAATGAACCTGCTCGAGACTTCCGTACTGTTCTTTCCGAACTCGGAATCAAGCCAGAGTGAAGTACCGGATTATTATCCGCCACAACGCGGAAAAGGAACTGGCACGTCTCGGACATGAGCAACAGCAGCGCATATCCAAAAAACTCCTTTTTTAGAAGACCAACCCTTCCCTGCGGGAGTCATCGCCTTGCAGGGCCGACAAGGCTATCGTATTCGCGTTGGCGATTATCGGGTACTCTATGAAGTGGATGAACTATCCAAACTCGTAAATATCACGGCAATTGGCCACCGGCGCGACGTTTATCGCTAATTCCCATAATTTTCCCTTGCTCTCTTTGATTTGTCTGCTTAAATCGACCCTCACCTTATGGAAGCAGCGCTGAAAACGGAATACACCAAAGAGTTCAAATTGCATGACAAGGACACCGGCTCGGCTGATGTCCAGATCGCGCTCCTGACTCATCGCATCAACGACCTCACCAAGCACTTGCAAAAGTTCAAAAAGGACCATAGCTCGCGCCGTGGTCTCTTGATGATGGTTGCCCAGCGCAAAAAGCTCCAGGATTACCTGAAGCAGTCCGATTCCGCCCGCTACGATAAGGTCATTCAGAAACTAAACCTGCGTAAGTAGACTCCCGCGCCGCGAAAGGCCCTTCCGCCTGGCGGACCGGGTCGTCCGGAAACTTCAGAGTACAATCAACTTCACTCGTCACGTTCGGGCGGTAATTTAAAAATTACTGCCGTCCGCAGGATCAGTTGAGTTCATTGTCCTCTGCGTTTTCTTTTCCGGCGGGCGCCTATTTTGCGCGCTAACTCGAAAGAACCCACATGTCCACCATTCACACGGTGTCGGCTCCCTTTGGCGCCCACCCCATCATCATCGAAACCGGCAAGCTCGCCAACCTCGCCGACGGCGCGGTCACCGTCCGCTACGGCGACACCCTCGTCATTGTCACCGCCGTCTCCGCGACCAAGATCAAGGAAGGGCAGGATTGGTTCCCGCTCACCGTCGAATACCGCGAACGCGCGGCCGCGGTCGGCAAGATTCCCGGCGGCTACTTCAAGCGCGAAGGCCGTCCCTCGGAAAAAGAAATTCTCACCTGCCGCATGACGGACCGTCCGTTGCGCCCGCTCTTCCCCAAGGGCTACCTATACGACACGCAGATCATCACCACGCTCCTCTCCGCGGACGGTGAGAATGATCCCGATATCCTCAGCATCAACGGCGCTTCCGCCGCGCTCATGGTCTCCGATATTCCTTTCGGCGGCCCGGTCGGCGCGCTCCGTGTCGGTCGCGTTGACGGCAAGTTCGTCACCAACCCCACCCACGCGCAGATGGAATTCAGCGACTTGGACCTCGTCTATGTCGCCACGGAAACCGAGATCCTCATGATCGAAGGTTCCGCCCAGGAGCTGCCCGAGTCCGATTTCAAGGCGGCCCTAGCCTACGCGCAGGAAGAAGCGCAAATCGTCATCCGTCTGCAAAAGGACCTCGCCGCCAAGGTCAACAAGGCCAAGCGCAACCTCCCTCTCTATGAAGTGAAGCCCGAGTTGGTCCAAATGGCCTACGACATGGTTTCGACCCGCATTGAAGGCGCCATTTATCGCCCCAGCAAAGTCGAACGCTACGCCGCAGTCGGGGCGCTCAAGGACGAGGTTGCCGTGGCCATCAAGGCCAAATATCCCGAGGCCACCAGCTTCGATATCAGCTCCGCCTTCGATCAAGTTCAGATCAAGGCCTTTCGCACTGCCATTCTCGACCAGCATAAACGCAGCGACGGCCGCGGCGCCACCGAGATTCGTCCGCTCTCCGGCGAAGTCGGCCTGCTCCCCCGCTCGCACGGTTCCTCCCTCTTCGCTCGCGGCGAAACCCAGGCGCTCTGCCTGGCCACGCTCGCTCCCAGTGATGAAGCCCAGGACCTTGATGGCTACACCGGCGGCGAAATCAGCAAGCGGTTCATCCTCCACTACAACTTCCCTCCTTTCTCGGTCGGTGAAACCGGACGCGTCGGCGGACTGAATCGCCGCGAAATCGGCCACGGCGCGCTCGCCGAGCGTTCGCTCCTTGCGGTCATCCCGAGCGAAAATGATTTCCCCTACGCGATCCGCGTCTCCTCCGAGGTCATGTCGTCAAACGGCTCGACCTCGATGGCCTCCGTTTGCGGAGGCTGTCTCGCCCTCATGGACGCGGGCGTGCCGATCAAGACGCCGGTTGCCGGTATCTCCGTCGGTCTCGTCACCGAACACGATGACAACGACAACCTCAAGCGCTACCTCCTCCTCGCCGATATCCTCGGTTCGGAAGATCACTACGGCGACATGGACTTCAAATTGTGCGGTACCAAGGAAGGCGTTACCGGCTTCCAGCTCGACCTGAAGCTCGGGGGAATTCCGCTCAACATCATGAACGAAGCCGTCGACCAGGCCAAAATGACGCGCGGCCTGATTCTCGACTTCATGCAGACGGTCATCAACTCGCCCCGCACCGAACTCTCCCAGTTCGCGCCGCGCATCGAGACCATCCAGATCAATCCGGAAAAGATCGGCCTCGTTATCGGGCCCGGCGGCAAGAACATCAAGAGCATCGTCGCCGAAACCGGCGCGGAAATTAACATCGAGGACGATGGCCGCGTGAAGATTTACTCCACCAGCGGCGACGCCATGGAACGCGCCAAGGAAATCATCCTCGGCATGGTCGGCGACATCGAAGTCGGCAAGATCTATCGCGGACGCGTTGTCACGCTCAAGGATTTCGGCGCCTTCGTCGAAGTGCTTCCCGGCAAGGATGGCCTCGTCCACATCTCCGAATGGTCCGACCAGCGCGTCAACCGCATGGACGACGTGGCCAAGGTCGGCGACGAAGTCTGGGTCAAGTGCATCGGCCAGGACGACAAGGGTCGCTCCAAGCTCAGCCGCAAGGCCGCGATGAAAGAACGCGCCGCGCAAGGTCTCGAAGCCCCTGCGCCCGCTGACGCCAAGAAATAAAACCAAGAACTGCGAGCGTAGAACTAAGAACTTCAGACATCTCAGTTCTAACCCTACGTTCTAACCTCCTCCTTATTATGCCCCTCAAAATCGGAACCAGCGCCCCCGACTTCACCCTCAAGACCAAGACCGCCCATGGTCTCGAGGACGTCAAACTCAGCGACAACTTTGGCAAGCGGAACACCGTCCTGCTCTTCTTCCCGCTCGCTTTCACCGGCGTATGCACGCAGGAACTGTGCGACGTCTCCGGCGGCATCTCGCCTTACGAGAGCCTTAACGCCGCTGTCTACGGCATCAGCGTCGACAGCCCCTTCGCGCAGGAAGCCTGGGCGCAGCAGGAAAAGATCACCATCAAACTCCTGAGCGACCTGAACAAGACCGTCACCAAGGCATACGATGTGGTGTTCCCCGGACTGGCCGGCATCGGTGACACCGCCGCCCGCGCCGCCGTCGTCATCGACAAGGCGGGCAATATCATTCACGTGGAGCAGACGCCCACGCCGAAGGATCTGCCCGACTTCGAAGCGGTCAAAGCCGCGCTGCGCAAGTCGAAGTAATCCTGCCTTTCGGAAGGCGTTGTTTGTGCCTATACTAAACCCATGAGCACCAGCACCGATCCCGCCCTTCCTGTCGATGTTTTGAAAGCCCAAGCCTCGGAAGCCGTCCGCAAGGTCAGCGATACCATCAACGACCAGGCCAACGTCCTGCGCGATACCGCCGCCGGCGTTCGCTACAACACCCAGGACTTCATCGAAAACAATCCGTGGCAGTCTGTCGCGATTGCCGCGGGCATCGGGTTCCTCCTCGGTGTTATCATTGCGAGACGCTAGGCCCTCTTCGCTTGAGATAATTTCTCATACAACGCCAGCAGCCTTTGCCCCATCGCATCGAGACTGTAGTTTTTTTCGATATGCGTGCGCGCGTTCTGGCCCAGGCGGGCGTCTAGCCCGGGATCATCGAGCAGCTTGCTAATTTTCCCGGCGAGCGCTTCAGCATCGCGCGGCGGAACGAGCAGGCCCGTCGCGCCGTCCTCGACCACTTCAGGAATACCGCCAATCGTTGTCGCCACCACCGCGCAAGACATCGCCTGTGCTTGAAGGATGATCTGCGGAATCCCTTCGTGGGCGTAGGACGGCAGCACGAGAACGTCGAGCGAGGCAAGGATGTTCGGCACATCCGTGCGATGTCCGAGCAGCGTGACGTTCCCTTTCCATGGCTCCTGCTTGATGAATTGCGTCCACTCGTCACGCGCGGGACCGTCCCCTGCGATGATGAGATGCACGGGACGTTTGGTCTTGCCGAACAATTTTGCGGCAGCTTCCAGAAACGTTGCGTGACCCTTCCAACTCCGCAGCACGGAGATCATGCCGATCAGTGCGACGTCCGGGGTGATGCCCAGTTCCTGGTGCAGCGTCCCCTCGACTTCAGGACTGAACCGCGCGAGATCCACGCCCGTGGCAATGCAGGTCACTCGCTCCGGAGAAATCCCCAACTCGGCGACCAGCCGGTCCGCGATTCGCTGGCTGGTGGTGATTACATGATGCGGAAGAAAACGGAAGGCCAGGCCGCTCCAGAAACGGTTCGGGTAATCGACTTCGATGTGACGCGAGCGGATGAGTATGGGGTGTACGGCCAGCCGCGCCGCCAGCCCGGCCAGCCAGCCGTCGTTCGAGCTGTGCGTGTTGACCACCTCGAACCGGTTCCGAATCAGCCATGCGGTCATCCGCGCCACCTCCACCGGGAGCAGCGCCTTATGCGTGCGTAACGGATAAACCGGGATGCCTGCTTCCCGGGCTCGCTTCGCGATGGCGCTTGCGGGAGGGGCGGCCAGCGCGACCCGGTGTCCTTGCGCGCGCATCCATTCCAGCTCGGCCAGGACGCGAACCTCCTGCCCGCCCCATCCGAGCGAGGATTCCGTGTGAAGAATACGCCATTGCCTCATGACTTCGAGCGGTTACGATGCAGGTTTCCAACCGACAATGGAATTGCAAAAGATTCGCCGATGGACGGTGTCCCTGAAATGACTTTATGAGTTTGTCCCGCACCTTTCTCGATCTGGTCGCCCAGCACCTTAAGCTGCGGCGGCATTACCACCCCCGGGTCAGTCCCGTCGATCCCCGCATCCTGGTCATCCGCCGCAATCGGATGGGCGACATGATTTACACGCTGCCGCTTTTGCACGCGCTCCACCGGCATTTCCCGCAGGCCCATATCGCCGTGGCTTGCGATCCGCTGGGTGCGCCCATCGCGCAGGCATGCGAAGCAGTCAGCGACGTCATTGTACTCAAAACGGCCTGGAATCCATGGTCGGCAGCCTTCAAAAATGCCGCGCGACTTCAGGACTATGATTGGGTCATTGCCGCAAAAGGCGGTTTTGACCGGAGGCTGGCCGTGTTGACCCGCCTCACGAACGCCGCCATCCGGATCGGTTTCGAGCGCCGGCCCGATCGTCCTTCAACGTATTATACCGACCCCGTGGCGCTTCCAGCCGAACTGCACGAGGAGCACCAGGTCGAGACGCTCGTGCGCCTGCTGAAGCCGTTGGGCCTGGTCAAGCCGACGGGCTTTACCGCCGACCTGAGCCTGCGCGTGCCCGATTCCTCCCGTGCATTTGCCTCGGAAGCTCTGGCCCAACCTCCCTTCGAGCCGTCCAATCCTTTCATGCTGATCAACCTCAGCAGCACCGTCCGGCTCAAATTTCGCGAGGAAGATTTCATCGAACTGGCGAAGCGCATCATGGGCTCAACCGGTCTCGTCATCGGTTTGGTCGCCGCTCCCGCCGATCAAGCGCAAGCCCAGGAAATAGCCGCGTGCATGGGCTCCAAACGGATCACTGCCGTGGATACGCCAGGGCCCCTTGATCTTGCCGCACTGCTGGAACAAGCCGTTTTTCTTGTCACACCCGAGGGCGGCGCCGCCCACCTGGCCGCCGCGGTGGGTACGCCCGCGCTGATTCTTTGGTCGGAGGGACCCTTCCAAAAATGGCATTCGCGGGGCAAAAGACACACCTTTGTCCACGCCGCGCCTGGAGAAAAAACCATACCCGTCGAGCGCGTTTGGAAAATTCTTGAACCCCTCCTGACTTTGGGCCGGGTTTCTTGAACTACCGCCTATCACTTGTGTCCGGTTTCATGCAATAACTAGAATATGGCCTCATTCATCAGCCGTCTTTCCGCTTCGGGATACGAGATGATTTTTCGCGCGCTGGCGCGTCGGCGACCGCCCCGGGCCCGGCCGATCGAATTGGGGGCGCGCTCGCGCGTCCTCTGCTTCACCTGTGCCGGAATCGGCGACACCCTGACTGACTCGGTCGTCTTTAAGGCCCTGCGGGAAACATTTCCAGGGGCGCATCTGGCGGGTGTGGTCCATCGCCGCCGCCGTCTCCTGCTGGAACATAACCTCTGCGTCGACCAGGTCTTTCTTTTTCACAAGGGCCCGCAGGCATTCTGGCAATTGCGGAAGGAGTTGCGCACGGCGGGGCCATGGGATGCGATTCTGCATCTGCGCGGGAACGATCCCGAACCGCGCTGTCTGAGTTACCTGCTCGATCCCGATGTGACCGTGAGCGTGCCGAACATGACCCGCCTGAGTTTTCTGTGCGGGCACCAGGTCGAGCAACCCGATTGGGACGTGACCCATGGCGTCGAGCAGACGCTGCGTATCGCGCGTTATGTCGGCGCCCACACGAGCGAGCCGCACCTGGTTTACGTCGTGCGCGAGGAGGAACGCTCGCGACTGGAGGAAATACTACGCCGGATGCTCATCGGGAAAAAACAGCGGCTCGTGCTGCAGATCGGCGGCGGACGGCGCGCCTCATGGCGCGACTGGCCGATCGAGCGTTACGCGGAATTACTCCGGCTTTGCGCCCATGAATTGAACGCCGAAATTTTTGTCCTCGGCGGAGAGGACCAGATGGACCGGCTCAAGGCGCTCGACCGTTTTTTTGCCAACGATGGAGCGAAACCCTATCACGACCTGGTGGGCAAACTTTCCCTGGCCGAATCAGCCGCGTTGCTGGCCAGCGCCCAGGCGCTCGTCTCGACCGACACCGGCATCATGCATCTCGGATTCGCCGTCGGCACGCGCGTCGTGGCGATCATTCACTGCAACAACCCCGCCACTCGCGTCGGCCCCTACTGCTACGGGAACCGGCATCGCGTGGTGCAGTTGCCGCGACCGGCGAATTATCAAACGCCCGCCGACGCGAACATGGCCGACATCGCCGCGCAGACCGTTTTTCTGAAGGTAAAGGAAATTTGGCACTAAAATGAAAAATTGTGTTAATGCTGCGGCGCTCTGTTTTTTGAGCTTGGTTTTTCTCACAGCTTGCGCGTCTACAGCTAATGTTGCACGGGACAGTGTTGTTCCGTTTACCGAAGGTAAGATTCGCATTGTACCCCCTGTCAGATTGTTAAATAGCAAAGTGGGTTATATAGAAGAGCGAGCCTTTAACGACGGTGGAACGAAGATGATCACAATCGTTGATGCGGAAGGTAAAGCAATTGATGTTTATTTTGATCATAGAATAGGTACGAAGGAGAAACTTGGGACTATTTATCTTTATGATCATCCTGACAACTCTGGGAGTGTTCGCTTGGCTGACCAAGCTGGCTTTAGGAAAAAAATACTTCGTTCCATACCTCTACCTGACTCTTTCGAACAATGAACTTTCCCGGTCTCGATCCTTCCTACACGCTCGCCAATCACGCGGGACATGCCATGCGCTTGATCAAGACCTGGTCGCTGCCCGAAACGCGCGCGGCCTTGGAGAGCGGAGAAAAAGTGCTGGTCGTGGCCTCGACCGCGTTGGGCGATTCGATCCTGACTACGCCACTGATTGAAACGCTGTCGCGTCACCTCGGCCCCGGACGCGTTTCGCTGCTGGTGAAGACGCCCTACGCCGAGCTTTACCAGCCCGACCCGAGGTTGCATCGGGTCTTTTTCGTGCGCGGCAAATATCGCTGGGGCAGTTTGCGGGAGAAGCTCGCTGCCGATCCGCACCGCATCGCGCTTCTCGCCAACATGACCGAGCCCGATTTAGTCCCCTTTCTCTGGCGTTGCGGCGTGCGCGGCTTTCTCCGCTATCGCTCGCGCTGGACCCGCTATCCGGGATGGATGGCGAATGAAACGATGCTGCGCCGCCCCAACTCGCACGATTACGCAAGCGGTCACGCGATTGAAAATAATCTGGCCATGGCCGAAGCTCTCGGCGTGGAACCGGCGACGCATCGCTTGAGTCTGCCTCATCTGGTTGTCCCACCGGACGGCGAGGAGCGCGGCATCTTAATCCATCCGGGAGCTTCGCGTGAGATCAAGCGTTGGCCGGTGGAGAATTGGGCGCGTCTTGGCGACGCCCTGTCCGAGCGATTCAATTGCGCCATCGCGCTGACCGGAGATCGCAGCGAGCATTCTCTCGCCGCCCGCATCGCTGCCGCCATGCGGAGACGCCCCTTCATTCTGGCCGGAAAACTATCGCTGTCCGACTTCGCGAAAATCCAGTCGCGCGCGCTGGCTTTTCTCTCCGGCGATACCGGACCGTACCACCTGGCAATGGCGGTTGGTTGCCCGACCGTGACGCTTTTCGCGCCCACCGACCGGGGTTCCTCCATCGAAGCGTGCGGTCCTCACCAGGCCCCGGCGCAATTTCATCGCGCATTGCAAACCGCGAAACTGGACGATCCCATCCATACGATTTCCCTCGAACAAGTCCTGGCCGAAACCATCCCGGTTATTGAAGCGTCGCTCGCTCAAAAACCCGGCGAACCGTCGCCATGAAGATACGCTCTGGCATCTTTCTTCATCCGTATGCGCCTGCTTTATCTCTATCCTGAGGAATGGACCGGGCGGCGTACCCGCGAAGTGCTCGTGCTTTCAACCTGCGCGGCATTGGCCGAGAGCGGCGTGGACGTCACGCTGGTGACTGCGGGAGGCGAACCGGAACTCCGCCGCCAACTGCTCGACGTGGCCGATGCGGCGGAAGTGCCGGGACTCACCCTCGTCGCGCTTTCGCGCACGCTTGGCCCAGTCCAAAGCACATCGATTTTTTCCCGTAATTTCGCGTACTGGATGCGAAACCGGCACCCCTTCGACCTTGCGTACATCATTCATCTGAAAGCCGGGGCGATCCTGGCCCAGGCGGGCATCCCCTATGCCTACGAAGCGCATGGGATCTTCACCCAGACGCCGCAAAATGCCGCGCGTCAACGGATCTTGCACAAACTGGAAGGACAAGTCCTGAGTGCCGCCACCCTGCATGTGGCCACCAGCGCCCCACTGGCTGTTGCCTTGAACACCTGGTTCGGTTTATCAAAAGATTTCGCGATTGTGCCGAGTGCGGGATTGCCGCCTCTGCGCCATGGCGTCAGCGCGCCGAACGGTCCGTTTGTCTATTGCGGATCCATCTCCGACGAAAAGAATCTCGCCAGCGTCATCCAAGCGGCACGAGCGACCGGATTTTCGTTGAAAGTCGTTGGCGGAATCGAGGAAGAATGGCGGATGGTCGGCGAACAACTCGACACGACCGGGATTGAGTGGCAACCACGCGTGCTCTTGCATGAGTTGCCGGAAGCCCTCACCGGCGTGCGCGCGGGATTGATCCCCACGAATTTCGATGCGCCATCCGGAGAGTTTTCCTGTCCGATGAAGCTTTTCGATTACGCGCGATGCGGCCTGCCGGTTATCACCACGGCGCTGCCCGCCCTGCAAAGCCTCGATGTCGGTTCGTGGTGCACCCGGATCCCGAGTCCCGCCCGCCTCGCCTGGATTGAGGCGATGAAGAATTTTCGCCACGATGCCGATCAAGCCGAAGCGGCGCGCACCTGGTCCGGTGAACATACCTGGGCCAAGCGCGCCGAGCTCTTAAAACGCGCGTTCGGTGTGTAGTGGAATCACACCTGTCGCCATGATTGTTTACCATCCCGCAGCGCGCCGTGAATACGACCGTCAGGTTGTGCATCTCATGAAAACTCCATTCACCACCCGGGTGGTGGCTAATTTTATCGAAGAAATCGAATCGGCGGAAAAAGACATTCTTCGTAATCCGGATCGATTTCCCATGGTCAGCGGGCAAATCCAATATCGCCGTTTCGGTCCGACAAGAATTTATCGATTCAGCGTGATTTATCAAACAGATGGCAGCGACCTTTACATCCTCGCTATTGCCCATCCCGCTCGCAGACCACGTTACTGGATCAAGCGGCGGATTTCATAAGCCCAGCCCGACGGCGGGCTGCTGCATGAACGACCTCAGAAGGAATACCCTTCACCTTGCCCGATTTTAATTCGTCCGCCCGACGATCTAGCTCCGCCATCGTCAGCGGCGCCTCCTCGTGGACTCGTTCCGCCGGAACACTATCCAACAGGACGCTCGCCAGTTTGAGGCGCTGAGCCTTGGGGAGTTTCAGGGCTTCCCGTTTGAGCAACGTGAGACTCATGCCCTCTAAGTTCCTCCAAATGCCCGAGCCGTCAACCCTTCACTTCGGGATAATGACTGATGGTCACCACGAACTGGCCGGCGGCCTCGTTGTGATAAATGCTATCAACCATGCAGCGACCGCCAAACGGTAGACGCACACCCGCGTCATCCCTTGTGCCGCTGGGCACCGCGTCGCCCAGATTGAGATACCGATCCTTTGTGAATACCAAACGGTGGGAGGATGTTTTGGCCATGCACTCATTTTAGCCCGCTTTCCGCGTGATGGATACATCAATCGTCTCTAAAACGCCTCTCAAATGCCATTAGTCAAAACGACCTCGATTTGATGAGGTTGTATTAGTTTTAACAGGGATTTTAAGCATTACGAATCTTCACGGATGCCTCGGCCAGGGCCAGAATCCGCGCGGCAAGGTCCGCCGTTGGCTGCTTTTTTGAGATAAAATCTTCGCCCTTTGCGTAGACAAAGCGCGGGATAATCAGGCACCGGAAGTCAAGCATCAGGCTGTTGGCCAGGCTCATGATCGACATGTAGCTCGATGCTCCGCCCGCCGCGCAAAGAAACCCGACCGTTTTGTTTTCCCAGGCGCTGCCGGTCAGTTCGACCAGGTTTTTCGTCGTGGCGTTCGCGTCGTAATTATAGATTGGTGTCGCCACGATAATCACCCGCGCCGCTTCGACCATGGCTGACAACGTCGTCACATGGGGATGTTCGTAGGCGTCTTCGCCATCGCAAAGTGGCAGCACGTACTCGCGTAAATCGACCAGTTGATGGGAAACACCGAGCTTCACATACGTCTCGCGCAATGTTTCCGCCATCACGCGGCTCAAGCTCACCGAGCGTAGTGAAGCGGAAATAATCAGGTATTCGGGGGAAGCGGTTTTGGCCATGGCGTCAACCAAGCATTCCTGAATACCGCCTTCTGTCAAATTCACGCCACCTCTTAATCTTGTTAATCGCGTCCAAAAAGTTAGGCTGTAGCCGCACGGGCTAGTGGCGAAATGGCAGATGCGCCAGATTTAAGTTTTGCACCTACCTCTCAGACGATTTTTGTAAGTTTTTGATCTTACCTCTGATAACCGCTGTTGATCCCTGATTGACCTTGACGAAGTGTCACAGTCATTGTGACGCTTTTTGGGATGAGAAGGATTGGCCATGGCATATACGAGCGAGGCGGCGTCTACTGGTATATCAAGGAGTCACCTCAGCAACTATTGACGCTTGAGCAACAGGATCGATCCGTGGAGGTAAATGCCCTACCAGTGGGGTGAGATGAGGTGTTTCCTTTTGATCTTGGGTGGAGGCGCAGTACTCGTGGTATTGGCCGCAGGGTGCTTTTGGCTTTTCTATGTCGAAGAAGATATTCGTGGAAAGCATGAATGGGATGCAGCAAATAAGAACCTTCAGAGTATGGGCGACACGGCCGACTTTAACGCCCTGATTCCTCCTGAAGTCCCCGAGGATCAAAATCTCGCAGCCAGCCCCATTTTTCAAGTGCCGTCACCCGCTGAAAACAATAACACCTCGTTGTCGAATCCACTTAGGACTGCATTGAAGGACATCGCCCCCAATTATGACTCACTGCCCAAAACGGGAAACTGGCTGAAAGACGAGTCGACCGATTGGGGGCCCCTCGAAAAGTACCTTTCAGACCGTTACAACAAAGTGTTCGACCATCCCGAGAGCAACCTTGACGTTGTGCAAGAGATCGACGCCTTGTGCCCGGCACTGATCGATCTTCGCCGAGAAGCTTCGGTTAAGCCTCGGTGTCGATTCGCCAGAGATTATATCGTGACACCACCCTACAATCGTCAATATGGCTCAACGACTGATTTGATTAAGCTGACAAAGATCATCAACCTGCATGCCTTAGCCGCACTGCACACCAGCCAGCCTGACGTGGCGTTGAAAGATGTCGAAACTACTCTCCAAATTGATTCCGGGGTTCGACAGGAGCCTGTACTGGTTTCTGGCTTGGTCGCGGCTGGGTTGGTATCAATCCAGCTCGGCTCGGTATGGGAGGGATTGAAAGATCACCGCTGGACAGATGACCAACTCTCCCGTCTTCAGGAAGATTTCCAGAGGATCGATTTCCTCGCTGATTACCAGTTATCCATTCGCGGAGAAGCTACCGGTTTCTTCGCTCAAACTCTCGACTATATCCGAGACCATCGCGAGGCGGCTGCGCTGGTGTTAGGAATGTCCAACACGGAGGGATCAGAAATGACGGAACCATTCTTTGCTCGGGTCATAAGCTGGACAATGCCTAATGGATGGTTTGACATGACGAAAGCGCGAGGGGTAACGCTGTATTTTCGAGCAGCTCGTGAGGTAGTCGATCCCGAGAATAAGCGCGTTTACCCCGAAAGGTCAGACCACCTTAAACAGGTGGCTGGGGAATCCGTGAGCTTGTACGATGTTCCAGACCTGCTCTTTGGAGTGTCGAGTGGGCCGGTGATTTCTTCTGCTCCTTCCTTTGCTGAAGTCCAGTTTCGCGTAGATGCCGCCGTCATCGCGTGTGCGCTCGAACGTTATCGGCTTGCTCATGGGGCTTATCCGGACTCGCTCGGTGCGCTTAGAGCTTACTCCTCCCACGACCTGCCCAATGATTTAATGAGTGGGGAGCCTTGCCACTACAAACTCAACGCCGATGGAACGTATCTTTTGTATTCTGTGGGCTGGGATCAAGTCGATGATGGAGGAAAAGTGGCTTACAAAAAAGACGATCCTAATGCACTTGATCGAGAACATGGTGACTGGGTTTGGCAATGTCCAAATTGAAAAGAACGGGCAGCAAGATCAACAGGGAGACTATCGATAGCTTCCCAAGTTCCATTTGGAAGCGACGGAAACTTTAACGGTGGTTGCCACTGTGGGTGCCGCTGCTGTGAGATACCGACCCGCTGTGGGAGACCGAGGTGCTTTGAACCCTACCGCCGGAGACGGAAGCACTGTGATAACTACCACCGTGGCTGTATCCAGTGTTGAGGCTGTTACGATAATATCCACCACGATGATAACCCCCTCCATAGTAGACGCCACCATAGTAGCCGGGGTAACCGCCATAATACCCATAATCATAGGGAACGCCGCCATATACATAGGGGCCCGGAACGGCCACATCCACAGCACATCCCGTGAGAAACAAGGGGAGAAAAATAAGTGGTAAAAAGTAAGTGAGCTTTTTCATAAAGTTATTTTACTGTTCAAAAGTGCTACAGGCAAATGGATGCCCATGAGCATTGGCTTCAGTTGGATGGGGTCTCAAGGTGTTTTTTTAGCAGGAGTGGGAGGTTTGGTTTCTCGTGGAGGGGGGGCAATCCCAAACAAAGCCGCTACTGCCTGAACCTCTTTGAATGATCGTTGTCATGCCCTGAAGTAAGCATGGAAAATCATCCTGACGCTATGGGGTCTTCACCCCATAGCACCTGCCAAATTATTTATCTCACATTGGCTATTGTATCTTCAGCGAATCGCTGCATGAAAGGTCATCACAATTGCCGCTCAAATAGCCAGTTGCCGTCTGGTGTCAGCGTTGCTATCCACCCTCAAGATCCGGTATCACGTCGCTGGTGAAGCAGGTTCATGATTGAAAAGGTCAATGAAATCGTCCAAGGCGGCAATGACATTGTCACAGCTGTGTAGCTTTTTCAGAAAGCGAAAGATTCCCAGATGGGCTAGTTCGCGCCTCTTGGCCGGATCGTCGGAGGCCGTCAGGATGATGACCGGCAAGTCGCGAAAAGCTGATGCCTCACGCAAGAGGTGCAGGGCGTGAACTCCATCAATGAGTGGCATGTTGATATCGAGTATGATGACATGAGGTGCTGTTGAACCTATCGCCTTAATGTATTTGAAATATTCCAAGGCGATTTCGCCGTTCCCGAGTTCGGTGAGAGGATGCGTAAACCCCGCCGTGATCAGCGCGGACCGCAGCAACTCACGGTCGATCTCGTCGTCATCGACCAGTAGAATTCGAAGGGTTTCCCGAGCTATTTTCATGACAGGATTGGACCGCTGCCTGTCAGTTTTAAAACGGACTTTGCAAATCAATCCATTCGTTCACGGCTACGACAGTCAACATGAGGCGCACAATTTGGTGGGTGCTAAAATAGGACCGCGCATGTTTTAGGATTAAAGTTGATACCTCTTCATCCTCATCCAATGAAATGGTTTCACTTAAGTTCAGTGCTGCTTTCTCCCGGTCAGTAAAAGCAACAGATTGACGCCAGTGATCAAATTCATCCAGACGCATTTCCGTTTCGCCCTGTGCCCGCAATCTTTGACGATGCACCTCAATGCAGGCCAAGTTCTTTCGCACATTGGAGGCACCCAAGCGAACCCAGTCGTAAAGATGCTCGAATTCAGAGGTCGGGATGAACTCGCTGGTGAGTAGTGTTGCCGTACCGTTGTCTCCGTTATTATTCATGATACGGGCTTTAATCTTCATGTCTTACTTCCTTGGCATAAGTTTTTCGTATAAGCACATTAGAGAATCTGACTGCGGATTCTCGGTTAGGATATAAGTGATATATCCACTTACAATTAGGGATATGCCCTAGCACTGTGACGACGTGGTGGGCTACAGTTGGGGAACAATTTGTTCGTTTCTCTCAACCTCATCTGACTGATCAGTTGAAGTGATCGGAACAGAGAAATGCGCGTGCACCTTCAAAAAGTGCGTGAGCGCAATCTCTTCCTTTTTATACTCTGACCGCATCAGCCAACCACTTTCCGTTGGGGTTAGTTCCATAATTTTGGGGTCGCAGGTTTTGGGCCAACAAGTTACTTATCGCCAAAGTAACTTTGCATCCCGAGCTGGGCGGGCAGCAACTCAATAGGAGTCACCGCCCGGGCAGGGGAGGAGAATGAAAAGCAGTCCGAACTGATGTCGCTGTCACCGTGAAAACTTAACGACGTTCGCTTCCATGGCCAGTTGGAGAATTTTAGAAGCCCCTTTTTCCCCACATGCACCGTAGGTGGCGGCAATTAAATCACCCAAGGTCAGATTTTTGGCTTCGATCCGGCAAGAAGAGTTTTTTGTTTTATGCAGTGTTTTCATAATGGAGTTAAAAGTGAGCCTAGCCCTCGGGACGTCTGCCTTGCCATGGGGTCTTCACCCCGGTGTTTTTAGACAAAGGTCTCTACTTATAAGAAAAAGAACGGGCAGCAACTCGATAGGAGCCGCTGCCCGTTCAGGGGAGGAATGAATGAAACTTACAAGGGGATAGACCCGGTGAGGGTCGTGATGTTCAAGTTCGTGGAATTACAGTTGGGTAACCTCCATCACCATGATCGAAGTGAGACGTGAATTGAGGAATTTGGAGAGAAGACCGGCAGACATGGAAGCGCCATCAGCAAGACCATTCTTGCTCCCGAAAACGATTGCCTGTAGGCTTCCTGTCACAGCAATGAAAACCAGCGGTAAATCAAAAAGTGTCACAGAAAAGTGTCACAGTTGTTTGGTGAAAGCGTTAAATTGCCTCTAGTAGGGCTAGTGGCGAAATGGCAGACGCGCCAGATTTAGGTTCTGGTTCCGCAAGGAGTGGGGGTTCAAGTCCCTCCTAGCCCATTTTGGCTGCCTCGCATCGGCTTGACCCTCCCTCCTGATCTGGTATTCTCCCCAACTCATGCCGAGTCTTCGACCCCTCCTGTTTAGCCTCCTCGCGCTTGCCTTTGCCACCTCCCTTGCCCAGGCAACCCTCGTCTGGCGCCCCGGCGAAGGCTGGTCGGACGAAAGCGGCGGCGATGTCTCCGCTTCCAGTTCCCGCGACCAATTGGAGTTGGCCCACAAGCTCGAGGCCCAGGGTCAGCGCGACGCCGCCCTCAAGGCCTACAAAGCTCTCCTGCGTCGCTGGCCACTCTCGTTCTTTGCGCCGGAAGCCCAATTCCGCCTGGGCAAAATCCTCGAGGATGAAGCTGAGTTTTACCCGGCGTTCCAGGCCTTCCAGAAAATGGTCACGAAATATCCCTCCAGCGAGTATTTCGAGCAGGCCCTCAACGAGCAGTACCGCATTGCCAACCTTTATCTCGCCGGCGAGCCGCAACGTATCTGGAAGATCCCGGTTGGTCCCTCCATGGACAGGACGGTTGAAATGTATGAGCGCGTCATCAAGAATGCGCCCTACGGTGCCTACGCTCCCCAGTGCCAGTTCAACATCGGCCTGGCCCGCGAGCAACAGCGCAAATTCACCGACGCGGTCGATGCCTACCAAAAGGTGCTCGATAATTACCCGACCAGTTCAGTCGCCTCCAATGCCCAGTACCAGATCGGTTATGCCTGGATGCGCTCCTCGGCTTCGGGTGATTACGACATGGGCGCCGCGAAAAAGGCCGTCGACGCCTTTCAGGATTACCTCGTTCGCTACCCTACCAGCGACAAGGCCGCCCAGGCGCAGGAAAATATCCAGAAGCTCGGCCAGAAGCAGACCCAGGGCGCCTTCGATGTCGCCAAATTTTACGAGACCCAGCACAACCCCCGCGCGGCCTTCATTTACTATAATGAAGTCGTTCGCGAAGATCCCGGCTCCGCCCAGGCGCAAACCGCCAAGAAGCGCATCCAGGAGTTGCGCCCCGTGGTCGAAGCACTGCCCGGCGGCATCGGTCCCGACGGCTCGGGCAACCCCGCCGTGATACCTCCCAAAGTTGTCAGCGGTCCGCCGCTTGCCGGTGGTAATTCCAGCAACCGGGATTCCGTGCCGCCTGACCCGGGCGGTCCCGCCACCAACTCCGCCCCGCAGGACGCCGCCAGCGGCACTCTTCCGGCCGACCCCAATGCTCCTGTAACCAGCTCCTCTCCCGGCGCGACGGCAGACGGCGCCACGACCAACACACCCGGCGCCGCAGCCCCCGTGGCGGCTCCGCCCGACAAGACCCCGCTGCCGCAATGAGGAATGGACTAAGCCCCGTCCTGGTCCTGCTTGTCAGCCTGGCCCTCGGGTTGCTCAGCGGCTGTGCGGGCTATCGCGTGGGCAATACTTCCGGTCGCGATCTCCAGGGCGTCCGCAGCGTCTACGTTCCCGTCGCCAAGAACACCAGTCTGGAGCCCGATCTCCAGATGACCGTGACCAACGCCATCATCCGCCGCTTCAACAGCGACGGCACGCTCGAGGTCAACCAGAATCCCAACGCCGATTCCGAACTCGACGTGGTCATCACGAACGTCCAGCACACCGCCGTCCGCAGCAGCACGTCGGACATCCTGGTCACGGCCCAATACCAGCTCACCATTCAGGCCACGGCCACCTACGTCAACCGCCGCCTTGGGCGCAAGATCTTTGAGAACGTAGCCGTCACTGGCAGCACCACCTTCTTCACCCAGAGTGACATCCAGGAAGGAGAACGGCAGGCCCTTCCGCTGGCCGCCGAGGATCTGGCCAACAACGCCGTCAAGCTCATCACCGAAGGCTGGTAGCCGCGGCCTGCCGGGTCGGCGGGCCTTCCCCGCTTTGGCATAAACGGCTTACGTGTCCCCTGGTTTTGCAGCGTTTAAGCCGATGGAGTGATTTTAAGACGTTGCAGGAGAGCCGTTATGAGTGCAGGCATGGGGCGTTTACCTATGTCAGCGTGTAATGGAGTTTCGCGAGGAACAATCTCTATGTTATTCCCAGCTTTTTTCTGACTTCCAAACAGAGCAGGCAATACGTATGGATATTGACAATGGCTTCTTCGGTTAGCGCATCAAACCACGCCAGTCTTTCTTTTGGACTCCTTTTTCTGACCTCGTGAAAGGGGCAATCTTGCGGATTGCCTTGGTCGAAAGGACAGGCGTCAACTAATATAGAGAACTCCGCTCGCAGGTAGCTTCTTTGAGAGTTAGTGATCAAGGGTTCATTTTCCATGATTACACCCCCTTCGGCATCTCCCTAGTTTGGCCCCATACTACTGAATGTTAGAGTCGAATGAAGAGGACCGCTGGCCATGGCTTGGCCAAGATGTACCATTTTTTGCCGCCTCATTTTACCGACTTTTCAGGGGCTGACGTGATGTGGCGCAATTATCAGAAGCTGGAGAGGAATTGATCCGTATCTTTAGACTGTCTTGTCTTTTACTTCCAAGCAGAGTCGGCAATAGGTATAGATGTTGAGTACAGTGTCTTCGCTTAAGTCATCAAGCCATGCCAGCCTTTCCTTGAGACTACTTTTTCTGACCTTGTAAATGGGACAAGTGGTCGGATTGCCCCGGTCCAAGGGGCAGATCTCAGATAAAATAGAAAACTTCGCCCGCAGGTAGCTTCTTTGAGGGCAGGTAGCCAATACTTCACTTTTCACGACTTTACCCTTTTTTTGTATTTCCATAGTGTTGCCGATCTTGCTCAAAGCTACTTTCGAAAGAAGAGCCTCGCTGGCCATGGCTTGTCCAAGATGAATCATCTATTGCCGTTTCAAAATAGGTTGTTACGAGTCCGCGGACGACCTTGCAGGCTCGCCTGTTGGCGCCCCTCCCAAAAGCCCGGGGCATGATCCGGGGGCGCTTCACTTTGCCCTAGCGAAACAGTCCCATCATCAGGATCAATGCGCCAAAAACCAATAGGCCATATCCCGCGAAAGCAAGTTTGCCGCGTGGATCAAAGTCGGCTTTGCCGACTCTCGAACCCGGGAGGCCCGCGTTGACAAGGCCAATCCCAAAGTAGACGGAAAGCCATGCCCCAATATCCAGATTTGTAATATCCATATATTTCCTTTGTTTAATAACCGCCAAGAAACACTGATATTAAAAAGCTTGTGATGTGACCGTGCGTTTAAGGCCAATTGGAAGCTATTTGAGAAAGCATTCCCATTCCCAAACAAAATGCGGCGATAAGTAACAAAATCTTTGCTACGCGCTTGCGCGTCCTTCGTCTGGCATAGGTATAACAATCTATTCGTGTAAAAGGCGAGGTTCCTCTAAAGAGAATCGAGGAAAAGCCGATTAGGGCGACTGATCCTAGATAAAATGTTGTTGCGTTCATGGAATTTTTTCTGGCATTGATTTTTCAGGCCAATCAATTAGCCCTCACAATTAACCCGAGGGGCTATGCTGCCTTGGTATGCGGGGAGTTTGCGGGTAAGATTTGCGATTTGGAAAAGCCGCGCGTCGCTATCAACCCGGTAAAAGCGTCCCTGGCCTGTTCGCCGGTAAGCCGGGGAGCGAGCTTCCGGAAGTTCTCGATGGCGCTCTCGGCATTTTCTCGAAATGAAAATTCCTTGCTCTCGCTTCTCTGGCCGCCAGGGAAGTTGTCAACCTCCGCCGGTCCGGGCCTATCTTGGGATACTGCTGTTGCCCCGGAACGATTTCTTTTATTTTGATCCGATGAACGCACTTGGTCGTATGCTTCGTTAAGCTCCTGAAGAAGGTCATTCGCTATCTGCCATTGAATAGGATGTTTTGCTTTGTCGAAATGGTAAGGGCGGAGCATCTTGACCCTCTTCACGTACGCTGAGCGTATCTGTCCCGGCGTTGCAAAGGTGGGAACTCCCAGAACGTAATAAGGGTTCTTCTTGTTCAACAAGAATTCTATTTTCATAACTCGTCCCCTGCCGCATCCCCCCGATATCGCTCCATAACAATCTGAAAGCTACTAGCGAAAGAAGAGGTTCGCTTACTCTGTTTTGTCCAAGATGGAACCTCTATTGCCGCCCGTTTTAACTGGATTTTCCGGGTCTGAGGGGGGCGTGCCCGGGTTTAAGTTCCCGACAAACCAAATTGCCAAATGCTCTCCGTGCGAGTATGACGTCAGGATGATCGTCGTTAAAAAAGCACCCGGGGTTGCCAAAAAGCGCGCGCCCGTAACTACCATTTCTCCGGCGGAACTGCTTCGAGAACTTCCCGGCGCCAAGCTCGTTACGCACGAGGCTGGCACCCTTATCGTTCGCGAGGGAACCAGGGCCACGAACTGCTACGTCATCACGGAGGGCAAAGTGCGGATCCTCAAGAGAACCAGCAAGGGCGAAAGCATCCCCCTCGGGCTGGTGAAGCCGGGCGAATTCCTCGGCGAAATGGCGATGCTTTCCGGTGAACGCCGCAGTGCCAGCGCGGTCGCATTGACTCGCGTCAAGGCCATCGTCATCGACCACGCGGAATTTGTTGCGCTCCTGAGGGAGCAACACCCGTTTGCGAGCCGCCTTTCGCTTCAGATTTCCACGTTGCTGGCCACGCGCTGTCAACGTCTGCTGCGTCTGATTGCCCGCCGGCCCGAGGTCGTCCCTCTGGCCATGAAAAAGGCCCCTCCCATCGATGTTCGCGCCGTCCTCAACCGAGTCTATACGCTCTGGGCCGTCTAACCCCTGCGCTCCCGTGGAGAGCAGGAAAGCTTCGCCGGAATATACCGCCGTGCGCGGCAAAAATACTGCCGTGCATAGCACCGCCAGCGAGAAAGCGACCGCCCTCGTTCTCATCCCCGCCCGCAACGAGGCCGCCACCATCGGCCAGGTCGTGCGCGGATGCCGCCGCGCCGGTTTTTCAGTCACGGTCATCGATGACGCCAGCAGCGACGATACGGCCCTCCTTGCCGCGCAAGCCGGAGCGGAAGTGATGGCGCTTCCCGGACCGCATCACGGCAAGACCGCCGCGTTGTATCACGCTTTGGCCCGGCTACCCGGCGCCGGGCTGCCGGGATCGGCCGGGTGGATATTCTTCCTCGATGGCGACGGCCAGCATCATCCCGCCGATCTCGAACGGTTCTGGCATATTCGCCACGATGCCGATCTCATCGTGGGCAACCGCTTTTCCGATGCGGCCCGCATGCCGTTCCTGCGCCGCTGGACCAATCGCGTCATGACCGCGTTGTTGCGCCGCAGCGGCATCCTCGACAGCCAGTGCGGATTCCGTCTCGTCCGCCGCGCCTGGCTCGGTTCCTGGCTTCCCGCCGGCCATCACTTTCAATTCGAAACCGAGATGGCGCTGCTCGCCGTCAGTCGCCCCGGACGCGTTCTTAATCTTCCCATCGCCGCCACCTACGCCCGCGAGGAATCAAAAATTGTTCCGTGGCGTGACGCGCTGAATTTCGCGCGCTGCCTTTTGCGCTCCTGCGGAGGGCAGTAAAACTACTTTAAAAACGAGTCCCCATGCTCTCGCAGTCGCACGCAATTCTCCGCACCACGGTCAACTCGACCGGCCAGGCCATCGCATATCCGCGCGACGGCAAGCCCGAAGTCACCGCGCTGCTCATCGAAATGGCGCCCGGCGAAGAGACCGGCTGGCACCAGCACCCCGTCCCGCTTTTGGGCTACCTGCTCAGTGGCGAACTCACCGTCTACCAGATCAGTGGAGAGAAACGGGTCGTCCACGCGGGCGAAGTTTCCCTCGAGTCGGTGGATGTCGTTCACAACGGTGTCAACGAAGGCGCCGTGCCGTGCAAAATGATCGTCTTCGTCGCCGGGCTCAAGGACGTGCCGTTTACGATTGACGCGAAGAAACCAGGCGCCGCGGGCTGATCGCCTGCCGCCCCTGCTATTTCTTCTTCGCGACGAGCAGCGATGAAACGGAAGGGGCGAATTTGTAGCCGCTGCCAAAGCTCAGTTGCTGGTGCGATGTTTTTTTGTAGAACTCGTTCAAGTCGGGTTGATACTTGTCCTTGAAAAGATTGATCGGCCCGGTGTAGTCGCCGTAGGGGATGACCTCCCAATGGGAGGGGCTGAAGTCTTTGAAGGGAATGCCGGAGTCATCCTCCACCACGCCGACGCTGTTATCGAGAATGGCGTTGCGGATGCTGGAAAAATAATCCTCGTAGAGAAGATAGGATGCGGCCTTGAGGTAAGTGACCCCCGGCGCGAGGCGGTGCATCAGGCGGACAAATCCGGGATTTGAATTCAGGCCGTCATTGCCCAGGTCGGCCTGGAAATAGATCAGCGTGCGGCCACCGCCGTAGGTAATCTGGACGCCCGGCGCACCCGAAGTTTCACCGTGCGGATGGAGGACGCCATCATGGCCGAGCACGACGTACTGGATGTTGTCGATGGAGTAGCCTTCGCGTGCGAGGAAGACAACGATTGCGGGCATGAGGCCATCCACGAGCTGATTGTTGAAGTCGTTCTTCATGTCCTTCGTCTTGAAGAAACTCGCGGCCAGAATGGTGAAGAGGGAGGTCTTGACCTGCGCGAGGTAGGGCCCGAGTTTTCCGTCCTCCTGAAGCTTGGAGAGATCAGGCATGGTCCCGACCGGTTCCAGGCCGGCCATGAGCAGCACCTTCGAGTTCGGGAAAAGCGCGTCGGCGTAGAGGGCGTCGGGCCCGCTGAAGGGATAGAAAACGGTGCTGGTTTCTCCCCGCAATCCGCTGAGTTCGGTGTTGCCCCAGGCGCGCATGGCGTTGAGGCGAATGCGATTGAGGTAACGCCAGTTGCCATCCAGCGATTGCTGGTAGTCGGCCCACTCCTTGGTCGATTCCCAGGAGTTTCCGCCGCCGGATGCTTTTTCGCCGGCCAGCCCGCGAGCGGAGGCGTTGATGCGGTCGAGGGCGTCGGAGGAAAGGGACTTCGCCTCAACCAGGGGGGAGTCATGGGTGGTCAATTGAGCCTTATCCCGATCTTCGCCGCGTGATTCAGAAAAAAGCGCGAGAGTCAGGGTCAGAGCGAAAAGGGTAAAGCGGAGGCGTGTGCAATGAGATGATGCGGTCATAAAAGGCGTGAACAACTCTACATGGTACTTTCTGGCATTGTCTCGCCACGAAGTTGTTCGACCGGAACATTGCGGCTGACCCAGAGGTAGATGGGGATGCCGATCAATACCGTGGCGCCGCCTATCAGGGTTTGCGTGGGAAAGTAACCATAGTTTTCAATCAAACAGAAGACAGTGACGATTCCAAAGATAATTGGCGTAACGGGGTAGCCGAAAGTGCGGTAGGGCCGGGTCAGTTTCGGCTCGCGGAAGCGAAGGACGATCACGCCGAGCACGGCGAGGAGAGACCAAAACCAGAGGACCGAACTGACATAGTTGACGATGTCGTTGGGCTTGAAAAAAAGGAGCATAAAAACAACGGCAAATTGATAAAGTAGCGCCACGTAGGGAACGCGGGTCTGGCTGGTCCGGCCAAAAAGGCCAAGTTTTGGATAGGTCGTACCCATGGCCTCCGTCACGCGGGAACCGATCCACATCATGCCGCTGACATTGGCGACGAGGCCAACGCAGATCAGAGCGCTGGTGATCCGCGCACCCGCCGCGCCGAAAATCTGGATGCCAGCGATGTGGGCTACGATAAGCTTGGGGTTGGCCATGGCCGTAAGCGGCGTGGAGTAGAGGAACACCGCGTTGACCGCAACGTAGAGAAGGACGACGAAACCGGTGCCGAGGATGAGCGCGCGGGGCAGCGCCTTGCCCGGGTTACGGACTTCTTCGACGATGTAAGCCGCCGCATTCCAGCCCGAGTAGGAGTACATCACCCAGAAGAGTGAGGACAGGAACGCTCCGCTCCAGAGAAGGCTCCAATCGGTAATATGAGGCCGGAAGATGATTGGTTGAGGCGTGGCGGTGCTGAAACCGAAAATGACGAACGAGATGAGAAGTAAAACGGTCATGATTGTCGCTGCAGCCTGAAACGCGCCGGTGAAGCGCAGGCTGCGAAGATGAGCCGCAGTAGCGCCGACCACGAGCAGCAAGGCCATGAGGTGTTCACCGTTGTTCGGCATCACCCGCAAGAGGGCAGGGAAGGCCTGGCAGATATACTGGCCGAAGGCCTGGGCGCTGATGGCGATGGGCGCGGCAAAGCCGATCGTGACCGAGGTGAGCCCGGCGCAGAACCCGACCGCTGGATGATAGATGCGGGAGAGAAAATTGTATTCGCCACCCGAACGGGGAAGTGCCGTGGCCAGTTCCGCATAACATAGCGCACCGCAGAGCGCCAACACTCCGCCCACCACCCACAGCATGATTAGCGGAAAGACGCTGTCGCTCAATAGCGACGTCCCTTTGGGAGAGAACCCGAGGATCTGGAAGCTGAGTGCAGTGAAGACGCCGGTGCCGATCATGTTGGAGACAACGAGCGCGGCGGCGGGCCAGGTCGAGACGGCTTGTTTGGCGGGAGGCGTTTTCACAGTAAAGCGAAGAGGAAGATGCCGAGTCGGGTGACGCGCATCAATATCTATTCTGTTTTCTGATCCATCAAAGAAGCAGGTTTGCGACATCCGGGCGGCCAAAGACACGGATGGTTAAACGATGGGAAAGGCAGGCACGTTCATCCGATGTCGTTGAATTCTAGAGAATTAACCTTGTTTGCCGCCAATTCTTTTCTGGAGGGCCTCCGCGAGGGTTTGGTCCAGTACGGCCATGTCGACCGGCTTGAGGAGGTGAGCGTCGAAGCCGGCTTCGGCGGCGCCCTGGATGTCCTTTTCCCGGCCCAGGCCGCTGAGCGCAATGGCCACGACGTCCCGCCATTCGGGGTGCTTGCGCACCTGAATCATGAATTCAAAGCCCGAAATGCCGGGAAGGCCGAGATCGGAAATGATGATTTCGGGCGGTGTGGACGTGAACAGTTCCAGCGCCTCCTCCCCGCTGGCGGCGGTGGTGACCTCACAGGCGCGCCGTTGAAAGATGCGTTCGAGCGCATCGCGCGTGTCGGCGGAATCTTCCACCAACAGGATGCGCCTGCCCCGCAGAAGCCTGCGATCCACCAGGTCGGGCAACGGGGTCAGGCTGGGCACGGAAAAATCGACTGCCTTGGAGTCGATCAAACGCGGCAGCCAGAGAGTGAAGGTCGCGCCCTTTCCCACGCCGGGGCTTTCGGCCAGCAAGCCGCCCCCGTGAAGTTCCGCCAGGGAGCGCGCGACGGCGAGACCAACGCCGAGACCGCCGACACTTTGGGTATGCGGCGTGCGCGATTGATGAAACATTTCAAAAATCCTGCCGATCTCCTGCGGGCTCAGTCCGGCGCCCGTGTCCGTGACGGCGATGCGCACGCCGTCATCCCGCGACGTCAGCCGGACGATGATTTTGCCATGCGGATCGGTGTACTTGATCGCGTTGGTCATGAGGTTGGTCAGGACCTGGGTCAGGCGCGTCGGATCGATCTCCAATTCGACCGGCTTGCCGTTGGGAATGAACGTGACGTCCAGTTCCTTTTTTTCCCAGTCGGGGCGAATGGTTTCGAGCGTCACGCGCGTCCATTCGTTCATTTCGGTCCGTTCGCGGATCAGCCTCAATTTGCGGTTCGTCACGATGGAAAGATCAAGCAGTTCATCGATCATGCGCGAGAGGGCGCGGGCGTTGCGGTCGATGACATGGACGCTTTTCAGTTCGGCGGGGCCAAGTTTGGAGTCGGTGTTGAGCAGGTGGGTGCAGGAGATGATGGGCGTGAGCGGGGTGCGCAACTCGTGGCTCAAGGTGGCGAGGAATTCATCTTTGAGGCGCGCGGCATCGTTGAGCTTCTGGTTTTTGTCCTCGAGTTCCTTTGTTTTCAAATCGACCCGTTGTTCCAGGCTTGTGTTTGCGTCACGCAGGGCCTCCTGCTGGACAGAGAGGCGCTCGTTCTTTTCCCGGAGTTCCTGCTGGGTGCGTACAATGTTTTCCGCCATGGCGTTGAAAATCTCGCCCAGGCTTTGGATCTCGTCACCGGTGCGAAGGCTGGCCCGGGCGGTGTAATCGCCGCCTTGGAGCCGCCGCACCACGCCCGCCAGTGTCTTGATCGGACCGATGATCGAGTTGGCCAGTGCGAGCTGGAGCAGGATGGTGAAGACGGATACGGAGAGAACGAGAAACCACATAAGATTGACATGCCTATTGGCCTCGGTCTCTTCCTCCTTTTGGAGGCTGGCCAGTTGGCCCTGCATCTCGCCGCGGACTTTTTCGGTCACGCTGTTGATTTGATCGAGAAGCGCGCGGCTGGAAGCGTTGAGCGCATCGGGGTTGGCGGCCTTGCCTTTCGGTTGGGCCACGGCGAAATCGCCGATGTCGGAAATCCATTTTTTCACGAGCATACGGCGCTGTTTTTCCGCATCGCTCGGCAGCACGAGAGGTGTGTTCAGTGAATCGAGGTTGCTCTGCACCGACCCGCGTATCTGGGAGTAGAGGGTCAGGTCGCGCGGATCGCCGCTTTTCTGGAAGACGCGCCGTTCGGCATCCATGGTCCCGAGCAGCGCCGGAATGGTGTTGAGGCTTTCCAACTCGAGCTCCTCGGCATGGGCGAGCGGCGTGTAGAGGCGGACGCTGTTGAGCGACGAAGCAAGGTAGATGGCGAGTATGAAGAGGAGGGTGAGATGGCCCAGGAGACACAACATCAAGCGCCAGGCCATGCGGACCTGGATTCTGCTCGGTCTGGGGTCGTGGTCGGATTTACTCAAGCTCCGTAGAATAGCACGCGAATGGGTGTTGCGTCCATGCGGCAGGGACCCTTTCAAAATCAATCCGGGATACAAAACCTGAAATGTAAAGCTTGCTTGACATGACTGCGGGATTTTGGAAGATGACAAGCAACCTTTACATGTTGGAGCCATATCTTGCATACACGAAAAATCTTCATCCGCTATTGCGCCGAAATGTCGGGCGGGTTCATCCTATACATGGCGGCCCTTTGGTTCGCCCGCAATGTAGGTTTTCACATGCAGAGTGGAACGGTGCGCACCCTGGTGTTGGTAAGCCCGATGGGCCCCGTCCTGCTGGTGGTATGGGCCATCGCGCGCCAGATTCAGCGCGTTGATGAATACGGCCGGAAGCAGGTGTTGGAAACCATTGCGATCGCATTTGGCGTAACCGCGGGCTGGACGCTCACCTACGGCTTTTTGGAGAATGATGGATTTCCGAAGCTGAGCATGTTCACAGTAGTGCCTGTCATGGGGGTAGCTTGGATAATTGCTGCCCTTATCCGGCTTATAACGGGGCGATGAAAAACAATCTTCGGGAGCTTCGCACAGAGAGGTGTTGGAGCCAGGCTGTCCTTGCCGACCGGCTTGAAGTTTCCCGGCAGACCATTAATGCCATTGAGACGGGCCGCTACGACCCTAGCTTGCCGCTGGCCTTCAAAATCGCTCGTCAGTTTAAGCTAAAAATCGAAGACATTTTCGTTGATTAGAACGGTACCGGATGACGGTCTCGATCAAATAGAAGCTTGGAATCAGGGTGGAGCGGCTCCAAAATCGGCCCTTCTACATGAAGCGTTCGTTTTGGTCCCTTATCGCGGTGCAAATTCAGGTCCTGCTGAACGACAATGCCGCCAAGCTTATGCTCATTACGCTGGGTGCGGCGGTGGCGCCGGAGTTATTGCCCCCGACACTGTTCCGGCACCATCCCGAGTATGCCGAGATGATCGCCAAACAGACCAAGACCATCCTGGCGGCAATCATCATCCTGCCGTTTATTCTTTTTGCACCGATGGCGGGCTGGATTTCGGATCGGTTTTCCAAGCGGAATGTGATTATTACGACCCTGTGGGCGCAGTTTGCCATCATATTTATGATCGGCGCTGCGCTCTGGGGCCATGACCTTTCGCTTTCGATTTTCGGCTTGTTCCTGCTGGGGGTCCAGTGCGCGATTTTTTCGCCAGCCAAGCAGGGCGTCATCAAAGAGATCGTCACGGCCACGAAAATCAGCTCGGCCATCGGAATTGTGGAGGTGACGGCGATTGCCAGCATGCTGGTGGGCGGTCTGGCCGGCGGCGCGCTCTACGACATTTGCCTGACCAAACTCAACAACAATCCCTGGCACGCCGCTGTGGCCACCATGGCGGTACTGACCCTCCTTGCTCTCGCGTCGTTGGTCGCGGGTTACCAGATCAAGCAGACTCCGGCGCATACCAACCAGCCTTTTCGGACCGAGTTGTTGTGGGAGCATTTCGGACAACTGCGCGATGTCTGGCGCGAGCCGCCGATCCGGTTGTGCGTGCTTGGCATCACTTATTTCTACGGTTTGGCCGGTGCGCTTTACCTCACATTGTTCGAGGTCTCCGACTCTCTCCACGCCTCCGCCAACCATGTGGGTACCGCCTCCCAAACCGGTCTCTATGCGGCCACGCTGGGCCTGGGCATCATTTGCGGCAGCTTCCTGGTCACGCGGATGACCACCCATCAGGTTGAAATCGGGCTGATCCCGATTGGATCAGCCGGGCTGATTTGCAGCGCGTTAATGGCGGGCCTATCGAATCCGAGTCACGGCTTTTTTCTCGCCGCCCTCTTCTGCCTCGGCCTGGCCGGGGCGCTCTTTGTTGTGCCGCTCAATGCGCATTTGCAGGAACAGGTCGAACCGGAACGGCGAGGACGCATCCTCAGCGCCAACAATCTGTTCGTGAATCTGTTCGGCATCGTGGCGGTGTTGATTCAGTACGTGGTTTCGGCGCAGTTCGGCGTCACTCCCCGGCACCAACTCCTGCTCTACGCCATTCCGACGGCGGCGCTGACTGCCTACATCATTTTTTTAACGCCGGAGGGTCTTCTCCGTCTTGCGTTGGGATTAATCGGACGCACCTTTTACCGGGTGACTCCGGTTGGATTGGATGCCATGCCCGTCACCGGCGGGGTGCTCCTTTTGCCGAACCATATTTCCTATGTCGATGCGGTGATTTTGCAATTGGCCTGCCCGCGCCCGATCCGGTTTCTAGTCTACGACCAGATCTACCGGGCTCGTTTTCTTCACTGGGGCCTGCGCCTGCTCGGTGCCATCCCCATCAGCCCGAAAATCGCGCGCACCGCCATCGAGACGGCCGTGAACGCGCTCGCGCGCGGCGAGGTGGTCTGTCTTTTCCCGGAGGGAGCCCTCACCCGGACGGCAACACTGCAAAAGCTCAATCGCGGTTATGAATTGATCGCGCGCAAGGCTCACGCGCCCGTCATGCCCGTCTGGCTGGAGAATGTCTGGGGCTCCATCTTTTCTTACTACGGCGGGAACTTTTTCTGGAAATTGCCCCGGGTCGTTCCGCTGCGGGTCTGGCTTTATTTTGGCGCCCCGATCACGGCGGACGAAGCCACGCCCGAAGCGGTGCGGCGTTCCCTCTACGATTTGTCGGCGGCGGCTTTTCAGGCGCGACCCGAATTGAAGTCGAACGTCGCTTACGAGAGCCTGCGCGGTTTGCGCAAAAGATTTTTCGCCACGGCGCTCATCGACGCCCATGCCGGAAATAGATCTATGACCGGAGGGGAGTTGCTGACGGTGGGCATCGCCCTCTCCTTTTGGCTGCGAAAGAATGTGCCGGAAAAAAGGATCGGCATCGTTCTGCCGCCGGGGCTCGGCGCGACCATCGCCAACCTGGGCGTGCTCCTCTCGGGCAAGATTCCGGTGAACCTGAATTTTAGCGCCGGTCGCGCGGCCAACGAAGCGGCCATTGCCCGCGCCGGCATCCACCGCCTGATCACGGCCCCCGCCGTTGTCGAGCAGATCAAGGATTTTCCATGGCTGGAAGATCAGATCGATATTGCCGCGCTGTGCAAGGGATTCTCGGCCACCAACCTGAAGCGCTGGGGACTCATCGCCTGGCTGGCGCCGCTCCCCATTTTGCGACGGTGGCTCGGCGTGCCGAAACAGGGCGACCGGGAGGAAGCGGCCCTTCTCTTCACCAGCGGCAGCGCGGGCGAACCCAAGGCGGTGGTCCTGACCCACCGCAATATCCTGGCCAACACGGCGCAGATCGGCGCAATCCTGGGGAGGATCCATCTCGAATCGATCCTCGGCTCACTGCCGGTCTTCCACAGTTTCGGTTTCACCGTGACGTTTTGGTGGCCGCTCCTGGGCGGCCCGCGCGTGGTCACTTATCCCAATCCTCTCGATGCGCAAAAATTGATCGAGACGATCGAGCGGCACAAACTGCAGCTCCTCATCACCACGCCGACGTTTCTGCGCGCCTTTCTGCGCAAGGCAAAGCCGGAACAGCTTCGCTCCCTGAAAATGGTTGTCACCGGCGCGGAGAAATTGCCGCTCGATCTTCTGCGCGAATTCGAGGCGAAGTTCGCCATTCAGGTCAGCGAAGGTTACGGCATGACGGAGGCGTCGCCGGTCGTCGCGGTCAATCTTTTCGACGAGCCTCCCTCGCCCATGAATCCGGATGGCGTGCTCGGACGCCGGATTGGCAGCGTCGGGCGGATGGTTCCCGGCATAACAGCGAGAATCCGGGACCCTGAGACGGGCGAGGACCTTGATCTTTTCCAATCGGGCATGCTCTGGCTTCGCGGCGCGAATATTTTCGAGGGTTACTTCAAGGAGACCGATCAGACCACCGCCGTGCTGCAGGACGGCTGGTACAAGACGGGCGACGTGGGCCGGCTCGATGAGGACGGCTTTCTTTTCATCGAAGGACGGATGAGCCGGTTCTCCAAGATCGCGGGCGAGATGGTGCCTCACATGACCGTGGAGCAGAAGATTGTCGAGGCGTTGGACCTCCATCCGGCGCACGGGGAGGGGCCTGCCGTTGCCGTGGTCGGTCTTCCGGATGCGAAACGGGGCGAGAGCCTTGTCGCCCTGGTCACGGTGCCCGTCGAGCAGCCCGAGTTGCGGAAGCGGTTGGTCGCCATGGGCCTGCCGAATCTCTGGATTCCCAAGGTGGTCAAACAGGTCGCGGCCATTCCGATCATGGCCACGGGTAAGTTGGATTTGCGGGAATGCCACCGGCTCGCGGAGCAGGTGACAGCGCCGACGGAAGCGCCGGTGACGCCATGACGGTCCTCGGCGTGGGCATGGACATCGTCGAGACGAAGCGGATAGCGGAATCGATCGAGCGCTTCGGCGACCGGTTTCTGCATCGCGTCTTCCTCGATGGCGAAGTGGCCTACTCGAACACGATGAAATTTCCGCACCTCCACCTCGCTGCGCGGTTCGCTGCGAAGGAGGCGATCAGCAAAGCCTTCGGCACGGGGATTGGTCACGAAATGGGTTGGCGCGACCTGGAGATCGTCCGCGAACCGAACGGCGCGCCGCGGGTGCAACTGCACGGCCGGGCTGAGGCCTATGCGAAAGCGCGGGGCGTGCTGGCGGTTCACGTCAGCCTCTCCCACACGGCGAACTATGGCGCGGCGAGTGTGGTGATTGTGGGTAGGGACGCGAGTCCCTTCGCGTCCCCAAATAAATAAATGGGACGGCAGAGACTGCCGTCCCTGCCACAAGGTCATTGCGAGTGAGGCTTGTTCCTGCGGCTGGCGCGGCTTATGATATCAGGAGCAACGAAGCCCCGATTCTCTTTCATGTCCGCGCCAACCCAACCCGTCCTTGAAATTAGTTCCGCCATCGTGCTGAAGGGACAGTTGAGCATGGTGAAAGACGTTGTCCTGACGGGCAAATTCGAGGGCGACCTGCAAACGTGCGGTTGCCTGACCGTGGCGTCTGGCGGCAAGATTACAGGGACGATCAACGCCGGCGCGCTGGTGCTGGAACCGGGCAACCTCGTCGAGGCCCGGATCAAGGTCGGCCCGCAACCCAAGCCGGGCAACAGGGTGACCGAAGAGATCAAAAAAGTGGTGGGAAGCGGTTGGCGGGGACGGTTTCAAAAGCTCAAGGAATTCGCGTTCGGGCGTGGATAGGTTCCAGGTTTCCCATGAAAAAGCCGATCCTCCAGGAAGTCACCTGCCCGCACTGCCATGGAACGCAAAGCGAACCCGCCGGCGCGATCTCCACCAATTGCCGTTCGTGCGGAAAGTATTTCAAACTAAGCGTCAAGAGCGAAGCGCGCGCGAGTCGAGCTCCTAAAGCCAACCGGGAAGTCTTTTGCGTCAAATGCGGAGCGCCCAATCTCGTCGCCAGCGCGGCGCTCTCGACGCAGTGCATCCGGTGCTCCCATTACCTGGAACTGGGCGACAAGGTCGTGCGGGGCGTGCAGACGGCAAAATTATACGCCTACGACGACGTGATTTTTGAGGAGGGTTGCACCTTCAAGGGCATGGAGGCCACGGGCCGCCGGATGGAGGTGCGCGGAAAAGTCTTCAGCAAGCTGCGCGCGACGGAGGAAATCATTGCGGCGGCGGGCTGCGACATTTCCGGGGAATTGCACGCGCTGACCGTGCGGGTTGAGCGTGGGGCCACCGTCAAGGTGCAGGAACTCTCGTGCGCCCGCTTGCTGGTGAGCGGCGTGGTGGAGATCGGCGGCGCGCTCACCGCGTCGGAAATTGTCCTGAGCGACGGGGCGGTTTTTTCAGGCCGGCTGCACATACCCGAATCGAAGCTGACGGTGGAGACCGGGGTGAACGCCCGGTTCGATGCCATCACCTGCAATGAAATCACGGTGGAAGGCCAGGTCAAGCTTGGCACCTCGCTCACCGCCGAAAAGGTCGTGGTGCTCAGCGGCGGCGCGCTCACGTCGCCGGTCATCCGCGCGGCCCGCATCGAAGTCAGCCCGGGCGGTACGCTTCAGGCCTTGATCGAAAAACATGTCCCCCGCGAAACGCCGAAGGAACCGGAGCAAGAGGCCGAGGCGGCTTAAGTAATTATCCGCAAAAGAGCACAAAGCGGGAACGGAGCACGGCGGTGTTTTGAGTCCTTAATCGCACCAGTGCCGCTTTATTTCTGCACCATCGGCACGATGGGGGTGTTGAGGACGTGGTCGGCGGGGATGTGGTAATGGGCCATGATTTCCTGGTTCGCCTGGTCTATTTTCGAGGCGTCGAGGACCACTTGTTGGACGGGTTCGCCCGACTCAAACTTAAAGACATCAAAGCCATCGACCGGCGATTTGAGAGCAGTCACGATGTCGGAGATTCGCTTGATCTTCACGCCGTTGATTTCATCAATGACGAGGTTGCGCAGGCCTTCGTAACCGATATTGGCCGGGTAGGGCAGGACTTGGGAAAGCACGACCCGCTGAGGCCGTTCCGGGGTCACCTTATCCATGGAGTAATAGGAAAGCCGGAAGGGCGAGTGTTGCCTCCAGGCCGGGCCCCAACTGCGCAGGTAGGGCGCGCTCAGCGGCACGAAAACAAAGCCTCCCGCGAGGACGTATTCGGGGTCCTGGTCGAACAATTGGGACGGGACGAGTTCGTCGGTATATTCGGCCTTGGGGAGTTTGTAGACGATGTCCTGTTCCTTGCCGTCGCGCCAGATCTTCAGTTTGCAATCCATGCCGGCCCACTTGCCGCGTGAGGAAAGATTTTCGAGACAAAGTTTCTTGTACTGGGGATCGCGATAATTTCCCTCGGCGTCGATGTCAAACCCGTCGATCTGCAGGATAATATCATGCGGGTGGACCAGCGAGACGACTCCCGGCTTGAGGCCGACTTCCTTGGCGATGACGCCACGGGCGGGTCCGGAAAGTTTCAGGTAATCGAGGTTGAGGGGGTTGTCCGCCGTGTCCCAGGTGAAATCAAAATAGCCCAGGCCCGTGTAGGCCTTGGCCTGTTGGGCCTTGAGAATGGGCGCGATGAACGAGGTGGGAATGGCCGTGACCGCGTCGCCTCCCTGCGCGCAGGCCAGGCCGATCAATTTGTCGTTGACGGTGACCGCTTCGCCATAGCCCACGCTCGGGATGGTGGAATCGATCTTCAACGCGGGTACGGAGACGAAGCTCAACATGGAATTTTCCACGGTGAGCCGTTCGATCTCGCCCTGGCGGTTTTCCAGCAGATCGTCGCGCCAGCGTAAAATGCGCACCTGGCCGGTGATGGGAACGGGGTTGGCCAGCCGGGCCGGTTGCAGGCCCGTCCAGAAATCCTTTTCATCGGTGGTGATCGCGGCGAGGTTGGCCTGGTAATCGATCCAGGCCACGCGGCCCAGGCTGAAGAGACCGTCGCCCTGTTTCTTCAGGCGGATCAGCGACTGGTCGGCTAGACCGTCCGCCGTGGTGATGATTTGACGGCCCTCGACGACCACGCCGCTTTTGTAAAGCTTGTGCTCGCTTCGCGCCCAGGGCTGGATGTAGTTGTAGGCCTTGCTGCTGACTTCAATGTGAATGATGGCGTTTTCCCATGAGAAGGCGCCGGAAGCCTGCCGATGCGCCACCGGTTTCTTCCCGGCCGTAGTCACGGCCTTTAGATTCGGAAAAGGCATCAGGACAAGCAGCGCCACGGCGAACGCCACGGTGAATGAGGACGCCTGTCGTCGCGAGATGAGAAAAGTTCGATTCATAAGCGGCTCGGCGCGGGGGCGCCATGGGTGTCCAAAACGCTATAGGTCTTCAAAATATCGGGGTTGGCCTTTTCCGCCGCGTCCTTGCGGATGACTTCGAAATGGTGATCGGGGAGGAATTCGATGATGGCGTCGGGGCCGCTGGTGGCGGCGAAAGCCCTGGGCACATCGCTCAGTTGCTTGATGGGAATGCCGTTGATTTTGTCGACCATGGTCTGGGCGCGGGTGGTGAAGTTGGCGTTGACCGGGTGGTCGAGGATGGAGGCGAGTACGACCGGTTCCGGTCGCCAGTGTTTCGGGTCCTCGAGATGGCGGTAAACCATTTCGTAGATCAATTCACGTCCGGCCAAATCGCTCCAGTTCTGGCCGAACGTTTTCAAATAATCGAGGGAGAGACGCGTGAAGACCAGGCCGCCGTAGATGTAATAAGGGGGCAGCACATCGTACTGGTTGCCCTGGGAGTCATCGGCGGTGTAGACCTTGACCGGCAGTTTCACGTCGATCATCTGCCCGTCGCGCCAGATTTTCATCGGGATCGTATCGCCGTTCTGGGCGAGGTCCACCGCGGCGGAAACCCCCACGGTGTTGCCTTCATAGGTGATCGTGCCGTCGTCATCCACCGGGTAATCCCCCACCTGCATGATGACATCGTTGGGTTTGATCACCGCCTGGGTCGTCGGGATGTCCAAAATCTTGTCAACCCGCACGCCGTTCTTGCTGTCTTCCGGCAGCTTCAACATGCGGCGAAAGGCCGGATTTTGCAGGGCGGTCAACCGCAGGCCGGCTTCCGGCACGCCGTCGTAGACGCCGTCTTTGATGTCATCAAGAAAATGATGGATGATGACGGTGGGAATGAAGTAACCCGTGCTTTGGAGTCCGGAGATTCCCTCGAAAGCCACGCCGACCACTTTGTCGTCCTGGATGACAGGGCCGCCGCTGTTGCCGGGATTGATCGCGGCATCCGTCTGCACGGCGAGAAAGGCGCGGTTGCCGATATGCACGTAGCCCTGCACCTCGATGCGGGAGACCACGCCGCGCGTGTAGGAAATCTGCTGGCCGCCGGCAGGAAACCCGTAAGTCACCACCTGGGAGCGCACCTTGGGCAGGGTGCCGAAATCAAGCGGTTTCATGCCCTTGTAGAAGTCGGAATCCGGGTCTTCCTTCTGGGTGGCGGGGTCGACGATTTTCAGCACGGCGAGGTCGATGTCGTGCGCGACGAATTCGACCCTGGCGAAATAGGGCTTCGGATCGTGGTAGCGGCGCACGGTTAGTTGAGTCGTCCACGCGACGACGTGCGCGTTGGTCATGATGCGGTTGCCGTCGATGAGAAAGCCGGTGCCGGACGCCCGGCGCGGCAGGTCAAAAATCCACGGAGACGCCCAGTTGGGTTCCTGATAAGAGGTGAAAATTTGAACGACCGATTTTTCCGGCTCGGAGCCTTCCGGTAACGGAGTGCCTTGCGGAGGCGCCGGGGAGACCGGCGGGGGCGCGGGGGGTTGGGCCGGGGCGATGACCGGCGGGAGTGTGGCAGCGGAAGCCGGGGGATTGCCGGGGACTGCCGGAGAGGATGCGGCCGGGGGCGCCGCCGATGTTCCGCCCGTGCTTCCCGTACCGGCGGGTGGGTTGACGACGGTGGTCGTGGCCGCCCGAAGCGATAACGGCGATGAGGTCAACGCAAGACCAATCAGGCAAATGCCCAGGCAACGAAGAGACAACATGTGAGCTTAAAGAAAACGCCCAGTTGGGCTACTTGTAAAGCGGGGATGTCTTAAAGTTGTGTAAGGGCGGGGAGTCTCACAAACGCATGGAATTAATGATCTCGCGATGCCCATTCACATAATAGTCGAGACGTGCGCATTCTCCATTGATCCGATACGTACGCCAAAAGCCAGAATAACCGGCAGGCGGTTCAACCCGGATTTCCTTCGGTTCCTCTACGACTTTGTATTCTGTCAGGGTCGAATCGTTTATAGCGAGTAAAAGCGCCCAACTGTCATCGAGCGGAATGTGGTGGATTCCACGAAAAGCAAATTCATCTGCCGTCCAGAATGTCGCCAATCCCCTTTTATGAAAACGGTCGGCGATAGTTTGCGCGGAGTCACCTATCTCGAACGTAGATGCAAACTCGTCCCAAGGCGCGCGCGGCGTCGCCTTATAGAGATGCTGATCGCGGATCATCGCCGCCGCGCGCGTCCTGACTTCCTGCGATGGTGAACTCAAATCCGACAAAGGCGATGCCTGCACTTGCGTCGTCATCACCATGCACAAGAGAACTCGCCATGGACTCATCCCCGCTAACTTAGGCCGCCGATTCCTATTTCAAAGCTGAAATCCTATCCATCATCTCCTGCGCGACGGGGCCGTAGGATTCCTTGTCCCGTTGTCCCGCCGACACAGCGGGCAGGTAAGGCTTGCCGATGACGACGCGAATGGGATGAAAACGCAGGCGCTTGTTATGTCGCGACAAGGACTCGAAGGTGCCGAAAACGCGCACGGGCAAAATCGGCACACCGGCCTTGAGCGCGACCAGTCCTGCGCCCGGCTCCGCGGGCTGGAGTGTTCCGTCCGCGGAGCGTGTGCCCTCCGGGAAAAGGAGAACAGCATGACCTTCCTTCAGCATCCGGATGATCCGGCGTAGGCCTGCGATGTCGTGGCCGTCACGGTCAATGGGCAGGACGTTGCACATGGGCAGGAACCAACTCCAGAACGGCGGCTTGAAGAGGCTCTTGCGGCCCAGATAAAAGATTTCACGCGCGACCGCCCAGCCGACCGTGGTCGGGTCCATGAAACTGACATGGTTCGAGACGATCAGGCAGCCGCCGGGCGGCACGTTCTCGCGTCCCTCGACCCGGATGCGGTGGAAGAACAATTCGATGCCGACGATGTTGTAAGCAAACCTATAATAAGGGCGCATGTTTTCTGAATTTTGACGGAATTAACGGAATTTTAACAGGAAAGCATGAAGGGGAGGGCCGGTTTCGCGCTGAGATCAAAGAGAGGGAAAGAGAAATTTGGTCTTTAAATCTCCGTGAATTCCACGTTCTCCGCGCGAAATTTCAGTTCTTTCCGTTTAAATTTCGCTTGAAAATTCCTGCCAGCGTTTGAGCACCTCAAGTGCCTTGCCGGAGTCGAGCGCTTCCTCGCTTTGGTTGATCCCGTCAGCCAGTGACGCCGCCGTGCCGTGGGTCCAGGCCGCGACCGCCGCGTTGATCACCAGAGTTTCGCGATCGATGCCCTGTTCTTCGCAGGAGAAGATGGACTCAAGACGCGAGGCGCTTTCGTCGGGGGTACGGACCAAAAGCGAGTCGAGCTTTTCATGGCTGGGCGATTGCCGGTTCAGTTGGGTGAAGGGCGCGCCATCAGGCATGCGGAGCATGCTGCCGACAAGAGTCGTGCCATGCGCGCTCACTTCGCCGATCATTTTGTGGCTTTCCTCGTCCTCTCCGCAAGCGACGGCGAAGCGGGGACACTTCATGAGCTCGAGCGCGCTTTGATAGAGCGCAACGTGCTCCGTCTTGAAAACGCCGACGAGTCGCACATCCGGCCGCGTCGGATTGAGCAACGGCCCGAGCAGGTTGAAAACGGTGCGCTGCCCCTCCGCCGCCAGCGCGCGCCGCACCGGGGCGACGACCGCGAAGGTCGTATGATAACCGGGCGCGAAGAGAAACGCGCAGCCAACTTCTTCAAGGCACCGGGGGACTTCCTCCGGCGCGAGGTCGATCTTGATACCCATGGCTTCGAGGACATCGGCGCTGCCCGTACGTTTCGTGATCCCGCGATTGCCATGCTTCACGACAGGAATGCCCATCGCGCCGAGGATGAACATCAGCCCGGTGGAAATATTGAGCAGGTTCAGTCCGCCACCGCCCGTGCCGCAACAGTCGAGCAACGCGCGACCTTTCCACGACCCGCGCAGGCCGGGATCGAGCGCCTGGGGAAGAAAAGCCTCCGCGCACGCGGCCAGTTCTGCGGCCGTCTCACCCCGCTGCGCCCAGGCGCGGAGGAACCCGGCCTTGAGCTCATCGGTCACGGAGGCGTCCAGCAGGTCACGCGCCGCCGCGCCAATTTCCTCCGTCGTCAGGGAACGCTTGGGAATGAGGAGGGCCAGATCGTGCAGCATAAGGTCATCATGCGCACGTTTGCGCGGCCTGCGAGCGGATTCCTCCGCCGGAATCATTCACGCATGTCCGGCGATCTGGTGGGGAATATAGAATTCTTCCAGTCGGGCGATTTCCTCCGCGCTGAGTTTCACGCCGACGGCCGCCACGGCATCGTCGAGGTGTTGCGGTTTGGAAGCGCCCACAATCGGAGCAACCAGGCCGGGCTGGTGCAACAACCACGCCAGCGCGATCTGCGCCGGGGGAATGCCGCGTTCGCGACCGATCTCCTCCACCCGGTCCACGATGCGCTGGTCCGCTTCCACTATGTTTTTTCCATAAAGAACGGTGGCGAAATCATCCGTTTGCGCCCGGGTTGTTTTCGCCTTGCGACTGCCGGCGAGAAGGCCCCGCGCCAGCGGACTCCACGGAATCAGGCCGACGCCTTCCGCGACGCAAAGCGGATTCATCTCCCGCTCCTCTTCGCGATAAAGCAGGTTGTAATGATTCTGCATCGTGATGAACCGCGCCCAGCCATTTCCGTCCGAGATCGCCAGCATCTGCGCGAACTGCCAGGCAAACATCGACGAGGCTCCGATGTAGAGCGCCTTGCCCGCGCGCACGACTTCGTTAAGCGCCCCGAGCGTCTCCTCCATCGGCGTGTGCGGATCGAAACGGTGAATCTGGTAGAGATCGACGTAGTCGGTCTGGAGACGGCGCAGGCTGTCGTCGATGGCGTGACGGATATGCTTGCGCGAAAGACCGCGCTGATTGGGATCGTCGCCCATGGCGTTGAAGACTTTCGTGGCGATGACCAGCCGGTCGCGCGACGGCCCGAAATCCTTCAGCGCGCGACCCAAGACTTCCTCGCTGGCGCCGGCCGAATACATGTCCGCCGTGTCGAAGAAATTGATGCCCGTTTCCAAGGCGCGTTGAATGAACGGACGGCTCTCCTTTTCATCCAAGACCCACTCCCGCCATTTTTTCGAGCCATAAGTCATGGTGCCCAGACAGATGCGCGAAACCTTTAAACCGGTGGAACCGAGATTGACGTAGTCCATAGTGAAATCAGTCTGGAGGCTGTCCGAAAAATAAGCGCGGGTCACGCCGAAAGAATTTTCGCCCTGCTGATGTTCATCATCGGATTCGCCATGAGCGCGGGACCGATCATCTGGATATTGTGCTCGGAAATCTATCCGAACTCCGGTCGCGACCTCGGCGTCACCTTCAGCACGTCCACGAATTGGTTCGTCAACGCCATCGTCGGGCAGACCTTTTTGACGCTCCTCAATACCCTGGGAAATGGGAACACCTTTCTCCTGTATGGCGGACTGAATGCGCTCTTTATCGCTTTCTTCCTTCTCTACGTACCGGAAACCAAGGGCGTTTCGCTGGAAAGAATCGAGGCCAATCTGCTCTCCGGAGTGCCTCTGCGCAAAATCGGAAGGACCTCCGTTGATTCGGGCATTTCCTAAGAAAGCTCCGGCCGGAAGGGCGCTTTCCTATTGGTCTGCGGGCCGGTTGCTGATCGGACGTCTATCGTGACACTTGATAAGTGCGAGATGTTTGGTCATTCATTCAGATTCTTGGTTTGAAATCCCGTCAACTTTCAAATCAGGACAGTGCCCCCTCTGCGTTTATATCGGGTAGTGCCCGAATTTGAAATTACTCTCTGACTTTCCAGATCGCAACGGTGGCGAGCCAATTGGCGAGAAAGTATATCACCGCTCCCGGTAAAACCAGTGAGCAAAGATCGTGCAGGGCGTTGTTACCGAACTCCGAAAGTCCGCGCTCCAATCCAACGAAAATTGCATCCTCGATGCCGGTAAGAATAGCAAGGATCGCTAATATTCTGAATATAACGAAGGCCAGGGAATAAGGTGTCAGGGTTGAATGGCACTAAGATAAGGCGGTTTTGGGACGAGGAGCGCGGTATTTTTCGCGGTGGGCGATGACCTTCATTTCGCGCCGGGGTTGGGTGAGAAGTTG
>Ga0182030_10000985_pt1 | contig 57123 bp, 49 predicted proteins | sample 812S3MmetaG_FD_121299 | JGI IMG/M metagenome (GOLD analysis project Ga0182030, IMG submission 121299) | Permafrost microbial communities from Stordalen Mire, Sweden - 812S3M metaG (Illumina Assembly) | ecosystem: Environmental > Terrestrial > Soil > Wetlands > Permafrost | place: Sweden... | reverse complement strand
TGCCCACTCGGATGATAATCACAGCCTATAATCCACATGACTGGCTCCTTTCGTCCCGAGCGCTTGGTCTTTAGACAACCTAAGTATCGGGCTTGAGGAGCCGTCGTGGTTATGAAATCAAGCCGTCCGCCGCCGCGCTCGCGCGGTGAGAGCCTGCCCCGAGCCAAGCCGAGGGGACGGCGAGGAATCTGCTCTCCTTCGACTTTCTCTGCAACCTCTGCTGATTTCTCCCGCCGCCGTGGTCGCCGCGCGCACCGTGTAGAATGTCTGTATGTCTCCGTTGCCGTCAAATAACAAGAAGCGTACGCCTCCTCCCGATGAAACGTTCGAGGAAGCGGCTTATCTGAAATCGCTGGGCGAGAAGCAGAAGATCGTCAGCCTTAAACTCGCCGACGGAGAAGTGGTGCGCGGCTGGATTGAGTATTACGACAAGAATATGGTTCGCGTTACGCGCGATGACGGCCCGAATTTGTTCATCTTCAAGCATGAAATCGTCTACATCGCGGAAGACGGAAAGAAAAAGTAGTGTGTTCTTCAGTCGCGGCAGCAAAGGCCGCTGAACGTGGACGCGCGAAAAACCTGCATGAGTCCTTCTCAGATAAATTCCAATCAATCCGGACCCGATCTTCACGGTTCGAATCACGCCGATCATCCTGGCAGCCTGCTTTCCACCATGGAGTCGATCGCGCGCGAGGCTGGCAGCCTACTCATGGAGCACTTCCGCCGCCGCGTGAAGATCGAATACAAAGGCGACGTCGATCTCGTGACCGTTGCCGACCGCCAGTCTGAGGCGCTGATCCTCAAGCGCATCCGCGCCCATTTCCCCACGCACGATGTGATGGGCGAAGAGGGGACGCGCATTGAAACGGGCAGCGACTATAAGTGGTACGTCGATCCGCTGGACGGCACCACAAACTTCGCGCACAGTTATCCCGTGTTTTGTGTTTCGCTGGCGGTCGAATATAGGGGCGCGCGCATTGCCGGCGTGGTCTACGATCCGACTCGCGATGAGTTGTTTGCCGCGGAGAAAGGAAGCGGCGCGAAATTGAATGGCGAGCCGATCCACGCGTCGTCGGTTGCGAAGCTTGCCGAATCGCTGGTGGCAACTGGTTTCCCCAGCCACAAGCGGCACAAGAACCCGAACATTCATTTCTATCACCAGATCACATTGCGCTCGCATGGAGTGCGGCGCGCGGGTTCGGCCGCGCTCGATTTGTGCAATGTGGCAGCGGGCCGCTATGACGGCTTCTGGGAATTCAATCTCAATCCCTGGGACACAGCGGCGGGAGTGCTCATTGTGCAAGAAGCGGGCGGGCGCGTTACCGATTTTTCCGGAGGTCCGTTCCAGATCGCAAGCCGCGAAACGCTGGCTTCCAATGGATTGGTGCACGACGAATTACTGCACGAATTTCAGGAAATTTTCGCGGGCCGCGGGCTGGAAGAACCTCCCAGCCCAGTTGCCTACGCCAGCGAACGCAAACGCTGAGCGGCCAACTGAGCGCGCCAAAGAAAGTTAATTCCAGCAGTACAATGAAAAATGTTGTGGGGGAGCAGTTCGGGGCTATCTCGTGGGAAGCTTCTGGTATTTTGCCGGAGTCTTGCTTAGCGTTCGAGAGGCTACGGCGATAGGCGTTCCCCGTGAAACCCTGTGTGCCCCGTGGTTAAGTTCTTAGCTGGCGGAATCAACGTGTCCAACTCACTGCTCGAACGTCAAGTGGCCAAGCGCGCGGATCATCTCCGGCTTCGCGGCCGCATCCTTTTTCTTACAGAAGATCCAGAACTGATCAAGCGCCAGCTCGCGGGCGAAGATCTGCCGTGGGATACGGCGAATCCCGCCGCCAATCCCAAGCTCCGTGACGACATCTCGACCGACGAAATTACGCCCGCGCACTTTTGTTTCTACTTCGACCAGACCCTCGGCGAGATTCCTTATGCCGGCTTAAAGTGCGGAGGCGTTGCGCCCATTGGCCGCGGCGACGTGAAGAAGGGCGGCTTTGTCTGTTCGGTCAGCGGTAAGCGGCGCGGCAAAGGTTCCAGCCGCGAGCAGTCGCCGTATGCCGAAATGTGCGCCGGGATTCAAGTCGTGATCGCCGAGAATATTGAGCGCATCTACAAACAGAATTGCCAGAATCTCGGTTTGCTCACGTCCACGAATTTTTCGCTCATCGATCGCATTCGCGCGGGAGAAGAAATTTCGCTTGCCGAATTCACCGCCGGCGAAGATGAGATAACGAAGCAGGTGATCGAATACGGCGGGCTGTTTCCGTTCAATGTGGCGCGCATGCAGAAGAAAGTATTTCTGCCACCGATCTCCGGTCCAAACGCGGGCGTGGGCGCCCGCGCCACACGGGCCATGACGCTGGCCGAAAAAATCTTTGCCGAGCATATGGTCACGCCCGATGGCGCAGTCGGTGTTCCCGGCGTTCGCCCTGGCGACACCGGATTCACTCGCGTCGATCTGCGCTTCAGCCATGAATACGTCACGCCGATGGCCGCAATTTTTTATGAGCAATATGTCGGCAAAGATGTGCCGGTGAACGACGCCTCCAGCATCCGCTTCTTTCGCGACCACCTGACGTTTCTCGATGAAGTGATCTCGGAAGAGAAAAAGAAAATCGGACTGCTCGATCTCGCCACTCAGCTCAAGCTCAAGCAAGCCGACTTCGCCCGCCAGCAGGGCATCAAGCTGCACGGCGAACTCACAGACCGCAAAGGTTCGGAAGGCATTTGCCATTCCGTCATGCTCGAAACCTACGCGCTGCCGGGCCAGGTCAACGTTGGGTCCGACTCGCACACGCCGCACGTGGGGGCCATCGGCTGCATCGCCTTCGGCATCGGCACCACCGACGTTTTCAATTCCTGGATCACAAAAGATGTCCGCGTCAAAGTACCCGAGTCGGTGAAGATCGTCATCAAGGGAAAACGCCATCCCAACGTCACCGCCAAGGATTTCATTCTCAAGATTCTCTCGCTCGATTACGTCCGCAGCGGCCAGGCGCTTGCCAAGGTGATGGAATATGCGGGCGAAGCCGTCGAAGCTTTGAGTGTGGATGAGCGCGCCACCATGACAAACATGGCTGCCGAAATCGGGGGCTTCACCGGCATCGTCGCACCCGATGAAAAGGTCGTCGAGTTCCTCACCGAGCGCCGCGGACTCTCGCACGTCGAAGCGGAGCGCATGATCGCCGGCCTGCAAAGCGATCCCGGCGCCGAATACTCGCATATCATCGAACTCGATGCGGCCGAGATCGCGCCCATGGTCGCCACACCCGGCGATCCCGGCAATGGTAAGTACATTCGCGATCTCGAAACGCGCGTGCCCGTCGAAATCGCTTACGGGGGCACCTGCACGGCGGGCAAGAACGAAGACATGGATATGTACGCCGCCGTCCTCGCCGACGCGCTCCAGCATGGCAAGCGAGTTTCACCCAATGTCGAGTTCTGGATTCAGTTCGGTTCGCAGGAAACGCGCGAGTATTCGCGGCGCAAAGGTTATATCGATATCTTCGAAAAGGCCGGGGCGCGGCTGATCGAGCCGAGTTGCGGCGCCTGCATCAATGCCGGTCCCGGCGTCTCCACGCGAGCCGATCAAATTGTTATCAGTGCGCAGAACCGCAACTTTCCCGGCCGCAGTGGGCCGGGGCAAATGTATCTGGCTTCGCCGCTCACGGTCGCCGCGAGCGCAGTGGCTGGGTATATCGTCGAATACCAACCCTTGTACAAAATTGAACACACGCTAGTCTAGCTCTGCGCGTAGAATGCAGGTAACGTGGGGCTTTAATAAAAGACCTCCAGTTTGAGAAGCACAGGGCTATCGCCGTTCTGGCGTCGATGATTTCTTCCCTGCGATGAAGCACGTACCGAAGATCGTTTGCGGAATCGCGGAAGGAATTATGAGAATTCTCCTCTACAACCCCGATAACGGTGTAACTCGCAATTTCATGCCTCATCTCTGGATGTTTCTGCTGCAGGCGCTGACTCCGCCGGGCCATGAAGTGCTGCTGGTGGATGGCAACGCGCAGCCGATGGACGAGGCCGGGATCGCTGAGTTCGTCCGCGACAAAAAAATTGACCTGGTCGGCATTGGGGCGATGACCCGCATGATCGCCAAAGCTTATCGCATGGCGGATGCGGTTCGGGCCACGGGAGTTCCGGTCGTGATGGGCGGTCCTCACGTGACGGAAATGGCCGATGAAGCGCTTGGAAGGGGCGGCGGACCGCGCCACGCCGACGCCGTTGCTCTGGGTGAGGCTGACGCAACCTGGCCGCGGATTGTTGAGGATGCCGCGCGCTACGAACTCAAAGAAGTTTACTCACCGGTGGATGCCTTTGGGCAGGAGAGCAAGCCGTCGCTGAAGGAATATCCGGAGATTCCGTGGCAGTCGATTGATCTGAGCCAGTTCAATCTGGTGCCGAAGGCCGTGCGCAGCACGCTTGGAAGAATCGGCGAAGGCTGGGGGACATTTCGAATTGTTCCGGTTGAATCCGGGCGCGGCTGTCCTTACGGCTGCGAGTTCTGCACCGTAACCGGCTTCTTTGGAGACTCCATACGCTTTCGCACCAATGAGAGCGTGGTGAATGAACTGCTGCGGTTGAAGGCGCGCGCCCGCAGCGAGAAGGGCCAGATGGCGGTGTTCTTTATCGACGATAATTTCGCCATCAATGTGAAACGTACGAAGTCGTTGCTGCGCGACATCATTGCCGCTGGCGCGCAAGTGCATTGGGTGGCGCAGATCAGCGCCAACTTGTTGCGCGATGAAGAACTGGTGGACCTGATCGCGGCTTCAGGAGGCAAGTGGATATTCATCGGCATGGAATCCATTGACCCGGCCAATCTCAAAGACGTAAATAAAGGATTCAACAAGCCCGGCGAGTATGCCGCGGTGCTGGAGCGGTTGGCATCGCGCAACGTGTACGCCATTACCTCGTTTATTTTTGGCATGGATAACGATACGGTCGGAGTCGCCGACCGCACGCTTGAGCAGGTTCGAACCTGGCCTCCCGGACTACCTATTTTTGGGCTGCTCACTCCTTTGCCCGCAACTCCGCTGTACAAGCGGCTGGAAAAGGCCGGGCGGCTGACGCGACCCAAGCACTGGCAGGAATTTATCCCATTTACCATGGCGCACACTCCGCTGAAGATGACGATTGACGAAGCTCACGCTGAAGTGAATCACGGATGGGAGCAGGCTTATAGCGCGGAAGCGCTGGCGCAGGCAGTCGAGTCGCTCAGCGATCAGCCGCTGGGCTATCGCGTGAACATCTTTCTTGCGCGGATCTGTTTCCGCGGCATTTATTTCCCCATGCTCGGAAAAATGCCGTGGATAAAGGTCATCGCGCAAAATCGGCGAACAATTTTCAAACTCATCCGTGAAGGCTTCAAAGCCAACGCCTGGCGCGGTGCCCCAGCGCGGATTCCGGCCATTCCAGTCCCGCAGGCAGAACCGGCCAAAGCCTTCGCCCAAGGAGCGGAAGGCTAAAGGCACTCGCAGCGCTAGTGCGGTAAGTCAAACAAATCGACATTTATGACTCGCCGGTTTTCTCTGTGCCCTCTGTGTCCTCTGTGGTTAGAGCCTTTGAACTCCTTGCCGGACACCACGAGGAATCTGCTCTCCTTCGCCTTTTCCCGTCTGCACGCCAGTTCCCGCACTCTGCCCACCCTCGCTCTCCATTGGCTGTAATCGCCGCACGCAACCGCGAAATTCCTGCTACAATTTTTCCATTCTGTGATCGTTCTGATCTCATGGGAGCGCTGAGAAATCTATGGCCTACGTAATTGCCGAGCCCTGTATCGGTACCAAAGACACCGCGTGCGTCGACGCCTGCCCCGTGGATTGCATTCACCCTAAAAAGGATTCCGAGAAGTACGGCACGGAAGAAATGCTCTATATCGATCCGGTTGAATGCATTGACTGCGGCGCCTGCGTGCCGGTGTGCCCCGTCTCCGCCATTTTTGCCCTCGACGACCTGCCGGAGAAGTGGAACGCGTTCACCGAGCGCAACGCGAAGTATTTTGGGAGATAGCTCTCAGCCGTCAGTAAAGCACGGTTGGGATGTCCCTTAGGCGCAGGCGTCAGGCTTACGTTTTGTGTTTTGAGGCACCTCGGCCCGTGCGTGTCTCCCAGGCTTTTTAACTGATAGCTGACGGCTGATAGCTGACAGCCCGCTCCTTCCATTACAATCAAAGTTTACCCCTGAGCCGTCCATGGCGCTGAAGGAGTCCGAAGCGATCGTTCTGCGCGCGTATCCGCTGCGCGAATCCGATCTGCTGGTTACGCTCTTCACGCGCGCGGAAGGCAAAGTGAAGGGCGTGGCACGCGCCGCCAAGAAGTCGAAACGCCGCTTTGGGGGCGCACTTGAGCCGCTCACCTATGTGCGGGCGTTTTACGACGACCGCGAGCGGCAGGAGTTGGCGCGGCTCGATTCCTGCGAGGTGATCGAGTCGCCGATGGCGAGCGAAGTCACGTATGCGCGGGCAACGGCGCTGGCGCATGTGGCCGAGTTACTCGATCAGTTAATGCCGGATCGCGAGGCAAGCGACGCGGTTTTCCGGTTGAGCCTGGCGGTGATTCAGGAGTTGCGCGGCCCGTCGTTATGGATGCCGCTCACCTACTTCGAGCTGTGGATGACGCGCCTGATGGGCTTTCTGCCGGAACTGACGGAATGCGTCGCCTGTGGCCGGCCGCTTGATGGCGAGCGTGCATTTTGGCATGCGCTGGCCGATGGCCTGACATGCGCGGACGATAAGCGGCTGGCGTCGTCGGAGCTGTCGCCGGAGTCGCGGAAAATCGCGGCGCAAATGTTACGCTCGCGAGTTTCCGAGTTCGCCGGAATCGATTGGCCAAAGCCAGTCTGCGCCGATTTACGGAAGTTCCTGATCCAGATTCTTCAGCGCCACATTGAGAAGAAGCTGGTGACGGCAGCAATGCTGGAGAAAATCAGCGGTTAGCCTTTAGCTCTTAGCTTTTGGCCTATGGCATAGGCTTTAAGCTAAAGGCTAACGGCTAAGAGCCAACAGCCAATAGCTAAAAGCCAAGAGCCGAAAGCCGGATTCATCACGTGACCTCATCCAAACCCAATTCGCTCACTTTCCAGGAACTCATCCTCAAGCTGCAAGCCTTCTACGCCGCTCGCGGGGCTGTCATTCAGCAGCCCTATGACGTCGAAGTCGGAGCCGGAACCATGGCGCCCGAGACCTTCCTGCGCGTGCTCGGTCCGAATCCTTATAAGGTCGCGTATGTACAGCCGTCGCGGCGTCCTGCCGACGGTCGCTACGGCGAGAATCCGAACCGCCTGTTCAAGCACATGCAGTTGCAGGTAATTCTTAAACCACCGCCTGAGAACGTGCAGGAACTCTACCTCGAATCGCTCGGCGCAATCGGCATCGATCTGCGGCAGCACGACATCAAGTTCGAAGAAGACAACTGGGAGTCGCCGACCCTGGGCGCGTGGGGCATCGGTTGGCAGGTGATGCTCGACGGGCTTGAGGTCACACAGTTCACCTACTTTCAGCAGTGCGGCGGCGTGGATTTGGACCCGATCTCAGCCGAGCTAACCTACGGTCTCGAACGCCTCTGCGCCTTCTTGCAGGACGTTGATTCCATCTACGACATCGTCTGGGCGCGCGATCCCGACACCGGCAGGGAAGTGAAGTACGGCGAAGTGCGTCTGGCAGACGAGCAGCAGTTCTCGGTTTATAACTTCGAAGCCGCCGATGTCGCGAGCACCTGGAAGCACTTCGAAATGTGCGAAGCGGAATGCAAAGCGCTGCTCGATCGTTACGCTGCGCTGACCAAGGATGGTACAGAAAAGTGTGGCGCGGACACTCCTGTCCGCGCGGCCGCTGAAAGTTTCGAAAACAATGGGTCAACGAGCGAAAAATCGCGTTTTCCCCTGCTCGGCGCCTACGACCTCTGCCTGAAGTGCTCGCACAACTTCAACATCCTCGATGCCCGGGGCGCGATTTCGGTGACCGAGCGCGTCGGAGTTATTGCGCGTGTGCGCGCGCTGGCAGTCGGCATCGCAAAAGCATGGATGGACCAGCAGTACGGTTCCGAAAAACACGGGATCAAGGAAAGCAAAGATCACGGTAAAGATCACGGCACAAAGCCAGCCAAAGAGAAGAAAGGCAAGCTAGCTCCGGTGGGATAGTTGGCTTTACGGGCGTGCGGAGGCAACGATATTTTGAAGCTGCCTGCTCGAAGCTCACAGCTCCAAGCTCGCGGCTGTTCTGTGACCCCGCTCACATTCACGAGTGGTTAATTCTGAGAGCATAACTTGATTGCATAATGCCAGACTTATTGCTTGAACTAGGTTGTGAAGAAATCCCCGCGCGCATGATCGAAGGCGCCAGCCGCGAGTTATGCGAGCGCGTCGGAGCCCTGCTTGGCCGCGAACGTCTCGCGCCCAATGGCTCGCTTACAGGCTTGAACACTCCGCGCCGCCTGGCGGTCATCGCGCCTGGTATTCCCTCCGCGCAGCCCGATGTCACCGAGCAGGTCACCGGGCCCTCCGCGCAAATCGCGTTCAAAGATGGACAGCCCACGCCCGCCGCCCACGCGTTCGCGAAAAAAGTCGGCGTGGATGTCAACAAGCTCGAAAAAATTGCTACGCCCAAGGGCGAATACCTGGGAGCCACGGTGAAGCGCCAGGGCCGTACAGCGGCTGAGATTCTGGCCGAAGCGCTGCCCAAAGAAATCGCCGGTTTGTACTGGCCGAAAAATATGTACTGGCGCAAGCGCGGAGAACTTTTCGTCCGCCCCGTGCGCTGGCTGGTCGCGATGCTCGACGAACAAGTGATTCCGCTGGAAGTGTTCGGCGTCCTGGCTGGCAAGACTTCGCGCGGTCATCGTTTGCTTGGCCATGCGTCTGCGGAAATCGCTCGCCCCAGCGCCTACGTCGAAGCCCTGCGCAGCGCCAAGGTTCTGGGTGCCCCCGAGCGCGAGCAGGTCCTCCGCAAAGCTCTGGACGCGGCCACGCGCACAATTCCCGGCGCGCGCTGGCGTGAAGATGCCCCACTCCTGGCCACTGTTGTGAACCTGACCGAATTTCCATCCGTCATCCTCGGCAATTTCGATCCCGAGTTTCTCGCTCTGCCCGAAGAAGTGCTGGTCACGGTGATGCGCGACCACCAGAAGTATTTCGCGGTTGAAGATGCGAATGGCAAGCTCGCTCCGCATTTTCTGGCGGTGCTCAATACGGCGGGCGATTCCGAGGGCCTGATCCGACATGGCAACGAACGCGTGCTGCGCGCACGCTTCAACGACGCGCGCTTTTTCTGGCAGACCGATCAGAAGCAGACTCTGCGTGATCGCGTCGAGCTGCTGAAGAATGTCACGTTCCAGAAAGATCTCGGCAGCTACTACGAGAAGACTCTGCGCGTGCAACGCCTCGCCAGTTGGCTTTCGGAAACCGTCAAGCAGAACGGCATCGCGGTTCGCCCCGGCGTCGTGCACAAAGCTGCGCTGCTGGCCAAGACCGATCTGACGACCGAACTGGTGAAGGAATTTACCGAGCTGCAAGGCATTGTCGGCGGCCTGTATGCCAAGGCGCAACAGCTCGATCCAGATTTGCCCGAGTCCGCGCGCTTCGCGGTTGCCGACGCCATCTACGACCATTACAAGCCCCACTCGATGGAAGAGGAAGTTCCGCGCACCATCGAAGGCGCGGTGCTCTCGATTGCCGACAAAGCCGATTCCATCGCCGGCATGTTTGCTCTGGGCCTTGTTCCCAGCGGGTCGAAAGATCCGTTTGCGCTGCGCCGCCAGGCTAACGGCATCGTCAAAACCATCGCCGAGCACAAGCTGCCATTCCGTCTTTCGGAGATCATGGCCGACGCGCGCTCGCATTATCACGGATCGGCGGCGGAGAAAAAGTTCGCGAACGCCGACTATGCCGGATCGGTGCGAAGCTTTTTCCGTGAGCGGCTGGAATTTTATCTAAAGGATGCGCGCGGTTTTGCCTACGACGTTGTGAGCGCAGTGCTGGCGATTGATTCCGACGATGTGGTGGATGCGGCAGCGCGCGCCGAGGCCGTCACCAAGGCTCGCGGCTCAGCGGATTTCGAATCGATTTCCATCGCCTTCAAGCGGATCAAGAATATTTTGCGGCAAGCCGGCGAAAATAAGAGGCATATCGCGGAGAGTCTTGATGCAGCCGGACTCGCCGAAGACGCTGAGAAAGAACTGGCCGCGCTTATCCCGGCCACGGCGGCTGCGGTTGAAAAGTTGAACGCGACTCGAAACTACGAGCAGGCGCTGCTTGAAATCGCCAGGCTGCGACCGGCGGTCGACAAGTTTTTCGATAAGGTCATGGTGATGGTGGACGACGAAAATCTGCGCGCTAATCGCGTGGCTTTGCTCCAAACGTTGGTCAAGGAATTTTCCACGATCGCGGATTTCTCCGAAATCGTGACTGAAGGCAAGGAATCCAAATAATGCGGAATCGAAAGAACGAGGACTAATATCATGGCAACCACGACACTCCCCGAAGCCGAAATCATTGAAGCGAAACCCAAGGACGTTAAACCCGCGACCACCAAGTACGTGTACTCATTCGGCGGCGGCAAGGCCGACGGCAACGGCAAGATGAAAGATGTGCTTGGCGGCAAAGGCGCTGGCCTCGCCGAAATGACGAACGCGGGCCTGCCGGTCCCTCCGGGCTTCACGATTCAGACCGAAGCGTGCCGCGAGTACATGCGGCGCAACGCCCTCTCGCGCGAGGTGGAATCCCAGATGGATGCCGCTCTTGCCCAACTGGAAAATCTCCAGGGCCAGAAGCTTGGCAAGGGCGACAATCCGCTTCTGGTGAGCGTGCGCTCGGGCGCAAAGTTTTCCATGCCCGGCATGATGGATACGATTTTGAACCTCGGCTTGAACGATCAGAGCGTCGAAGCGCTGGCCAAACGCGCCGATCCGCGCTTTGCCTACGACTCCTATCGCCGGCTCATCCAGATGTTCGGCAGCGTTGTGCTTGAAATCGCAAAGTCCGAGTTCGAAGAAGTGTTCGACGGCAAAAAGAAACAAAAAAAGGTGAAGCTCGATACCGAACTCGATGCCAAGGCGCTGCAAGAAGTCATCGCCGAATACAAGAAGGTCGTCAAAAAGCACGCCAAGCGAGACTTCCCGCAGGATTCGCACGAGCAACTGGTCATGGCGCGTGACGCCGTGTTCCGTTCGTGGCAGAACGATCGCGCCAAACATTATCGCCGCATCAACAATATCGATGACATGCTCGGCACAGCGGTTAACGTGCAGGCGATGGTCTATGGCAACCTCGGCGACACTTCCGGCACCGGCGTTGGTTTCACGCGCAACCCCGCAACCGGCACGAATGAGTTCTACGGCGAATTTCTGCTGAATGCGCAAGGCGAAGATGTCGTCTCCGGCGTGCGCACTCCAGTTCCAATCCTCGAACTCGAAAAGGTCATGCCGGATGTTTACCACCAGCTGCGCGACATCACCACCCGCCTAGAAAAGCATTACAAGGACATGCAGGATTTCGAGTTCACCATTCAGGATGGCAAGCTCTACATGCTGCAAACGCGCAACGGTAAGCGCACAGGCCTGGCTGCGGTCCGCGTGGCTCTGCAGATGGTCGATGAAGGCCTGATCACGAAGGAAGAAGCGATCTTCCGCGTCGATCCAAATCAGCTTTATGACTTCCTCGTTCCCCGGCTCGACGAAAAGGGAAGCAAGGTCGAAGTGCTGGCGAAAGGACTACCGGCGTCTCCGGGCGCCGCGGTGGGCCAGATTGTTTTCACCGCCGATGACGCGGTGGCGAAGGTCTCACGCGACCGGAACACCCCAGTCATCCTTGTGCGCGGCGAAACCACTCCCGAAGATATTCACGGCATGGAAGTGGCCAAGGGTATTCTCACTTCGCGCGGCGGTATGACCAGTCACGCCGCAGTCGTCACACGCGGCATGGGCAAGTGCTGCGTAGCCGGCGCGGGCGATGTGGACGTCAACGAGAAAGCACGTGAAATGCGCGTCAAAGGCCAGGTATTCAAGGAAGGCGACTGGCTCTCGCTCGACGGCACTACCGGCCGCGTGATCAAGGGCAAGCTGAATACGCTCGATCCTTCGCCCGACGATCCCGAACTCCAAAAATTCATGAGCTGGTCGGATCCCTACCGCACCATGAAAGTCCGCGCCAACGCCGATATTCCACGCGACGCGATTCAAGCACGCGCGTTCGGCGCGGAGGGAATTGGTCTTTGCCGCACCGAGCACATGTTCTTCGGCGAAGAGAAAATTCCCCACATGCGCGCCATGATTCTCACCGATAACGAGAAAGACCGCCGCGCCGCGCTGAAGAAGTTACTGCCCTTGCAGCGCAAGGATTTCATCGGCGTCTTCCGCGCCATGGACGGATTCCCGGTCACCATCCGCACGCTCGATCCGCCGCTCCACGAATTCCTGCCCAGCCGCGAAGAGCTAATGGTGAATATCGCCACGCTCTCCACCATGGGCGCGAAGGAAAAGAAAGAGCTCGTCAAAAAATATAAGGACTACGGCGCAAAAGCGGCGGGCGATTTGAAAAAGCTCCTGCCCCACTTGCTTGCGCGCGTCGAGCAATTGCACGAGTTCAATCCCATGCTCGGCCATCGCGGATGCCGTCTCGGCATCACCTATCCCGAAATCACCGAGATGCAGGCGCGAGCCATCTTCGAGGCGGCGGTTGCCGTCGCGAAGGAAGGCGTCAAGGTTTTCCCCGAAGTGATGATCCCGCTGACCGCCACGCTGAAGGAAATGGCCAACCAGGCGGAAATCGTCAATCGGGTCGCGAAAGAAGTCTTCGCGGAAAAAGAGCGAAAAGTCGAATACATGGTTGGAACCATGATCGAGCTTCCGCGCGCCGCCCTGGTTGCCGATGAGATCGCCAAGGAAGCGCAGTTCTTCTCCTTCGGTACCAACGATCTCACGCAAACCACATGGGGCTTCTCTCGCGACGACGTCAACAAAATCCTGCCGACTTACCTCGAACTCGGAATCATCAAGCAGGATCCATTTGCCGTTCTCGATCGTGAGGGCGTCGGGCAGTTAGTCAAGATGGCCACGGAGAAGGGCCGCAAGACGCGCCCGAACCTGAAAGTCGGCATCTGCGGCGAACACGGCGGCGAACCATCGTCGGTTGAGTTCTGCTACCAGACTGGCCTCAACTACGTTTCCTGCTCGCCGTATCGCGTTCTGACTGCTCGTCTCGCCGCAGCGCAAGCCGCAGCAAGCGAAAAGCTGAACGTGGAAGGCGGAAGAACGAAGTAACAGCGAAGAGCAGCAACAGCGAGCAATCAGCCCGAAAACAACGGCCGTATAACACAAAGCCCAGCCACGATAACTTCGCCGGCTGGGCTTTTTTGCTCTAGTACTGTGACCGGATGAATTTTACTACTGTCATCCTGAGCGAGTGCGAAGGAGCGGTAGCGACCGAGCGGGAGTCGAAGGATCCCTACTCTCTTGTCACCTGCCGCGTCGACTCGGGGAGTTCTCCCCGAACCCTCGGCGCACATGCTGCGCTCGGAATCAGGTGGCAAAACAGCGGTTACTTGCCCGTTCCCGATAGCGCGATCTTATGCGGACTCCCCTCGGCATTGTCCGTAATGGTCACACGCCCGGTCACGACTCCCGTTTTCGTTGGAGTAAACGTCACTTCAATCGCGCAGTTGGCCCCGGCCACAACGGTGCCGCCTGCCTGGCAGGAATTGCTCACGCTCTTGAGAGCAAAATTTCCGCTGATCGCTACGTTGCTGATATTCAGCGTCGCCGTGCCGCTGTTGATCAAGGTTACGGTTTTCGCCGTAGCCGTTCTGCCGACCGCTACAGTTGTCCACTTCAGCGATGCGGGACTAAGGCTCACCAATGGCGCATTTCCTCCTGCAGGCGCAAGTGCCTCGATCAGCCCCACTCCATTCGGGCTGCCCCACCCCGTTGCCAGATCGAAGCCAGGAACCGCCGTCCAGTATTGAAAATTGCCGCAACAACGGTTGTTTCCGCTGACAATGTCGTGGAACGCCGCTGCGTACTCCGAGCCCAGGCCGAGAGGATAAAGAATCGGATTGATGAATCCGAGCCTGGGATGGCCGCTGGCGACTGCCTGTTGATTGACCAGAGCCAGATAGCCCGCCCACATGGGTGCGGCGAAGCTCGTTCCGCCCCAGCCCGTCTGGCAGGCTTTCTGATCGGCACAGGTATAAAAATCGTAGTTGGCTTCGGCCGCCACATCCGGCGAGTTTCGCAGAGTGGTCGACCCGTCGTTCTCCGAGTTGATCACGCCTTTTAGTTGTTGCCACGATGGAATCGCGACCTCGTCCGTCGTGCAGTAGCCACCGCCGCCATACTTCCATGCCGTTTCCGAAGCCCATGCGCCTCCCGCGCTCGCGGTCAGCAAGTCCGTCCCGCCCACCGATGTGACGTAAGCGTCGTAGCCCGGGTAGATACAAAGGCCCGCCATATATCCGCCACTATCGCCTGCGGCTTGGAAGAAGTTTTGACCCTGCGCCGCAAATTTCTTGAAATACGGATCGTCGACCGTGGGACCCGATGGTATCCAGGTCCACGAAGAACTCAATTGTGCATCGAGGGGGTTGTGGGTGGACATCGCACTCAGGATTGCAGTGTCCGTGCGACCGACATACACGTTCACGGCAGCCAGACCCGGGGCCATGGAGATTGCCTGCGCCATGTCGAGAATCTGTTCCCGGTCGTCGCATCGATTCTTCCCGGAGTCGATGCAATCCAGGCTCATCCTACCGGCGGAAACGCCATTGACGGGCACGTTGTTGGTCTGCCCGGCATTCGCAAAGTAAGTTTGCAGGTCGGCGATGTCGTATCCATAAAATTCCAGCAAACCCACCGTTTGCCCGGCGCCAGTCAGAGTCGCCTTGCCATAGTAGGCCGCGCGCATGTCGCTCCCGCAATACGAACCGTCGGGGCACGAGCCCAATACGGCGGCTGGTTTCACCACCTTGTCCTTGTGCCGCGCCAGCGGACGCGGAATGGAATAGTTGTCGAGACCCGAGATATGCCATAACTCGAACGGGAGATCGACAGTCGGCTCCCGATCGGGCGCGTAAAAGGTCCGGTTCTCCGTCGGATGCCGATACACCCCCATCGTTACGTGAAAGGCTCTTTCCGCAGCCGAAACCGGGCCCGTCAGTTGCACATCCATCGCATCGCGCGAGCCCCCAACAACCTTCAGGCCATTCGCCTCCGCGAATCGTACGACCGCGTCGTAATCTTCCTGGCTCGGCCCGAATCTCTCTGTAAACTCCTGCACCGTGACGAAGCGCCGGTACGAGGGACTTGAAGAATCGTAGAGTTCCTCCAGAAAATTATCCAGTTCGGCCGGATTACGCAGCGCGAGGACGACATCGAAGCGCAAAGTCTGGGACGCGGGCACCCGTTCGAGCATCGCCGCTTGGCCGCTCTCCACGGCTTCGCGCACATGGCGTGTTTTTAGCGGCAGAGGCTGAGCTTGGCAAACCAGGCTCACACACGATAATGCGGCGACGCACACGAGCAGAGTTCCAACGAGACTTCGAATCATTATTTTCCCCAATCAGATATTTCCCCGTCAGATTTTCCTCAACAACGACAAGCTTGCTGTCGCACGAGTCTGGATGAACTTTGCTCCTGTCATCCTGAGCAAGCGCGTAGGAGCGCAGCGACCGAGCGGGCGTCGAAGGATCCCCACTTCTTAACAGCTGCCGCGTCGACTTGGGGAATTCTCCCCGAAATGCCAACCTTCGCCGCACATGTCCCCTAGTGTGGCTCGTCGAGCAGATCGACATTTATGAGTCGCCGGTTTCCTCGGCGATCCCTCGGGCCCTCTGTGGCTAAAGCTTCCTAGCCGGACACCACCAATCATGCGGATCGAGGCACAATATTTAACCTCACTATATCCGGCGCACTACAGGGGATCCTGCGTCCGAAGCTTGAAACCTATTGCGTGGCGGAGAATGCAACTGCGGTAGTCTACACGGATTAGCGGCATCGTAACAGAGTGAACGAAATTGCATGGGCGTGATTAGACCATAAGGATATGGATCGGTCTGTACGGGACTGTTGTGACGCGATCCTCCGATCGCGCCCTCCGGGATAACGCCAGCACCCAGGTCGGCATCCGAAGCCTGTATACGGATCGTCGAAAGCCAAGAAGCCGTGCAAACCGCAATGACCTTTCCGATCTGCCCATTCTCGGCTCAGCTAAATCGCGATTTGACGAATGCCATGATCGGACGTGGAATATCGGACGTGGAATAATCAACTTGGCGGTGTGCAGTCGATGGTCATTAATAACAAGGCGCGGCGACTCGGCACGTCTGCGCTGCGCGTCGCGGTCATCGCCGTTGTTCTGCTCGCTCACCCGGCGCTCGGCCAACAGACCCCTGCTGCGGCTGCCTCCGGAGCTGTCGAGTTTCCGGTGTTCATGCAGCAAAACGTCGCTGCCGGCAAGACGCCCGCAGGTACCCAGGTGCAGGCCAAACTTGTCATCGCCACCCTGGTGAATCGCACAGTAATTCCGGAAGGTGCCATTTTGTCGGGAAGAGTTATCGAGTCAATGGCGATGTCCGCGAATACTCCATCCCGCCTCGCCATTTACATGGACTCCGCGCGATGGAAAGCGGGCTCGGCAGCGATCAAAGTTTATTTGACCGCCTGGTATTACCCCCTGGCATCGGAAAGTCGCGAGGAGGAGCCTACACCGTCGAGCCCGAGCGGCATGTCTCGCAACGGCAACTCTCTCCCCAGAGCGGGCAGAAGCCGCACTGCACCGCCAGCCGATGACACGGACACGGCCAGGATTTCCGCGTCAAGGATCTCGGATCATCGCCTATTGATGAAAGATGTCGAGTCTGCGCGCGATGACACTGGAGCCCTGACTCTCACGTCCAGCCACTCCAACCTCCGGCTCGATAAATTGACCGTCTATGTCCTCGCCCCCGACACCTTGCTGCCTCCGAAATAGCAGAGCGTGTATCAAAAATAGCTTTGGGTAGGTGCGAAGCATACGCTGCTTCTGAACGGCATAGGCTATCGCGCGGGGAAACGAACCTCGATGCGTCCGAAAGGCTCTCCCCTGCGACCGGGCGCTGTGGGGACCGCGATGTGCGCCTCACCTGCTGCTGTGCTGAACAGTTTGCCGAAAACCTCGAGATTCAACACCCGCCGACGATACCCTCGCCGTTGGCCGCTCGGCTCCTACGACACTCGCCGCTCGAAGCTCATACCAACCGTTGTCCAGGTTTTACGGCGCGATGACTCACGGCGCGCCGACTCGCGGCAGGTAGAAGCGAAAGAACACCTCTGGGTCGGAATCGAGACAGACTTGCACGTTGGGCGTGCCAGATTCAGTGCGGGTGTATCCTTCGTCGTCCACGCGAATACGCAGCGGCTTCACCGGACATAACTCGGGTTTGACGACATAGGCCACTGCCATGGCATCGAATAAGGTCGGTGTTAATGATCCCCAATGGTGATAGAGAAGCGTCAACTCGTCGGTAAGTGGAGTTCCGGAACGGAAGAGTATCTCGCGCTTCACCTCGTCGAGTCTTAGCTGCGTCGAGTCTAGCGGCATCATGAATACGGGCACGCCGGAGGCGAACAGCTTGCGGGCCGAGGGTATGTCGTTCTCGATGTTCCACTCCGAATCGGGGCCATGCGCGGGCGCGTAACCGACGTCCCCGTAACCGCGCTCGATTGAGCCGCCCATCAGCACCACGCGGCGCAGCTTGGCGAATGTCGCGGGATCTTTGTCGATGAGTGCGCCAACGTTGACCAGCGGGCCGATCGCCACCAAAGTGACTTCCGCGGGATAGCGGCGAATCCGATCGAGAATGAAAGTAACAGCGTCGGCATGCGAGGAGGGCGCGAACTGTCCGCTTTCCGCATAGCGGCGCTGCGTGAAGACGCTGTCGACCTTCGCCGCCTTACCCGCGACCACGGGAATGCCGGAGCGTCCGGTTTCGGCGAGCAAGCGGTCGACAAGGCGTGCGCGAGTTTCCGTGTCGCCAAACGTTGTCGAGATGCCGAGGATCTCCACCTCCGGACTGCGGAGCGCGAGCGCGACGGCGAAGGCATCGTCGATGTCGTCGCCAATGTCTGTGTCGATGATGATCTTCTCCGGCGCGGGCGTCGATTGCGGCCACGCCAACGGCACGGACAACATAAGGGCAAGAAGAAACGGGACGGACAACCTGGGGGCGAGAAGGGAAGAGAGAACAATTCCTGAACCGCGGAGCATGGAGATTCCTTTGTCGAGCAAAGTATGACACAGCGCCTGGAGACTTTGCTGAACGCCGCGACCGCAGCGAAGGATTGTTCCTCTACTGCCGAGCTTTCCAGTAACCCGGTTTCCGGCGGCCATGGGCCACGGCAAAGACGGTTACTTCCAAGAGCCACTCTCGATAGACGATAGCGAATGGAAATTGCCGGAGAGTGTATTTGCGGAAGTCGCCGAAGTAGGAGGGCCAGCGCTGAGGAGCCTCCCTGATTCTTTCGATTGCTTGCCGGATGACAACCGCAAACTCTTCTGCGGCGATTGGACTTTGATCCCGGTACCAGGCCAGCGCTGCCAGATATTCCTGCTCCGCTGCGGGGTGGAGACGGAGCGGCTTACTTTCCATCGAGGAGCGCGCGCCCTTTTTGCTGAACTGACTCCCAAGAGACGGTTTTCACCTGGCCCGCTTGAACTTCGTGCGAGCGGCGACTGATCTCATCTTGCCATGCAGCATCCACGTCCGGATCTTGGATTGCTTCCAAGCTGGCAATCAAATTACCTGCCAGTTCGGCCCGCTCCTTGTCGGGAAGGGTTAGAGCCTTTTGCAGGAGCTCGTGGGCCTCGTGGGTCATACGGGGATTATAGCTCGGATGCTCTCCCTCGGCGGCTAAAGCCATCAGAAGTTGTGGCCTGAATCGCCGCGCTGGAAGCGCTGCGTCACCCAAACGCTCTCCCATGTTAGCGCGCAAGGAACGCGCGAACCTGGGGCACCTAGCGCTCCTCAGAGTAAACTGGACGCGACAGGCAGCGACAACCGCCTGAGGCGATGGAATGTCGAAAGATGAAGCTTTTGCGTGGATACAGGAGTTTCCTGGAGCGGTGACCGTGTGCGATCGCGATGGCATAATTTTGGCGATGAACGATAAGTCAATTCGCACTTTTCAGGATAGCGGCGGAGCCGCGCTGGTCGGGTCGAATCTGTTCGATTGCCATCCCGAACCGTCGCGCAGCAAGGTGAAGGAGTTGCTGAAGGCTGGGCGCAGCAACGTTTACACCATCGAAAAGAGGGGAATCAAGAAGCTGATCTATCAGTCTCCTTGGTATAAGGATGGATCGTATCGAGGCTTTGTAGAACTCTCCCTGGAAATTCCCTCCGAGATTCCACATTTTGTGCGCGAGGGGTGAGCCGCAGGAATATCGGAAAAGGAAGCTAAGCGGCTGATCGCATGTGTGGTGGCGAGCGAAATGTTTAACACCCTGAAATCGCAACGGACGTTCGATCTCGATGGATACGTAAAAGCGCTCAACCGCCTTCCCGAGATGCTCTGGGAGTAAGGCCAAGTGGCCTCTCCGAGGTTAGCGCGCAAAGAACGCGCGCGAACCTTGGGCACCTGGCAATCCTTCCAGTACCATGACATGGTTTTCGTGGCTCCTGTTTGTTCTCAAAGACGACTTTTGGAGAACCTGTCATTGTGAGTGATCTATGAATATCGAACAAGCGAAGATTGGAATTACGCAAAAAAAGCCCCGCTCTTGCAAGCGGGGCTTTTGATTTTACTGACAGCTGATAACTGAGAGCTGACAGCTGCGCGGGCGGGGGCGCCCGCGCTACATATTCCTAGTACATGCCGTCCATGCCGCCGCCGCCCATCGGAGCTTCCTTCTTTTCAGGAATCTCCGAAACCAGGGCTTCGGTGGTCAGCATCAGGCTGGCGATGGAGCCGGCGTTGGTGAGCGCGGTGCGCACAACCTTCGTCGGATCGAGCACGCCTGCCTTGACCAGATCTTCGTACTCGCCGGTCTGGGCGTTGTAGCCGAAGTTCACGTCCTTGGAGTCGTAGACCTTGCCGAGGACAACCGCACCTTCTTCGCCGGCATTCTCGACGATCTGGCGCAGAGGCTCTGTGATGGCGCGCTTCACGATGTTGACACCGATCTGCTCGTCACCTTCCAGCTTCAGCTTATCGAGCGCAGGGACGCAGCGCGCTAGCGCTACGCCGCCGCCGGGGACAACGCCTTCTTCCACGGCCGCGCGCGTCGCATGCATCGCGTCTTCCACGCGGGCTTTCTTTTCCTTCATTTCGGTTTCGGTTGCGGCGCCGACTTTAATGACGGCCACGCCACCGACCAGTTTCGCCAACCGCTCTTGCAGCTTCTCGCGGTCGTAGTCGCTGGTGGTCTTGTCGATCTGGCCACGAATTTCCGCCACGCGGCCCTGGATCTTTTTGTTATCGCCCTTGCCTTCGACGATGGTCGTGTTGTCCTTGTCGATGGTGATCTTCTTGGCCTGGCCGAGGTCGCTCACCTGAACGTTCTCGAGCTTGATACCGAGATCTTCGGTGATGGCCTTGCCACCGGTCAGAGTGGCGATATCTTCCAGCATTGCCTTGCGGCGATCGCCGAATCCGGGAGCCTTCACGGCCGCAACGTGTAGCGTGCCGCGCAGCTTGTTGACGACGAGAGTAGCGAGCGCTTCGCCTTCCACGTCCTCAGCAATGATGACGAGCGGCTTGCCGCTCTTGGCGATCTGCTCGAGCAGCGGGAGCAGGTCTTTCATGTTGCTGATTTTCTTTTCGTGGATCAGGATGTACGCGTTCTCGAGAATGGCTTCCATGCGCTCGGGATCGGTCACGAAATAAGGAGAGAGGTAGCCGCGGTCGAACTGCATGCCTTCGACTACGTCGAGCTGGGTTTCTAGCGTCTTCGCTTCTTCAACCGTGATGACGCCGTCCTTGCCAACTTTCTTCATCGCTTCGGCGATGATCTTGCCGATCGTCTCATCGTTGTTGGCCGAGATGGTGCCGACCTGCGCGATGTGGTCGCCCTGGATCTGCTTGGAGAACTTATCCAGTTCGCCGGGCTTGCGATTGCCTTCCTTGTCGAGGCTGCCGCAAATCGCGACGACGGCCTTTTCAATGCCGCGCTTCAGGGCCATTGGATTGGCGCCGGCTGCGACGGTCTTCACGCCTTCGCGGAAGATTGCCTGGGCCAGAACCGTCGCGGTGGTGGTGCCATCGCCGGCGATGTCGCTGGTCTTCGAAGCAACTTCGCGGACCATCTGCGCGCCCATGTTTTCCTGCGCGTCTTTCAGATCGATTTCTTTCGCTACGGTCACGCCGTCCTTGGTGATGGTCGGCGAACCGAACTTCTTTTCGATAACAACGTTGCGGCCCCGGGGGCCGAGAGTAACCTTCACAGCGTCAGCGAGAATGTTGACGCCGCGGAGAATGGCCTGGCGGGACTCTTCTCCGTGAACAATTTGCTTTGCCATTTCTTTATCTCCTCTAGTGTTCTTTTGCAGGCTGTGCCTGCGGAAATTTTCTGGACTAGCTATCAGCGTTCAGCCGTGAGTTAAAGCTCATCGTGCTGGCTGATTTGCTGGTCGCTGACTATATAGCTCTCTCAACTCATCACTTCCGTCAGATCCTCGTTTTACTGAGAGCTGACGGCTGAGAGCTATTTGCGGCTGCCGGCGGTTTCTTTCTTGGCTGCGCCGGTGATGATCCCGAGAACTTCTTCTTCACGCATGATGATGAAGTCTTCGCCGTCGAGCTTGATTTCGGTGCCCGAGTATTTGCCGAACAGAATGCGGTCGCCCTCTTTTACGTCGAGCGGACGAACCTTGCCCTCTTCGCTGATCTTGCCTTTGCCGGCGGAGATGACTTCGCCCTCCTGCGGCTTGTCTTTTGCGCTGTCCGGAATAATGATTCCGCCACGGGTGGTGCCTTCTTCCTCTACACGACGGACCAGAATGCGGTCATGCAGGGGGGTAAACTTGGTTGACATGTTTATGCTCCTTTCGAGGCCTTAGCCCCAGATGAAATGTTGGTTGGGTTTGAAATGCCTGATTGCCTGTACGTCCCACTTGTTAGCACTTGTTCCCTATGAGTGCTAATTGTAGAGATGTGAGTGGGGAGTTGTCAAGTCGGGGCGCGATTTCTTAGCCCGAAGAAGGTTTTGGAGGAAAAACAGAATGCGGCAGAAGCTTGCTATGTTATTGCTGATCCTATGTTTGCTTGGTATTTCAGGGTGCAGATCTGGGAGCAGCGTGGTTCAGGAGGAGCTGGTCCGGCGGACTCAGGCAATCTTTGATTCGGTCGCCGGAGGAGACCAGGGCCCGTGGAAGAAGTACTTTGCCGACGACTGCATGTACTTCGATGAACGGGGCAGCAACATGAACAAGGAGGCTCTGGTGGCCAGCATCACACCATTGCCGCAAGGGTATTGGGGCAGAATCGAGCTGTCGAATCCTCAGAGCCGTATCGAAGGCCATGTGGCCATTCTTAGCTACGATCTCGATGAGATCGAGAGTGTATTCGGCCAGAACATGAAGGCGCGCTATCACGCTACGGATACGTGGTTACGGCGGAAAGGCGAGTGGCAAATCGTGGCGGCCCAGATCTTCCGATATTACGAGGATCCGGCGCCCGGCGAGGCGGACCCCAGGACGTTGAATGATTATGTCGGGACCTATGAACTGGCTCCCGGAAGGACGATGACGGTTTCGCGCGCAGGGACGCAGTTGTTGCGCCAGCGCGGCGATGGCCCAAAGAGCGAACTGCTGCCGGAAGCCGGTCCGATTTTCTTTCGCAAAGGGGTCGAGGGTCGAACGCTCTTTCGCCGCGGCCAGAACGGTAAAGTGGATGCGCTGATCGAGCGCAGAAACAACGAAGACATTCTTTGGAAAAAGGTGAGTTAGGCGGGAATTGAGCCACAAGCTGTCACTGCTTAGACCGTTTCCGCAGCCATTTTCGCCGTGGGCTGACGCTCTTACGCTTCGCGCCTCCCAACATCCCCACACAACAAAAAGCGCGTTGTGTGGGCCACTGGCCGGCGGGAAACTACACAGGTTTCGATAAAATGAAGCCAATCGTCCCTTTCTGCGTAACGGAATGACCCCGTTTCCTGCGTCTTATCGCGTTACCAAGTGAACGCTCATTACGACATCAGATTAGAGGAGACGAAAATGAACAGCTCTATTCTCAGAACACCGTGTACGGCCCTGGTCGCGACGACTTCACCGAATGGGCTGTTTGCTTCTACACCGGGGCGAAATCGGAAAGAAATCAACGTGAGGAAACTTGGCCTGTCGAAAGCGGCCTGTCTCGTCCTCGTGTTCTTCGCCTCCACGGCGGTTCTGTCCTCTGCACAGACCAACTTCAACAGCTTGTTGAGTTTTAACGGCGACAACGGTGCCAACCCCCACTTCGTCACTCTGGTTCAAGGCGAAGACGGGCAGCTGTATGGGACGACACTCGTGAGTACGGGCAGCGGCGGCACGGTCTTCAAGGTAACCACTGGGGGCACGCTGACCACGCTCTACACTTTCTGTCAGGGTGGCGAACCATGCAAGTACGGAGCGCAGCCGAACGCAGGGCTGGCGCAGAATGGCAATGGAGATTTTTACGGAACGACCATGAACGGCGGGGCCAATAACGATGGCACCGTGTTCGAAATCGACTCCATAGGCAACCTCAGCACCCTGCACAGCTTCGACGGAACGGATGGCGCCTCGCCGATGGTCGCGCTGAGTCCATCGAACAACACCGCGAATTTCTATGGCACCACCTCGATTGGTGGAACCAACAACGTGGGTACGGTCTTTCAAATTGACAGCGCGCTCGTGTTCTCTTCGTTGCATAGTTTCGATGGCGCAGACGGCGACTATCCAAACGTCAGCCTGGTTCAGGGCGCAAACGGAAACCTCTACGGGGCAACAGTCGAAGGTGGGGCTTCGGGCGGCACCGGCACGTTCTATGAAATGACCACAAGTGGCGGGTTCACCACACAGCAAACCTTCAAACCCGCGCAGGTGGCGGGCGCCAATGGTGCGCTGATTCAAGGCAATAATGGGAACTTTTATGGAACCGACACCGGCGGCGGCAACGGGGCCGGTACGATCTATGAAGTGACCCCTGAGGGCGAGGTCAGCGTGCTCTACACCTTCTGCTCTAAGACGGACTGCACGGATGGATCCACCCCCTACGGGGCACTGATTATAGGCTCTGACGGAAACTTCTACGGAGTAACTTATGCGGGCGGGGCCAACATCACGGAGTGTAACGCCGGTTGCGGCACGCTCTTTAAAATTACTCCCGCGGGCAAGCTCACCACGCTTTACAGCTTCTGCTCGCAAGCGAAGTGCGCGGACGGCAGCCAGCCGGAAGGCGGACTGCTCCAAGACACCAACGGCATCTTCTACGGGACGACCTACTCCGGTGGAACCAACGGCCTGGGTACGATCTACAGTATCTCCACGGCAACGACACAGACCCCGTTCGTGAAGACACTGCCGACTTCGGCCAAGACGGGAACGACGATCATTATCATGGGAAACAATCTGACCGGCGCGACCCAAGTCCTCTTTAATGGCATAGCGGCAGCGTTCACGGTTATCTCCAGCACAGAGATCGAGGCTATCGTACCGGCCGGCGCGACCACCGGCCCCGTAACCGTGGTTACACCCAGCGGCACGCTGAAAACTATCGTGATCTTCTACGTGGATGTGACGCCGCAGATCAAGAACTTCACGCCGAAGAGCGGCCCGGTTGGCACCAAAGTGACCATTACCGGCGTCGGCCTCACGCAAACCACCGCCGTCACTTTTGGTGGCGTCGCGGCCGGGGACTTCACGGTGGTCTCCGACAAGAAGGTGACTGCGACGGTACCGGCGGATGCAACGACCGGAAAGATCGCGATCACCACTCCTGGGGGAACAGCCACGAGCACGGCCAGTTTCACCGTGACAGAATGATTGTGAGCCGTTCGGAATATAGACAGCGAAGCCGCCTTTCACGAGGCGGCTTCTTTGTGTGCGCGGCTGACACGTTCCGCTGCAAGTTGGAAAGTCGAGTTCCTACGCACACAGCTTACGGCCACCGGCCTACTGATGCTCGTAAGTGCCGACGCCGCAAACGTCGTTACCTGCCTTAGCGAAGAACGTTGTTTTCGATTCCAGATTGTGGGTTGCGGGATTGATCCAGCGATAGTGGACCACGCCTTCGCCTTTTTCGGAAATAGTGTCCCATGCGGCTTTGCCAAGTCCCTTGCCGTTTGCGTCTATTGCCGTGTCGGCTGGAGTACCGACTATCTGAGGAAACCCGCCGTTTGCGACCATGATTCGGTCAGCGTCGATACAAAGGACGTAGAGATTACGATCGGCGAAAGGTTCCTTTCTGGAAGTGAAATCCGAAAGAGCTTTTTTGCGCCCCACAGAGTCGTAGTGCGCAATGGCCTTCTGCAAAAGATCCCTCGCTTCGCTGGGCATCGCCCGATCGGATGCAACTAGCGGTATTTCCCAGGACGGGAAAAGGGCCAAAAAGAGCACAAACGAGCAAAACGCTGTCTTTCCCATGGTACGAGCTTAGACAGTCGTCAATATGAGGACAATGATCGGATAGACCTGGCCCTTTGGCTTTCCTTCAACTTCCCCCCACAACGAAAAGCGCGTTGTGTGCGCCAGTCGGCCGGCTTTTAATGTGGACTAATAACAAGCGCACTCCCTTCGGGCGTGCTATAGTCACCCCGGGGCGGTTACTACTTTCTCCTCTTTCAGGTCTTCTGACCTAAGCCAGTCATCTGAAGTTCTCCCACCTTAGGCGTTACAGCGAAGAGAGTGGTGTGCCCGATGCCTTTCCTTGCGATCTTGCGCGAAGTCGATCAGCTCCATAAAGTCAGTACTCGTCTGGAGGCCCTGGCTGAGCAACATACGGCATTGTCGGACCCACTCATCACCATCGCGGGAACCATTCGTAATACGGCCACTGTTCTGGAGGTACTGGTGGCGACGAAGGGCTCGAAGCCGATCTGAGTCAAAGACAGACTCTGCCCAGACCAAGGTGGTTGGGAGACACTCGACTCCTGTGCGCAGGCACGTTTCCTTGGTATCGCGGCTCCCGACTCTCCTCCACACAACGAAAATCGCCTGTGTAGGCCACCAGCTTCACTTCCGTGGACGATCTTAACGAAGTGATCAATTGTGAACAGACAATCGTTCGTTGGCTGAGTAAGTTCTGTTGACATAGCCTGACTTGGGAGTGGGGTATTTCAGCTAAATAGGCCATCCAATTGAGATGGGGTGCATTGCATTTAGGGTGCTCCACGTCGAGCTAAGCCAGTTTGTAACAATCCAGAGGAGATGTGGCCATGGATCCCCCTCTTGTGCTGTGCATAGACGATCTCCCGCAAGTCCTGGAGCTTCGCAAGGCGACTCTGGAGTCGCATGGGTATTGCGTCGAGACAGCATCGAGCGGGCAGGCCGCGATAAGAAAGTTGGAGCAGGCGTCAGTAGCTGCGGTTCTACTGGAATACAAGCAGGAAGGCATGGACGCGGAAGCCATAGCTTGGCATATCAAGCAGAGGTTTCCAAACCTGCCGATCATCCTGCTTTCAGCGTATTCCGAGATTCCGGAGCGGGTCTTGTGGCTGGTCGACGAATACGTGATGAAGAGCGAACTGCCGGAACGGCTGGTACCGATCATCGAACGAGTGCACAGCCGAATAGCGCGCAGGGACTATCCGCGACAGCATGGCCAACGGTAAGTCGAAGGTAATGAACCACATGGGCACGGAGATCACAAAAAATCGTGTGGCGCTCACACAAATAGGTGATGGAGATCACTCAGCCATGTGTCAAAACACGCAGTCCGGCAAGGCGCGACGCAGCCAGTTGAGTCCGGGTGACCCCAGGTCGGTTTCGGCAAGTAATTGATTGTAAATGGCTTATTGAAACAAGAAGTATGCTCCAGGAAAGGCAACCAGTTTGGCCAATTGTTTGCCATTGCCTAAGCGGGAAGCAACAACAGAAGTCGATTGGAACTAGAGAAACGCAAGACTCATTAGGAAGAGAGAGGACGAATCGTATGGCGACGGCAACTTTGACAATGGCGAGGCCGATGGGCACAGGATTCAGCTTTTCGAACATGCAGACGAAGGCGAACTCCCCCTACGGGTTGCCGATCATTGAAGACATGCGGGAGTTCAACCTCGGCGAGCACAGCTTTCTAACCGGTCTCTCAACCGAGACCATGACGGAATTGAACCGCGTCAAGCACACGACTTCGTATCCGGAAGGCGCAGTTGTTCTCATGGAAGGGCAAGCGCCGCGCGGCGTTTACATCGTTTGCCAGGGGCGCGTGAAGCTTATGACCACGAACAGCGAAGGGAAGACGCTGATTGTGAAGATTGCCCAGCCCGGCGAAGTGCTGGGACTGCAATCGGTGGTGACGGACGCTCCTTATGAGCTGACGGCGGAGACGCTGCAGCCCTGCCAGTTGGCCTTCATCGGGCGCGATCAGTTTCTGCGGCTTCTCCGCACGCATGGAGATGCCTGCTTGCGCGCGACCCAGCATTTGAGCGGAGACTGCCAGTCGGCGTATGAAGTGATCCGGTCGATCGGTCTGTGCCACTCGGTGGCGGGAAAGCTGGCGCGGCTGCTCAAGCAGTGGTCTTCGGAAGGCCGCTCGGACGATGGCGTGGTGCGGATGAAGATGGCTCTGACGCACGAAGAACTCGCACAACTGATTGGATCGTCGAGAGAGACCGTAACCAGAATTTTAGGAGATTTCAAGCGGCGCGGGGTGGTGGAATTGCACGGGGCAACGCTCCTGATTCGCAAACCAGCCGCGCTCGAAAGCCTTTGTATGTCGTAGTTGAGATGCGCTGCAGGGGCTAACCGGCCCTCGATGCGTGGTGAGAGCCTCCAGTAGGAGCCGCGAGCGGGCCGAATCAGATTTGCAGGATTGCAACCCTGATCCCCATCGCGGCTCATTTTTTTGGGCTTTAGAGTTATTGCTGCAGTTATTTCTTCGGCTCCGATTCTTCCTTCTTTGCCGAGGCAGCGGCGTTTGGTTGTGGTTTGGCGGGTCTTATATAATCCACAACCTCAGATGACATTGAACTCCGGAACGAAGCTGGGACCGTACGACATCGAATCGCTGCTGGGCGCGGGCGGAATGGGCGAGGTGTATCGTGCGCGCGACGCGCGGCTGAATCGTACGGTCGCCATCAAAGTGCTGCCGAAATCGTTCTCGGCCGATGCCGACCGGTTACAGCGCTTCATGCAGGAGGCGCGAGCTGCCGCCGCGCTGAATCATCCCAACATTCTTTCCATTTACGACATCGGGGAAGAGAACGGTTCTCCTTATATTGTTTCGGAGTTGTTGGAAGGAACGACGCTGCGCGAGCAGTTGCGAAGCGGGCCGTTGCAATCGCGTAAGGTGATCGATTACGCGCTGCAGGTGGCGCGAGGGCTGGCGGCGGCGCACGACAAAGGCATTGTGCATCGCGATCTGAAGCCCGAGAACATCTTCGTGACCGACGACGGGCGAGTCAAAATTCTGGACTTCGGATTGGCGAAGTTGACGCGTCCGGAAGCTTCCGGCCCTGGCGGCGAGTCGATGACCGCGCAAGTGAATACCGAGCCAGGGCATGTTTTGGGGACGGCCGGATACATGGCTCCGGAGCAAGTGCGCGGCAAGGCGACGGATCATCGCTCCGATATTTTTGCTTTTGGATCGATTCTTTACGAGATGCTTTCGGGCAAGCGCGCGTTCCGCGGCGAGACACCGGCCGATACCATGAGCGCGATCTTGAAAGAAGAGCCAGAGGAGCTTTCCGAGACAGGGCGGAACGTTGCGGCGCCTCTGGAGCGGATTGTGCGGCACTGCCTGGAGAAGAATCCGGCACAGCGGTTCCAGTCGGCGGGCGATGTAGCGTTTGCACTGGAAGCGCTGGCGGACAGTTCGACCGGCTCGCGGACAGGGACGCAGACGGCGGTGACAGATGCGTCAGCAACGAACGCGCACGCGGCCAGCCGACAGGTGCGAACTGGCGGAAGAGTACTGGGCATCGCGTTGGCGCTAGTACTCGCCGTAGTTGCCGCCGCCCTGGGTTGGTGGTTGGGGCGAGGCAGCGTGCATCCGTCGTTGGCGGAATATAGGCAGATTACCTTTCGCACTGGCTCCATTGACAACGCCCGATTCGCTCCCGACGGCAGCATTATCTACGGCGCGACCTGGGAAGGCGGCGACAGCCAGCTGTATATCTCGCGCGAGGATGAGCCGGGAACGCGCGAACTGGGTTTGAAGAATGCCGATCTGCTCGCAATCTCCAAGAGCGGAGAACTGGCGGTGCGGCTCAACACCACCTATTCCACAGGCTATGGACGCTGGGGCACGCTGGCGCGGGTTCCGCTGAGCGGAGGGACACCGCGCGAAGTGCTCGACAACGTGCAGGATGCGGATTGGGCGGCGAACGGCGAAAGCATGGCGGTGGTGCGATATGTGCCCGAGAACGGTCACTGGAAGCTGGAGTATCCGATTGGAAAGGTGCTGCTCGACGGCATCAACTGGATCAGCCATCCGAAGATTTCGCCGGATGGGAAGTTCGTGGCATTCGCGGATCACGAGAATCCGGAAGGCGACGACGAGGGTTCGCTGGCAGTGGTCGATCTGGAAGGGCACGAGAAGAAGCTCGCGTCGGGGTGGGCCTCGCTACAGGGAATTGTGTGGTCACCCAAGGGAGATGAGATCTGGTTCACCGCGACCAGCAGCGGGAGCGCGACCAATCCACGGGCGGTGACGCTGACGGGCAAGGCGCGAATACTGACCAATGTGCCCGGCGGAATGTGGCTGGAAGACATACGCGACGGAGTGGCACTGATGGTCGCCAACCAAGCGCGCCTGGGCGTGCGAGGGCTCGCTCCCGGCGCAAAAGAGGAGAGGGAACTTGGTTGGTTCGGATGGTCGGAACTGAGAGATATCAGCGCGGATGGACACAAGATTTTGTTTGAAGAGGAAGGCAATGGCGGCGGAACGAATTACACAGTGTTTTTGCGGGATACGGATGGATCGCCTCCGGTCAAGATAGGCGAGGGCGTGGGCGAGGCAATTTCGCCGGATGGGAAATGGGTAATCACCAAGCCGAAAGATCAAGGAACGCTGAAGATGGTGCCGACCGGAGCCGGAGAGGCTCGGCAAATTACCCATGACAGCATCAGCTACGGCAGAGTGCGATACTTTCCAGATGGCAAGCAACTGCTGGGAAGTGGAATCGAGCCTGGGCACGGAGTGCGGGATTACCTAATCGATTTGAGCAGCGGCGCCGGCAAGCCGGTAACTCCCGAGGGGGTTGCGGGTACGCAGCTTTCGCCGGATGGGCGCAGCGTCGCAGTGAGTGGGCCGGACGGAAAATGGGGTGTTTGGCCGCTCGATGGGAGTGGGCTGCGGCCGATCCCGGGGCTTGACTCGAAGTACTACGTGGTCGGGTGGACGCCGGACGGAACATCGGTATATGCGGCGCCGAGCGCGTTGCGCGCAACCGCTCAGAATATCTTTCGTGTGAATGTAACGACCGGGAAGATGGAATTGTGGAAGACACTTGGAGCGAATATTCCCGCCGGAGTTGTATTCGTGGGCGGGCCACATTTCTCCCGCGACAGCGCCGCATATGCGTATCTTTATTTTCAGGTACTCTCGCAGGCATATGTGGTGAGAGGATTGAAGTGAAGGTCATTGAGTCATTTGCTCGTTCACTATGTGCGTCAATGATTCAATGGCTCAATGGCTCAATGGCAAAATGAATCAATATTAGGGCGGAAGTTATGAGAAGGTTTGTTGTGGTGATGGCCGTGGTGATTGGTCTGGGAATGAGTGCCGTCGGCACATGGGCGCAGGACGATGAAGACGAAGGCCCGATGTCGAACATGCACTTTGTGGTGCTGCTCGACTCGAATGCGAAGCCGGTGAAAAACGCGGCGGTTGTGCTGCATCCCATAACTCGCAAGGGCAAGCAGGCCATGGGCGGCATGGAACTGAAGACGGACAGCGACGGAAAAACCGGGATTGACGGGATTCCATACGGACCTCTGCGGGTGCAGGTGCTGGCGCCCGGCTTTCAGACGTTTGGGGAAGATTATCAGGTGAATCGGGCGGAGATGGTGATCACAATCAAACTGAAGCGTCCGGTGAAGCAATTCACGTCATATGGAGTTCAGGAGAGCGCGAAGAAGCCCGACGATACGAAGACCCAGAGCCAGAAACCGCCGCAATAAAGTCAGAAGTTAGAAGTTTAGATTGCAGAAGTCAGGCAGGTTTTCTGGAGCGGCATACGGATGCGGTTGAGGTAATAACATGTCGGAAAGAAGAAGAATAAGGCCTCATACAAGACGCTTCCTGGCGGGCGCGTGCGTGGTTCTCATCCTGGCGTTAGCAGCGGCAATGCAGGCTCGGGCGCAGGACGATGAAGGACCGACGGCGTCGGTCAAGGTTGTGGTGGTGCGCGACGCCAGCGGAAAGCCAGTGAAGAGCGCGCAAGTGGTGCTGCATCCCGTGAATAAGAAGGGAAAGGCGACAGCGGGAGAACTCGATCTGAAGACGAATGAGGAAGGGCGCGCGAGTATCGACGGCATTCCGTATGGATCGATTGAAGTGCAGGTGCTGGCGCCAGGCTCGCAGACATTTGGTCAGGATTACGAAGTGAAGCAGCCAGAGGTGGAGATTGCCGTGAGATTGAAGCGTCCGGGAGAGCAGTATTCGACTTACGAGAATCACGACGCGAAGCAGTCACCGGACCAGAAGCCACAGTAGGGATTACGACTCCGGCGGGGGATGGGGCTGTTTGGGGGAGTGACAGAGCCGGGGTCATGGCCTACAATCGGCGGACTGACGTTGGTGAATTATGGGTTTGCAGGAACTGACAGTCGAGCGATACGAAGGAGTGGCGGACGATCAGCGGATTCTGCTGCTGAAAGGGCCGCTCACGATCGAAACCACTCCGCAATTCGAGCGTGCCGTTCGCAGCGAGATCGCCGACACGGTGATTCTGGATTTTTCCGACGTACCTTACATTGACTCGGTGGGGCTGGGATCTCTAGTGGCAGCTTATGTGTCGCATCAGAAAAGCGGGCGTTGCCTCGTGCTTACGGGCGTGAAGCCGCGCGTCACCAAGATTATGGAAATCACCAAGGTGAAGGATTTCTTTGTGACGTTTCCCACAACATGGGAGGCGGTGGAAACGATGGCCAATACGGGAACGGCGTAGGCAAAATCGAGGTTAGAGGTCGCAGGTTTGAGGTTAGATTGCAGAAAGTAAGACTCTGGAAGTAAGAGATTGGATTGCAAATAGTGGATCAGCCTAACCCCGACATTCTTCGGATGGATTTTATCGATGGATTATCTTTTGAAAACTGAGCCTTCGGTCTATTCGTTTGCGAATCTCGTAAAAGAGAAAACCACCATTTGGGATGGAGTTACGAATCCGGCCGCGGTGAAACATCTGCGCGAGATGAAGCCGGGCGAGCGCCTGGTGATCTATCACACCGGCGATGAGAAGAGCGCGGTCGGCACGGCGGCCGTGGTGTCTGTGGATGCAACGGATGCGAAGAATCCTCAGGTGAAGATCAAAGCGGGGAAAGCGATTGCGGCGCCCAAGACGCTGGCGGAGATCAAAGCCGCCAAGCTATTCGCGGACTCGCCATTGGTGCGGCAGGGGCGTTTGAGTGTTGTGCCGCTGAGCGAGGCGCAGTGGAAATGGCTTACCGGCGATTAGCTTCTAACCTCACCCCCACTGAGATACTGCATAGTCAAACCGCTAATCATGATGGCGTCCTCCGCCATTGCGGCGAGTTACAGCATCATTTCAGGCCGGCCTAATCGCGCTCAGAGCCCACTGTGCTGTACGTATACGTAATACATGCACAGGCGTCCGTGCGGAGCGTGGGCGATGGCAGCCGGACGGCGCCGAGCGTGGTCGGACTGTTCCACTCAAAGCCTAAGCAAGCCGGGGACCAGGCGTTACAGTTTTTCCCGTATACAGTTCGGACGAGGATAAAAGATAGAATCGGGCGTTTGGGCCTGTCGGCGGCGGCTTTCTATGCGAATTCTTCTGGTGGACGATCATGAAGTGGTGCGCCGTGGAATTCGTTCGTTCCTGCGCACCTATCCCGATTTGGAGATTTGTGGCGAGGCGGCGAACGGGGCGGAGGCAATCGAAAAGGCTCGCTTGCTGCGTCCGGATGTCGTGGTGATGGACATCACCATGCCAGGCAAAAACGGGTTGGAAGCCACGCGCGAAATCAAGCGCACTCTTCCTGGGACGGACGTCCTGATTCTGAGCCAGCACGAATCCGCCGGGATGATTCGGGAGGCGATGCAGGCGGGCGCACGCGCCTATGTGGACAAGGCGGCGCTGACACGAGATCTGGGCGCAGCGCTCGACAAGATACGCGGAGTGAACTTTGAAGATCGAAAGGGGGCGGAAGACGTGATGGAGGCGAGTGAGAGCCGATTCCGCGAAATGATCGATGTGTTGCCGGCCGCGATCTATACCACGGACGCCGAAGGGCGGCTGACGCATTTCAACCCAGCCGCAGTCGAATTTTCGGGCCGTACGCCCGAGCTCGGTACCGATCAGTGGTGTGTGACGTGGAAGCTGTTCTGGCCAGATGGCTCGCCGATGGGGCACGATGAATGCCCGATGGCCGTTTTGCTCAAGGAAGGGCGCATCCTGGAGGGGATGGAGTGCATTGCCGAGCGCCCCGACGGAACGCGCCGCTGGTTCATGCCTTACCCGCGAGCGCTCCGGAACATGGATGGGCAGACCATCGGCGGCGTCAACATGCTGATGGATATCACGGCTCGCAAACAAGGGGAGCTGGCAAAAGGCCACTTGGCGGCGATTGTGGATTCGTCCGACGACGCCATTGTCAGCAAGGACCTTGAGGGAATCATCACCAGTTGGAATCGGTCGGCGGAGCGAGTGTTCGGTTACTCCGCTGCAGAAGCGATTGGGCAGCATATAACGCTGATCATTCCGCCCGAGCGCCAGGACGAGGAAAGGGAGATTCTTTCGCGCATTCGGCGCGGAGAGCGAGTCGATCATTTTGAAACCGTGCGGAAACGGAAGGACGGCACACTCTTCGATATCTCGGTGACGATTTCTCCGGTGTTGGACGCAAGCGGGCGGGTGACGGGGGCGTCGAAGGTGGCGCGCGACATCAGCGAGCGCAAACGCGCGGAGGAGCGCGAACGGCAGATCACGGCGGAGGCGGTTGCGGCGACGGCGAAATTTCGCGCCGTGTTCGAGCAGACGACGGTGTTTGCTGGAATCATGACGAACGATGGCACCCTGATCGAAATAAATAAGCTTGCGCTGGAGGCATGTGGATACCGCGCCGAGGACGTGTTAGGGCGGCCTTTTTGGGAGACCGGTTGGTGGCGAAACTTTCCTCAGGCGCGCGATAAGATTCGAGCGGCGACCCCACTTGTCGCGCAAGGCATTCCCTACCGGGAGATTCTTCATTACTCATGGGCCGATGGGACGGAACGGCTGGTTGACTTCGCGCTTTATCCCATCGTCGACGACCACGGCAAGATCCTCTTTCTTCATCCTACCGGAGTCGACATTACAGACCTGAAGCGCGCCGAGGACAACTACCGCAAACTGGCGGAAACGCTGGAGGTGGAAGTACGAGTGCGGACAAAGGAGCTCGAGGATCGTAACGTCGAGGCGGTAAGGCAATCGGAGGAGGTGCGGGAATTGGCGTGGCGGTTGTTGCGGGCGCAAGACGACGAACGCAGGCGGATCGCTCGCGAACTCCACGATAGCGCCGGCCAACTGCTGGCCGCTCTGGAAATGGATTTGACCTTGGTTTCGCGCACTCAGGCCGAGATGTCGCCCGAAGCCGCGAAACACCTGCAGGGAGCGATTCAAACCGCCAGCGCCGCCACCAAGGAAATTCGCACCATGTCTTACTTGCTGCATCCGCCGTTATTGGACGAAATGGGTCTGGCGGGTGCGCTTCAGTGGTACGTGCAGGGGCTGAGAGAACGAAGCGGTTTGGAAATTAAGTTGAACATTGTCGACGACGTTGGACGGCTCGGCTTTGAAACGGAACTCGTGATTTTCAGGATTGTGCAGGAGTGCTTAACCAACGTTCATCGTCACTCTGGCAGCAAGAGCGCGACCATTGAGGTGGCACGCAAGAATGGTAACGTCACGTTCGCGGTCAAAGATGCGGGAAAGGGAATGCCCCCCGAACGATTGAAGGCGATTCAACGCGGCACAGGTTTGGGCCTGCGAGGAATGCGCGAGCGGGTGCGCCAACTGGATGGTAAAATCGATATTAAGTCGAATACATCGGGCACCACGGTGACGGTGACATTCCCCGTGGATAGGGAAAGCCCGGATGGTGCTGGGAAAGCCCAGAATGCCGATCCTCGATCCGCCAATGCTGGATTCGACGCTGCCCGATCCGCCGCTGCCCGATCCGACGCTGCCCGACCCAACAATGATGACCCCGTCGACCCAAGTAAGTCTCGCGTAACAACGGGACTGCCAGTCCAATAATGGCAGTTTCGCTGCCTGCTTACGCTCCTGCTAATGATTTTCGTAGTTCGCGGCGGAGTATTTTCCCCGACGGCGTGCGCGGAACGGCATCGACGAAGTGAACTTCGCGCGGCTGTTTGTGATGTGCTAGGCGATCCGCCACGAAGGCGCGGAGTTCGCCGTCGAGCGCGTCGGACGCCGTGAAGCCATCGCGCAAAACGACGAAGGCGCAAGGGATTTCTCCGGCTTCGAGATTAGGCTTGGCGACGACGCCGCAGTCGCGCACAGCGGGATGTTCGAGCAGAACGGATTCAACCTCGGCAGGCGCGACGGGGAATCCTTTGTATTTGATCATCTCCTTGCGGCGGTCGAGCACATAGTAAAAACCCTCGGCGTCGGTGCGGACGATATCGCCGGAGTAGTACCAGCCATCGCGTAGAACAGCGGCGGTGGCCTGCGGCTCTTTCCAGTATCCCAGCATTATTTGTGGACCGCGCATGACGAGTTCACCCGGCTCGCCGGGAGGCACATCGTTGTCGTTGAGATCGAGGATGCGGCACTCGGTGAGCGCGAGCGGCTGGCCGATGGATGCGGGGCGGTTCATTTCCGGCGGCGAACAGAAGCCGACGTGAGTTACGGGCGAGGCTTCGGTCATTCCGTATCCCTGGTTGACGAGGACGCCGGTAAGATCGGTCAGACGGCGCGCGAGTTCGGGGGCTAGCGGAGCGGCTCCGGATTTGATCCAGCGCACGCGGTGGTTCTTCGGGAACGCCCCGGCCGCGGCAGCCTGGCAGAGCGCGTTAATGGCGGGAGGGACCAGCGGCATCATGGTGACGCCTTCTTCGATGAGCAGAGCGCAAAGTTTGGGCACGTCGAAGCGCGGCATGAGAACGAGCGTGCCGCCGAGCGTGAGTGTGAGTGTGAGGCCAACGGTAAGTCCGTAGATGTGATACAGCGGGAGGCAGCAGAGCAGAACATCGGTGGTCTGGAACGGAGCGGCGTTTGGGCCGAGAACTTGATAAACATTGGCGACCAGGTTGTGATGCGAAAGCATGACACCCTTTGGCAATCCGGTGGTGCCGCTGGAGTAGGGAAGCGCGGCGATGGTTTGCGCGGACGGCTCTGCGGGTTGCGGCAGCTTGGCACCAGGCGAGGATGCGCGCAGTAAGTTGGCAAACGGCTCGCATCCGGGGCGTTCTTGGCGCGTGGTATAAACGCGGCGCAGCGCGGGCAGCCCGGCGAGATTCACATTCTCCAGTAGTGGCGCGTCGGTGATCAGAAACACTGCGCCGGAGTTTTCCAGCTGATAGCGGATCTCGCGCTCGCGGTAAGACGGATTGAGCAGCGTCGGGATGCCGCCTGCGAGTGTGGCCGCATGGTAAGCGATCGCGAACTCCCAGGAGTTGGGCAGGGAAATGGCGATCACTTCGCCGGGTTTGAGGCCAGCGGAGACGAAGCCACGCGCCAGGGAATCGACCAACTCGGTGTATTCAGCGTAGGAGAAGCGGCGTCCGCAGGAGGAATCGACAAGCGCAGTTTTTGCGGAGTTGCGCTGGCAACTTTGGAGAACGACATCGTGGACGAAACGGCCGGTGGGATCGGCTAGAAGTTGGGTGCGCAGCATCGGGGGAGATTGTATACGAGGTTCGAGGTGAGGGGGCGGAGGGCTGAGGTCAGAAGTCGGATTGCGGATCGTCCTAATCTCCCTCGACCTTCGATTTGCCTTCAGCGACATTCAGACTCGGGCGCAGGACCGGAGTAGAATTCTTCGATGGCGAAGATGGCGGGAAGACTTTCGGGAAAAACGGTGTTGGTGACGGGCGCCGCGAAGCGGCTAGGCCGCGCGACTGCGCTGGCGGCTGCCGACGAGGGTGCGGACGTGGCGATTACTTACCACCAGTCCGCGGGCGAGGCGCGAGCCGTTGTCGGCGAACTGGCGCGGCGCGGCGTGGAGGCGATGGCCGTGCGCTGCGACGTGACTGACGAAGTGAACGTCCGCGAGATGATTCGCGAGGTCGCAGACGTGCTGGGCGGGATCGACGTGCTCGTGAACAACGCCGCGAATTATGAGACGGCCGAATTTGACAAACTGACCGTGGCGCAGTGGGACGCGATTTTTGCGTCGAATGCGCGCGGGCCATTTCTGGTGTCGCGTGAGGCGCTGCCGTATTTGCGAAAGGCGCGCGGGCGCATCGTGAATATGGGATCGCTCGGCGGGCTGCGGCCGTGGGCGACACACGCGCATTATTGTTCGTCGAAAGCGGCGGTACATATGCTGACCAAAGTGATGGCCAAGGCGCTCGCTCCGCAGATTGCGGTGAATGCCGTGGCTCCGGGGATGATTGATCTCGGCGAGAAATCGGCGGCCGCTTTCATGAAGCGCATGGCGAAAGAAACGCCGATGCGGCGCAATGGAACGGCAGCGGACATTGCGTCGGCCGTGATGTTCTTTGCAACCGCGCCGTCGTTTATTACCGGGCAAGTGCTGGCCGTGGATGGAGGGCTGGGACTGTAGATTTCAGGTCTGAGGTCTGAGATAAGAGTTTAAGGCAGGTCTGAGGTCAGAGGTGCGAGGTAAGAGATCAGAAGTGAAGTCAGAGGCAGAAGGTAAATTGAAGAAGTAGCAAGCCGCCAAGAGCCTAGAGGCCGGTTGTGTCTTGAACGCTCTTCGCGTATCGTTCCGTGTTTGACTCAAAAAACATTATGAAGCGATTTGCATGGGTAGTAGGTCTTCTTTTTGTCGCGTTGTCTTTCGCGGTGGGCCAGGATCGTCCTGAAGAAGGTGGGCATGAGATGGAGGTTTGGACTGGTGGCGGCCATTCCGTTCCCGGCGGGACGAAGGACACGAACGTCTGGAACGCTGGCGTTCGCTACGGATGGATTCTGACGGCGCCGCACGGGCCGGGATTTCTGAGTGGACGATTCGAGTATGCGGTGGACGCTGTGCCTGCGTTCGTCGTGTTTCAGCGTTTGAACACCGCCTACGGAGCGGGCGTAAACCCGTTTGCGCTGAAATGGATTTTCGCGACGCGCGGATCGGCGCAACCGTACCTGGAGCTGAATGGCGGGACGTTGTTTACGAATCATGAAGTGCCGGCGGGGACGCTTGGAGTCAACTTTACATCGAGCGCGGCGTTCGGAGTTCATTTTCTGCGCGAGCGCGCGTGGACAGCGGAAGTGCGCTACATGCATATTTCGAACGCTGGCCTGACTGTGCCGAATCCGGGGATCAACACGGTGCAGGTTAGATTGGGATTCGGAAAGTTCTTTGGAAAGAAATAAGGTACCTTTGCTTTAAACTCGCAGCATGCGAGGAAAAGTACTCTTAGTCGTCTTGTGCCTTGTCTGTTTTGTAGCTGGCGTTCTTTCTGCCCAATCAGTCAACCAGGCTCCTGATTCTCAGGCAACCGTCTTCGGTACTGTAAAAGCAGTGATGCGTACTGCACCAGATGCTGTCCCGGTCGAGCGTCCCATCCAGGGGGTGAAAGTTGCTTTCGAGACTAAAGATGGAAAAACAGTAACGGTAACGACGAATGAAAACGGAGAATACAAAGCTGCCCTACCGCCCGAAATCGAATATACGGTCACGGTTTTGGGTGAGCCTGAGCGATTTTTTCACCCACTTCACCGGCCCGGTTTTGTGCCGAAGGCTAACGAACAAGTTAGATTTGACTTTACGATAGTTCAGGTCGTCATCGTGGAGACGCCATACGGCCGTGACGGAAAAAAGATACCTTATCCTTACCACTACCAGGAACATCGCGTGTCCGTGGAAGGCAATGGTCAAAAGGAAATGATCATTGCGTGCGGAAAATCAACGGAATTGAGCAACAACAGCACCATGTACGAGCCACTACGGTCGCTGGCTCGACACGGACAGGATCGCCTGCGGGTCACCGTCATGTTCGACAGATACACGGTCCGTGCGGACGAAGTCGTTGCTGCGGACGAAGTCACCTTTGGTGGCACTAATGTGTTAAATGCGGAAGGGGATATCACGATCGAAGACGGGAGTACCAACCTTCCACGTACCGAATCGTGTGTAGTGTTCCATTTGGACGATCCCAAGAGAGGATTTCGACCCTGTTCCAAGGGAACAACGACACGGCATTAGGCTGACCATCTTACGGCTGGCGGGGGCGAAAGAGGGCAGGGATCGATCCTTTGATTCCGCTTCGCGTCGCGCAGGTCTGGCAGCGCTAGGACGACAGATGCTCAATCACGCGGTCAATCATGGGCCGCGGAGAGCACATTCCTCAACCGCAGCAGGCTCCACACCAGGGCCGCAATTCCTGCATACCAGAAAACGAACGCAATCTTCACCACCCACTCCGGCGCTTCGCCTACGCGGCGCAGCAGGAAGGGTAGGAAATTCCAACAAGTGATGTGAACGTAATCCCAGTGGTCGTAAGTCATGGCATCGGTGTTCAGGCCCCAGGCGTCCATTTTGCCGAGCGCGAAAGCAGCAATGTTGGTGAAGCGCAGACCGACCACGAAGGTGGGCCGGCCGAAATCCTCGATCTGATAGATCTCCAGTGGCAGCCAGAAGGCGAGCGACGCAAGCTGGATGGCGAGACTGATGCCGACCAGCGCTAGGCCGCAGCGCCAAATCCACAGACTTAGATTCGCGCGATAACGCAGCAGCAACGGCACCGCCATCAACGCGACCAGCTCAACCGTGGTGGAGACGTAGCGGTCGCCCCAGGCGAAGTCTCCTGCCCAGAACGTGTATCTCGCGTAAAAACAGATGTAGGCGATGAGCAGCAGAATCGAGGTCACGCCGTAGGCGCGCACCTCCGGCGACAGACGCTTCCACAGAACTGCCAACAGCACGATGGCCAGCACCAGCAGGGGATCGAACAGGAAGATAGACTTCTCCGGCTTGAACAGCGCCCCGAGCGCGCCCACGTGAAACGGCGTGCTCCAGGGGAAGTTAGCGGGCAGCGTCGGATCATTCTGGTGGAACTCGCGCGCAAAGTTGGTGACGTAGGTGGTCGTGATGGAGCCGAAGCGGTAGAAGTTATAGACGCGGTCGATGAGCGCGAAGAACAAGTAAACCGGCGCCGCAATCCCGCAGTAGGCCACCAGCCGAGGCCATAAGTCTTGCAGGTTCGCGCGTTCGAACCACAGCACGAACAGCAGATATACACCGGCGGCGATCAGATCCATGCCGGTCGTCAGGCGCGTGAGCAAGTTAAGGCCGAGCGCGGCGGAGCCAATGAACAGCGCGCGCCGGCTGCTCGTGCGCAGCCACTCATACTGAAATGAGAATCCAATCAGCGTCAGAAGCATGATGTAGTCGTTCTCAGCCATGTTCTGCGTGTAGTGCAGATGAGTGGTGCAGAAGAGCAAAGCCAGTACGCCGGCAACCGTCTCGCTTCGCGAAAATCGAAGCTGGCTCAAAAAGCGGAAGGCAATAAGTGCGGTGAGAACGGTGACCAGAATATTCGTCGAGTAGCTGACCACGATGGCGCGCACCGCCGGATCGTCCGAGTAATCGGCGAGACCCGGCAAATGAGAAATCGCTGTGCCCGCGAGATCGGCGGGGAGCATCAGGAGGCTTTGGCCTATGCCGTACCAGCTGTAGAGGCGGCCTCCGCGGCCATGCAAGCCGAACTCCGGATACTCGTTGGGGAAGACTTGCGGCTCGGAGGTCCAGAGCCAGTGCGTGGTTTGAAGGCGGTGCATCGTATCGGATGTGCCGAGTTCTCCGGACTGCACCACGAAAGCGAGCAAGCCAGCGGCCAGGCACAAGAGGAAAAGTGGATCACGAAGCCAATAAGTGAGGCGCGAGGGCATCGTTGCAATGATATGGCGGAAAGAGGCTTTGTGGGGATCAAACGGAAGGCGAGTGAAACCGGGGCGGCGGCGTTGCGGGCGGCACGTGACATCGGCTGCTATTGGGTGGAAGAACGCGGCCGACGCAGGTGTGTACGTCGGCCGCTTCCCAGGAGGAGCGCTTGCAATTACGGAATCTGGTTCCAAAGGAAAGAGCAGAGATGTTCGTACTTAAAGGAGGAGATAGCCACCGGCTTTGGCTCTGTCAACTGTAAGAACAGGTCGGTAGACGCGTTGTAGCCAGGCCAAACCGGTTTTCCTTCGACGTTCGGGTTTCCCGTCTTGGCGAACTGCGTCCAGTAGTCGACCATGTCTGTGGAGAGCCGCTTCTGAGTGGCTGAAAGGGTTGTCAGTGATGCCGGCAGCCCGAAAATGTCGTAGCCCTCGAAAAGGTATTGAATCTCCGCCGCATGGTAAGCGCCCAACGGGAACGTCAGCAGCCCGCCAAAATCAGCTTCCGCGGGAGGCGCGTTCTCATCGGCAAACTCATAGGCGTAGGTCGAGACATACTGCGATAGCGATTGGTTCGCATTCCATACCGGACAGCTGAAGCCTCCGTCGGTAGCTGCGGCCCCAAGGGACTGATCGGGGGTCGCGTCATAATTGTATGGGTAGATCTCGAGAACGGTCGGTGCTAGTGCGGCTGGGAACAAGGCGTCCACAGCGTATGGGTATGTGGATTCCGTTAGCGGATTCCCTTGAAAATCGAACTGCTCTGCCACAAACAAATCGTATTCATCCCGATTGGTGCCCGAAATCACAGGTACCTTGTTGAAACTGCCAGTGGCGAATGCCTGGGTGATTGTCTGGGTCAGCACTGTCCCGTCCACGAACGGAAATATGGGGAAGGGCTGTAACGCAACAAATGACGTAGCCGGTACGGCGCGCAAGCACGCGGACGTGGCTGGGTCGCCGCATCCGACAGCATTCGCGATGTACTCACCCGAGGGAACGGCTGTGTCCTCTTCGGCTTCTACTCCGGCTGTCGTTTCCGCCGCCGCCACCGGTATGACATCGTTTAGGTAGGGTTGGAATTCGTCGTACGATCCGCTTTCCGAGATTGCGCCGCTGAACGTGCCTGCGGCCGTGGGAGACGCGAGATTGGCATAGACGCTTTGCCCGCCCGCGGATTGGCCGAAGATCGTAACTTGCGCTGGATTGCCGCCAAAGGCCGCGATGTTATTCTGAACCCATTGCAGTGCCAATTGCTGGTCCATCAGTCCATAGTTGCCGTTCGTGTGGCCCTCGGCATCGATCGCGCTTTGAGCGAAGAATCCCAGATAGCCGAGACGGTAGTTAAGTGTGACGACAATCACGCCCTTCTTGACGAGCAACTCGGGGTTGTAAGCAGTGCTGGATCCTTCAATGAGCCCGCCGCCGTGGAACCAAACCATTACGGGCAGACCTGTGCCACCCGTCGAGGGCGTAAAGATATTCAGGAACAGGCAATTCTCACTGCCTCCCGCCGCCTGCACGCAGGGATTTCCAAATTCCGTCGCGACGAAGGGCTCCGTCGGAAAAACCCCGTAGGGCTGCGGCGGCGTCCAGCGCAACTCTCCCACCGGCGGCAGCGCGTAGGGGATGCCGAGATATTCGTCCATGCCTAACGCCTTCTTGCCGATCACCACGCCAAGTGGCGTGGTAACAGTCGGAGAAGTGCCGAATGCGGCTGACGTCGTGCTCAGAGTGAACACGCAGAGAGCCGCCACTCCGAACAATAGTTTGAAAGCAAAACCATTTTTCATCTTGTCGCCTTTTCTCATCGTTGATTCCTCCATGGGTAATCAATACGGTTTCGCTCAAAGGTCCTGAACATGAGACCGCTTTAGTTTGAACTGGAATTGCCGCTTGACCCCAAATCGCCGGGCAATTGTCCTCTTCATCCCTGTTCGTGTCAATGTGAAAGAAGTTGCATCCCGAATCCAGGTGCGTACTAAGTGGGTTCACTGCTTTAGCGTCTGATCGATGGCAGCCCCAAAGAGAAAGGCCCCGTTGGGCGGGGCCTTCATAGTTTCCACTCAGATTGAGAATTTACTGTGGCGGCGGGGGTGGTGGAGCGCCTTGGTCGCCGTGTCCTTCATCCATGTGCTTGCGATGTTGATCCTGCATCTTGTCGAACTTGGCCTTCTGCTCCTCGGTCAGAACCGCGCGAATCTTGGAGGCGGCAGCTTCGTGAATATCCCGCATCTTCGATCTGTTTTCTTCGCTCGGGCCGGAAGAACTATCCATCACACGTTTCATCTGATCGTGCTGATCTTGCAGGATGGCCTTGATCTGCGGTTTTTGCGCATCCGTTAAATTTAGCTTTTGCGAGAGGTGGTCGAGTTGCTCATCCACGGATGGCATGGCACGGCCGCCGTGCTGTTGACCCTCGCCCGGACCTCCAGGGCCTCCGCCTTGCGCCAGTAAGGACATGGGCACGAACAGCGTCAGCATTAATACTGCATATTTCAGTTTTGTCATGTTGTTGTTTCTCCAGAAAACGGAATTTGATTGGTGATCGGAATCGGTTAGCGACCGGGATTGATTGGAAAATCGCAGTTGATTTGATTCCCCTAAGCCTGTACGCCGATTATAGGAGAACTTGCACGAAGAATCGGTAAAGTTGCGTAAAGAGATGTTTAATCGCAGCTCAGGTGCAGCGGTAATCGAGTTGAACCCGTTTACTGAATGTCGTAGGGAACTCATCGAGACTGCATCTCGTAACCATGTATGGAGAAGATAAAATGCGAGCAGCGCGTATTGTTCGGGCAGGCGGTCTTTGTTATGCGCTAGGCTGCGCGCTCTTAGGCATCTTCCTCGGAGAATTAGCCTTTCGACCGCAGCGAACGCCCGTCACACAACGCGAGTCAGCCGAAGCCGTTGCCACCCGATCCGGTACAACTTTACAGGAGGCTTCTATCATCGCCGGCGACGGTAGCCGTCTTCAGGGTTGGTTTGCTCGTCCGGTAGGTTCGAACGGCAATGCGGTGATCCTCTTGCACGGCGTTGGAGACAACCGCCAAGGCATGATGGGGTTTGCAGAGCTGTTTCTTTCGAACGGCTTTTCCGTGCTTGTACCCGACTCACGCGCTCAGGGTGAGAGTGGCGGCGAGTTTCCGACCTACGGAATCAAGGAAAGTGACGACGTACATCGCTGGTTTAATTGGTTAGTGTTGCAACAGCGCCCAAAGTGTATTTTCGGAATGGGCGAGTCAATGGGGGCCGCTATTCTTCTTCAATCCGTTGAGGAAGAAAATCGTTTCTGCGCGATTATCGCGGAATCATCGTTTGCAAGCTTTCGTCAGGTTGCATACCTACGAGTGGGGCAGGCGTTTCATACGGGACCTTGGATGGGGAGACTCGCCCTGCGTCCGGCAGTCGAAGCAGCACTTCTCTATGGAAGACTCACGCGTGGCGTTAACCTGGCAGATGCGTCGCCCGAGAAGTCGGTGGTCGGGAGTCGGGTTCCGATTTTCCTAATACATGGATTGGCCGACCACAACATTCCGTCACAACAGTCTGAACGAATTCGTTCTCGAAACCCGGCCGAAATAATTTTGTGGAATGTGCCGAATGCCGGTCACTGCGGTGCCGTGAATGTTGCCGGGCGGGAGTTCAGCACGCGTGTTCTCGGCTGGTTCACTTCGCATGACCATGGCTAACCGCCGCGCCACGCTATCTCATCAGCGCCGACAACCCCTGGTTCACCACGAGCGCGGCCGTATACGCAACCACCGTCATGTAGGCGAACTGGATGACAGGCCACTTCCAGCTATTGGTCTCGCGGCGCACAATCGCCAGGGTTGACGTGCACTGCATGGCGAAGGCAAAAAATACCAGCAGCGCCATCGCTCCGGCAAAAGTGAGATCGTGCTGGAGCGCATTCTGCAGCGTCAGCGCGTGCGTCGCCGGATCTGTCCCATAGATGGTGCCCAGCGTTCCGACGATCACTTCGCGCGCAATCACAGAGGTCAGCAGCCCGACCCCAATTTTCCAATTAAAGCCAAGCGGCCGGATCAACGGCTCAATTCCATGCCCCAGGTGGGCGATCACACTCTGCTCCTGCGGTGGCACGCCATTGTGCAGCGGAAGATTCGTCAGCACCCACACCAGCAGAGAGACCGCCAAAATGATTGTTCCCGCCTGCCGCAGGAAAACTCGCGCGCGGTCAAACAATCGCAGGCCAATCGAATGCAGCGTTGGGGTTCGGTATTCGGGCAGTTCGAGCACAAACGGAGCGGCGTTCGACTTGAGCACCGACGACTTAAGCAGTTTCGCGGTCACGATGGCCGCAAGAAATCCCAGCACATAGAGCGAGAGCATCGCGCAAGCCCGCGCGCTGAGAAATACACCAACCACTGGACGGTCCGGAATGAAAGCCGCGATCAGCAATGTATAGATAGGCAGCCGCGCCGAGCAGGTCATGAAGGGCGCGATCAGGATGGTTGCGATTCGGTCGCGCTTGTTTTCGATGGTGCGCGTCGCCATGATGGCCGGCACCGCGCATGCATACGCGGACAGGAGAGGAATGAACGCTTTTCCATTCAATCCCACGCTTCGCATGGTGCGATCCGCAATCAGCGCCGCGCGCGCCAGGTAGCCGGAATCTTCCAGCACTCCAATAAAAAGAAACAGCAGAAGAATCTGCGGCAGAAACACCAGTACGGAACTCAGACCCTTCCACAGTCCATCCAGAAGAAGCGACCGCAGCAGGCCTTCGTGAATAAACGGCGCCGCCTGCTGCCCTAACTTCGTCAGCAGATCCTGAAACGCTGTGCTCATGGGCTGGCCCAGACCAAACACGGTCTGGAAAACAGCGCCCACCACAATCATGAAAATCAGCGGACCCCAGAACTTATGCAGAAAGATATCGTCCAGCCGTCGGCTCCACGTGCTGGGAAGATGCCGCTGGTAGTCGATTCGGTTTCCAACCTGGCTGGCCCACTTGCGGCACTGTGGAAGGTCTCCGCTTACCGGAATAACCGGCAGCAACGCAGATGGATTCGTATCGCGATCCTGCCGCAGGAAGCGCTCCACCACATCCAGTCCGGTTTCCTGTGTCGCACTCACCATGGCAACGGGCGTGCCCAGTTCCTTGGCGAGTTTTAGAACGTCGAGCGATCCGCCGCCTTTGGCAAAAACGTCTGCCATGTTCAGGAGTACAAGCGTCGGCAGACCTAATGCGATTACGGGCGCGGCCAAAACCAAATGGCGGGAGAGATGTGTGACATCGAGCACCAGCAAAACCGCATCCGGGCGAGGCATGCCATTCATCTTGCCGCTCAGCACATCCACCGCGACGCGCTCGTCGTCGGAATAAGGAGTCAGGCTGTACACACCGGGCAGATCGATGATCTTGATCTCGTTTCCTCCACCCGCCAGCAGGCCCACGCGTTGCTCAACCGTCACGCCGGGATAGTTTCCGACCTTCTGGCGAAGGCGCGTCAGACGATTGAAGAGAGTCGACTTTCCTGAATTCGGTGGGCCGATCAGTGCCACCGTTCGAATTCCACCGCCGCGCTCCTCGCCGTTTCTTTCATCAAGAGCGATGGCGGGGCCGGAAGGAGTATCGCAGCATCCGCTGGTTAGGATCGACGTCACGCTAAGTCCCCCAACGGCGCAAGTCCGGTTCGCTGCACCACGATGTGGCGTGCGGTTTCCGCCCTCAGCGCAATCTCAGTTCCGTCCACGGAATAGACGCTCGGGTCTCCCAAAGGTGCGCGGCGGCAGAACCGCACCTGCGCGCCCGGGAAGAAGCCCATGCGCATCAGGAAGTGCTCGTCGGCCGGGGGCAGGGAAATGCGGTCGATGGTCCCCACTTCGCCAAGTTCAAGGTCGATGAGCGCGACCCGTTGTTGGGGCATTTCTATCTCTGTCTCCACTAGCTTTCGCTCTCCTCGCGGAGCGACGATCCAATCCTGAAGAATTGATGAGCCAGCCACGTCGATTCGGTCCTATCTAATTGAAAATGAATTTCAATTTCATTATCAATAGGATACGGGGCCGAGGCGGGCCGGGTCAACGCAAGGAGTCACCGTTGGTTGTGATTTGCATCACACGGGGAATGGCGGCATTGAACGGCATTTTGAAAAGTAGTGGGTCCTTCTGTGATATTGCCTCTACGCGGGTGCCTGGTGATCATTCTCTTGTAACTGGACAGGCTACGCAGCTCCCGAAACCCGGACCCAAGGTTCGGGTTTTTCTTTTGGCTTGGACGCAGGCAGGCAGTTATGCTAGGTTACATGTAACCACCGCGCGGCAAAGGTCAAATGAGCCCACGAACGCAAGCCAAATCGTCGCGAGATAAGGTTCAGGCCCATCGCAAGCGTTTGCGCCAGCAGGGACTGCGCCCCATTCAGATCTGGGTCCCGGATATGCGCTCGCCTGCATTCGTTACCGAGGCGCACAAGCAATCCCTCGCGGTTGCCAAGGGTTCCCATGCCAGGCGAGACCAGGAGTTTATCGACGCGATCTCGGAGTCGGGCGGAGATTGGAGCGGAGAGTGAAGCGGGAAGTGAAGCCGGTGGTGAAGCGCGGTGATATCTGGACCGTCGCAGGCGGGAAGGATTACGCCGCGAAGCCTCGTCCGATGGTGATTCTGCAAGACGACCGTTTCGACAAGACGGATTCGATCACGATATGCGCATTCACGACCGATCCAACCAACGCTCCTCTATTCCGGCTGCCGGTCGAGCCCAACGAGAGCAACGGGCTGCGCGCTGTTTGCCGGCTGATGGTGGATAAGATCACGACCGTTCCTAAGGCAAGGATCGGCGCACGCATCGGCCGCCTCGCCGACGAGGATATTGTCCGGCTGAATCGCGCAGTAATGGTGTTCTTAGGTATTGCGGCTCCGCGTGGCGGCGAGTAAGCAGAGCCAGGGGAATTGGGGACAGTCCCGCCTATCCCCCAGGACCTAAGTAGTCAATTTCTTTGCTTTCCCAATGCGAGCTGAGCAAGCTCTTTCAGAATTGCAGCGATTTGCGGCCGGATTGTCTTCTCCCCACTCAACCCTAGTAGTTCAAGAAGCAAAGTGCAGAGGTCAATGAGGCACCAGTTCACGACTGGGAGCGGTGAGCCTGAAGTCGGCTCTTTGAATCGCATCTCTCCTCCCGGCACGTCGCCGTCATGATATTGCTGGAAACATGCGGAGTTCGGATGGGAATGCTCACTCAAATGAGCGTAGTCATCTTTCGCATCGCCGCCGAAGACCTTCTCAACATGTGCTTCATAGGAAGCCAACGCCTTCTTTAGCCGAATTGTGTTCGGGACTGCTGCTTTGACATGGGCCGGGTCGTATTTGTGACCGTATTCCTTAACCCATCTATTGCCGATCATCGCCTGGTTGAGTAAGTCACGAGCTGTGTCCCAATCTTTTGCCGCGGTGTGCTTCTGGAGATTCTCGTTCATGTAGCAGACCTGCGCAGCCCACTCAAAGACATGCCTGCACACGACCATCCCGGTCGGAATGTTTCCAGCGTCTGCCAGGACAATCAAGCCACGCAGCACGGTTCTGATGTGCGCGACGACTGAGTAAACGTAAAGGGTGATGGCCCAACGAATGTAGGCTGCCTTGCGCTCGTCCGGCGTCTTCAGCGTCTTTGGATCGGGCGCATGACCTAAGGACAGAGCAAGACTGTCTAATCCCTTGCTGACGATTGCGAGTGGATTCAGTCCTTGCATCACGCCACCTGGGTAGCAGTGTACCAGTGTGGCGAATTAAAGGCGAACGTGCTCGCAGGGGCAGCCCTTGGGCTTAAGAGTTCCTCCGTTCTCAAATAATCCGCAAAAACTTCTTTGCCTGCGCGACCTCGGGGAAGAGATTTTCCTCCGCCATAAACTCACGCGAGTGCACGCACCTCCTGCTCCCGCGCAGTTTCACCGGGTGCTTCAAATGCAGCATCTCGTGATAAAGAATGTATTCGACCACATAGCGCGGCACGCGCGGGTGATCGAAGACTTTGCTAATCACGATCGTGTTGTGCGCAGGATCGTAGTGGCCTAATCGGTTGCGGGCGTGATCGCGGCTCCATGTAAGTTGCGGACGGCCCATGAGCCCGTAAAAGAATCGGCGGTTGAGGTCGTCGAAAAGTTCTTCCAGATGATAATGATGTCCGCGCGCCGAGTCGATATGCTTGCGCCCGCGCATCTGCCGCACCAGCCGCGCCTTCGCCGCAAGATCGTGACTCGCAACGTAACGCCGATAGCGGGCGCTCAGAGCACGGTCAATCGGCTTGCGGTACAGCTTGGCCAGCAGAATGTGCGCGATCGCATGCAGCACTGGATCGGGCGCGCCTTCCAGCAGATCGGAAAGCCGTACATAAAGCTCCGACTGCCGCAACCGAATTGTATTGTTGATGGAGACAAACGGATAAAAGCGAATGTGCATCGGCGGAGCTGGCGTGCGCGGACGAAGCTCGCGATAAGCTTCCTGAAAAATTTCTGCCACTTGCGGGGACACGGTTAAGGAAGGTTAGCACGGCGGCATGGAGAAAGTGGTTTGTTCACCGCTGCGATAAGAGCGTTCTCTTGATTACGGCTCTACAGTTTGCTGAAAACTTGCTGGCCGGTCGGTTTTGGGAAGGGCACGAGTTCCACTCGTGCCGTAACTGTCGCCGAATCAAAGGCGGCTTCTAGCCGCTGGGGGAAGGCCGAGCGACTAAAATACTTTTTCAGCAATCTGTTTAGCCGCTGAGGGCGCTCCGCCGCCCAAGATACAATTTCGGTAACAACCGTTACTTTTTCTTCTTCTGCTTCTTCACGTACTCCTCGACTTCGGCGAGCGTTTTGCGGTGATCCTCGGCGCTCGAATCCACGGTCTCAATCGCATCTGTAAGCAGAAATTCGTACTGTTTCGCTTCCTTGGGATCGCCGCCGGCGGCGCCTTTTAGCGCGCGCAGCTTCGACTGGAACTCGACATCGGACTCGATGACAATTTTCATCGGCTTGCGAATATCGTCCTTGCGGCCTACATACATATCGATGTTGTTGTCGAGCTCTTCGTAGATCGCAAGAAAATCCTGCAACAGGTCGTGGGTCTGAAGTCCGCGCTCAGTCGTCTTCGGATTCGCCCGCATTTGCTCCATCTTCGTCATGCGATCGCGGGAAAATTTCACGTAGAGCGCTAAGCGCTCATCGGGATCGAGCATGGCGTCGCGGAGCTGATCGACCTCAAGCGGATTGAGCGGGTCGCGGCGCCGCTGCGCCGGAAGGTAAGAGGTGAGCGGCAGGGCGAGCATCAGCAATAGCGCAAGCGTCAGGCGCCAATGCGTGAGCCGAATCATTTCTTACCTTTTTTGTCGGAGAACATTTCCTTGAGCAGCGCAGTGCGCGCGTCTTCAAGGCGGCGGATGGCCTGGTCCACCGGAGCCTGGTCCTCAAAAGCCAGGGTGCGCTTGATGTCGCGCAGCTTCTCGGCGATCTTGCGGACGTCGATCTCGACGGTTTTCAGATGCTGTTTTGATTCGATCGCGGCGTCGCGCGCTTTTTCGGAGTACGAAACGATATCTTCGACGGCGGCTTGACCCTCGCTCACGCGGCCTTCGTTGTAAACCTTATCGGCCGCGCGTAACTGGATTTGGGCGATGCGGATCGAAATTTCCGCGCGATCTTCCGTGGACGCGCTGGGCAGCCGCGCCTTCAGTGCCTCTACGTTCTCCTCCGAGGCCGCGCAGCAGGCGGCAGCCAGCGTCACAAGAAACAAAAGTTGAGCAACTCGCCGCATGGTCAATGCTTCTTCGGTTCGATCGCGATCAGGCGATGTTTAGCCTGCCACTCCTGATCAGGATACTTCCCGCCAGCCTTTTCAAGGAAGTGGCGATAATCGGCCGAGGCGTTCTTGAAGTCGCGCAAATGATCGTAAGCCGAGGCGCGCAGAAAAAAGCAAATCGCAGGCATATCGGCATTCGGCTTGTCCTTATCTAACAAAGCGCGTCCGTTGAGCGCGCGAACCGTCAGCTCGTAATTCTTGTTTTCGCTGGCGGCAAAAGCCAGGTCCACGTATGCATCCGGCGAATCGCGCTTCATACGGACCGTGGCTAGCAACTCCTGCTGCGCTTCCGGAAACTTCTTTTCCAGCAGCAAAGCGCGTCCTAGCGCATTATGCAATTCCGGATTATTCGGCTGGGCCGCAACCAGTGTTCGATAAGCGGCTTCCGCCAAATCGTTTTTTCCCGCGGCCAGATAAAGGTCCGCCAGATCGCGTTGCGCCGCTGAATCATTGGGCGAAAGCGTGATAGCGCTCTGTAACTCAGCGATCGCATCGTCTTTCTTTTCTTCAGCGGCAAGAACGCGGCTGAGTTGAAGATGCAGGCCCTCATCGTTAGGGCGATCCGCAACCAGCCGCCGCAGCAGCGGCTCTGCGTCGGTCAGTTGGCTCGACTTCATATAAATGTTGGTCAGGCCAATGGCGGCTTCGGTCGAATGCGGGTCGAGCGCAAGGACTTTTTTGTATTCGCCCTCGGCGTCCGCAAAATGTTTTTCGCGCTCGTCGAGCAGCGCGGCGGATAAGTGCGGCTCGGGATCGGCGGGAGTAAGTTCCGCGGCCTTGGCATAAGCCTGTAGCGCCTTCTCGGGATCGTGCCCTTCGAGCGCGTGTCCCAGGGAAAGCCATGCGCGCGCCTGGCCTTCTTCCACATGAGCGGTTGGCTTAAGCGTAGTGGCCGCGCGAAGGTACTTCTCGGCTTCGGGATTGTGTGTGCGCGCGAGCATCAAGCCAAGGTTGAGGTTCGATTCGAAAACATCGGGCTTGGCAGCGACCGACTTGCGATAAGCGGCAATGGATTCATCCGCGCGATTGAGCCCATTGAGCGCAAAGCCAAGATCGAACCACGCCTGATAGAGCCAGGGCGACTTGGCGTCGGGCTCGCTTTTCTGGGCATCTTCTTGGGGAAGTTCGTTTTTATGACGATCGGTGTCGAGGGCCTTCTTCAGCAGCGCTTCAGCCGTAGCAAAATCATTCTTCTGGATCGCATCTTCGGCTTGCGTAATCTCAGCCGGCTGACCTTCAACCGCTTCGCGATGATGGCGGACGGTGGTGTGGGTATCGATGACTTGGGCGAAAGGGGTCGCAGCGAGGAGAATCGCGAGTATCGCGTTGGCAAGCGGACGTTTCATGCGTGCGAGGGACTTAGGGCATCTGACTGCGTTCGCTCCAACTTCCTCCGTAATCGCGATCCACCGTTTCTTGGGACTCTATGCCAAATTTCACCACAGGTACTGTATTTTGCGGATAGCCAGCCTCTCGGAGTGCATCACAAAATTGCTGATAGAGTTCAGGATCTCCGCAAAGGAGATCGCGCTCTTTGTCAGTAGCAGTCCTGATGCTAAATGACAAGTGTCCGGGATTGATTGCGGTCGCACTCTGATGGCTGAACACCTCTGCGTTAGGAACTCTTTGACGAACAATCTCCCGAATATCCCGTTTGGTGCGGCGAATCGCCGGCCAAAGCTTCCAATCGTAGGTATTGGTAAGCATCCTGGCGAAGACTAACGATAGAACGATCAAAGCTGCGGCGACGAGCCAACCAAATATTGTGAACATTACATAATCACCGCGTGTGACAAGGATAAAACCTTATTCTACCGCTCCCCGTTGTTCATGCCCGTTTCCGTTCAGCACCACCTTCAGATACTGCCCAGTATAAGAGCCTTCTAACTCCGCAATCGCCTCGGGCGTGCCAGCGCCTACGACACGCCCACCGCGATCTCCGCCTTCGGGACCCAGATCGATCACCCAATCCGCGGTCTTGATCACTTCGAGATTGTGCTCGATCACAATGATCGACCCTCCCGCATCGATCAGTCGACGGAAGGCGAACAGCAACTTGCTCACATCGTCGAAGTGCAGGCCGGTCGTAGGCTCGTCGAAAATGTAAAGCACGCGGCGCTTACGCGTCATCACGCTGCCGCCGTCGGAGTGATGGACAGGCGCGCGGCCTCCTGTTTGCAAGTGCGCCGCCAGCTTCATGCGCTGCGCTTCTCCCCCGGAGAGCGTGGTAGCAGATTGCCCAAATCGCAAATAGCCAAGCCCCACTTCTTCCAGCACGCGCAGTTTTTCCGTGAGCCGCGGAACCTCGGCAAAAAACTTCAGCCCTTCGCGGATGGTAAGGTTCAGCACCTCGTGAATGTTCTTGCCTTTGTATCGGACGTCCAGCACCTGCGGCTTGTAGCGCGCCCCTTTGCATTCGTCGCAGATCAGTTCGACGTCGGCGAGAAACTGCATCTCCACCGTGACCGTCCCATCGCCCTGACAATTCTCACAGCGTCCGCCGGGCACGTTGAACGAAAAATGTCCAGCCGAAAAGCCGCGTTTCTTCGCCTCCGGCAGCGCGGCAAACACATCGCGAATAATGTCGAACGCCTTCAGATAAGTGACCGGATTCGACCGCGGCGTGCGGCCGATGGGAGATTGATCGACCAGCACCACCTCGTCGAGATACTCATCGCCATCGATCTCATCCCACAAAATGGCAGGCGGCGTGCTCCCATTCGTTTGCCTCTTCGCCGCCGCGAGCCCTTGATACAGCACGTCATGCAGCAGTGACGACTTACCCGACCCCGACACGCCCGTGATCGCAACCAGCATATTCAGCGGGATTTCCAGATCAATGCGCTTCAGGTTGTGCGCCCGAGCGCCAGTAATTTTAATTTTGTGCGAGCCCGGCACGCGCCGCCGCGGAGGAATCTGTATATGAAGTTCGTTCGACAGATAGCGGCCCGTGAGCGATTGCGGCATCGTCTTTATCTCAGCGTAAGTGCCGGCCCCAATCACATTTCCTCCGCTTTCGCCCGCACCCGGCCCAAGGTCGAGAATGCGGTCGGCCGCGCGCATGATGTCTGGGTCGTGCTCCACCACCAAAATCGTATTGCCCAAATCGCGTAGCCCGTGCAGGATCTTGATCAGCCGGTGCGTGTCGCGGCTATGCAAGCCAATCGACGGCTCGTCAAGTACATACAGCGTCCCTACCAGCCGTGAGCCCAATGACGTGGCCAGCTGGATGCGCTGCGCCTCACCGCCCGAGAGCGTGGAGGCCAGTCGGTCAAGCGTCAGGTATTCCAGCCCCACATCGTTGAGGAACCGCAGACGCTCTTGCAGTTCAATCAGCAGCCGCTCCGCAATCGCGGCCTGCTCCTCTGTGAGTTTGAGTTCGCTGAAAAAGCGCGTCGCTTGCTCGACGGTCATGCTGCAGACCTGGCAAATATTTTTGCCCTCGATCTTCACTTGCCGCGCTTCCTGCCGCAGCCTCGATCCTCCGCACGCCGAGCACACTGAATATCCTCTGTAACGGCTCAGAAAAACGCGCACGTGTAATTTGTATTTCTTGCGTTCCAGATGTTCGAAGAATCCGCGCACACCGGGAAATTTGCTTTCGCCTTCAACGATGACGCGCCGCTGCTCGCTCTCCAGTTCATGCCACGGCACATCCAGCGGAATAGCAGCCTGCTTCGCATAGCGTTTCAGCTCGGTGAACAGCGGCCGGTACTTCGGTTTCGTCCACGGCTCGATCGCGCCTTCGTTTAGCGTCTTGCCTTGATCGGGAATCACCAGGCCGAGATCGAAATCGATGGTGTTGCCAAAGCCCTGGCAGCGCGGGCACGCTCCATAAGGATTATTGAACGAAAACAGGCGCGGCTCGGGCTCTTCGTAGCGCGTGCCATCGTTCTTGCATTCGAAGCGCTGCGAAAAGCGCAGCCGCTGCGGCTTCTCAGCTTCGCCGCCATCGTCGCCCGCGCGCGGCGCAGTTTCAAAAATCACTTCGCCCGATTCGCGATATCCGATCTCAATCGCGTCCACAATCCGCGCGCGCTGATCAGGCCCAACCACCAGTCGATCCACCAGCACATGCACCGCTTCATCAAAGTTGACGTCGAGCAGCGACTCCGGCGTCGAGAACTCAAACACCTGCCCATTCTGAAAAAGCCGGTTGAACCCGCGCTTTCGCAACTCGAACAGCCGGTCTTTAATGGCGTCGGGCAACAGATTCGCTTCGGCCGCTTTCTTTCCGCTGCGGGATTTCTTAGCCGTCTTTGGTTCAGCGCGCTTTTGCCCGGCGCTCTTCTGTTCCGCGCCCGTTGCCGCTACCTGAATCGGAAACAGCACATTCAGCCGCGTCCCCTCGCCCAGAGCCAGCACTCGGCCGGCCACTTCATCCACCGTATCTTTCTTCACTTCCTGCCCGCAGACCTGGCAATATGTGCGCCCAATGCGCGCAAACAGCAGGCGCAGGTAGTCGTAGATTTCGGTCGCAGTCGCAACCGTCGACCTCGGATTCCGCGTCGAATTTTTCTGCTTGATAGCGACAGCCGGCGCAATGCCATCGATCACATCGGCATCGGGCTTCTCTATGCGCTCTAGAAACTGCCGCGCGTACGCCGAGAGCGACTCTACATACCGCCGCTGCCCCTCCGCATAAACCGTATCGAAGGCGAGCGATGACTTACCGGAGCCCGATACCCCAGTCACAACGGTCAAAGTGTTATGCGGGATCTCGAAATCAATGTTCTTGAGGTTATGAACCCGGGCCCCGCGGACAATAATGCTCTCTGTGGACATCTCTCCCTGACACTACAGACGGCTAAAAACTGGCCACTGAATCTTTCTATTATAAAGCGTCAGAGGACCCTCGCTGATCGTCGTTCGCTGTTCGTCATTCGTCGTTCGCGTTTTGCAACTCTGCTATTCGTCGATGGTCATGCGCTCTCCGTCATTTCGTCGCTACAAATTGCACATTACGCCCTGCCATCCTGAGCGGAGCGCTGTGAAGCGAAGCGCAGCAGCGCGGAGTCGAAGTTGAGGCGATTGCGCGGCGTCCCAGCCGCGCGCCGAAATCCCGAGCGAAGCCGAGGGATCCCTGCGTTCTTGTGCGGCGTAGAACCGCGTCCGGGAATTCTCCCCGCGCTGTACGCATCAACTGCACAGTCGCATAATCATTCCTTCCTGCATTTGATTTTGGGTGGCGCAGCGCTTCAGCGCTGCGATAGCTGGCCCGTCTTTGTTGCAGGCTTTAGCCTCTGGGATGAGACTGCCTCGATTGTGACGGCCCAGATTCTATGTCACGAATTTCCAGGCCACTAGGAATCCTTCGACCTCGTGATTGCCGCTTACACAGCAGCCATCGCGCTTAGGTAGACAGATTTAAATTTCACTTCTTCGGAAACAGATTCTGCACCACGCCGCGCCCCACCGCCCCGCCAACAGCGCCTGCAATGCCCGGAATGAATGCAAGGAAAGACTCGTAGACCTGGGCGCGGTCGGGCTTTTGCGAGAGAAAGAAATAAGCCAACCATTCAACGACCGGGATGAATATGCCGATCAGCAGCACCCAGCGCCAGGGCTTTCGCGGGCTCAGGAATCCCAGCAGCATGCAAGAGGCGAGCACCACCATGGCAGTGAGCAAGAGATCGCCAACTTTGATATCGATCCAGCCCGCGCCCGCGCCGAAGATCGCAGCCAGCAAATAGGAAATGCCGTCGCCGCCCGGAGCGCACTCCGGAATAAGCCGGTCTTCAGAAGTATTCACACAACGATCTTACAGAGGATTCCGAGAATCGAAAGTGGCCGGGTGCCCGACCCTGACCTTTTTTCTCTTCCCTTAATGAAGCGTGGGCCCATCCTCGCGCTTTTTGCAAGAGCCTGCCGGGTGCCTGTAGATGATCAAGACGTTGTACCCGGTTCGGAGCGGCTGATGGGCGGCTGGTATTGAAGACTACCATGGGGTCTTTCGAAGTTGTAGTAGTCGGTCCAGGGGGCGAGGGCTA
>Ga0182030_10000984_pt1 | contig 57160 bp, 53 predicted proteins | sample 812S3MmetaG_FD_121299 | JGI IMG/M metagenome (GOLD analysis project Ga0182030, IMG submission 121299) | Permafrost microbial communities from Stordalen Mire, Sweden - 812S3M metaG (Illumina Assembly) | ecosystem: Environmental > Terrestrial > Soil > Wetlands > Permafrost | place: Sweden... | reverse complement strand
TGTATTTGGTGACTGACGATAGACACGAAGGGGATGGCCGTCCATGAATGCATGTGACAGGGCACTCAATGTCTGCTCTACCGAGAGCCCCATCATCCACGACACCACGGCTGTGGAAGCAATCTTCACCAAAATTGTGTGATCCAGTCCGACCTTATTGAACGCGTTCTTGATTTGAAAGCATCCTTGAATTTCGTATGCCTTGATCATGGCTATCAAGACAGTTTTCATGGTGGAGGGAGGCATTCGAAGGTTTGGCACCGGTGCGGCACCATTGGTTTTAGCCTGTGAAGTCGGTCTGTTGCGATCGATAGAGTCTGCAACAGCTAGGATAGCACCAAGGTTGTCTGTACCGAGAAAATGCAATTAGCTTTATGTCTCATCTCTCATCTTGCTTTCTTTCGTTGTGAAAGTAATAGCGTACCTGATGGATGACCCCACTCAGCACCTGGAAAAGCGTCGTTGTGGTCGAGATAACGGATCATTGAACCCAGATCAAAAGCACCCTTAACAGGGTCCAGCTGAAATCTTGTGCCAGGCAGCTTGAAGCCAGTTGGTGCTGTAGGCGCTCCAGCCCATATAGGGCCGATAATAGAGGAGCATTCTTCGCTCGTTTCCAGGCTCTCAAAGGCGCAGCCTAGGGCATCGATGAGAGCTGCTTTGGCGTTGGTCCACGCAGTTGGAGTCGGCCCTTCATACTCGAAGACATATGTGACAATGGCGACAAGAACAGCATCGTATGCTTGGATAGCATTGTCGTCTGCCAATGGCATGATGAACAGGTCAGAGGTGGTGCTTCGACTATATGTTTTGCTGACTAACACGATAACCTTAAATACCGCGCGGGAGGTCTAGAATATATATCAGGAATACTATACTATGACAAACTGTATCAACACCACAGAAGCCAGAGGACATGCATGGCTTAATACAATGACGAGGGTCCCAGCAATCCATGTTCTCTGCAGAGTTCGGGCAACTTCTTCTCAATCTGCAAGATAATGCACATCCTCAGTGAGGTCAACACGCTCCGGCTCCTGATTTGTGCTACTCGACACGCAGCCCTACCCCCTCGACGTTGAATCCCAGGACACGGCCTCGGTGCCTCGGTGCCTTCTCCTAAAAGTGCGAATATTTTCAAAGTTGAATTTCTTGACCCATGGTTCTACTTCTGGCAACTATATCCCTCTACAGCGGAGCTCGGTGTCCGAACGCATAATGACCGCAAGTCGCAGTCAGGCCACAGTGGAAGGATTTGGCTCGGGGAGGACTGTTTTCGCGGGAAACTTTCCCCCGTGCTATATAATCATTTTTCTGAAAGAAAGTTAAAGCTTAATGTCCTGACCGTTATTCGGCAGCCGCGCCGAAACTACCAGTTTGCGAGATGCAGTCGCCAAAAAGTCCCGACGGGAGGCTTTTCGTGACACGGGGGGCTTTACGCCACCAAAAGCCTCCCTTCTGCATTTGCGGCTCGCACACTTTGGTGGTTACAAGTGCTTCTATGCTATTTCACCATTGAGAGTAAGCTTTTTGTTGTGTAAATAGTCCCCTAGGCAATGAGACTGTTCTAGAAGTACGATATCCATATTTGATAATGACCCCTCCTTCGACTTAATTGTTTCACTTGGCTACTACTTCACTTGATCTCTAGCATTACCTTTAATTGCTCGAATTTTCAACCAATCTCTCAAATTTTGCTGAACGGATTGTACCATAATCATTGATTTTCTATTGAGCCAATCCAGGAGACCACGAAGAGTTACGCTTCATACTACCTCATATCTCTGCCAGACCATGCTCGCACATCTTGTTCGAAGATAGTCACCATTTCGAGCTCTGTTGTCAAGATGCGCGAAGATTCCGAATTGAGCAGCTCTAATAGGGCTAGGTCAAACAACTTCTCTTCCCAAAACCTTCAAGTTTCCTTTGGATCAGCTTCCTACTCCTTGGCGGTATCATCCCCGTTCTACGAGTGTGTTAAATATCATAATAATGCCTTTGTCTCGAGGCATAGACCTGCCGATGTTTCTCAAGCGGGCGACTCAGAAATACGACTCACGCCTGAACTAGAAAAGCTCGAGGTCCTGGCCCATTTTTTGCAATATTTGGTGGATAAAATCAACAATGATGGGTGCCATAATAATGAGAAGGTTCATCGAGGCGTCGTTGGTGAAATTCTCAAGGCCTTTGAGCAGGAATTTGTCTCGACAATGGACATTCATACCGCAGTATCTCGATTAGGCATTCCCTCGGAACGGCGTTCTCCTATCCTTAGAGCATATTATCAAAGTCTCGATTTCGCGGGAATAAAACAAACAGCCAAAGAGCCACTATTATGGAAGCAAGCTGCCTTGGGAGAGGCAGCAGTGTATGCGGTTTTTGCTGGACAGGGGTCGGCGAATGGAGAATGCATTACTGAATTGAAAGCGATCTACAGGACATATAAACCTTTACTGGAAGACCTGATTTCTTCTGTCGGACCTCGACTACAGCAACTCTCCCAATCCAAAGACACCAAGGACTTTTATGGCCCAAAGGGTCTCAACATTACCGATTGGTTGAACGAGTTAGCCCCTCTTCCCGACTCCGATCTTATAGCTTCAAGCCCGGTCAGCTTCCCCATCATTGGTTTGATCAGCCTAGCAAATTACTGTTTGATGTGCAAAATTCTCAATCGAACTCCTGGCGAGACGAAAGCTCTCCTTAGCGGAGCTACTGGCCATTCGCAGGGCATCGTCGTCGCTGCAGTCATTGCCTCAGCCGACTCTTGGGACTCATTCTATGATCTCGCCAAATTGGCCGTTGAGATTCTCTTCTGGATAGGATTTGAATGTCAATGTGCCACTCCTCCTAACTCTTTATCTGCTCAGGAAATCCAAGACTGTATCGAGAATGGCGAAGGGGTCCCATCTCCTATGCTTAGTATTCGGGGACTCCCAAGAAATATCATTGAAAAGATTGTCAACAGTGCGAATGCAAAATTTACTGAGGACTCGAAAGTGTTTGTCGCGCTTGTCAATTCACGAGAGAATATCGTTGTTGCGGGACCACCAAAGTCATTGAGAGGTGTGCTACTTTCTCTACGAAAGATGAAACCCGCAGCCGGCTTAGACCAAAGTCGCATTCCACACAGCCAAAGGAAGTCGGACATCATACAACAATTTCTCCCCATCAGCGCTCCTTTTCACACTCTATATCTCAGAGGTGCAACAGAGCAAGTCCTATCTAATCTCTCCGGCCGGTCACTTACAGCTTCCAAGCTCACTATCCCTGTTTCTCATACAAGTCTTGGAGTGGACATTAGACAGAACGGAGACGCCAATATTCTTCCCGACCTAGTGCGAATGATTACAACTGAGCGAGTCGAATGGCCCTCTGCTTTAGTGTGCCCTAAAGCAACACACATCGTCGATTTTGGTCCAGGTCGTCTCAGTAGCCTCATTGCAGAGATGAAGGAAGGATATGGAACACGTGTCATCTCAGCCGGGCAATCGGATAACTTTGGCAGTGACTCCAGTGTTGGCTCCAAAGCCGACCTTTTTGGCTCGGAAAGCCCTCTTAGTTCCAAGAGTCCTGCTAATTGGTGCGATGAATTTCGGCCTAGGCTCGTAAAGGTCGGGAATGGCAAGACCTTGGTTGAAACTAAATTTAGTAGGCTCTTGGGACTGCCACCCATCATGGTCGCCGGAATGACACCCACCACTGTTTCATGGGACTTTGTCGCTGCTGTTTCTAGAGCCGGGTACCATATAGAGCTAGCTGGAGGTGGATACTTCGATGCTGTGACTTTCAAAGAAGCTATTCTGAACGTGGCATCAAATATTCCGTCCGGTCAAGGAATAACTGTCAATTTAATTTATGTGAATCCCCACGCAATAGCATGGCAAATACCTCTGGTTCAACAGCTCATTCAGGATGGCGTTCCAATTGATGGGCTAACCATCGGGGCTGGAGTACCTTCTACGGAAGTGGCCAGCCGGTATATCACGACTCTCGGCCTCAAGCACATATCCTTTAAGCCGGGCTCTTTAGCCGCAATCAGGCAAGTAATCGATATCGCGAAGGCGCATCCATTATTTCCCATCATTATGCAATGGACTGGTGGGCGTGGCGGAGGCCATCACTCCTATGAGGACTTCCACAGACCCATTTTGGAATGTTATGGCCGCCTCCGAAAATGTTCCAACATCATTTTAGTTGGGGGTAGTGGCTTTGGAGACGCCAAAGATTCCTATCCATATTTGAGTGGCGAATGGGCGCATCGATATGGATACCCCTCCATGCCTTTTGATGGTATTCTATTAGGCAGTCGCATGATGACCGCAAGAGAAGCTCATACCTCGGATCAAGCCAAATTAGCGATTGTGCAGACGGAAGGTATTCCCGATCATCAATGGGAAGAATCTTACAAGAAGCCATCCGGTGGCGTTCTTACCGTAACATCAGAGATGGGTCAACCGATCCACAAAGTCGCGACTCGGGGAGTTCGTCTTTGGAAGGAATTGGATGACACTATTTTCAGTCTCAAACATACCGAGCGTATTGCTGCGTTAGAAAAGAGAAAAGACTATATTATATATCAACTCAACGCAAATTTTCAGAAGCCATGGTTTGGCAAAACTTCGTCCGGAGAAGCTGTCGACATCGAAGAGATGACTTATGCGGAAGTCCTGCGTCGAATGGTGGAACTGATGTACGTGAAGCACCAGGCTCGTTGGATTGATGTATCTTATCAAGACATCGTACTTGATTGGGTTGCTCGAATCCAAGAGAGATTCGCTCTCCAAAATATCGATCAATTTAACCCTCAGCCTGCACTGCTCGATGAGCCTCTCAATTTTCTAGATAATTTCATTTCACGACATCCGCAAACCCAGGAGCAGTGTCTCAACCCGCAAGACGTCTCATTTTTCCTCTCGATCTGCAGGATCCGTGGCCGAAAGCCTGTCAATTTTATCCCGAGACTTGATGATAATTTCGAGTATTACTTCAAAAAAGACTCCCTCTGGCAGTCGGAAGATGTGGATGCTGTAATTGATCAAGATGTTGGTCGAGTATGCATATTACAGGGCCCTGTCGCTGCTTTTTACTCACGCGAGGTCAATGAGCCAGCCCAAGTAATCCTTGACAGCATTCATGAAGCATACATTGCACAATTGAGACGAGAATTCTACCCTATGGAAGAGGACACTCCCGTTGTTGAATCTCTTAGCACGATCAGAACAATTGCATCTTCCAATGTTCAATACTTTGTTGAAGAAGGCCTAGGAACCCTGCGCTTCGACTTTCCCAGCGAGGGCCAACTTCCAGATACGGAAGACTGGTTCATATTTGTTGCAACTAGACTCTCTTCATGGTCCAGGGCTTTATTTTTGGTAGAACAAATCTTGCAAGGGAATAACCGCCAAACAAATCATATTCGCAAATTGCTTAGTCCTAAGCACGGACGCTCAATACACATTGAGGACCCTGCTGAACCCCTGAAAACCACCATCACCATGAGAGAACGTCAGCAAGCAACCCTCATCATACGTAGTAAAGATGGCATCCATATCTTGGCCGAGTTGGTCGAATACAGAACATTGGGCGGCGGTCCGGTGGCGCTTCCATTGTGGTTCAGCTACAATCCAGACTCAGGAAATTACCCACTGGCTGAAGACACGACAACTAGAAATAATAGAATCAAGGAATTCTATTCTCGACTTTGGTTCGGAGACTACAATCCCAAGCGTGCCGAAGCCGCAATGGGGGGTTTGTTTACAGGCGCAGAAGTCAATGTAACAAGAAAGATGGTGACTAGCTTCGTGCATGCCGTTAGAGATAAAACTCCAAATATTGGCAGTGCAGGTATTGGTAATGACGTTGTCCCTATGGACTTTGCGATCATACCTGCTTGGGAGGCTTTGATGATGCCCCTGTTGGGCCCCAACATTGACGGCGATCTGCTTCGATTGGTCCATCTGTCAAACAGCTTCCAGTATCTGCCGAATGCTGGGCCTATCCGAATAGGAGATATCTTACAAGCCAAATCGGCCCCAAAGTCAATTACAATCAGTAACTCTGGAAAGATCGTAGAAATATCCGCGACAATTGAACGAAACCACAAGGCGATCATGGTGGTTAACTCAAGCTTTCTTTTCAAGGGCAAATATACGGACTTCGATAAGTGCTTCCAGATCATTGATGAGCCTGAGATGATATTGAAAGTAGACTCTCCCAAGACAAATGCTTTACTTCGAGATAGAGAATGGTTCATTCTTGAAGACGGTAATATGAACATCCTGGGAGCGGACTTGCTTTTCCGCACGCAGACCAGGGCCACCTATAAAGACAAGTCGACATATAGCGGCTTGCGGACCTCGGGGCATATATTTTCCCAGGCTTCAAACGGATCGTTGAAGCAAATTGGCCGTGTTTCTTATGTTACTGGACCATGTCATGGAAACCCCTTGACCGACTTTCTGGGGAGATACGGATCGGAAGTCACCAAAGTGGCCAAGTTGCAGAATCCCGGCCATATTGGAAATTCGTCACTCGTGTTTAGGGCGCCATCAGACAACGAGCTCTATGGACGAATCTCAGGCGACTATAATCCAATCCATGTTTCAGAGGCATTTGCTGCATATGCTGATCTCCCTGGTACAATCACCCATGGAATGTATGTATCTGCTGTGGTTCGCCGAATTGTAGAGTCCTGGGTTGGCGGTGGTGATCCACGACGATTCAAACGATATTCAGCTTCGTTTACTGGAATGGTGCTTCCTGGTAGTTCCATTCAAGTCTTAATCGCCCATACTGGGATGCTGCAGGGAAGAAAGATCTTCAAAATCAAAGCTGTGGATGAGGACAGTGGGGACACAGTCATTGACGCCGAAGCAGAAGTTGAAGAGCCCCCCACTGCATATGTTTTTACAGGTCAGGGTAGCCAAGAGCAGGGTATGGGCATGGACTTGTATGAAACAAGCTCTGCTGCAAGAGATGTATGGGACCGCGCGGAAAAGCATTTGATGGAAACATATGGTGAGTCTGACTCCTGGCTTAAATCCGAATATACAACTGACATGACTCTACAAGGATGGTCGATCCTACATATTGTGCGGGCAAATCCAAGCTCTCTCACTGTCCATTTTGGTGGGACACGGGGCCGCCGAATCCGCGAAAACTATCTTTCAATGAAGATCGAGGTCACTTCAGCCTCAAATACCACTTCCTTAGAGCCAATTGTCAAGGACCTAGATCCCAGTGCTGGCTCATATACATTTCGTAACCCTGGAGGGCTTCTTTTTTCGACACAATTTGCTCAAGTTGCGCTCACCCTGTTCGAGAAAGCAACTTTTGCAGACATGTTGGCCAAAGGTTTAGTTCAAGAAGGAGCAAGGTTTGCGGGCCACTCCTTGGGAGAATATGGAGCCCTTGCGGCATTGTCTGACTTCATGCCTGTTGAGTCTCTTGCTAGCGTAGTGTTCTATCGAGGACTCACTATGCAGGCTTCGATGGAACGAGACGAATATGGTATGACGAATTTCTCCATGGTGGCAGTAAATCCTGGACGAGTCATGAAAGGTATGTATTGGAGCAATTATTTGAATTGGGAATACTAACAATTTGAAACAGGATTTGATGAAGAGATGCTGCAATACATTGTTGGCTTGATATCACAGTACAGTCAGCTACTACTAGAAATTGTGAATTTGAATGTGAGAGGACAGCAATATGTTTGTACAGGCCATGTAAGTAATCCGCTATATGCATTAAAATCATCAAATTAACGTACAAATAGTTACGAAACCTCCATTGCTTATCCGAGATCCTTAACTACATAGCCCGCGAAAAGCCTTCCAAAGATGTCTTCGCCGGCAGCCCTGATCCCGATGCGCTAGAAATCGCCACGGCTTTCAAAAGTCTAGTCCAAGAATACGTCGCTAAGTCACAAATAATCCCATGGCCAATCGAACTTTCACGTGGTGTGGCAACCGTGCCTCTCCGCGGTATCGATGTTCCCTTCCACTCCTCATACCTAAGAGCAGGTGTTGGTCCTTACCGAAAGTTTTTGTTGGAGCGAATCAAGGAGGCAGATATAGATCCTGAGAAACTTGTTGGTCGATATATTCCGAACTTGACGGCGAAGTCGTTCTCGTTGGACAAGAAGTATTTTGAGGAGACTCAGTTTTTGACGGGCAGTCCGGTCTTGAAGGAATTGCTTGAGCAGGTGAGCTGGTAATGGAGCCTCGTGGTTATTAGATCTAACGAGTGCAGTGGGACCAAGATTAAATTCCTTAGGAAAGACGAAAATTGCCAATAAGAGGGGAGTAGACATAGTACGAATTAGTTCGGGGGTCTTTCGGGACGGCGTTTTCTGTTTATAGACCGATGTTGGTACTTCCAAACAACCATTCATTTTCTTCGAGCGATCGCTTTCTACTTTTCCTACCTCTTGATTTGTATCACCTGCCACCTTTATGGACTTGCGTAGTACTCAACTGGGTTGGCAGAATTGCAGGTGTTCTGATCGGAAGTTACGCAAATGTTGAAACGATGCTCCTTCTAGAGGTTAGAGTACGTGTATGTGCCTTGGCAAGGGAGAAAACAAAAGTAATGTACACATTCGTATCTAAAAACTGTTGGTTGGCTATTGCCCCATCACCCCTGACCGCTTCCCATGGTGCTCACATTCTGGTAAATTGAATATCGATGCCGCCAGCTTTCGTTTCGAATTCTGTAAGATTGGTTATAGGTGGCTTAGGGCTTTCTTAGATGACCTAGGACGTTTCAAGATAAAAGTAACGCCAATATCAGTAGTAGCACTCACCTAAAAACCAGGTTGATCTGTGACAGGGCGCTTCTTTGACATGGGTTCCGGATTGGGGAGTGAGGGACTTCGCCAACGCGCTCACAGGTAGGAAGCCTATCACAGAGGATGAACCGTATTTCAATTCGGATGCTACGCGAAGTTCTTCTTGGTTGCCATTGATATCTGCTGGTGGGACAAAGTTGGGGGTCCGCGAGTATATACTCGACCATGTCGCACAGGTTGGCCTCTGGCCAGACTTCGACGAGTTGCCAAAAACGTATTTCGATTTTGCATGTTCGAACGCTGACATGGATTTGGTATATGCCAATTGGCGGCGTATGTGTGATCTACAGACAACGAAGCCTTATCCACTGACTGGAGAATCCATGATCGATGTCTTCCGCCAGACTATCATGGCCACGCAAAGCCATGAAAATCCTGATCCCATACTAGGCGAATTAAGCGAAATATATCGCGACGAATTCGCGGCCTACGATAAGGATTTCTCTCGGAATGTATTCTTCACAAATTTCCCATTTCTCTTCAGAGCGCGATCTGGCAAAGTACTATATTCCGTGCTATGCCTACTAAAACGGTGGGATTTTGTTTTCTTCCGCTTCGTATGAATCAAATCGAAATGGGATGCCGAAGCATTCCAGAAGAGATTTTCTGCAGTGTTTGGACGTAGGATGGGCAACGTGGAAACTAGGGATATCATAGTCCTATTAGAAGGTGGGAGGGTGCCATTCATTATTAGAAGAACCCGGAAAGACGAATTCTACTTCGTCGGGGATTGCTATATACATGGACATATGTTCGGAAGAGCATGGGATCCTGCTAAATGCGAGCCTATATGGTTGATTTAGAGGTTAGCCGAATTACTGAAAAGATTTAGTTATCTTAAAGTTTCTATTATTATATGTAGATTGTTTAAAAGATCTAAGTAGTAGTCTTACTAACGGGTTTGAAAAGACCCTCAGAGCTAAATACATATCGATGCTCTGCATAGTCAACAACTTAGGCCTCTTATACGCAAATCGAAGAAAGGTAACGGAAGCAGAGCAGATGCAGATGCATCAGAGCCAAAGTTCAAGGTAGTTCGGATAAGCAACGCGCCAGAGTCAGCGAGAGCCCCAGTGGCGCAGATGTGGTAGCAGCGAAAGATGAGTTTGCCATACGAAAAATAGAGAGTAAATGGACTATTCCTCAGCTTGGATCGGTTTGAGGCAGGCTCGCGCTGGCTTCGCGACCTGTTGTTGTACAGTAGTCCTTGTGGTACAGTAATAGTAATGTTCGTATAGACAGGCAAAATAGAAATAGAGGCCAGCCTTTGGTATTCCTCTGCCGTACTTGCCATACCTGTGCTTGATATGCCCTGTGATAATCGTTGTGCGTCCGTCATCGTGTTGCCTGCTGTTGTGCTCGCTATCGTCATGCCCACCATTATGCCTTGTTACATATTCTAGTCGTCGCTCTCTCTATCGTTTTATATAGTCGAGTATTGTTGTTGTGTATACTGCTGTATTCACAGTCATTGCCACTGAAAACCTGAGAACAGTATTTCGTTGAAGAAAGCAATATAGAAATTTATGATGATGGTAGCGGCGGCGAGAAAGAAGCGGATTTTCTACAGATAACAAGACTGACAACCGTAGAGATTGATTGTTCTGTTAAAGTTCGTCGCGATAGTCGAAAGAGAAGTCAGTTATTACGTTGGCCTGAGAGTGTACGGTGCAGCTCAGAATATATCGGGAAAACGGAATTTGTTGGTAGCAGTCCGCCACACTCAGCTATATACTTAGCAGCCATAACCTTAATAATAAAATAAATACGCTGTAATTACTATAACCATAACCAGAGACCCTTAATCACTTGATTAGAGGTACTAATCTATATAACAATATTATATAATATAGTAATTCCTAATTACCACAAGACTAATAATATTTTTTTTTAGTATTATAATAAGACTTTGAAAATTATATTAAACTATATTAAAAGTATAAAAAGTATAAAGAGCTTATAATAGTACTATAAATCAAAGATTCTATTTTATTCTAAATTAATACTATTTATAATTAGATATAATAGTAATAATATAATTATAATTTTTAAAATAAATAGAATTTAGACTATTTAGAAGTAGTTATATAATATAAATAATATAAAATTATAGAAGTTTTTTATAAGTTTACAAATTTAAAATCAATTAAATTCAAAGCATTGATACTTTGTTTTGTTATAGGGTATGTTTCTCTATGCAGGGATAGACGTTATATACCTATGCAGATGAATCTGTTATAATAGTACTGTTATTATCCACTAGATTAGATGAGAAAGTTTCTCTGGCTCAAGAAGTAGCTTCTAAAAGCAAATGCTAGCTGTGGAGACTGATGTTGATGGAGCTTGGCGGGGCATTTCCCCCGCTTGATCGTCTGGAATGTGGCTGACAGACTAATGGTCGCATCCAATCACTATTACTCGTAAATCCTATACTGCATGATCACCATCCAGCCCCCTCATACGCTTTCAAAACAAAGGCCCAGCATCCCGTATTGATCCCTCCACAACTCATATCTTTCAAGAATGGAAGAGCAAGATCTACATAACGACAACGAAGTATGGAGCGACGAGTCTGTCGATACTGGCGATTTCGTCCACATCAATCTGCGTCTCAATCAGAGCCCAAACAATCGACGTGCAGATGAAACGCCGCACAGCACGGAGAGGCACACCTTTCCTGTCGCATTACCAGATTGGAGTAACTTAGATGTCCTGCATAGGAATACTCTCCCTCCACGGGCTTCCTTCTTCATTTACGACAACGTCAACGATGCGCTGACACGTGATATCTCAAGATCAAAGACGCTGTCACTGTCTGGAACTTGGCAATTCCATCTCGTGAAGAGTCCATTCGAGGTGCCCAGCGAGTTTACGAAGCCAGGATTTGATGCAAAAGAATGGGGTAAGATCAAAGTGCCAGGAATATGGCAAATGCAAGGTTATGGGAAAGGGCCTTGGTACGTGTCTAGGAGATCACAAGAGAAACCGAAAGAGCAGCTCTGATTGTGCGACAGGTATACGGAACACTGGTTTCCATTTCCAGTCGATCCACCTAAGGTTCCATACGACGCAAATGAGACGGGTTGTTATTTGAGAACCTTCACCGTACCAAAGACCTTCAAATCTCATCAATTGAGATTGAGATTCGAAGGAGTTGACTCAGCATTTCATGTTTGGGTCAATGGAAAAGAGATTGGGTATTCTCAGGGTGCAAGAAATCCTTCAGAATTCGATATCACAGATGTCACTAATGCGGATGGTGAAAATACTTTGGCTGTCCAAGTGTATCAATGGTCAGATGGGAGCTACCTTGAAGCCCAGGTCCGTCATTTTTTAAAATTACGAGGGAAAAGATATGCTAATAATACATAGGATCAATGGTGGCTCAGTGGCATTTTCCGGGACGTCAATTTGCTCGCCTTCCCTAGGATCCATATCCAAGACTTTCAAGTTCAGACGCACCTTGATAAAGAGTACAAAGATGCCACTTTATCAATCAAAGTTGACTTGAATACAAAGGCTCCGGTTGTAGTCCAGCTCACTGATAAATTTGGAAGACATGTTATGCCAGCCCAGGGAGCCATAGCCAGTCCCATCCACACTTTCAGCATTCCAATCAGAAATCCTCACAAATGGACAGCCGAGACACCTTATTTATATCAGCTTACCCTATCTTGTGGAAATTCTTGCGTCGTCGAGCAAAGAATTGGTTTCCGGGTTTCGGCGTTGAAGAATGGTGTTTTTCAGGTCAATGGTAAACCTGTTGTCTTCCGTGGTGTCAATCGCCACGAGCATCATCCTGATTCTGGACGAACGGTTCCATATGAGTTCTTGCGTCAGGATCTACTCTTGATGAAGACCCACAACATTAATGCGATTCGGACCTCTCATCAAATTAATGATCCAAGGTTGTACGACTTGGCCGATGAGCTTGGACTGTGGATTATGGATGAATGTGATCTCGAGTGTCACGGATTTGATGGAATAGGAGGCAATCAAGCTAGCTGGGCCTCAGACAATCCACTCTGGGAGGAGGCCTATGTTGATCGAGCTCGCCAAGCAGTGATGAGAGATAAAAACCACCCATCTGTCATCATGTGGTCACTGGGAAATGAGTCTTTCTACGGTCGAAATCATGTAGCAATGTATGATTTCATTCATGCTTATGACCCGACGAGATTGATCCATTACGAAGCGGATCGCGAAGCAAGGACTGTGGATATATATAGCAAGATGTATTCCTCTGTTGAGGAGATTATCGAATTTGCAACGCAGTCTGAGACTTGGGAGAAGCCGTTGGTCATGTGTGAATACGTACATGCGATGGGAAATGGACCTGGGGCGGTAAAAGAGTATATTGAAGCATTTTATAAGTACCCGAGACTAATGGGGGGATTTGTTTGGGAATGGGCGAACCATGTGAGGATATTTGTTTGTTTTCGATAACCGTGCTAACGTATATAGGGACTGCGAACTAAAAATGCGGAAGGAGAAGAGTATTACGGATATGGTGGAGACTTTGGTGATGAACCCAACAACGGGCACTTTGTCTTCGACGGACTTTGTTTCTCTGATCATACCCCGACGCCGGGTCTCACGGAATATAAGAAAGCAATCGAGCCAGTACAGGTGCTCGGTGGTTCATCAACACATGTCTCGATCATAAACAGATATGATCATGTAACGTTGGATCATCTGAGCTGTCATTGGAGTCTTGTAGGTAATGGATTCAGGAAGGAGGGGAAAGAGGTAAAGATTCCAAAAGGTGAGTGAGGTTCCGAAGATCAGAGGAGCCACTGATCGAATTTCACAGGCATCCAACCGGGAGCAATAGCAGAGGTCAAAATTGAGGGTCTTTCATACGTTCCTAAGAACGAATGCTACCTCGAAGTATCCTTCACCCTCAAAGAAACAACCAACTGGGCAAAGCTCGGACACGAAGTAGCATGGGGCCAAGTCCAGCTCGTTGGGCCACCCTCCATCAATTCCTTGAAGGAGATGCGGTCTTCCACTGCCCCCCAGTGTAGCCAGATATCAGCACAAGTCCTAGAGATCTCAGGCTCTAACACAATTTGGAAGTTCAATCTTGTCCACGGGACACTATTCTCATGGCAGAAATCTGGAACAGAACTGATTCATACCCCGCCCGTTTTGGACTTCTACCGCGCAATGACGGACAACGACCGTCCAAGTCGATTCGGCCAATCCTGGATCAATTCACGATTACATCAAACCAATTGTCACATGGTTTCCGTGACTTGGTCGAGCGATTCCGAGAATGTGACAATTATTGTTGCGTGGAGGATTGCTCCACCAGTCTTGGAATGGAGTGTGGATACTACCTTTACTTATACTTTCACGAAGGAACAAGTGTCTCTGAAGGTGGCAGGTAGTCCGCGAGGGAATTATCTTCCAAATACCTTCGCTCGCATTGGTTTAAATTTTGCCCTCAATAATGTCGATACAGCGACCTGGTTTGGTCGAGGGCCTGGTGAATCATACCGAGACAAGAAACTCTCACAAAAATTTGGGAATTATGAAGTTCCTATTGAGGACCTTTTCGTTGATTATGAATTTCCTCAAGAAACGTCGAATAGGACGGATGTGAGGTGGGTGGACTTCTCGAGTAAAAAGGGAGATCCGTCGTTGAAGGCCCATTTTGGCCCTTTAACTGAGGCGAGCTTCACTGCTTTGCATTATACGACGAGGGACTTGGATGATTCTCAGCATCCGTATGAGTTGTATAAAAAGAAGAGGAAGGAAACAATGGTGAGATTGGACTGGGCTCATCACGGATTAGGGACGGGGAGCTGCGGGCCAGCAACTTTGCCTGAGTATGAGTTGAAAGCTGGGCCGTTTGCTTATGAGATCTTGTTGGAGTAAAGGTTTGGGAAAGGCATGTAAAATTTTGGTACAATTTTGGCCGTAAGAAGCTGCCCCAACGCCTGTGAACGCCATGCTTTCCGTTACCATCCTCCTCTAAACCCTCTACCCCGTCCTCTGAACCCACCACCTCTTCCACCGCCCCGTCCACCAAAACCTCTACCTCCATATCCGCCATCTCCATAACCGCCATCGTAGCCCCTACCAGCTGGGCTTCCCTCCCCATCATCAACCATAGGTCGTGGCCTACTCTTCAAGTCCTTGGGGAACGCATCATAAGTCTTTCTCATTTGTGCATATCCTAGATGCATCTTGCCGTAGAAATGATCTGCCAAGCGTCGGTCATTATCCAGCCTACTCAAATATGCCCCGCAAACATCGCACACTTGTAACTTTTGATGTCCACTGGGTCCACTTGTGTCTGACAGCGCCTTCAGCTCTCTCTCCTTGTCGCCCTTCGTCTGCATCGCCTGCCGGATTCGAAAGAACTCATCATAGGCCCTCGATACCTCCGATTGCTCTCCAAGAACCTGTATCTCCAATAACCCCGTCTCAATGCTCTTGGACAAATCCGAAATCTGCTTCAAAAGCGCATTCGTTTGCCGTATCTCATCAGGCGTCTTCTCCAACCTCCTCTGCGCAACATCAATCCGTCGATTACACTCGTCGATATATTTCTGTAGGTCTCGCATATAGTCATATTCGAATCCCCATTTTTTCTTCTCATCCGCAGACGCAGCTTCGTACTCGGTTTTCAAGGGCTCACTGTGGACTTTCGGGCAGGGACCCAGATCTTGCTTGGTGTTCGTGAAGAGATCGTGGGGACAGGTGCCGGCGAGGAATGAGCGACATACTTTGGGGTCGGTGATGGAGAGTTGGGCTGATCGTGCAGATGCGCCTGCTCCCATGAGCTGCTCTGTTGATTGTTAGCGCTCAATCGCAATGCGCTGAGATCGCGACGAGACCGAATAAACAATGGATTATACGAGGAGAGATAGAATCTTACCAAGCAGTTTCCTCTGTTCTGCCGCCATCTTGGAGAGGTTGTGTTGATGATTTGTCGTAGGAAAATAGAAGGCGATGAAGGAGAAGGCGCGGCTACAAAAATCTCGAAGCCTCGTCTCGCGGCTTTGCGCCTAAAATTGGCGACTCCAGAATTGAACAACTCTCTGTCATCCCAGCATCTCCATGATCTCTCCATAATATCATATTTGGCGCTGGATGCCATGCGTCAACTACTGTCTCTACTGTTATTCTTAAGCGCGCTTTTCGATCTATCGCGCGCTTCCTCGGATTATCACGAACAGCTACTTCTCCGACCATTACATCCTTCACTACTCCTAGCCTCGTTCAATTTCCAGAGTAATACCAGCTGGGAATCCTTCGAACAGCAGAACTTTAGATATTTCCCACGATCCCTTGGCCAGATTCTCCAGCATGCAAATACGAGGGAGCTGCATTTGAGGTTTAGTTTGGGAAGATGGGATGCGGAGAACTGGGGCGCGAGACCTTGGGGAGGGGCTAGAGAGGGAGGGACTGGAGTGGAATTATGGGCTTGGGTAGAGGCAGGGACAGACGAGGAGTATGGCCACCCCTACCGCATCTGATGTGAAGCGTACTGATCTTTATAGGGCTGATGGGCGATGGTTGACATTAACGAATGCGTTGTCTGGCCTCTTCTGTGCCTCATTGAACTTCATCGACTCTACGAGAACAACGAGACCCGTTATGTCCTTCCAGCCAGCGGGTTACCAGACGAACTCTACTGGAGCAAGCCTACATCTGCTTCATGGTACATTGCCTCGAGAAGTAGTGTGCACAGAGAACTTGACTCCATTCCTCAAGTTGCTCCCGTGTAAAGGGAAGGCCGGTATTTCAAGTCTTTTGGATGGCCATAAACTATTTGATGCTTCTTGGCAGAGCATGTCAATTGATGTGACTCCAATTTGCGAAGTTGGCTCAGAATGCAAACTTCAGATTACACAGACCATTGATATGGTATTGGATATTCAGAGGTCAAAACGACCACGAGGTATGTCGAGGGTCTATACGTGGAAATCCCCACTAACTATTCTAGACAACCCAATACCACGCCCAGTTCCCAACGAAGAACTTAAATGTGACACTTCAAAGCCCTACCACTCTCATGATACGTGCTATCCCATCGACACGTCCGCGCAAGAAGAAGACTGGAGTCTATCTCAAATATTTGGCCACCCCCTGAAAGGATCATGTCCATTGGCAGATGACGGAATTGCACCAGTATGCATCAACGTGCCACACGCGAGACAAATCTTCTTGTCTGGCGGTGCTCGCGAACATAAGGATGAATCCGGATATATGCGGTGTTTTGAATTGGCGTCGGAAGGGGATTTCGAAATGGTCTTACCTCAGCAGGAGATCTCCGAGAAAGCTCCCCTCGAACAACCCTTGCTTTATGCTGAACGGTCGTTCATTGGTTATGGTCAGGAGCGAGGTGGTGTTCAGGCCATCCTTACGAATCCTTCACCCACAGACCCTGTTGACTTCGTCTACATGGAGTCTTTACCTTGGTTCATGAAACTTTATTTACACACACTAAAAGCTAAAATCAACGGCAACTCGGAAGATGTTATACAAGAAATGTATTACCGTCCCGCTCTTGACCGAAAACGCGGCACCCAGCTTGAAGTCAGGATTCTCATTCCAGCAAACTCCACTGTCGTCCTCACATACGACTTCGAGAAAGCTATTCTTCGTTACACCGAGTATCCTCCTGATGCTAATCGTGGCTTTGATATTGCGCCAGCAGTCATTACCATCGGGAATGTTAGTATTCGGACAACGAGCCTCCTGCTTTCACTCCCAACGCCCGATTTCAGCATGCCATACAATGTCATCATCCTTACGAGCACGGTCATGGCCCTGGCCTTTGGAAGTGTCTTCAATTTACTGGTGAGAAGATTTGTCGGGGCTGATGAGGCAGAGAAGTGGGATGTGAGGGCTTTGAGGGTGAGGCTTGCGGCTGTGGTTAGCGGACTGGGAAGGAGGTTTTGGAAGAAAACCGACAAAAAGGAGTGAGCGGCATCACTGTATATTGAAATAATCAATGAATATATAAAAGGCTTTAGGGGCTCGATGTGTGAGGGTAACAAGAACTCTGAAGGGAAGATGACTCTGAAGTGGTTGAAAGTTCCTCAAGTGTGGAATTGGTATTGGCTCTATAGTGTGAGACCTTGCTACTAAGCAAGAGTACCTTTCAGGCCGAGTTCAGCACGAAACAGGCAGTCTTCGGCCTCCCCCCACTTGTGCGTGTTGAAGGACCTTCTCAACGTCGCATGGCCTATTCTCTGGTCGAGTTCTTTTGTTCCGCTCCGTTTCCTGCGATTCTTCATTCCTCAGGCGACTGGATTTTTACTTAGAAACGTTTCGTCGTGTGGTATCCGGGTTGGAGTGCGAGCGCATGTCATATGGGCCTTCTTTGTTCCCACGAGACATTGCAAAGTATCAAAAGCTTCATTCGTAGCCCGACTTGGCAAGCCGAACTGCCTCTGTCTTTTGCGACGTTGCATGATTTTGATGGGGCGCAGATTCCCTAGGTTGGTAGAGGAAAGCTTCTTGTCGACACTCTACATACAGTAGTTGGGAAACAAAATATCAAACATGTCTCTTTTGCCAAGCTCTCGCTAGAACGAGTCATGAGACTTGAAACACACTGTCTCGTGCTTGATATCAATGCCGATCTCCCATTGTCTCACAATCTTCGAAATATTGAATTGTCGCGCCGGTTGGAAATTCCTGAGTAACGTTGCCATGGAGGATGGGACCTATCAGAGTTCAGGAGGGAATTCTCCTGAATATTGAAGCCGTCCAGATAAGGTTCGTCTAAAGTTTTTGGGACGAATTAGGCAGGTGGATTGATCTTGATGGTCTTGGCGGCCTTAGAGAATCGCACCGCCTTTGCTCTGGCCTATATTGTCTTCAAACTAAACATATTGGGTCTAGATCTTTTGATTGAATACTATGCTCGTTCAAAACCGTGTTTGTTGATCCTACCGGATCACACGGACACCTCATGTCAGTGGCCAATTCATGCGACGTTCGGTATCAGAGAACAAGTGACAGTGTGGTGTAAGACCTTTTCAAGGCCATTGTCGGGGTCAGGTTGGGCACTGTCAGGTACGGTGCATTTTGGCTGCACCCCTATAAGCTAACATGGGATGAACCTTACGAATCGCGCAATCAGACGATCCAACCCCACCCGGTCTCCGCCTCCAATCTTACACAAGTGGACTCTTCTAACCGCCATGTCGAGTGCCCTACCTATCGGCATTTGCCCATTCTAGACGACAATGTTACTAGTCTCCTTTCCCCTACCGGACTATGGAACACATCTCGCCAAATTACCTACTCCTCTCCCCATACAATTATTTCGTGGGCCAGACCCGTGTCTGTTATGGACCGACCTTCCATTCTTGGCAAATTTTAATTTTGCCCTACCTCTGATCCTTCTCCTGATATTTCCTAGTAACGTTGTTCTTCCTCTGGGCTGATTGTCCCCTCCCCTACTCGTATAATATGAGGTATACTAAGAGGCATGCGTCCAATATTCTTTCCTCTTCAGCGACTCCTTCGGATCAAATTTTTGTAATTCTCAGTCATGTCTCGACTTATTCATTCATTCTTGTTTGCTTTTGCATTTTTATCTACATTTATCTCAGCTGCTCCTGCGTTAGCCTCCAGCCATGGAACAGACTTTCATGCTGAGCAAGCTGTTGCCGAAACGTCTTTGGCTGCCGCTGTGCCAGGCTATCGCAATGCTGGCTACTTTGTGAACTGGTATGTTTCTTGCTCTCGGTATCTTGAAAGCAGCTAACCAATTCAGGGCCATTTATGGACGGAACTTTCAGCCACAACAGCTTCCGGCTTCAGAGCTAACCCACGTTCTTTACGCTTTTGCCAATATTCAGACAGATGGTACAGTGTAAGTTGTCCCTTATGAAGAAGTTTTCAAATATTTATGATTTCCCAGGTACCTCTCCGATACTTATGCTGACTTGCAAAAGCATTATTCCACAGACTCGTGGAATGATGTTGGCAACAATGTCTATGGTTGTATCAAACAACTTTATATCCTGAAGAAGCACAATCGTCAAATGAAAGTTCTTCTCAGCATTGGAGGCTGGACCTATTCTACCAATTTTGCGGCGGCAGCCAGTAGCGAGACAACCCGCGCACAATTTGCCTCGACTGCAGTCACATTTGTCAAAGATCTTGGATTGGATGGCATTGATATTGACTGGGAATATCCCACTAATGACACCGACGCTGCCAACTTCGTCCTCTTGCTAGCGGCTGTTCGTTCCGCCCTGAATGCGTATGCGGCTCAATATTCACCATCAAGCATTTTCTTAATTACCGTCGCCAGCCCGGCGGGCCCGGATAATTACAATATACTTCACATGTCAGCAATGGACGCATACCTTGACGCGTGGCATCTCATGGCTTATGATTTTGCGGGCTCCTGGAGCGGTTACTCTGGCCACGACGCCAATATCTACCCTAGCACCTCCAACCCCAATAGTACTCCCTACTCAAGTCAGAAAGCGATTACCGACTATATAGCGGCCGGCGTGACTGCAAGCAAGATTGTACTGGGTGTCCCACTCTACGGCCGCTCATTCGAATCCACCGCCGGGATCGGGCAAACATTCAACGGCGTCGGATCCGGAAGCTGGGAAGACGGAGTCTGGGACTACAAGGCGCTCCCCAAAAGCGGAGCAACCGAGTATTTTGCTTCTGATGTCGTAGCGTCCTACAGTTACGATTCTTCGGCGCAAGAACTCATCTCGTATGATAATGCTCAGGTGGCGTCGTTGAAAGCGAGTTATGTGAAGAGTAATGGGCTAGGGGGCGCGATGTTTTGGGAGACGAGCGCGGATAAGAATGGGAGTGATAGTTTGATTAGTACGATTGCGGGGAGTTTTGGGAATTTGGATCAGAGTCAGAATACGCTGAGTTATCCGGCGAGTCAGTATGCGAATATGGTGGCTGGAATGCCGGGAGAGTAGGGAGTTGGGGGATGGGAGTTGGGAGTTGGGGGTTGGGGATTGGGTATAATAGCCCTGAGGGGCCACTCTTGCGAGTGAGGCTCTCCATGCATCATCTATGGTGAATTGGGGACCAGGAGTCAGGGGAATTTGGGATTGGGACTTCACTTCTTATGTCTATTATACTTGAATGTGTCAATTTGGGGAGGACAATTGGCTGGGGTTTAATTCTTGTACATACTGTCATGTGTGGTTCCTTAGAGATGTCAAATCAAATGATATACAATGCACATCGAAGGCCATGCATGATCTTCACATTGAAAGATATTCGATCCATGAGGTGAGAAGATGTACATGTACATGTACAAGTACAAGTACATTGATTTGATTTAAATTCCGAGGCGTCGTTGTCTCTGACTTTGCCGGGACAATCAAAGCTCGACATACAACCTGACAAGAGGGCCCAAGGCCAAGATCTCTTGAGCCTCGGTCCCGAAAAAGGGTGACGGGGGGCCCCGAATCGGGAGGGATATCCCGCAATTTCAGGGGTTTTTAGGGGACGGGATGATGTTCAACCGCCTAAATCGGTGCCCCTCCCACCGGGATACCGTGCACTAATAGGCATTGAGGTCACTCTTCAGGGATTTCCTTCCACTGCATTTTTTTATTTTTATTTTTATTTTATTTTTTATTTTTTTTTTATTTTTTATTTTTTATTTTTTTTCTCGCCTCACCACGACATGTGAAACGCAACATCCCGTATGGCAAAATCCATCCATGGATCCTATTGCCCGCCTCCTTCGTTGAGCAGGAATGCGAGTGGCTGGCTCATATAGCACTATGCAACATGATTTTCATCGTCTCGCAGAAGATTACGAGTATCATCGGTGTTTCCTTCCCTCCTTCCGTTGGTGAATGAAGATATATACTCGTTGGTGGTACACCTTCGTCACTCTCCGTCCTCTATCCTTTATCTATTTCACTCCTCTGTCTCGCAAAATGACAGAAACAATCCCCGGCCCGCCAGGTCTACCTATAGTAGGTAACCTCACCGATATCGATCCAGCAGATACCGTGAATAGCTTGGCGCGATTGGCAGACACTTATGGTATGCCATTGACCTCGAAATACAGCATGCTGCTAACAATTCCTAGGCCCGATATTTAAGATGAACCTTGGGGGCTCCGAAAAGCTTTTCCTTTCGACCCACGCGCTCCTCGACGAAGTATGCGACGAAACACGGTTTACAAAGATGGTGTCTGGAGCGTTGGACCAGATTCGAAATGGGCTTAGCGACGGTCTCTTCACTGCCTATCCTGGAGAACACAATTGGGAGGTCGCACATCGTGTGCTGATGCCGGGTGGGTTGGGATTTCTAGATGTGCGGGGTGTAGCTGATTGTTCCAGCTTTTGGCCCTCTCTCGATTCGATCCATGTTCGACGAGATGCACGATATTGCTTCTCAACTTGTCGTGAAATGGGCAAGATTTGGACCGAAGGAGAAAATAAATGTTACGGATGATTTTACACGCTTGACACTGGATTCGATTGCTTTGTAGGTCTTGGCAAGCTGTGCGAGGGAAGCTTATTAACAGGGCTAGGTGCGCGATGGATACCCGGTTCAATAGCTTCTATCATGAAGAAATGCATCCTTTCGTGAATGCAATGGTAGGCTTCTTACAAGAGTCTGGAGCCAGGGCGAGACGACCCGCCTTTGCAAACTACTTTATGCGTACGGCACAACAAAAGTACGACTCGGATATTGCGCTGCTCAAGAGTGTTGCTACAGATGTCGTTGCGGAACGAAAAGCGAATCCAAATGATAAGAAGGACTTGTTGAATGCGATGATCAAGGGAAGGGATGCCAAAACTGGCGAGGGACTCACTGATGAGAGTATCCTCAATAACATGATCACATTCCTGATTGCTGGTAAGATCTAGTGGGTTTGGGGGCGTACTCAACTGATTGTATCCAGGACACGAGACAACGAGCGGCCTTCTGTCTTTTCTCTTCTACAATTTGATCAAAAATCCCTCCGCGTATCAAGCTGCCCAACGCCAGGTAGACGAAGTCATTGGCCGCGGTCCAATTACAGTTGAGCACATGCCTAAACTTCCATATATCGAGGCATGTCTCAGGGAGACTCTGCGACTTGCTCCTACTGCTCCTGCTTTCACATTGCAGCCCCGCCCAGACCTCGCGGAGGATCATGTCTATCTGGCTGGGGGGAAATACAAGGTTAATAAAGGACAGCCGATGATTGCGATCCTCACCAAGATACACTTGGATCCAGCAGTATACGGAGCAGATGCGGAACTTTTTAAGCCAGAGAGAATGCTGGATGAAGCGTTTGCAAAACTTCCGAAGAACAGTTGGAAGCCCTTTGGAAACGGAATGCGTGGATGTATTGGTCGGCCGTTTGCTTGGCAAGAAGCAATTCTTACTACTGCTATGCTTTTGCAAAATTTCAACTTTCGCTTTGACGATCCTGGTTACAGGCTTCATATCAAGCAGACCCTCACAATTAAGCCGAAAGACTTCTTTATGCGCGCTACTCTTCGAGATCATATCGATGTCGTGAACCTCGAGAAGATCCTCCACGTGTCGCCGGAAGGGAAGACATTTGGACAAGAGCATAAGGTTGATGTTGCCGCGGTCACGGGAAAAACCAAGAAACCAATGACAATATTGTACGGGTCGAATGCCGGGACCTGTGAAGCCTTAGCTCAGAGCTTGGCAAGGGTTGCGTCAAGTCGGGGATATCTGGCCCAGGTTGATTCGCTAGATTCAGCTGTTGATAAAGTGCCACGAGACCAGCCAGTAGTATTGATATCCTCTAGTTACGAAGGTCAGCCTCCAGACAATGCCGCTCATTTTGTTGAGTGGCTCCAAACATTGGTTGGGGAAAAGCTTGGAGGTGTAAAGTTCGCTGTGTTCGGCTGTGGAAACCGTAAGTCCTATCCTCCTAATTGGTCTAACTTAGCTCAAGAAGTGCCAAATCCTCATTCCGCTAGACGCTAACAAACTTCAGATGATTGGGTCTCAACCTTTCATAGGATTCCAAAGCTTCTAAATACTGGCTTTGAGGAGCACGGCGCAACCAAGATAGTTAAGATGGGACTTGGTGATGTTGCTGCCGGAGATATATTCAACGAATTCGATAAATGGCAGGATGAGCAGCTATGGCTGGCTCTTGGTGCTGACTCGAGTAGTGAGGAGGAATCTGGGCTTGAAATCGAAATCGATACTGATTCTCGGCGCTCTAAACTTCGGCAAGATGTTAAAGAGGCAATCGTTGTGAGCAATGAGCTGCTGACATCGCCGGGTGTTCCTGAAAAACGCCACATTGTCTTGAAACTGCCGACAGGAATGTCCTACCAGGTCGGCGACTACCTTGCTGTTTTGCCAATGAATAACGAGAAGAACATCCGCCGGGTCCTGAAGCACTACGGTCTTCCATGGGATGCGATGTTGACGATTAAGGTTGGAGCAAATACAACTTTACCAACCGGCCATCCGATCTCAGCGATGGATGTCCTAGGCGCATACGTTGAATTGAGTCAACCGGCAACTCGAAAGGTATGTTCATTCATGTTGGCCAAGATTTTGTTAACAAATTTAGAACGTGACAAGAATTGCTGCTACAACACCAGATGAGGACGACCGTAAGAGAATCCTTGCGCTTGCTGGAGAAGACTTCGAGAAAGAAATTGCGAGTAAACGTCGATCGCCGTTAGATCTGCTAGAAGAGTATCCATCCGCCGCTCTACCCTTCGGTGATTTCCTCGCGATGCTTCCACCTATGCGCATTCGTCAATACTCGATATCTTCATCCCCTCTCGCTGACCCCACTATTGCCACTTTGACATGGTCGGTATTGGACACTCCCTCAAAAGCTGCAGGTTCAAAGCGATTCCTGGGCGTCGCCTCAAACTACTTATCAAGCGTCGAGGAAGGAGATCGCATTCATGTTGCTGTAAAACCAAGTCATGGGATTTTTCACCCTCCGAAGGACATTGAGAATACCCCGGCAATAATGTTCTGCGCAGGTACCGGTCTCGCACCTTTCCGTGGATTTATCCAGGAGCGAGCGATGCAAGCACAAGCTGGGAGAAAGCTCGCACCCGCATATCTGTTCATTGGTTGCTCTCATCCAGAGAAAGACGCTTTATTTGACGAGGAACTTCGTAAATGGGAGAAAGAGGGTGTGGTCAAATTGTTCTACGCCTACTCGACGGCGAAAGACCAGAGCAAAGGTTGTCGACACGTTCAAGATAGGCTCTGGGAGGAGAAGGAAGACATGATCAAGGCGTTCAATGAGGGCGCGAAGCTGTATGTTTGTGGCTCGAACATGGTTGGGGAGGGTGTAGCTACTATGACGAAGAGAATCTATCAAGATGCGGTTGAGGCAGTTGGTAAGTCCAAGAGTGATGAGGAAATCGAAGAGTGGTTTCAGGGCATCAAAAGTGATCGTTTTGCTTCGGATGTATTTGTTTAGATCTGAGATTAAAGGAAATGGAATTCAAGCATAGCTTCTTTGAATGACTCGGTATCCAAATGTTTGATGCAAGACACTTTAAATTCATTGCTCGGTCTTCCTAGTCAACTATCCTAAGAGCTCCATCAGCAAGACAGGCCCCATCATACTCAAGAACGCCACGATCCTCATAAAATTTTATATCACCCTTTTCTCGCGCCGGTTCTATTTTAGCCTTTGGAAGAGAGCGGCCGCCCCTGTTGCGTGAGCCAATGGTAATGGAACATGAGCAGAGCCGGAAGTACGCTCTCGCGGAGGGAGAACCACATAATTCTATAAGAGGTCCGAAATACGGTAGAAGACTGAGGTTCCTAATATCTAAATAGAAGAAGGCGAAGGGACAGAGACAATTTACTAGTGAGTTTATACAAACTCAAAAAGTACCCTATGTTCAATGGTTCCCCAGGAGGTGTGTTTCCAGGGTGAAATGTTTGGGTAAAAGTTATCGGACTTATTTAAGTGAGCTTTATTCAAGGTGTGTTAGAATTCAATGAAATTGTGGAGGTTCGAAATCCTAGGTAAGGCGAGTTATGATAAATGAAAAGGTGATATCACGATAACTGTGGAGAAATTGGCTTAATTGATATTCCATAACCATGCTAGAACGCAACTAATGCAATGCAAAGACCCAGCGCAATAAATCGAAATCATGCAAACACCATTATGCACTTGATGTTAAACCCTTCCCCATCCACAAATATAAGATCTAATCATCGATTGGACCCAAAGTCAGCAAGCCTGGAATGATGAACCGAGAACCAGAGACCCCAGATCCAATAAGTGTCTCATCATCCAGCATTGGAAGAACGAGGGCACTGTAATTAACAGCTGTCACTTCTCACAATCACGTTATACCCGTCGGTATCAAATTCCTGTCCCCCACAGTAATAAGGTCCGTTGCTGCAATTTGTTTGGATGTCTCGGGCGTATGAAGCTAAGTAAGCACAGTTAGGTTGTATGTCGAAGTAAGTCTAGAAAATATTAGCAGGAAAGAAATAAAGTAGGTATCATGAGACTTGCATCATTGCACACCCAAATTGCAGAGTCATATGAGCAACTGACTCGGACACAATGTCGACCGGGAACATCACATCCTCCTGGTAAACCCGAAAGGTAATTAATGCCATCTTCAATGAAGACAGTTTGGGCGTCGGTCCAAGGTTGGCCAGGGACGGGAATGCACCATCCACCATTCTTTGAAGCAAAAACTGTTAGCTTTAAGGAATAATTCTTGGGCCAAGACGCACCTTGTTTTGGGAATCTCGCGCGTTGATATTACTAGGGTGGGGAATTTCGAAATCTGGGTAGAGCTCTTGCATTTGAGAGTAGATCTCCTGCATTTTGTTAGCCTAGAACAATGACTGACAAGAATGGAGGTGAAGTACTTGAACGGTACCAGTCAAATCAACCTCACGACCACCGAGAGTGCCACTATAACCCATGATACCAGTCTTGTAGCCTTCGAATGTGGTGTTTGGGAGAGATGGGCCAGCAGCAATTACCTGCAGTATGTCAATTGAGAGGATACGGCTTAGGTATTGATAAATTAGACGTACCAAGGGGAGAACGACCAATAAGGCGAGGATACTCATGATGAACATGACTAAAGTTGAGGACGTTTAAAATTTGAAGACTAAAAAGGGTTGTATGTGCAATAATGATTGGTAAATTGAAAGTGGTTTGTAATGCAGTAAGGATCTAACAAGCTTTGGAAAATAAAAGTTAATTCAGGTCGAGATGAGGCTCCTTTATATCCCAGTCTCGCAGCTCTGTCCTGACTTATGACACTTTATTAATTCACTACTAGGAAGTCTAGTTAAGGGAAGGAGTTGCTGTTGAGTAAATACAGCCTTGAAAGTGAATTCAATTCTGTAGGGTGATGTTAAAAGGGGTCGCGTTAATTTTATATCAATAGCTGGTTGATGGAAGCTCACTTCAAGTAATTAAGTCGGTGGGGAGAGTATGTCAATTCCTTTATGACTAGCGTTGACCATCTGGAGTCTCCGTAGGTATTTATTACGTAGATAATATCTGAAGTGCAAGAGAAAACACCGCAAGATTGTTGAAGCCCAGGAAATTTCACCGCAAAGCGCCATCCGTTACTTTAACCATTTATCCCCGAGAAGTCAACATGAGAGAATTTAGCAATGGCTTGGATCCCATCTCACGATAACATCCCATCCACCAGAGTCAAACTCTTGTCCACCACATATGCCATCACCCCCACCACCAGCGTTGCAGCCCGTACAGATATCGTTGGCAATATCCGCTATGTATCCACAATCGGGGTTGATATCCGAAGATTGCTAACGAAGTTGTCAGTATAAGTCCTTATATCTTCGATATGAGATCTCGAGTAGCTTACATCATTGCAGACCCAGATTGCAGCCTTCCATGAGCAGCTGACACGGACACAGCGCTTTCCCGGCACATTACAAGTACCATGTAAATTGCGGAGATAGTTGATACCGTCATTTATTGCACCCATGTCGGCCATGACCCACTAGAACACCAGGGAGTCAGCGATTGCTTCTTAGGATATATTTAGAAGTGGAAACATGTCTCATGAGTAAATGTCTTGGGGGCAAGCATATTTACTTATGGGACAGTCTGGAATAGGAAGTTTTCTACACCCCAATTTTCACATACGTCTTGACCCGGGACTGGAATGCACCAACCGCCAACCTGTTGACGATCTTCGTCAGTGCCACTATTTGGAGCGCAAGCTCGGCTCATACCTCATTTTGCGCAGCGCGATGAACAAGAGAGGGTTCGGGGTTGTTAAGAATCGCGGAAGTGTTGACATCGGGGAAAAGGCTATCGATCTGAGAGTAGATTTCCTGCGTACGGTCAGGGTGGTTCCAAAACCTCGAGAGTGCACTTACTTGAGCGGTGCCATTCAAATTGACTTGGTGACCGCCGACCATTCCCGTAAAGCCCATAACATCTGTCTCGTAGCGGGCATCTGGTGTAGAGGCAAGAATCTCCAACAAATCAGCGCAGAGCTCTTTGACTGCAGACATGAAACATACCAAAGGGATAGCGACCAAGAGGGCGAGAATGCTAAATATGATAGATTCAAACATTTTTTCGGTTGAGGACGTGAAGTATCTGTGAATAAGGTACGTTGAGATAGTTATGTGCAAAGATTTTGGTCAGTAGACAAAGTCGTTAAATGTGATTTGTTGTGTGTCAAGAAATTGGAAAATTTGTTTGTAGTTGTAGGGAGAACAACCCTCGAAATTTAAACAGATATTTTTATAATGAAAAATGTGAACGCCCTTTCCCTGTTGCTATTAATAAATACCATTTTCGCTTAATTCATCTGAGTCCTTTAATTCACTGTGAACAGAATGCTGTTGATGGGGAGCCCTTGTGGGTCATTCCTTCCCGGTCGCAAGTGCTATTCACTGAAGAGCGTTTGAATGTATGGAGAAAACCATGTAAAAGCTCCGGTATATTAGCTGATTTATGTCAGCCCAGCTCTATTTTGCGTCATTTTTCTTGCAGTATGAAACCTAAAAAGAGATCACATTCCCTATCTGGGTGATTCTAAACGCCTCCTTGTGCTACCTCAATGGTCATGGCAACTAATCATTTCTTCGAGGGGAACCTAAGGCTGAGATTTAGAAGTTTGATGAACCTGTTCTGTTCATCTCACCTGAATGGGTGCTAACTTCACTGACCACACCTGCAATAAGAACAAATTTCGATTTATAGAAAGTAAAGGCGATATGGAGATGAATTATCGTCTCCCGTTGAATATCATAGCAGCTCCCACAATGATGAAACATCCCCCAAGCTCGGCAGAACCGCCAAAAGATTAGTCTACGAAGTGTCACCATATTAGAGTGATGCCACCTAATGCTATGTGACAGAACTAGCAGATATTTGATAAATCATATCGGCCTATGCACCAGAGAAGGAGCTGATGGTGTGAGGAGGTTCAGAGATCGAGCATCATCTAGATAATCGCAGCCAGTGTGGTCCGACAGGGTAGTAGTAATTTGAGAACATACCGGGCTTTACAGGAGGAAAGTGGGTGTAGGTGTTATTGTTTGTTGTGTAAGACTTCATTAATTTACCGCTGTCATGGACTAAAGTCCCATAAGCCGAAACATAATTATTAAGTCATTCAGCTTCGGCAGTTGTTTTGATGCTGCTCTAGTGTGACTCTTGACTGGCTGTATCAGCAATATCAAAACTTAATCATTTTGCAAGAGCGAACACGGAACGTCATTAATATATTCGTACAGCCAGGGCTCTATTCGTCAAGCCTTACTGGAATATTTGTTTTCGAACAACTGGTATTTTTCATACCAGCTGGGCTGTATGTATTATGGAAATGGAAGGTAGTAGTCGCACAAATGGACTGAATGTCAACTGGGCTGTTTAGCCTTTGAGATCCGGCTAAGCGGAGCTCACTTCTCTATTATATTAATACTAGAGCATACTCTTCGACATGGAGAATCAGTTGTGTCTTTTCCCTTTCCATAATTGTTGTTAAGATCAAGCTCAAGATGCAGTTGCTTTCTCTCGCCGTCACGGCAGCGGTCTTTGCGCTCAACGTCTTGGCTGCCAATACGCTGCTTCGATTCTCCTGCTCTCAACTCGTAACTGAGCGTCTCGATCCGTTAGCTAACTTTGACTCTTTTTACATGAAGCTCGACTGACTCACGCTTAGAATCATCTTCCCAGGACAGAATCCATCACCACATGTGCACCAGGTACTTAGCTTTTCACTGATGAAATGATACATTCTAATCTATGTTTTAGGTCATTGGAGGAGTATTTACTTCTGCCTCCTAATAATTTTTGCATCTAACGGGTCCTAGAATGCTTTCAATGTCACCATGAACCCGGCAAACGATATTTCATCAATCGCCTCATGTACTACTTGCACGTTCACTCAGGACTTTTCCAACTATTGGACCGCTACGCTATATTTCCGTGCACGCAATGGGACTTTTAAGCGTGTGGAACAGATAGGCAATGTGGATTTTGAATCAGCTAGTGGTGGCACCACAGTCTACTACATCCAGCCGTATGATGGGAGTAGTGTTACTGCTTTTAAGCCAGTAGGTCATTTCTAAAAATGAAATTGAGCAAGTTCTAATGCTAGAATTAGGGTTTCCGTATGGTTGTTGGCAATCCTACATTCCGCAATGCTTCGCAAGCCTCTATATACCGCCAGCTAACCTTCACTTGCTTGCAAAATCCCTCTGATAGAACTGATGAGACTCCTTACCTGCCCACAAAAGCCTGTCCCTCGGGTATAATGTCGAATATCCGCTTCCCGACGTGAGTGTTTCCCCACATTTTTGTCTGCTCGGCTCACACCATTTAACTTAGCTGCTGGGACGGAGTGAACCTCGATAGTGCCAATCACCAAAGCCACGTTGCCTACCCAGCCAGCGGAACCTTCGAAAGCAACGGACCGTGTATGTATAACCTTCCTGCCTAGTTTCTACCTCCGAAGCAGACAATGACTGACCTGGATGCTCAATAGGTCCGTCCACTCACCCTGTGAAGATCCCTCAACTCTTCTACGAGACCGTTTGGAATACCGTACCCTTCAATGATGCGTCTCTCTGGCCCACGGATGGTTCTCAGCCCTTCGTCTGGAGCTACGGCGACCCGTAAGCTACATATCTACCTCATAGAAAAAGTCCCTTCTAATGACTTCTCTTTAGTACTGGTTATGGAACACATGGAGATTACGTTTTTGGCTGGCAGGGTAATGCTCTTCAGACTGCAATGGATAGTAATTGCAACGTCAATTGCCCGCAACTTACAAGCCAGAGCATTGCCCAGGCCAATACATGCACAAAGCAGTCAGTAGTTGGCGAAGAGGTTGATGGATGTGAGTTATGTCATTTGTGATTATGGACGACTTCTAACAATCGGTAATTCCTAGGGTTGACTGCCCTCCCTGGAAACAATCCTGTTACAGGGACTTCACCTTCTGGTGGTTCGGGTACTGGAACAGGTACTGGGACTGGCACAGGTAGCGGGACGGGAGCTGGTGGTGGAAGTGGTAGCAGTGGTGCGACAGCAGCGCATTGGGGCCAGTGCGGTGGACAGGGTTGGACCGGCGCTACCACTTGTGCAGCCCCTTATACTTGCCAGTATTCTAATGCGTACTACTCCCAGTGCTTGTAGGTCGATGGCATTCGCTGGAATGGCAGGGACATGAAAGTAGTTGGGGTTGCGTTATAATCTCTCGACAGGGAGGCTGTTGTGTTTCCTTGGATTCATGGACCCGTTTAGTTGAAACAGTAATGTTGTCCTGCAGTCGAGCCTTCCCGGCAGGTACTGTTTCTTGATAAACCGGTGGGCGTCGCTGGCTTTCTCTACATATTGGATTCAGGATCGTCGCTCTCGTTTGATGGATTTATGATAGTTGCATCATTCCTTAATATTATTGTATTAAAGAACACTAAAACGCACAGTGATCATCCAATAGAAAGATCTGTCAATCCATAACTGTCCTTCTCACTAGAAACACCATTTATTTCACTCTCCAAACCTACTCTTTCCCTCCATATCTTCCATTCATCCATATTCTATATTCCTTGATCCGATTTGCTTTTCCAGTAGCCTCTCTTTCCTGTACTCTCTTATAACTTGCTTCTGCTAGACCCACTGATCTGGAGAGCTCGGATATTCAGCCTCAATTAGAAACGTCGAATGCAGAAGAGAAAGACCAGAAATGAAACCCTACCCCACGTAGCACATTTCCGATGCAGGGCTTCACCACATTCCCCCACTCATCATGTGGATCACCAACGGGGTCTATATCAACGGTTAAATCAATCAACCAACAAGTTTGGGGAAATCATAGCAGCAGGGTCTTACTCGGGCAAATTTTTGTCGTCATATATGCAATATAACAAACGTCTACCTCCATTGGGGTGGTGCTTACCCCGCAATATAATTATACTTTGTGGCGAAAACGCGGGGAGAGTGATATTAATTTCGCTCAATAATGGCTAAACATAAACATCCAGCAGAATATATTGAATGCATTAGGAAACGTTGTATTAAGATTTGACAGTTCATCTATCAGGCGAATTTTACGCCACCGACCAGAACCAGTATCCAGATGTAGTAAAAGATCCACACTGCATATGTAATAAAAGTGGGTAGAAAGCATGTTCAGCTTCACTTCGGTCATTTGTCGTGTGCTTGTGACTTTGTTATCCGGGCGAGCGGATTATGGAAGGTTGAAAGATCTCTTCCATGGAATTTTACAAATCATTGGTACAGGGACCACATGGCTTGACCTTCAGAAATACAGTCTCCAAGCCTTAAACTCGGAATTTCGTTCTCTTTTAATTATATTTCTACAGTATGAACATCAGCCTGTTACCTAGTATACTCTTTAGAGTATACTACCAATTCCTGCTTTTGAAAGGCGACTAACAACTATTAAAAGACCACCACAGAATTCGCCCAAGGTTAAGTAGTCCAATCAGCATTATTAGCTTTCCCCTACTTTTCAGTTTGAATACTGATGCTAAAATTTCGGATCTATTTACGATGAGGATTGACATAAACGCTTAGAAATTAACTGAAGTTTCTGTAGCATAAAACTCTCTCGGGTGTTGTTCAACCACCAACTTCCCCGCTACTTTATACTCGTACTTCATTTCGCTTTTGAAAATGTTATCATCAGCTATATGATCTTTCATAACCATTCTTCGGGGAAAGCCTACTGCCCAGAAGCTCGCCATGTCATGTGAGCTTAGGGCATTAGGCTACAGAGAACGTAATTATAAGATAATGACATTGTAAATTGGCTGCGAAATAAATGAACAGCCAAGTCCTACAGTAAGAAAGTGTAATATACAGACCCAAATTCTCGCTATACGCCTCCTCCAACTGTCGCAAACCATATCGAATATCACGAGGAATTCCATAGAGCGTGAATACTTGTAGCATAAGTATAGCACACTGTAAAGATATCGTAGGCGACCCCGCCCATGATTTGGTAGGACCAACTTCGCTGGGCCTGGTTGGAAAAGTGTGTGTCCTGGATACTAGGGAGAAAGCCACGTATGAAAATCCGTGTATGAACGACTTTTAATCCTTCTTCTCCAATTTCTTCTTGTATTCGAGATAGCTTCCATAAGCTAGATCCTGGAACATTTCGATATTCCAATCGATAAGCATAGAAGATGTAGCAAGTTTGATGACAGGTAGAAACTCTCCGCCTAGCTCAAACTAGGTCTGTAAGATCAGTGGAATATGGCATCTGCCTTTGCCTCGATTTTAGGTATGAGCGCCAAGTGTGCAGTGTACAGTCGAAAAAAAAACCACTCCCTGTGAATCTAGTCAAGGTGGATTGATAAGCTTGAGACTTCTCTAGTAAAAGTAAATTATCATGATGAAATATTTCGTACGAATGGCCACCGTGCTGACCACCTCTGATATTACCGTGCCCTTCCCCAAAAGCCCAATTTCTGAATATGAGATTTGAATCGAGTTTCACCCATTTCGTGAGTTATAAATGTCTTAAAAAATGTGTCGCCCAGGATGACTTTACGAGGGGTAGGGCTCGGGAACAGAAACGCTCTCTCGGAATTAGGCCTCTGTTTCTTGATTTCAGCCTCTTAGGTTAATAAATGCATTCTATTCTCAACTACACATGCCCGATGTACTCCTATACTTGTGCATACGACACTTCCTCTCCAGGAATCGCTGCTGTAGTCCACACACCTTCCCAGCGCTGTGGATCTGAGTTGAAAGAAAAGCGCCATTCATTGTTAATCACCCCTTGGTTATGGCCTGTGCAAGCCATATGGCTGCTCGTCGGCATTAGGTCATCATCAAGCCTGAGATCGGGAAATTGATCAGCAATTCCAGAACCAGAGATATCTGTGTATTGATGATGCAATAGATAATTGGACGAATGAGCAGTCGTTGTCTCATCGTAGAGAGGTATTTGGCTGGATTCAAGTTGCTTTGAGCCAGGCGCTTTATAGGGGACCGTCTTAGACTCTCCTTTTATGGTCCAAGCCTTGGATAGAGGGAGATCTGCTGGTAGAAGAACCCTGTTTGGCGGAGGGGTTTGAGAAAATGCGTAATTCTGGTGGGCCTTCCAGGCAACATGATAAAAAATATCAGCGATTCGGAAAGAGATGGAGTTTTTGTAATTTGGATCGTGTCTTTCGAAAAGTGAGATAACCTTTCTCAGCAAGGCAAGGTCTTCTTGTGCGCTAACATCTCCCTTATGCTGCAGAGAGTTGATGAAGACTATGTCGAGACTCCAAGAGACGCCATTGAGTAGATGTCTAAAAAATATTATATTTTAGCATGGTACTAAGAAGAAAGAGAAAAAGACCGTGAATTTATACGTACACACTAAATGGGTGGCCATCTTTATGAAAATCAAGCAAAGATATAGTTGCCCTTGCAGCTCCTACACAGAGAGCAACACTTGACAACATTGCCCTGAAGCCTTCGTCCGACTCGATTAGACTCGGAGATTGGAAGACGAATGAATGAAGTACGATCAATACCTGGTAGTATCTGTAATGCAGTATCGTAAGACAAATTGATCCAGAGTCCTTGTTGTCTTTTTCTAGCCCATTAGACCTGCTGAGATCAGGAATGTTTGCTTTCCAGGCGTAGAGCTCGGAATCGAGGTCTGAAATGATTTTCGCATCCTCATGAGCATGCCTCCTGCAAGCAGACTTGGCATAGAGAAGTGAATAAAGTTTGCTCTTAATCCTGGCCAATGTCACTTGCTTTCGCAGTATGTTAAGGGTGGTTCCATCATCGAACATCACCGTTCCCACCCCATCTTCTGGTGACTCATCTGGCAAGTCGCTGACGAGGTCAAGACTAATTATAGGTGGTTTGCCGACATGTAAAGCTAAATCATGGTCCAAAATGAAGGCTTGATAGAACAGACGTCTCTTACGAAGTTTGTCCATGTCTGTTTGGCCAGGCCGTCCTCTTGTGGTGTGATACCCATCCAAAATCATCAACTGTACCACAGCTCCGAGGATCATAATGGCAGTCTGATTTTGAGGGAGAAATGCAAAATAAATCACCTGCAACAATTAGCGTGATACAAGCTCTCACTATGTTTCAGGTGGTCATCAATTACCATTGATAGCATTGCGCCTGAACTGAGTGCATTTGGCTCTAATACTAACATCGAGGGGATCATACTCATTGCGTTGGCGATATACTTCTGACACCTCATAGCGTCCTCCGGACCACTTCGTTTCTGGAATGCATGGGCCAGAATCACGTTGACGGCAAGGAACCAGCTCCGCGATGGAGCTTTTCCTGTCAAATGATACCTTTCAATGCCATCCATTATTTCCTGGTCATCAAAAAGGTGTACCACACAGTTCAGCCCCGCGAGATAATCTGAGTAGCTGTCATCAGACCCTGGGCACTCTAAGATGTTCTCAACAATTACCTATTACACACTCGATTGTGTTCGATTTGCTTGGAAGAGCGTGGAAAGATGAAAGCCCTACGATTGCGTTATTTGCTGGTGGGGTTGGTAATCTCAGAGCAGATACTGCTTGAGCGAATGACTCATCACCGACCAATTTGTCGATCCATTGGACACCACGAGGCGAGAAGATACAGAACGAGCCTTGAGGGTTAGTCTAAGGAAGAAATTAAAAAGTGAATGCTGTACCTGTATACTCAACATTCAGGGCATTATTAACAGAATTGTTTGAGTGGTAAGGCTTGTGTCCAGCCAGAACTGATTGGCCATCCTCGTTTATCGCAGTTCTCGGTGGACTTATGAGTTCGTCCTCTTCGAACATTAGGTCGAAGAAAGGATCCGACGAGTTTTCTTGTCTATTCGGGAGGGTATTTGGGTCGGGCCGCGAATCGAATTCGATGAATTGATTACCCGACAGTGTCGCGGCCTTACCTCCAGAGGACATTTTGACGATGCTCTCCATCTTTGCCAAGCGATCCGCCATATTTTTGTATGTACTAGTCGCCGGAGTCAGCGCAGCCAGAACGAGAATGGGAGGCCAGTGCCTTACGAGCGGCTGGAATTCCTCTTCCTTTTCTCTTCATATTTGCACTTCTTGGGATGATTTGAACAGGCCGTACAATGTGGTAAGATCCGGTCACACTTGACCTGGACATGGAGTTACCCCCACGTTCTCCCAAACCTCTCCGCGACAGCCGCGCCGCCGCGCAGTGTGCGCACACAGGACAGACGTAACGTACCTTGCGGGTCCGACAGGTGGTGCACGCCGAAGGAGCACTCGATCGCTGCCTCGCAGGTTCCTGAAGTGCGGGCCGAGGAGGTCTTGCAGCGCAAAGCTCACTCATTGGGGGGGTGGGAACAGTTTGGACCTGGGAACGAAGAAAAGGGGGGCAGAGAGATACCGACTCGGGAGCGTGTGGGAGGGAGTAAAGAGGAGAGAGGGACGTTAGAGGAGAAATGAGGTCTCCGCCTCATCTCCGCCTCGTCTCCACCAGACTTGAGGTCTCGCTTCGTGTAAGTTTCGGGGGCTCATCGTGCCGTCCACTAGAGGTCCAAAGTCCGTGGTTTTCCCGGCCCGCTCGTCGGCTCGGGAGTTACGAAACCCCAACGGGCTTAGTCGAAAATATTAGCATGCTTACCGATGCTCTCGCCGTCAGTGTCTCCATCCACCTGGTGATCCAGAACTCGAACATTGCGAAGAAGCGAAAGGAGGCGGAGGATGGAACAGGCAATCAATCTCGTTCGGTTGAGCAGAGGCATCGTTTTCGGGCACCGATGGGCCCGAAGCATCATGGGGCATGCACGCAATTACAAACCTTCATCTCTCCTTGTTTTAATGACTTTCTCTCCCTCCCCTTTGCTCCTACTGGATCTCCTTCCAAAGCACACGGATCTTGCCAGTCGTCAGTCGTCTCCAGCAACCAGCTCTCATGACTGACAGTCCCATTCCCGAGGGTGTGTTGAAGAGCGAGGGGAACTCCTCTGAGACCCTTGGTGCACATCAGGGGCGTCGTCCTTCATGGATTGTCGGTTCTGACCGCGACGAGCTCGATCGGATTATGAGCACTTGCAGCTCAGGTGCGAACATTGGCACACTTCCTGACCCACAAGGCGACGACAACTTCGATCAAAAGGAATGGCTGCGAGCCTTCATCCACGAGTTTTTGGAACAAGGGCACGCCCCCAAAATGATCGGCATCTCGTACACGAATTTGATGGTTTCGGGAAACGGAGCAGCCCTGCGATTGCAGTCGACTCTAGGCTCGGTATTTTCGATCCCTTTCCGGCTTGGAGAAAGCTTCAGCTTAAACAAGAGGGCACCCAGAGCAATCCTCCGCAATTTTGATGGATTTCTGCAGCCCACGGAATTACTCATAGTCCTCGGTCGCCCTGGATCAGGATGCAGTACCCTGTTGAAGACCATGTGTGGGGAGCTCCACGGCTTGCAAGTGGACGACAACTCGGTTGTCCACTACAACGGCATTCCACAGAAACAGATGGTTAAAGAATTCAAGGGCGAAATAGCATACAACCAAGAGGTACGGGACATCTTTGTTCATAATACAGGGCCGTAACGATAACGTGACTGAGCTCTCGTCTAGGTGGACAAGCACTTTCCACATCTCACGGTTGGACAGACGCTCGAATTCGCTGCGGCGGCTCGTACTCCATCGCATCGAATTCAAGGTATGAGCCGCAGCCAGTATTGCAAACATATGGTGCAGGTGGTTATGGCTATTTTCGGCATCAGCCACACATACAATACTAAAGTCGGCAACGATTTCGTCCGCGGTGTATCTGGGGGAGAACGGAAACGAGTCAGTCTTGCGGAAATGATGGTTGCAGGTGTTCCATTTTCTGCGTGGGATAACAGGTACAGTCCCTCATACCCAACTTAAAAACACAAACTAAACTCTGCAGTACTCGGGGCCTTGATTCCGCAACTGCACTTAAGTTTGTGCGATCTTTGCGGATTGGAGCGGATCTGGCGGGTTCAGCGCACGCAGTCGCGATATACCAGGCTAGCCAGGCTATATATGACCTTTTCGATAAAGCTACGGTGCTCTATGAAGGTCGTCAGATCTATTTCGGCCCAGCCGACAAGGCCAAAGCCTTCTTCGAAGAACAGGGCTGGATTTGTCCTCAGCGCCAAACAGCGGGCGATTTCCTGACCTCGGTCACAAATCCCCTTGAACGCAAAGCCCGCGAAGGAATGGAAGATCGTGTTCCACGAACTCCAGAGGAGTTTGAAAGATACTGGCGGGAATCCCCCCAGTTCAAAACCCTCCTGTTGAATATCAAGGAGAATGCCCAACGATACCCGACCAGTCAGGAGAACGAGAACATTATCAGACTACGAGAACAGAAAATCCATTCCCAGTCAAAAAATGTGCGCAAGCGATCGCCATATACAATCAGTATTGCTATGCAAATCAAACTGAACACAAAACGAGCCTATCAGCGTATCATGGGCGACATATCGGCCACTGCTATGCAAGTCTTTATGCAAATTGTCCTTGCCCTCGTTATTGGATCAATCTATTACGGGACTCCCGCAGCGACTGCCGAATTCAACAGCTTAGGTGCAACTCTTTTCATGGCGGTACTGCTCAACGCACTCACGGCTATTGCTGAGATTAGCAGCTTGTACAATCAACGTCCAATCGTTCAAAAGCATGCTTCTTATGCCTTCTATCACCCTGCGACGGAAGCTATTGCTGGAGTCGTTTCTGATATACCTATCAAATTCCTCACAGCGGTCGTCTTCAACGTTATCCTTTACTTCATGAGTGGCTTGCGCCGAGAGGCCGGACCATTCTTCTTGTACTTCCTTATCACGTACCTTATGACATTTGTTATGAGTGCGATCTTCAGGACCATGGCTGCTATTACGAAGACGATTTCCCAGGCCATGAGTCTGGCAGGTGTGCTTGTGCTGGCAGTCGTAATCTACACCGGCTTTGTCATTGCTATTCCACAAATGCATCCTTGGTTTTCCTGGATTCGCTGGATCAACCCTGTGTTCTATGGATTCGAGGTGCTCATTGCTAATGAGTTCCATGGCCGGGAGTTCACGTGCTCATCCATCACTCCCTCGTACACACCACGTCATGGCGACTCTTGGATCTGTTCGGCAGTTGGCGCCGTTGCTGGCCGTCGTACCGTCAACGGAGACTCGTATATTGCAACACAGTATCTCTACTATTACTCACATGTCTGGCGAAATGTTGGTATTCTCTTTGCATTCCTTATTGTCTTCATGCTAGTGTATTTTGTTGCGACGGAACTGAACTCAGGAGTCACAAGTAGTGCTGAAGTGCTTGTATTTCAACGGGGTCATGTCCCAAAGTATCTGCAGAACAGCCTTGCGGACAAGGAAATCCCAGCAGCTCCAAACCTGAGGGAGAGATCTGATGAAACTGAGGTCAAAGCCCTGGAACCTCAGAAAGACATTTTCACTTGGGAGGATGTTACCTACGATATTGAGATCAAGGAGGAGATTAGGCGATTGTTGGACCATGTTTCCGGATGGGTGAAGCCTGGTACTCTCACAGCTCTGATGGGTGTTAGTGGTGCAGGCAAGACAACTCTGCTCGACGTGTTGGCACGGCGCACAACAATGGGCGTCATCACAGGGGACATGCTGGTCAACGGGGCCCCGCTAGATGCAAGTTTTCAGCGCAAGACTGGCTACGTCCAACAGCAAGGTAACGTTCAGGTCAGTGTATGACGTTTGTAATAAATGCTAATTGATACAGATCTCCATCTCGAGACAGCCACTGTTCGTGAAAGCTTGAGGTTCAGTGCAATGCTTCGTCAGCCTGCGTCTGTCAACAAGGAAGAAAAGTACAAATTTGTTGAAGACGTTATTGACATGCTAAATATGCGAGATTTTGCCAACGCAGTCATTGGGGTTCCTGGGGAGGGTCTTAACGTCGAACAACGAAAGTTATTGACAATTGGAGTCGAACTAGCAGCCAAACCAAAACTTCTCTTGTTTCTGGACGAGCCTACAAGCGGACTGGACTCTCAGAGCTCATGGGCCATTTGCACTTTCTTGCGAAAGCTTGCAGATTCTGGACAGGCTGTTCTATGCACTGTTCATCAGCCCAGCGCCATTCTTTTCCAGGAGTTTGATCGCCTTCTGTTCCTCGCGAAAGGGGGAAAGACAGTATACTTTGGAGATATTGGATCGAATTCCCACACTTTACTCAACTACTTGGAGACGAAAGGAGCGCTAAAGTGTGGCAGTGACGAAAACCCTGCTGAATACATGCTCGAGGTCATTAACAAAACTGCGGGCGATGGTGGGAAGGATTGGCACTCGATTTGGAAGTCGAGCACAGAGTGCAGGGAAGTTGAAGCCGAGATTGAGAGAATCAAAATGGAGAAGCGGTTAGAGACGACAGTAGCTTCCGACAAAGCGCACCTCCTCTCTGAATTTGCAATGCCGCTGCATGCTCAGGTGCAAGCTGTAACACAACGGATTTTCCAACAGTACTGGAGAATGCCCGACTACATCCTTGGCAAGTGGGCGCTGGGCCTTCTAGCTGGACTGTTTATTGGCTTTACCTTTTTCGGTGCAAATAGCTCACAAGCTGGCATGTCAAATGTTGTCTATGCAATTTTCATGCTCACCACCATTTTTTCGACTTTGGTTCAGCAGGTATGTGCAATGCTCGACGGGGTGTCAGATCAAAGACCAATGCTAACTCCAAATCAGATTCAACCCCTCTTCATAGCCCAGCGCGACCTGTACGAAGTCCGCGAACGACCAAGCAAAGCTTACTCATGGGTTGCCTTCTTATTTGCCAACATTATCGTTGAAATCCCCTACCAGATTGTCACCGCTGTCCTCGCTTGGGCTAGTTACTACTATGCTGTCGTTGGTGTTCAGAGTTCTGATCGCCAAATCTTGGTGCTCCTCTTGATCATTCAACTGTTCCTTTACGCCAGCTCATTCGCTCATCTCACCATCGTAGCAATGCCCGACGCGCAGACTGCTTCCGGTATTGTCACTCTCGGGACGTTGCTCATGACAGTTTTTTGCGGGGTTTTGCAAGCCCCTCAAGCGCTACCCGGATTCTGGATTTTCATGTATCGGCTGTCGCCGTTCACGTATTGGATCAGTGGCATCGCATCTACACAGCTACATTCTCGAGAGGTTGACTGCTCTGTCAGCGAAACATCTATATTCAGTCCTCCAGCAGGCCGGAACTGTGGCGAATATCTTCAGTCATATTTGGCAACAGCACCAGGATATCTGTTGAATCCTGAAGATACAGCGTCTTGTCATTATTGTGCCTTTCGAAATGCGGACATTTATATTTCGGGGTCTGGCATCTACTGGAGCGACCGCTGGAGAAATTTTGGCATTATGTGGGCCTTCATTATCTTCAACTTGTTTGGGGCAGTTATATTGTACTATCTCTTTCGTGTTCGCAAATGGTCATTGAGTGGTGGTAAGAAGCAAAAGGCTCAACCCGTCGCCGCGAAAAGTACGCATGGCGAAGAAAAAGTATTTGAAATGCGGAATATGGACGGTGAAGGGAGAAGCACGCTTTGAGTGTATATCACTTATAGTCGGAAAATCATGTAGCGTTTTAAGTCGCGTTTTCTTTATATTTAATATTTCCTGCGTCGCTCTTTTCTTTCTCAAAAATTACTAGTAGCGGAATAGATTAATTAGACTTTTTTTATATGAAATTTAAAAACTCGTTTTAACTCTTATAATTAATTAATTCTTCTCTTTCATTTTCTTATTAAAAGTATTATTCTTTAAATTCCTTTAATTTATAAAGGAAAACTTATTTTATATATAAATGTGACGTTTAGTCCCTTCGTCGGGTTGTCACGTGCTTTACCGAAGCGCCCCTTACTCTCTTTGGAAAAGGATCTGGATCAGGCCCGATGCGGATGTGCAATCTTACGGGCTCACAAATACGGGTTTCGGGAACCTTTCTTTCCTTTCTTTCTTTTCCCTCCTTACCTTTAGATTCTCCTTAGTACTAGGCCTAGAAGATTGATTCTTTTAGCCTTAAAGACGCACTCCCATAAGCCTCTCTTGTAGCTTGAATCGCTTGTGCCGTTACAAAAGCCATTTGACTTGGCATCGCTACTACATGTCTCCCTCTTTACCCAGCAACTAAGGCGATTCTTGAAAACCCATTTAACGAACAGCTTGAAGCTAAGTTTAACGATGTGCCGCACCACAAGACAGACAACACGCTAGCTGGGTGGATGATGAAGTATCTGGCTCCAAGGCATGTGAACGTTGAGAGTATTGTCAGACATCAGCTAACAGCGACATGGGTCTCGGTACACAGTACGACCTTTGTAATGACCCAGATAATCTATGATTTGGCTGAGAAGCGACAGTATCAGGTAGGCTTGCGGGATGAGTTAGAAGAGGTAATGCAGAACTGCGGAGGTATCCTAACGAAGACTGATTTATCGAAATTGACAAAAATGGACAGTTTCATGAGGGAAAGCCAAAGACTCAATCCCAATACTATTGGTATGCGAATATGGGGTGTGGAAGTATCTGAAATAACACCTCATGCAGTCACTCCATTGCGCCTGACGGTCGAGCCCCTTACCCTCTCAACTGGTCAAACAATCCCAGCAGGTGTACCAATTGGGTGTTTTAGTATGTCATTGAACGAGTCTTCCGAGCTTCACGAGTCGCCGGAGAATTTTGATGGATATCGATTCGAGAAGTTACATCAAGAGCCGGGTGGAACAGTGACCTCTGGGACGCTCGATTTCGGTCTTGGAATTCATGCCTGTCCGGTAATGCTCTCGTCATTGATGCCCCAGTTGAATGATCGCACTAACGATACGAATATAGTGCTGTTTCTTCGCAAGTATTGAAATCAAGTTGCTTCTGGCATACATCCTTCATAGCTACGACTTCAAATTTCCAGGAGTGGGGAGACCATCAAACGCTATGGATGAAATTTGGACGATAATAGACTAGAAAGCTAAAGTGTTGTTCAAAAGTAGGCGATGAGTCATTGGTGGTAGATATAGGAGAAATCAATGGAGAGGTAGCCTAAGAAAGTAGCAACTAGAAATTGAATGCTAGCTGGTAGAATAATTGCCTTTTCCGTGAGTCTTATAAAAAGAAACGTTGTAATAATTGATGAGAATAACAACTTCCAGTTTTGAATAATTTCTGGGTGGCAGATCCTCCTGAATTTAAATTTGAGAGTCTCCCAAAATTTCTTTCCTCAACATTTTCCCTTCCCCAACACACATCAAAATGGATATTAGAAGACTGTTTGCTGAGAGCGAACGACTCGTCCATATACTAGTCTCGAAGTCTCGGAGTCAGAGATGACAGCAGAGCAAATCAACAATCTGTATTTTCTAGTTCTCTAACTATAAGAAGGCCTGCTACTTGAGCCACTTTGGATAATTGAAGAGATGGCTCCGCGGTTCGCGGTACTCGGGTCTCTTTATAACTAAATAACAATGGATCAGAGACATGCACCGGATCTTTATTTGGGAAGGTTAGGTGCAAACTTCGAGATTTGGAGGAGCACAAACCATGACCCATATGAACCATTGGCCTCTTTCTTGGACACAAAGAATAGGTCCGAACTTGTTGTTTCTAATTCTCAGCCAGCACAGAAAATTCCAAGAATCTTCCTCTCCCGTGTTATCTTGAACGGCCCCCTTGTATGACCCGATAATATGGCGGACTGGGAAGCTGTGGAACGCATCGAATACTAAAGCTTCAGTACCCAGTCTAAAAGGTTTATCTTTGGGGTCAAATCCCCGAAGTGGTCTCCCTAGAGGCTCAAAGGTGTTTTGAGAAAAGTAACCACGTCCACTTGGATAATAGAATATCCGTTTATAGACTTTTACACATTACACAGCCAAGACATCAAACAAGACCACCATGTATATGAACCTCAATTAGTGGTTTTTATAATGGCTATTTTCTTGGGCACACAACTACCCAACGAAAATCCTTTCGTGCAGCTCCGAAACGTGTTTAGCCTCCTGTTCACTACAACTGGAGAAGAAAACTCATATTGACAAGTTGGTTGTAATTTGAACCATTGCCCTGAAGACTATATCAATTTTTAGCAACAAGATATTCTTCTTATTTTGGTACGAAGTGTGATGAAGTTCGGGCCTTCTGTGCTAGGCATCTACCTGAGCACAACTATCTACATTAATAAAGAGAATCAGAATTCGCTTGGCCTCACCTTCACCTGAAGGCAGAACACAACACATATCGACGGATAGGTCATGTGTCACGTTTCCAACCTGAAATCTATCCAAATTTGCAGCGACAGATTATCATGCTCGCAAAGTAGCTGCTTGTTTTAGAAGCATTATGTAACCAGAGATCAGCCAGCTCAAAGCCAATACATCGAATGAGCAAGAGGACTCATCAAAATGGGACCGAACTTCCAGGATTGAAATTGCTCGTTTAAAGAATGGAGGACAGTATAAAACTATATACGCCTACCAAGAGTTTATTAGTCAAGAAATTTAATTTATATTAGATTTGAAAACCAGAAGAATAAAATTAAATTAACCAATCTTTCCAGTTACAGAAAGATTACTAAATCTGTATGCCATTCGTTGCGTTGGTCTAAGTCTCCTAAACGGCGCCGCGAAAAATGCAGCTACAGACGCCAGCAATGTATGCACTTGATCCTTTCCTCCACGATCCTGTATAAAACGATTTTATATATCTGGTAAGCGTCGAGATAGCGTCTACCTCGAACACCAATTGTAGCGCTTCAACGTAGACTGGAGAGACAGACCCGAGCATGATACCGAAGTCACAGCTACGAACTCGGAATTCGAACCGGCGTCCCCAAGACGCAGTTGGCATGGTCCGCTGCGTTGAGGGGCTGTATGGAAGATTGCGATACTGTAGAGAGGGGATTCGTTAAAGTCTTCCACAATGAAATTCTCAAGAACCTGAACAGGCGTCTTAAAAAGCTCGGCCATATGCTGACAGAGGATAGTGAGGCTCAGGCAATAGAAGAAAGAACAGACAGTTAACTAGCATTATTTCTACTGCAATAGTTTAGAATATAGTTTCTTCAACCAAAATGATTTCTTCTATTAGCTAACCCTACATCCATGAGGCAACTCCTGAGCACAGATATCCAATCGATAGATTTCTCTGTGTTGAACGGCTTGAATCCTATCTACTTCCACTGAATACAGACTTCCTGTCGAATTTGATTTGCGATATCTAATAGGTCTCCCCTGCTTTTCCTAGAAAAACAGACAAATTCGGTAATAATGCCAGCTAAGTTTGTTACGGAAGGCTCAGGGACTATACTGCCACGCCGATAGAAACATGTACTGCTAGAAACATGTACCATTAGGTCTGGCCGACGTTGACGCAGTTCCTCCATTATATCATCGCTGTCAAGAATTCCGCCGCGAGTCACAGTGATTGGCACAAGATCGCACCAGAGCTGTGGGCCGTTCAGGAAGGACTGAGACAAGGACCGTAGCCTCCGGGAGTCTCCTGTTGCAGAGAGAAGCCAAAGAGCCGCAAAATCAACGCCATAAGTATATGCCGTAGGATGAACACCGGCTGCTCCAGGACATCTCGCGTTAACTTCTAGGATAAATATACTTGGGGATGTTGGCTGAGAATGGTGGTTAGGGCGAAGATCTGTGATGCCATTTTCCACTGTATATTGCATATTCGACCCACAGACTCGAGCTTCCACGTGGAAAACACCAGTTTGAAAGCCTAGATTATCAACGAGCAACTGCTGTATCGAATTCTTTATCATGAGAATTTCTGGCTCGCTGAGACCAGAAGGATACACCATATCACGTTCTAGAAACGAGTCGGTCTTTCTGTTTCCCTTCTCGTCCGCTGTGCATGGAAAATTATCAACAACTTCGAAGAATAAAACTTCCCCGTCCAGCATGGCAAAATTGGCATCAATCTCAGGCCCGTCAACGTAGTTTTCAACCATGATTCCAGACTTGCTGCCGTAATTCTCAATTCCCGCTACGGCATCAACGAGTTGCTCCATATTTGTGACTTTGGAAACACCTACGGAACCCTGGCCTTCACACGGCTTTACCACGAGCGGGAATTCCAAAGCCTTTGAGTGCGAATCAACCTGCTCCTTCAGATGATGGAGATCTCGAGCGTACAATAGTTGGGAGCAGTTTGTCATATCTCTCAGCCTCATTTCGAGTTTATTGACACATGACCCAACTGCTGATGGAGGTAAAGTCGGTAGCCCTAACTCCTCCGCTACTCTCGCCGCTGTTACCAGAAGTTGGTCTCTATAAGCAACAATGCCACTGATAACCTCCGGTTGGTTCCTTAGGGCCTCCACTATTCGAGATTGCAATCCGTTGTCTAACGTCATATCAACGGTTATAAATCCGTCCCGACAGTGGGAATAGGCCTTGTCGTCATTAATGTCCACGAGTAGTAGCCGAATGCCTAGGCTTTGCGCTGCGGCATAGAATGTCTCCATTGATTGGACTCTATGGTGCCCTATTGCAACTACTACCTGCCTCAGCGGAGTTGAAGGCAGCACCCATGTAAGTGACATTCGGATGGTCAACTGGCTGTCAATGAAATCAAAGATTTCAATGGGCGACAACGCGGTGCTCCGTTCGAGAACAATTCCACCCGATGCACAGTGTATTAACCGCTGAAAGCTTTTAGGGTTGGCTGGAGGAAGACTTTCAAGGGTTGTTTCTTCGAACGGGTCGAGAAATTCCTGGATACTTTTTATATGCTCGCAGCCGGCCATTCGTTGTTGGAGGATATTTGAGCTAACAACATATCCACTTTCAGCTGGAATTAATAGTTTAATTGCTAAATCCCTGAACCCTGGATGTTTTGATCGTGACTCTAGATGTGAGAGTATGAAAGCCATAGGGGTTTTCGGAAGAGTGTCTAGGCCGTTACTTTTGCATCGACTATGCTCGTTTAAAGACTCAACACAAAGTTCTGTAGTCAAGCCTTCTTCATGCATTGTCGTAAAGAGAAGGTCTAGTGTGTTGAATGATGATGCCAAGGTTGGTTCCAAATCCAACTTAGCTTCTTTGGCTCTCCATCGACAAACTACCTGTTCTATTTGCAGGTTAGAGAGGTTGTGCCACATAAATTATGCTCAAAACCTACGGTCAACTTGATGTAGCTGTATCATGCAACTTTGCCAAGTATCCATTGCTAAGGCTATGTTCTTTGTTCTAAGATTAAAAGGGGGGAGAAATAGGTGAAAAGTAGTAGAGGGCCCTTGGGTGGCCACTATGTCAAGGATAAACAAAAAATCTAGAGGAATTGATTATGAAGCTGCTTATACGTAAGGAAGTCATTCTGAAGGCGGTAGGTTCCCTACTCATATATATATCCGGCCTTGTTCCTTGCTAGTGTTAATAGGAGATGTGATCATTACTACTCCCCACGCCGCAATGCCTAATGCGAGCCGTCCTTGTCTCATCACTAGTCTCACATAATCGCTGGATTCGACTAGATACATTTGTTTGAGTCTGTCCATTCTATTGGCGAAGTCTCCGGTCTGTTTAATTAGGAGGAAGGGGCTGGGACGATTGCACGCCGCAAATAAGCACACTCCTGTGCCGCAATACCTTATATGAATCATCTCGCGCTTCCTTCCATTTGAGTTTGCTTTCTTGTCTTCTGACGTGAGCAATGAGTGTTTTACGCTGGGATGAGTGTAGGGATTAGTAGTCGTGCCAAGGGGCATGCTTCATTCGACTCTAGTTTCAACAATTTGTTTCGCAATCTCGTCCATTCGTCCCCTGGTTTCTTTTTGGGGTTCAATCAAGGGTGCCTTACATTGTGGGTCATTTGAATGGACTCATTCGCATCTCGCTATTAACTCCATTCCTGACCTTACAAGGGTTCTGTTCTTTGACATTCGCGATCCACTCGAACAGCAGAATTAAACCAATCAAACTGACTCAGAAGACATTAAAATCAGGAACCTCGGTATTTCCATCAGGACATATGCGTGGGAACGTTGCAGCGAGCGCTAGTACAATGTCGCTCCGCGGCGCTGCTGGCGGAATACCGCCTCCCGGAGCGTTTCTAGGATCATTCCAGAATATTTATATTTGACCTTAAAATGACCTTCATAAACCGGATAATTGCGCTTGCAAGTAGCACATAAATTTTCAACCATCAATGGTCCTGGGAATCTGTGCCTAGTTAGCGCACTTTACGGAGTACAAGATAATTTGATCAGCGTCTCAACCGTTTTTAATCTATGTTTGCTTCAATGCTCCACTACCAATACTGAAAATTGACTTTTGTCACGTTTTATAGTGCTCGTAAAATGAAGTGAAGTATGTGATAATATTCTAAGGAACTAAGAGGTGCTTGAGTGAAACGAGAGTATTTAATTATAACCTAAGCTTTCCGAGCGCTGCGCTACGCATATCGCGTGCTCCAAATGTCTTCCACCCGCTTTAACTCTCACGTAGATTAGAAAAGAAAAACCCAGCTGTTGGATGCAGAAAATAATACACAAAACACCTCATGGTCCCTGCCATTCTGGTCGTCACGCCAAATTATTAAACTTCAGCTAATGGAGCAGCCTTCTTTCGATGAGGTTTCTTCAAAACCATCCCCAATGCTGTCAGACTCGCAAACACAGACAAAGCAGTACCTAGATACTTCTCCAAATCAGTCACCTAGAATTCAACAAGCCGACTCAAACTCACAAAAGTATATGTAACAGCCTCATTATATGCTTTCAGCACTCCTGCCAACTGCTCAGTCCCAACAGCACCCCTCACTCCCGCAGCACCAAGTTCAGAAACTAGTTCTGCATTCACTCCCGGCGCATATTTTTTCAAGGCCGACTTTAAAGAATTGCTGAAATCGGTTTCGGCAAGTGCCAAACCACAAGCTGATCCAAAAAACTGGCTGAAAACGACCATAGATGTTCCGATGGACATTGTGGACGGAGGTAGCGTGTGCTGGACGGCGTTGACTGGTTGTTGGAGAGTCATCCCTCGTCCGAACCCGGCGAGGATTTGATAGCCGGCCCAAATATTGGTGCGTGTTGAGGGGGTGAAGGTGCTCATTAGACCGCCGCCGATGGCTGCGAGAGCGTTGCCGAGTACCGCGAAGAGGGTTGGAGAGTCTAGTTTGGATGCTGCGGGAGAGAAAGGGTGTCAGTTTACAAAGCCTCCTAGCTTGGAAAATTAATGGAAGATATACCGAGAGCGCCGGTGACGATGGTTGAAGCTATGAGTGGCCCAGCAGTAGCCATAAAATATGCACCACTCAGAATAGGATCCACTCCTTTGATAGTCTGAAACCAGAGTGGAAGGTAATATGCAAAGACCTGAAGGGATCCAAATTGCGACATCACTGTAAGACAGCTCGAGTACACAACTCGCTGACCAAGCATCGAGAGTGGAATCATGGCCGTGTCTCCTCGGCGACTCTCCCAGAAAGTGAAAACTACGAGTGTAGCTCCAAATCCAACAAAGAGACCGATGATCGTAGAAGAGTTCCAAGCATAGCTTGAGCCACCGAGTTGGAGCGCGAGGAGGATTTCAACGCATGCAGATGCAAAGAGTATGAATCCAATAGGATCAAGACGATTGATAATGGCTAATAACTTTAGTTTGTCTTCAGCTTTCTGTCTTTGATCTGGAACTCTGATAAAGGTGATGATTATTAAGCTGACGGCACCAAGTGGTAGGTTGATATAGAAGCCTGATGTGATGTGAGTTGAGTCGGTCATTAGGAGATTTTCAGGAGGAGATGAAAAGGTTGACTTACACCATCTCCACGACGCCTTTTCAGTGAGGACACCACCAAGAATTGGGGCAATGATAGAACCTAGCAACGCGAAGACGTACACAGCTGCCACGGTCTCTATGACTTGATCAGTACTTTCTGATTTGTTGATGACATGAATTCGAAAGAAACATCAGCTAGACGTACGTGCACGTCTTTGTTTTGGTAGTGAAATAGCAATGATGGTCAGTCCACCACTAAAAATCCCAGATCCCCCAATGCCAGCCACAGCACGTCCAATGACAAAAGCGGTTGAGGACGGTGCTACTGCGCATATCAGGGAACCAATCTCGAAGGTGAAGACAAAGATGAAGAAAGTGATCTAGATATTCGATAGTCAGTTAGGCTAACTTTTGAGGTATCCAGGGAGCCCTGCAGGAGAACTTGCCTTCACATTGTAGAATTGGTATATCTTTCCAACCACAGGGGTACAGGCGCATCTAAAGAATGAACACAAATCAGGTTTAGGCACTAGATTTTTCATTGCCGCAAAGGAAAACCTTACACAGTAATAAGGTATGCACTCCCATACCAGCCAATGTCTCGAATAGTGTGGAAGTGAGTGGTGATCACTGGAATAGCCTTTGAACTGGTATCAACACATGACAACGAGCTTTCAGTTGATCATAGACTCACAGTCACAATAATATTGACATCCAAACTATATAGAAACCCAGCCATGGTGACCGACAAGATCAGCAATAAGGCTTGCTTTCCGACCAAGAATTCATGTTTTGTCTCGACAGGGATTTCATGGTTGACATCGTTGCTGGAATCTGGTCTTGAATTGGCTTGAGATCTACCCCCTGGAGTTTCCTGATCTTTCTCAAGCTCCATAATACTGGAAAACTTTGAATACAAATTTTAAAGAATTGGAGTCGCAAGTAGAAGATAAATTAAATTATGAAAAACATCAATGATGAAATCACGATATATATGAAATAACCCTGGCATGATGGAGCGTCTTATAGTCGCACCGGTCGTGGCGGCAATCTTCTCCGACGGAGTCAGTGTATTTGCATGACTCCACCTCAAACGGTCGCTTGACCAAAATCTCACTTTATACAAGAGAGCCAACTAGAATAAAAATCTTGATATAAACTTGAAGATTGCGAGACATATCATTATTTTGGCCATGATGAACTTTGGTTTGTGTGAAGAACATTAATGATTTGTAATCACACCAAGAGGAACCCAATCCTTTAAGGAAACTAATGTACACTATATGTATTCTCCCACAAATTTTGCCAGAAGTCATCTAACAAATCAAACTGGTTGAATGAAAAAGGAGCTCCTGCAGTTGGTAAAGTTCCATCTCTTTGCATATCTGGGAGTGGCGAAAGAGGGTGGTGCTCGGCCGCTAGCATAAGATCAAATTGCACTCGTATCTGTTGTATCTTCTGACTGAGTTGAAACCAAGGCTTTTTGTCGGGTAAGCGATCAAATTTTGCACTTGCCTCTTCCATTGCCCCAGTGAGACGATCTACTACTGTCAAGAGGTCCATCTCCATTTCAACATCCCTCATATTCCAATCATCGGCATAGAAGAGCGAGAATTTGGAGAGTACCATCATAGCAAAATATATCTGACTAATGACCATTCGAGAGAAATTGACATATGGCTTATTATCGATGGAGAAATAATGGCGCAAGTAGGCTTGTGTGGCGGTGACGCACATAGATAAGACGTCTGCTCTCTGGAGAGAGCTGGAATTGGTTAGATTGGTAGGTGGCATGGAGAAGCAGATCTCTAAGAGATACATTTCGACGGTGTAGTAGTTCAAAATCATAAGATCTAATAAAAACGGTTAGGATATCAACAATGAATCCGGCTGATGTATAGGAAAAGAAGTTTGGTACCATCTTGTGCGATACTTTCTGGCAGCGAGTCCTTAAATCTCCGTAGTTCTGATAACAGAAGCTTGAAGTGAACCGCAAATGCCACATGCCAGGTATTTGGCTGCTGTGGAAGTTGATGAATCCCGCTGTGTTGGATTTCCTCAGAGATTCGTTGTAAGTATGAGAGACGAGCAAGATAGATATCGTTTTCGGTTTCAGGTGAGGCGAGGAGATCGTCATGGCATTGTTGAAGGAAAGGCGTCCAGTGTAATGGATTGACGCAACAAAAGTTCAGTGAAACAGTAGCGACCTAGAATGGAACAATCAGTCAAAGTAATTTCAGGCGAAAGCTGGACAACTTACTGTCGAAAAAATATAGAAGCATCCAAGAATAGTTCTCTTCTCTTCTTTGGTTGGTTCTGTTCGACGAGCCCACGTGGAGTTATGGTTGGAAACTATGCCTTTCATCTTGCCTAGAAATTTCTCGTGGTTTTCGAAGCCTGGTATTGGGTAAGAAAGATGCAAGTCGACCACCAAGGAAAAGATCAACCCAATGAGAACATTTAACTGTGTTTTGAAACAAAACAGACCGTTATACCTGTTTCCCAACATATCAGCTCCTAGGTTAAAGATTTCAAAGCAGCAGGCAAACCATGAAATATAGACTAATAAACCCTGAAGAATATCAAGGCTTTTCTCTCCTCGTATGACGAGATGTTCAGTCACATCCTTCGTGAACTCCTCCCCCAACGCTAGCTGATGCACAGAATCGTGATATGATGCTGCAAATATGATAGCCTGGTAGAGGAATGGGCTCTGCTCTGAAAGCCTCTGAGCATTCAAATGAGCAGGAACATAAACAAATGGGACCTGTCGAGCAAGATTCTTTCGAAAAACATTCAGAAGCTCATTAGGCGATGGATTTTGAGGTGCAGGAGACGTCGACTCAAAGTTGTCTTCGCCATATAGTGAAGGTTGCATAATTGCGAGTGTTGTTTGATGATTACCGGCATTGGAAGCGTGCGATAGGATAGGTCTCGACTCCAAAAGCTCATGACTTGAGCTATTGGAGGATATATTGATGACTTCGGGGACAATGGCAGGACTTGCAACATTGTCATCCAACGATGGAGGTCGTGAAACATTGAGAGTAGATGTAAGATTGTTTAGTCGCTCTTCTAATTGGGCAATTCGATCAGCCTGGGCATGTTGTCTGAGAGTCAAATGTGAGCCAGGGTCACGTGCTTCAACCTTCTTGTGACACTTACATTGTCCTTCTCGACTTTCGTGTTCGTATAATTAGTTCTGGCATCAAGCAATCTCTATTCAAACGACTGCATCTGCATGAACGATCGGGTTAGGACCCCTTGATACAGAAGAAGCCAGGGCTGAAGAGCGTACCTCTCGCATCGGCCATTCGAGTGGCCGTAGCACTTGGCCTTTGCCTTGACGCAATTTTGACAGGCTTGTGCTCGGGGATTGACATATTCGGCCATGTTAACTCCATGATATATATGAAAGGAGACGGCTCAGGGCAGTGTGCTCGTTATAAGAAGCCCGTCGGGGTGGAGGACAACTCCGCTCCGACGGAGTGAAGTGGAGATACTGCATGCTTAGGCTAAGACCTAATTATGTGACAGAGAATGCGAAAGGAGGTTAGTGTATAGCATTCACCCACCAAACCTAAGTCCATTAAGTCCGATCATATACAACTGCCGTGAACACCTTCTCTTTTATTGTTCGCAGATATCCTCTAAGCCCTTAATCCCGTCTAACTGCAAATCTATGTGATATTTTTCGTAAAATACCGGGGAATGAGACGATTCTATCTATAGCAAGATGAAAATAAGTCTTTGAACAAGAATACAAAATACTATCTGTTAGATACTAAGAATTAGAATTATTTTTATTTTCATCTTTTCTAAAATAACTATTCTTTAAAATATTATTCGTTTTAATTTTAAAGTTATAATAAAGCTTTTTACAAAATATAAATATGTAATAAATAAATAAAATAAAACTTTAAACTACAATTTCAAATTAGTTTAAAATTAAAAAGAACTAAAATAATAATATATGAAAATATAGTGAACTAGCTTGTTTATTATATAGTCAACTAAGTTTTAATGTATAGATTTTATAATTAAATTATATTAAATGTAGTTCAATATTTAATTTGTAATAGAATATTTAATTTGTAATAGAATATTAGAAATTAGATTTGAATTTAAAGACTTTTTTTTTTACTTTTCTTAATATTTAATTTATAATTTAATTTAGATTTTATATTGTTGAGGGGCAATCCGATCTGAATATGTTTTATAAATAATGAGTATAGCGCTAGACTTGAAAATAGATTTATAAATAATTCATAAGGTATTAGTTTTAATGAATATAAGTAAATAGAATATATGTATATATAGTTCAAAGAAATAAGTATGTTATTGGTGGTGTGTCTCCTGTCTCAAGTACTATAGAAATATATATATATACATGAAGTATAGTCACGTGACCATACGAAGTCCGTACGGTCAGCTGACTACACTCACCTCCCTGTCAGCAACCTGAGGTTTCAAGGTCACATGATCTCGCTTAGCTAGCCCTCCCACCACATACTTAAGAACTTTCCTGTCCTTGACCAATAGATATCCTTATCTTTTTTCTTGAATTTTATGTATATCTACATTTTCTGATCTCTTAGATACAAGTTGTTTATTATAGGTCTTTATTGACTTATATATTATTACTAGATTCTTTATTTGTCTTTAAGCTTGTATATTATAAAAAAGAATATTATTACAGATTTATAAGTATATATTATATTAGAGAATTGTTTTACTTTGTCTTATTAGAATTCACCTCAAAAAAATATTTACTTTTCAAGATCTATTAACAATACTAATTCTTATTTTAAGAGATCTTGTTCTTTGATTTCTATATCAGATTCTGTTTTTATTTATACTAAATTTTTATATTGTAGATCTGGCTTATTTATACCTTTTCTGTATTATTACTACAATTATCTTATACTTAAAATAACAAAACAGAATCTCAAATTTAAAGCTTTTAATATTCTTATCTATCTAAAATAAACCTTAATCTTTATATCTTAGTCTAAACAACTAAGTTAATACTTATAAACTGAATTTACTACCTTTATTATCTTTAAAATCTGTACAAGTATTCTTTATCTTAGTATTACTTAGTTTATTAGTATTTTTTGATAAACTTATCTAGAATCTATTCTTGTAAGATCTAAGAATATTATTTTTATTATTTATATTAGTATTTTAGTATTTAGAAATATCTGAAAACTTACTATATACAAAACTATACTGTGTTTATACTATAATTAATACTACAAATAAGATGGTAGAAGTAATAAGACAAACTATAAATACTGGGAACAATGTTATAAGTTATTCAGATTATAAGTGATCTAAAGAGTATAATAGATCTATATTAGCTTTATATTGGCTTTTTAAGTTAATTTATAACTTTAAGACTATAAGACTTTATTTATCTTTATCAGAGCTGTTTTTTAAAAGCATTGAAATATTATTTTATAAAGAAGTAGCAAAATATCTTAATTTAATCTCTTGAATTTACTGTATTATCAAAGACTAAAATACTGTCACAGATACAGAAGTTAAAGAAGTTAAGAATTAAATATAGGAAAAGTTTTCTAAGAAGATTAGTAATATAGTTAAAGAAAATCTTTAGAATAAGATTAAGTACTTGGGTTAAAATAAGACTAAATTACTTCAGAATTACTATTTATATACTGTAAACATACTACAAAGAACTTACAGCAAAGATAGACCTTATTCTATAAATATAGATATATACTTTTCTGATCTTGAGAAAGTTATGCTTAATATTATAATCAGTGTATTTGTTAAGGGTCTTTGTAATAATTAGATATAGTATTTATTATTAGAAAAAGATGCTGTTATAGCTAGATTATTGTAAAGATCTTATAAAATTGTATAAGTAATTTAGAGATTACTTAAACTTCTGGACTAGATCAAATATAAATATAATAAGAAGCTTAAAATAGCTAAGATAAAAAAGCTTTTTAGTAAATAATATAATCGATTGATAGTTTTTGTTTTTATAGATTTAGACTTGGGAAAACTTGACATTAATCTGATTCTAATTCTTAAAGCCTAGTCAATTCTAGTAAATTATTAGTTTTCTATATCTTCTACTTAGGAATTGGTAGCACTGTTTTAGCCTATAAAAACCCTATTAAGGCCTTGTACAAATAGTAGAAATCAACTAGATCCTACTTATAATAATATATATCTAAATATTTCTTCTGTATTAATATTATAGAATCTATTTATTAATAGATTATGTTAATATAGTAGAAACAAAAATGGTAACTTGTACTTTGATTATGGTACATATAGTCACAAAAGTATAGCTTATACAAACTAATCTTTGTAATTCTGAGAGAAAATATATCTTTATAAAATTGTTTATGATGAAAATATACAATCCTATTACAATAATCTTGTTAAAAGTATAGAAATAAATAGTATTAATATAAGTAATATTAATCAGAAATCTAAAATCATCTTAGATAAGTTTATAAAAATATTAGTATTTATATTCAAAGTTTATTTTATATAGAATTTAAGTAGTTATAACTATAATATTTAGCTTATATAAATTGACAGTACTAATTCTTAAGATCAAGAATCTACAATAGATCTTAATATATTTATAGTAGATTTTATAATTAATAAATATATCTATAAAAAAACTTGTATTAAGGATCTTATTAATAATAATAAGAACAATTGTAAATATAGTAGAATAGTAACTCTAGATTCTGTCATCTGATCAAAAAATACAAAGTATATACAAAAAGATAAAGCCAAAGTTTATAAACTTCATAAGATTATTAATAGAAAAAGACTTGGTTTTATTAATTATTATATCTTTGTATAATAGATCCAAGTTTTTATTAACTTACTTAATTTGTTTTAGATCTTTTCTAACTTAGTAAAGAACTTTAAAAAGCTTTTGATTTATATTAATAAAAAATAAAAAAAAAATAAAACTACTATTATCAATACTAGAGCTTTAGATACAAAAACAAATTAGTATACTTGATTTGAGACATTACTTAATTATATTAACAAGACTGTATTTAAGTTATTATAGAATATAATAAGTCTTACAAAGAAAGATTTCTTTCCTATTATTAATATTGATTATAAATTGTTCTGG
>Ga0182030_10000983_pt1 | contig 57169 bp, 46 predicted proteins | sample 812S3MmetaG_FD_121299 | JGI IMG/M metagenome (GOLD analysis project Ga0182030, IMG submission 121299) | Permafrost microbial communities from Stordalen Mire, Sweden - 812S3M metaG (Illumina Assembly) | ecosystem: Environmental > Terrestrial > Soil > Wetlands > Permafrost | place: Sweden... | reverse complement strand
TTGCTGCCCTCGACCGCGTATTCCAGCATGTGATTCACGCCGTTGCTGGCGGCCTGGAAAACGAAGCCGACGTTGGTGCGAAGGACCAGAAAGGCGAAGCCGAATTGCAGCCCGAGTCCCCAAAAAAGCACCCGCGGTTTAATCGCGCCGCGATTGGTGGAGAACAGGTAAGCGACTAAAACAATGACGACCAGGCCCAAGAGGCCCGTGTATCTTTCCATCGTCGAAGGTTATCATGCTGGGGCACGTTGCGCTGCGTCAGCCCCATGCGTCAGCTTGGGGTTATTTCCATGCCCGCACCAACCCCAAGCTGACGCATGGGGCTGAAAGCGTGGAAGTCCCGGCATTTCGTTGCTATCCGACGACTTCGAGAATCAATTCGCGCTCTTCCGGCGCCGTACCCGAAATGCGGAACGCGTCTTCCACCAGTTGCGCGGCTTCTTCCACGCGCTCGTCGCCCGTGTAGTAGAGCCGGCAGAGAACGCCGTTGGCGTCGATCTTCTGGCCGACCTTCACTTCGAGAATCACGCCCACCGCCGGGTCGATGGAATCTTCCTTGGTGTCGCGGCCCGCGCCGATTATGGACGACGCCTGGCCGATCAGTTCGGCATCGATCGCCGTTACGTAGCCCGCGCGAGGCGAGGAAATTTCGCGCGCGCCGGTTGCGTTCGGCAGCAGTTCGAAACGGTCCAGCACCTGCGGATTGCCACCCTGCGCCGCGATCACTTCCTTCAGCTTGCGATAGCCCGATCCGTCCAGCAGCTTCTTGGTGGCCAGCTCTCGCGCTTCATCCAGCGTTCCGACGATTTTGCCGAGGAAGATCATGCGCGCGGCCAGTTCCAGAGACAGGCGCGTCAGATCCGTCGGCCCGACGTTCTGCAACGTCTGCGAAACTTCCATCACTTCGAGAGCGTTGCCGATGGCGTAACCCAGCGGCTGATTCATGTCGGTGATGAGAGCCTGGACGCGCTTGTCAAGCCTTCGTCCAATGCCGACCATCATCTGCGCCAGGCGGCGCGCGTCCACCTGCCGCTTCATGAACGCGCCCGCTCCGACCTTTACGTCCAGCACCAGCGCATCGAGGCCGGCCGACATTTTCTTGGACATGATCGAGGACGCGATCAGCGGAATGGATTCGACCGTCGCCGTGGCATCGCGCAGCGAGTAGAGCTTGCCATCGGCCGGAGCGACCTGTGGCGTCTGCCCGATAAACGCGAGCCCGGTCTGCGCCAGCTGCGCGCGAAATTCGTCGATCGTGAGATTGGTGCGGAAGCCGGGAATCGATTCCAGCTTGTCCAGCGTGCCGCCGGTGTGGCCCAGCGCGCGCCCGGAAACCATGGGCACAATCACGCCCGCCGCAGCGGCCAGAGGCGCGGAAATGAGGCTGGTCTTGTCGCCCACGCCGCCGGTGGAATGCTTGTCCACCTTCATGCCAGGAATCGACGACAGGTCGATGTGCTCGCCCGAGCCGATCATGCGATCGGTCAGCGCGCTCACTTCGCGGTCGGTCATGCCGGAGAAAAACGTCGCCATCAAAAACGCCGACATCTGGTAGTCGGGTATGGCTCCGCTGGTATAACCGTCCACTAAGAAAGCGATTTCTTGGACAGACAGCTCTTCGCCGTCGCGCTTGCGATGGATCAGGTCGACAGTTCGCATTAAGATCCGAGAGTACCATCTTATTTAGCTGAAAGTAAAGGAGTAGGCCGAGGAATTTATTTGGCGGGAACCGTCCCGCCCACGATCACGAAGGACCAGAGCTGGAGAAAGTCGCCTGCCGCTTCCAGTTCCTCCAACCCCCGGTACCACTCCTCGACTTCATGGGCCGAAACCCTGCCCGCTTCCACCGCGGCATGGAGAGTCCCTCGCGTGGATTGGATGCAAAACTCGTATGGCGACGGAACCGCCATAAACTCCACGCTGATGTCTTTCAGGCCTGCCGCTCTCATGAGGGATCGCAAATCGCGGCCGGCGGTCGGGTGGGGGAAAGTGTCGGCCACCAGGGCGGTCATCTTCCGGGTCAGGGCGCGATCCTTGCTGTAGATAGCCGTGCCTTCAATATCAACGTCGGTGACGACGATCCGGCCTCCGGGCCTGGTCACGCGCATCATTTCCTGGATGGCCCGGATGCGGTCGGGCACGTAGGGCAGAACGCGCTCCATCCGGACCGCGTCGAACGTCGCGTTTTCGTAAGGCAGCGAATAGGCCTCGCCCCGCAGGAACTCGATGTTGCCGTGGCCATGGGCGCGTGCTGTCGCCTCAGTGAGCATCATCTCGCTGATATCCACGCCGCAGGCTTTTCCTTCGGGCCCCACATGTTCGGCGATCCTGCGAACCGCGGTCCCGGTGCCGCAGCCGACATCGAGCCCTCGCGAGCCGGGCTGGAGCCGCATCTGCTTCAGACTGCGCGCGTGAATCTCCGGCATGTCGGGAAAGCTGTCGACAAGGTCAAGGAATTTGATGAAATACCGCGGGTCGTCCGAATGGTCGGGCTGGGTGAATTTTCCGATTTGACTCAACGGTGAACTATATCAAATTTCGATCAGGCCGAGGCTAATCAGGATCGCCTCATCGACTCTTTGCATCGTCGACGGGTCAACCGCACCCAGGCGTTTGATAAGGCGTTGCTTGTCCACCGTGCGGACCTGAACCAGTAAGATCGCGGAAGGCACTTGGAGTCCGTTCGCCTTGGAGGGCTGGACCAGGACCTCAACCGGGTAGGGAACAGACGAGATCCTGGAGGTGAGGGCCGCCACGATGGTTAAGTCGCCGTAACGGTTTCCAAAGTTATTTTGAATCACGAGTGCCGGCCTCGTCTTCTTGATCTCGCGGCCGACGGTTGGGTCAAAGGAGACTAAGTAGATCTCGCCGCGCCGTGGGGCTACTTTTTGCCCTTGCACCATGCTTCTTCCTCGATCGGAAACCACTCCAGGGCGATGGCCGTATTCCTGGCGGCATTGGCCTGGTAACCGGCTTTGAGTTGCTCTCGAATTCTCCGCTTGCCGGCGGTTTCAACGTAGTGCAGGACCGCTTGGGATATGAACCGGCTTCGTTCGCCTGCGGGGGCGACACGATCCAGAATCTTTATGGTGGCGTCGGGCAGGACGATGTTGATGCGTTTGCTCATAGGGCCAGTATACACACTAACGTTGTGTACGGCCTAGAATCCTCTTCGCCTGACGGGCGTAATCCACGCTGCTGATTGCCAGGAATGCCAGCACGCACCACTTGCCGATTTCGGGGAGAATTACCGGCAGGAATCCGCCCAAATGGCCGATCAGCGCGACAATGTAGCAGATCTGCGCCACCGTGCTTGATTTTCCCCACCACGAGGGCGGGAACTCGACTTTCTTTTTCGAGAAGAGCAGCACGCCGGCGGCGAATAGTAGGATCACCACGTCGCGGCCCAGGACCAGCGCGGCCAGCCACCACTCCATCGCGCCATCGAGCGCCAGCACCAGAAAGCTTCCGCTGAGGAGGAGTTTGTCGCCGATGGGGTCGAGCATCGCGCCCAGTCGAGATTGCGCGTTCCAGCGGCGCGCGATCCAGCCGTCGACGCCGTCGGTGATGCCGCTCAGGACGAACCAGATCAGCACCGCTCCGTACTCGCGGCGCCACATCAGCCAGAAGATGTAGGGGGCCAGGACCAGCCGGGCGGAGCTGAGTATGTTGGGAACGTATTTCATTTGTGGCGCACGCACCCTCGAAAGCAGCAAAGCCTGCGAAGAATTGGGGACTGCCTACTCTGTCCCAAGGCGCCCGAATCGCTCCGGGAAAATGCACGCCCCTTCGCCGCCGCGCGGACAGAGCGGGCTGTCCCCAATTCTTCGCCCCCTCCACTCGGCCGAGTGTTTTCATACTCATCGTTATGCGGCCCGCAATGGGAACACTCGTGCGTACCGCGTCGAGATTCGTCTCGACGCTGGCCCAACACGCCCGCTCGCGCGGAGCGATGCGTCAGCTTGGGGCTTCGTTCCGCCATCGATATAGCCCCAAGCTGACGAGTCTCGTTGAAAACTCCGACGCTGACCGCTCCTGCTAGTCGCGGCTCTGTTTCAAGCATTGGGGATTCATCAAGATGAACAGAGCCGCGACCAGCAGGAGCGGTCGGCGCTGGAACCCCGACAGTCATGGAGGGGATTACGAAACCAGCGCATGCGCGACGCGCGTTGCCAGTTGGTCGAAGCTCAGGATTTCGTAAAGCGTCGGGTCCTGCATGATGCGGTTGACCAGCGCGAAATGCATCGCGTGGCCGGCTTTTTCCGCGATCACGTGGCCCAAGAGAGGTTTTCCGATTAGCGCCAGATCGCCGATCAGATCCAGGGCTTTGTGCCGGCAGCATTCGTCGGGAAAACGCAGGCCGCCCGGGTTCAACACTGAATCGCGATCGAAGCAGACCGCGTTGTCTAGCGATGCGCCGCGGATGAGGCCCATGTTGCGCATCTGGTCGAGCTCGTATTCAAACCCGAAGGTGCGCGCGGGCGCGATCTCGGCTGCGTAGCGCTCCGGCGTCACTTCGATATCCAGAACCTGGCGCCCGACCAGGGGATGAGGGAAGAAAACGTCGCAGGTGAGCAGGAAGCGGTCGGAGGGAAGAATAGTAATTTTCTTGTCGCCCAGTTCGACGGAAACGGGCCGGCGGATGCGGAAATAACGGCGCAGTTTGCGCGAATACTTGATGCCCGCGCTGCGGATCAGGTCGACGAACGGCATGCCGCTGCCGTCCAGAATCGGTACTTCCAGGTTGTCGATCTCGACGTAGGCGTTATCGACGCTCATGCTGTAGAACGTGCTTAAGAGGTGCTCCGTCGTCGAGATCAGGACGCCTTGCCGCATCAGGCTGGTGGCGTAGCTGACCTTTTGCACGTGCCGCCAACTGGCGGGGATGGTGAAGCCGTCGAGGTCCGTGCGGACGAAGACGATGCCTGTGGAGGGAGGGGCGGGGAGGATGCGGATGCGGACTGGAACACCCGAATGCAATCCTACGCCGACTGCTTCGACAGGCCGTTGAACAGAAGTTTCAAAGCGCAAGGTCTAGTGTAACAATCTCGGGCAGATTTTTCTAGACCCATGATTAAAAAAGACTTGCTATCTTTCGACTGTGGCTTTATAGACACAGGTCGAAGTTAAGGTGTGGTGATTTTGCACTGGGGTTATACTGGATTCTCGAATGTCTCGCCTCTTTCTGATTGATTCGTTTGGGTTCATTTTTCGCGCCTATCACGCGCGGGCGCGATCCGGCGCGCCGCCCATGCGGACGGGGTCCGGTACGTCGACCGAGGCGATTTACATCTTTCATAATATGGTTCGGCGGCTGATCGCCAAGGAGAAGCCGGAATACCTGGCGGCGATCTTCGAAAGCGCCGGTCCGACGTTTCGCGACGAGGCGTTTGCCGAGTATAAAGCCAACCGGACGGAGACGCCTCCGGACTTGCTGGAGCAGATTCCGTGGATTCGGAAGACTCTGGAGGCAATGCGGATTCCGGTGCTGGAATTTCCGGGGTTCGAAGCCGACGATGTGATCGGGACGCTTTCGAAGAGGGGCGTCGAGCAGCAGGCCGATGAAGTGATCATCGTTTCGAGCGACAAGGACATGCTGCAACTGGTGAACGATCGGGTGCGCATGTTGAATCCGATGAAGAACGATATGGTGTACGACGCGAAGGCCACTGAGGAGTTCATGGGCGTGCGTCCGGACCAGGTGGCGGATCTGTTGGCGCTGAAGGGGGACACCGTGGACAACATTCCCGGCGCGCCGGGGATTGGCGACGTCGGGGCCAAAAGTCTGATCGTGCGCTTCGGATCGGTGGAAGGCGCTCTGGAACACGCCGCCGAGGTGGAGAAGAAGATGTATCGCGAGAGTTTGCAGAACAATCGCGAGCAGATTCTTTTGAGCAAGAGGCTGGCGACGATTCATTGTGACGTGCCGATCGATTGGTCTCTTGAGTCGGTGGCGATTCAGCAGCCTGACGTGAGCGCGTTGCGCGAGCTTTATAAAACGCTCGAGTTTTCGAGCCTGCTGCGGGAACTGGCTCCGGTGGAAAAGCCGGTGGCGGAGCGCGATTACGCTTCGATTGAAGATCTGGATGCATGGCTGGCGGAAAATCCGGGCGAGATTGCGGTCGCGGTCGGGGATGTGATGGAGCAGGCGGTTTTCGGGCTGTGCGCGCGACAAGGAATCGCGCGGACGATTGCGCTGGAGTCGATTCCTCCACGCGCGACGGTCGCGCATGACATCAAGAATCTGTTGCGGCGGTTCGAAGATGCTCCTTCGTTAACGCACGACGTGATGTTGTACGGATTTCTGCTGTCGGCCGATCCGGGCGGCTGTTCGCTGCCTACTCTGGCGGAAAAATATCTGGAACACGGGCTGGATGCCGATCCGGCGAGCCACGCGGACGCGACGTTCGCGCTTTATAAGAAATTGCGGCCGGAAGTAGACGCGCTGGGACTTGCGGAGCTTTACGAAAACGTCGATCTGCCGCTGGTGCGGGTGCTGGCGAGGATGGAAGAGACGGGCATTCGCGTCGATCCGGCGCAGCTGAAGGTGATGAGCGGGCGCATGGAGGAGGAAATTGCCGTTCTTTCGGGTGCGATTTTCGAGCTGGCGGGGCATCCGTTCAACATCAATTCGCCGCAACAATTGGGCAAGGTTTTGTTTGAAGAGATGAATCTGGCGAAGAAGGGCAAATCGGTCTCGACGGCGGCCGATGTGCTGGAGTCGCTGGAGCATCCGATTGCGGCCAAGATTCTGGAATATCGCCAGCTTGCCAAGTTGAAGGGAACCTATGTCGACGCGCTGCCGCTATTGATCGATCCGGCGACGGAGAGGCTGCACACGACGTTTAACCAGGCGGGCGCGGCGACGGGGCGGCTTTCGTCGTCGAATCCGAATCTGCAAAATATTCCGATCCGGACGGAGCTGGGGCGAGAGATTCGCGCGGCGTTTGTTCCGCGGCGCGGATGGAAATTGATTGTCGCGGATTATTCGCAGATCGAGCTGCGGCTGCTGGCGCACATGTCGCGCGACGCGGTGCTGCTCGACGCGTTTTGTAATGGAGAAGATATTCATACCCGCACCGCGGCTGAAGTTTTTGGCGTGCCTCCTTTAATGGTGACTTCCGAGCACAGGCGCAACGCGAAGGCGGTGAATTTCGGGATCGTGTATGGGCAGACGCCGTTTGGGTTGTCGCAATCGCTGGGGATCGATCGGAGAGAAGCGGAGCAGTACATTCGCGCCTATTTCGAGCGTTATTCGGGGGTGCGGCGCTGGCTCGACGCGACTATCGCCGACGTGCGGCGGAGCGGAGTTTCGGTGAATCTGTTCGGGCGGCGGCGACCGATCCCGGATATGAACAGCCGCAATCCGACTGCGCGCGGTTTTGCCGAGCGCACGGCGGTGAACACGCCGCTGCAGGGCGCGGCGGCGGATCTGATCAAGCTGGCGATGATCAGGATCGATGAAAAACTGCGCGGCATGCAGGCGAAGATGCTGTTGCAGGTTCACGACGAACTGGTGCTCGAAGCGCCGCCGGAGGAGGCGGACGAAGTCGCGGCGCTGGTGAAGTCGGCGATGGAGGGCGTGAGGAAGCTGGAAGTGCCGTTCCTGGTGGATATCGGGTCGGGCGAGAATTGGCGGGACGCGAAGTAGGGCGAAGACATATTTGGCCGCCGATGAACACGGATGAACGCCGATAAGACATTTGTTTTTAAAACCGCATTCTGTCAGCCCCATGCGTCAGCTTGGGGTTATTTTAATCGGCGAACGAACCCCATGCTGACGCATGGGGCTTCACAATTGGAAGGGAATTACGGGTAGAATTAACCAACACGGCGTGTCTAACTTACGGTCACTCGCGGGTCTGATGGCGATCTGCGCGTTCGCGCAGGACAAAGCTCCGGAAATTGTGTCGCGCGACACGCCGACCACGTTCAGCTCCAAAGTCAATCTGGTGATGGTTCCGGTGGTGGTTCGCGATTCGAAAGGTAAAGCCATCGGGAACCTGCGGAAAGAAGATTTTCAGCTTTTCGATAAAGGAAAGCCGCAGGCCATCGCGCGATTTGCCATTGAAAAATCGGATGGGCGGGTGGTGCCGCTCGAAGTCACGGCGGGCGAGCTGGGCGAGAAAAAAGCGCCGGAGGCGCCTCCGCCGGCAAGCCGGTTTACCGTCTATCTGTTCGACGATATGCACACTGCGTTCGGCGATCTGGCACAGGCGCGCACGGCGGCGATTAAACATCTGGAATCCCAGATGAAGGGCGCCGACAGAGTGGCGGTTTATACGACGTCGGGGCAGAACGTGATCGATTTTACCGACGACCGTGAGAAATTGGCGGAAACGATGAACCGCATCCAACCGAGGTCGCGACTGATGCATACCGGGAACGATTGTCCGGACCTTACCGATTACCAGGCGGATCGAATCATTAGCTGGAACGATGCGATAGTGACGCAGGCGGCGGCGGCCGAAGTGATGGCCTGCGGGCAGGCCACGACGATGTCGCAGGCGCAGGCGCTGGCGCAGGCGGCGGCGAGCCGCGTGTTGAGCATCACCGACGGCGACACGCAGATCGCGCTTCAGATGTTAAAAAGTTCGGTGCAGAGAATGGCGGCGATGCCGGGTCAGCGGACCATCGTGCTGGTGTCGCCCGGATTCCTGGTAACGCAGAATCACCGGCAGGACGAAATAGACGTCATCGACCGGGCGATTCGCGCCAACGTAACCATCAACAGTCTGGATGCGCGCGGGCTCTACGTGATTGTGCCGGGGGGCGATGCGAGCCAGGCATCGAGCAGCCTGGTGGCGACGAGGAACAGGGCAGCCTATCAGAAGGAAGCGGCGCTGGCCGATTCCGATGTGCTGGGTGAACTGGCGGATGGAACCGGTGGCACCTTTTTTCAAAACAGCAACGATTTGCAGGATGGATTCCGGAGGACCTCCGAGGCTCCCGAGTTTATGTACGTGCTGGGCTTCTCGCCGCAGAACTTGAAATTCGACGGAAGTTATCACGCTCTGAAGGTGACGGCGAAGGACACCAAGGGCTTTAATTTACAGGCGCGGCGCGGCTACTATGCGCCCCGCCATGCGAACGATCCGGCCGAGGACGCGAAGGAAGAAATCCGCGTGGCGCTGTTTTCGCGCGACGAGATGTCGGATTTTCCGGTGGATGTTCACACGCAGTTTTTTAAGGCGACGGACAAAAACGCGAGGCTGTCCGTGTTGGCTCATGTCGATCTGAAGCATATTCGGTTCAAGAAATCCGAGGGGCGGAACCGGAACACGCTGAGCATTGTGGCCGCGGTATTCGATCGCAACGGGATTCTGGTGGGCGCCATTCAGAAAGACGTGGAGATGCGGTTGAAGGAAGAAACGTTCGACGCGAGGCTGGCGGCGGGCGTATCGATGAAGACCAGCTTCGATGTGGCTCCGGGAAGTTACATCATCCGTTTGGTGGTGAGGGATTTTGAAGGGCAGATGATGGCGGCGCGCAACGGCGTTGTCGAGATTCCATGAGCGTAGGGGAGGGATCCATGAAGATTTTCAGCAGCTTCCTTTGTATAGCGGCATTTGCGGCGGGCCAGCAGCCGGCTTCATCTCAAGCAAGCCCACAAGCTTATCCGGCCGATCCGAATAGCGTCATTCGCGTGGACACCAACGTGGTGCTGGTGGATGCGGTGGTGACGGATAAAAAGGGCAACTACGTCCGGGATCTGAAGCAGAAGGATTTCAAGGTTTTCGAGGACGGCAAGGAGCAATCGATCAAGAGCTTCTCGTTCGAAGCAGATCCGGCGTCGCCCTTGAATGCGCAGCCGCGGTACCTGGTGCTGATGTTCGACAACTCCACCATGAATTTCGGCGACCAGGCGATTGCGCGCAGAGCGGCGGTGAGCTTCATCGATTCCAACGCCGGGCCGAACCGGCTGATGGCGATCGCCAATTTCAGCGGCGGCTTGCAGATCACGCAGAATTTCACCAGCGACGTGGCGCGCCTGAAGGCGGTGGTCTCCGGCACCAGCATCTCGATGGGACCGACGGCCAACGATTCTCGCCCGGGCGGACTGGGAAGGGCGGCCGGCAATTTCGGCGCGCGCAACATGATCCTGGCAGTTCGCGAGCTGGCCAAGGATTTGAAGAGTATCCCGGGACGCAAGACGCTGGTACTGCTGACGGCCGGGTTCCGCGTGACGCCAGAGCTGCTGAGCGATGCGACCGCGACCATCGATATGTGCAACCGGTCGAACGTCGCGATTTATCCGATTGATGTGCGCGGACTGGTGGCGCCGGCGGCGTGGCTGCGGACGCCGGACGCACCGGACGCACCGGACGCGAATGCGTCTCCTTTTAAGAATGTCGCGTATCAGGTGGGCGGCAGGGGCGGCAGCACTGGCGGTGGATCGACGGGCGGGGGCTCCACCGGGGGAGGATCGACTGGCGGCGGCAGGGCCGGCGCGCCGGGCAGCACCGGAGGGTCGACAGGAGGAGGAGGCCGCGGATCGACCGGCAGTACGGGAAACACCGGGACGAATACGGGAAAATCGACGGGAAGCGCCGGAACGTCGCCGGTTATGCCGACAACGGCTTCGCGCGCACTGGTGCCGCGATTCCCGGAGAGTGCGACCAATAATCAACAGATCATGTACATGCTGGCCGACGGCACGGGCGGCTTCGTGATCGTGAACACCAACGATCTGCTGGGCGGCATGGAAAAAATCGCCAAGGAGATGAACGAGTTTTATCTCATCGGCTACACGCCGCCGGGAGCCGAGGATGGCCGCGAGGTATGCCACACGATCCACGTCAAGGTGGACAAGGGCAACAGCGTGCGGGCGCGCACCGGTTATTGCACGGCGAAGCTGAAGGACGTGCTGGCTCAGACGCAGACGGAGAAGACGCTGGAAAATCGCGCCGAGGGGCCGCAGGCCGGAAACGTCGCGGTGACGATGCAGGCGCCCTATTTCTTCACCGGAGCGAATGTGGCGCGCGTCAACGTGGCGATGGAGCTTCCGGCGGCGTCCTTCAAATTCGCGAAAGACAAGGGCAAACTGCGGTCGACGCTGAACGTGCTGGCGATTGCGTATAAGAAGGACGGATCGGTGGGCGCGCGGTTTAGCGACGCGGTGAAGATCGACTACGACAATGAGAAAGAAGTCGAGGAGTTCCAGGCGAAGGTCTATCATTACGAGAATCAGTTCGACGTCGCGTCGGGCGAATACAATTTGAAGGTGGTGTTCAGCGCGGGTGGCGAGAGCTTCGGAAAGGTGGAGCAGCCGCTGGTGGTGGACGCTTACGACGTGAAAAAATTCAACATCAGCGCGCTGGCGCTGAGCACGCGTATCCAGAAGGTGAGCGACTCGGATCCGCGCCTGGAGGCGGCGCTGCTCGAAGACCGGACGCCTCTGATCGCGGAAGGCTTTCACGTGATTCCGGCCGGGTCGTCGAAGTTCAAAAAGACCGATAAAGCGGTCATTTATTTCGAAGTTTACGAGCCGGCGTTGATGGATGCGGAGCCGCCGAAGGGGTTGGCGGTGGGGCTGCAAATCCGGGTGTTCGACGCCAAAGGGGCCGCGAAGTCGGATTCGGGCGGGTTCCGTATACCGGTTCCGGAAAAGGGCGGCAATCCGCAGATCCCGTTCGCGGCGCAAATTCCAGTGGCCACGTTGGAGCCGGGCATGTACAAAGTGGAAGTGAGCGCGGTCGACAGCTTGAAGAATACTTTCGTCCGGACGGGGATTTTCGAGGTGCAGTGAGTTGGTCTGTCCGCATGCTTACGCATGGCGGTTCCCGGTGGACAATGAGCCGCGACCGTCAGGAAGCGGACGCGCGGTAAACCTCCGCGACGGGTTACCGTTGTCTTTATTATGCTGACGCTGCTGTTGTGCTGTTTGCTGGCGGACGAGGGGATGTGGCCTTATAACCAGTTCCCCACCGACGCGGTGAACACGAAGTATAAATTCGAGGCGAACGCGGCGTTTCTCGATAACCTGCGCCTGGCGTCGGTCCAGATCGGCGGCGGAACGGGATCGTTTGTATCCGCTCACGGGCTGATTCTTACCAATCAGCACCTGGTTTCAAGCTGCGTCGATGCAAAAGACGGGTTTTACGAATCTTCGGAAAAGAAGTGTCCGGGATTGTCGGCCAACCTGCTTACTGGTATTGAAGAGGTAACGGCCAGAGTAAAAGGCACGCTGGCGCAGCGGACGGCGGCGATCGAAAAGATCGAGAAGGAGTGCACAACCAAGTGCTCCGTGGTGAAATTGTTTTCGGGCGGCCGGTACGATCTGTACAAGTACAAAACATACAGCGATGTGCGGCTGGTGTTCGCGCCAGAGTATCAGGTGGCGTTTTTCGGGCGCGAGCGCGATAGCATCACCTACTTGCGCTACGGGTTGGACGCGGCATTTGTTCGGGCTTATGAGGAAGGGAAGCCGGCCGCGACGCCTCACTTTTTCAAATGGAGCGCAGAGCCGGTGAAAGAAGGCGACCTGGTGTTCGCGGCGGGCAATCCCGCGCCGACGGCGAGGTCGACCACGGCGGCGCAATTGACGTTTTATCGCGATACGGCGCTACCGCTGGTATTGAACCGGCTGATGGCGCGGATTCAACCGCTGACGGCGTTGGCTGCTAAGAACGGGGCGGCGAGGAACGATGCCGCGCAGGCGGCGCTGACCTCGCTGCTGAGCACTTACAAAATCGCGGCCGGGAAACTGATCGGATTGCGTGACGATCGATTAGTCGCGCGCAAGACGATTTTCGAGGCGAAAATCCGGCACTCGGTGGAAAGAGATCCCGCGCTCGGCATGCAAGGCGGCAAGGTTTGGGACGAAGTGGCGGCGGCGTACAAAAACTGGGCGCCGTTCGAAAGGCCGTACCAGATTCTGGAAGGATCGCCCGCGCCCGGGTCGAGTTTGTTCCGCATCGCGCGGCAGATCGTGCGGTCGGAGCCGGTCGATAATGTCTCGATCAACGAGCCGCTTGAAATCCTGATGCTGAGCATTTATCTGGAGGAGTTGCAGAAGCTGGGCGACAAGGAATCGCCGCTGAAGCAGATCCTGGGCGGGAAGACCCCAAAGGATGCCGCCGAGGCGTTCGTGAAGACCAGCAAGCTGGGCGATCCGGCCGAGCGAAAGAATAACCCGGAAGACGGCATGATTCGTCTGGCTCAACTGCTGGATGGGCCTGCGAAGAAGCTGCGGAAAAAGCATGACGACGTGATTCAGTCGCTCGAAATAACGGCGGTGGAAAAAATCGCCCAGTATCGATTCCGGCTGTTCGGGGCGGCGGAGTATCCGGACGCGACGACCACGCCTCGCGTGGAGTTCGGCACGGTGAAAGGCTACGTGGATCGCGCCGGAGTTCCCGCGCCCTACGCGGCGACGTTCAGCGGCCTGTATTATCGCGTGAACGACGCGGGTCCGTACTCGGTGCCGAAACGCTGGGTGGATGGGCGCGCGGCGTTGAACGAAGTGACGCCGCTCGATTTCGTCAGCACCTGCGACATCGGCAGTGGGGATTATGGAAGTCCGGTGGTGAATCGGGCTGGGGAGTTGGTGGGCGTCACGTTCGACGGAAATCTGGAGAGTCTGCCGGATACCTATTTATATACGAGCGAGGGGGCGCGCGCGGTGCATGTGGCGGCGCAGGGGGTCGTTGAGGCGCTGGAGAAGATTTATCACGCGGGTCCGCTGTTGAAGGAGTTGGGAGCCAGAAGCCAGAAGGCAGGAGCCAGGAGCCAGAATTAGGAACGCCGGCTGAAGCCGACGCTGCAAGCTAAAGCTCGCGCCACCTGATAAAGTGTCAGGTAAAGGAGCATTCCCATGGCTGACTCCACTCGACGAGATTTCCTAAAGGCCGGCGTTGCTGCCGCGGCTCTGCCTGCGTTTGGCGCGCCTACGAAACGGCTGGCAACGGATTGGGTCGCGCTCGGAAAATCGGGAGTCAAGGTGACGCGACTTGCTTTCGGAACCGGAACCAGCAGCGGGCGCGTGCAGCGCGAACTGGGGCAGGAAGGGTTCAATCGCCTGGTCCGTCACGCCTACGACCGGGGAGTCCGATTCTTCGAGACATCGGAAACCTACCACGGGATGGCGGAGATGCTGGGCATCGCGCTGAAGGGACTGCCGCGCGACAGCTACCGATTGATGACCAAGTATGGTACACCACCCACCGGTGATGCCGCGGCGAAGATCGATCAGTTTCGCAAGGAACTGGCGACCGATTATATCGACATCCTGCTGCTGCATTGCCTGCGCCCTCCGACCTGGGCGACCGACTATAAGCCCCTGCAAGACAGCTTCGCGGAGGCGAAGAGCAAGAAGGCGATTCTGAGCCACGGCGCGTCGATTCACGGCCTGCCGGCGCTGCGAACGATTCCTGGCAACGAGTTTTTGGATATCGCGATGATCCGGATGAATCACAAGGGTTCGCACATGGACACGCCGGAATTGCGCGACGTCAATATCCCGGGCAACGTCGACGAAGTGGTGGAGCACACGAAAAAAGTTCACGCCCAGGGCATGGGCGTCATCAGCATGAAGCTGATCGGCGAAGGCAGTTTCACCACGGTGGAGGATCGGGACGCGGCCATGAAATTCGCCATGAACCTGGGCTGCGTGGACGCGGTGACCATCGGGTTTAAGAACACCGCGGAGATCGACGAAGCGATTGAGCGCATGAACCGCGTCATGAACGCGTAATCGCCGGAACGGATATCGGCTGAAGCCGATACTGCAAGCTAAGCTCGCACCACAAGGCGCCTTAGCCACTTTGTCCTATTGATTGTGCAAAACGGCAAGGTATTCTAAGGTCGCTGGGGGAGCGGCCGCTCCCTACGTGGTTCACCGTGTTATCGAGTGTTCCCGTACCGGTCGCGTCCCTCAGCGTCCACATTGATACTACGCGGGTCTGGCGATTTTTGATGTGCGGCAGAGTGCTGAGTGGGGGAATTCAGATCCCTTAGCGCCGGCCGAAAGCGTGGAACTAAGGAACTACGCGGATTTCCTTGGCCAGCAACTCCAGATAATTCGCTTCAGCCCGGGCGACGGCGGCTTTGTATCCTTCCGGATCGACGAACGTATCGGGGCTGTACGCCTGCCCCGGCTTCCATTTGTCGTGCAGCTTGTATTGGGATGCATGGGACGAAAGGAAGATATCGCATTCCATGCTTTTCTGCAAGCGAAAGGTCCGCTCGTAGTCGGCCGCGATTTGCGGATATTTTTTGTTGCCCATCAGCACTGTTCCCGGATTGATGGAGCCCATGTTCGCGATCAAAACGCGGTAATTTCGTCCGTTTTCAGCGATGGTGAGCCCGTAGCTGAGGCTGCCCCGCGTGTGGCCTGGATGGGAGTAGACGACCAGTTTCGTCCCGCCGAGCGAGATTCTCTGGCCGTCTTTTAGGCGTCCGTCGACCTTCACGGGCGCGAAGCGGAATTTTTGGTCGGTGAACAGATAGTCGCTCTTGCCGCCGTCTTCGAACAGCGCGGCGTCGCCTTCGGAGGCCAGAAACTTCGCGCCGGTGATGCGCTTCAATTCGGCCATGGCCGCGGTGTGGTCGTAATGGGCATGGGTGGCGAGCAGGATTTTTGTGTCCTTCAGTTGGAAGCCGAGCGACTCGATGCTGGCCTGAATGAGAGGCGCCGATCCTTGGAGGCCGGTGTTGATCAGAATATTGCCCGCGGGCGTCGTGATCAAGTAGGAAGTCAGATCGTAAGTGCCCACGTAATATAGGTTTCCGACGATGCGATGGGCAGGAAACGGAGTGGTCCATTCGGGGTTCGGCTGGGCCAGCGCGCAGATGGCCGTGGCAAGAATCAGAACGGGACGAATCATTAAACAATCGTAGCGCGACCCCTGCTAAAATAGGAGGAGAGCGCACTCCGCGTTCTTTTCATAAGGAGCACAAGCCTTGGCAGACCCACAGGACCCGACCACTCCGCCTCCCGGCGGCCAATTGCCGCTTGGCGGTGACGGAGGGGGAAAAAACCTGATTCCGATCAATATCGAAGACGAGATGAAGCGGTCTTATCTCGACTATTCGATGAGCGTGATCATCGGCCGCGCGCTGCCCGATGTGCGCGACGGATTGAAGCCGGTGCACCGGCGCATCCTGTTCGGTATGCACGAGCTGGGGTTGCATTACAATCGGCCGACGCGCAAATGCGCCAAAATCGCCGGCGAAGTGCTGGGCAAATACCACCCGCACGGCGACATCCCGGTTTACGACGCGTTGGTGCGCATGGCGCAGCCTTTTTCGTTGCGGTATCCGTTGGTTGACGGGCAGGGAAATTTCGGCTCGGTCGATGGCGATCCGCCGGCGGCGATGCGGTACACGGAAGCCCGCCTGTCGCGCATCGCGGCGTCGATGCTGGAGGATATCGACAAGGAAACGGTCGATTTCCGGCCCAATTACGACGAAAGCGAAGTGGAGCCGGAGGTTTTACCGGCGCGCGTTCCGAACCTGCTGATCAACGGCAGCGAAGGCATCGCGGTGGGCATGGCGAGCAAGATTCCGCCGCACAACCTGACCGAGATTATCGAAGCCAGCATCATGCTGCTGAACAATCCGGCGACTCCCTTATCGAAGATTATCGAAGTGGTGCAGGGCCCCGATTTCCCGACGGGCGGGACGATTTTAGGCCGTGAAGGGATTTACGACTACTTCACCCGAGGCCGCGGATCGATCAAGATTCGAGCCAAGGCGTCGACCGAAAAGTTCGGCAAGGATCGCGAGGCGATCGTCGTCACGGAGCTGCCGTATCAGGTGAACAAAGCGCGGCTGATCGAGTACGCGGCGAGCCTGGTGAACGATAAGAAGCTCGAAGGCATTTCCAATATTCGCGACGAGAGCGATCGCGACGGCATGCGGATCGTGTTCGAATTGAAGCGCGATGAGCAGGCCGAGGTTGTTCTGAACAATCTCTACAAACAGACGCAGATGCAGATCAGCTTCGGCGTGATCATGCTGGCGATTGTGAACCTCCAGCCCAAGGAAATGGGGCTGATCGAGGTGATCAAGCGGTTCCTCGAGCATCGGGCAGACGTGGTCCGCCGCCGCACCGATTATTTACTGCGGAAAGCCCGCGAGCGCGAGCATATTTTACTGGGGTTCCAAAGAGCGCTGAACAATCTGGATGCGATCATCGGGCTGATTCGCGCGGCGAAGACTCCGAAGGAAGCGCGCGAAGCGCTCATGGAATTCGCGTCGGCGGACGAGCTTGCGCGCGAGGCCCTTGTGGGCCTTGTCGAGGGCCGTATCGCTCGGTTCACGGAGCGCCAAGCGCAAGCGATCATCGAACTGCAACTCCAGCGCCTGACCGGCATGGAGCAGCAGAAAATCATCGATGAACTGGCTGAAATTCAGGTTAGAATCGGCGAATATCTGGAGATTTTAGGCTCCGAGAAAGTGCTGAAAAGCGTCCTTATTAAAGAGCTGCGCGAGGTCCAGAAGGACTTCGGCGACGAGCGCCGGACGCAGATCATCGAGGATACTGGCGAGATTCGCCTCGAAGATCTCGTTCAGATGGAAGACGTGGCGGTGACGGTCACGCGCGGCGGGTATCTGAAGCGCACGGCGGTCGATACCTACCGGCGGCAGACGCGCGGAGGCAAGGGCCGCATCGGCATGTCGACGCGAGCGGAAGATGTGGTGGAGCATTTGATCGTCGCGTCCACGCACGCTTATCTGCTGATTTTCACCAATAAGGGACGTGTTTATTGGCTGAAAATCTACAATATTCCCGACGCGGCGACCATCGGGAAGGGCAAACACGCTTCGGGCCTGATCGCGCTGCAGCCCGACGAGTCGGCCACGGCGTTCCTGCCGGTGAAGGAGTTCGTACCGGGCAAGTTCATTGTGATGGTGACCAAGCAGGGCGTCATCAAGAAGTGCGAATTGACCGAGTTCGATAACCCGATGTCGCGCGGCATCATCGCTCTGGGATTGGATGAGGGCGACGAACTGCTGGCCGCGCGGCTGACCACGGGCGAGGATTACATGTTCCTCGGCACGCATGAAGGCATGGCGCTCCGGTTCAAGGAACGCGACGTTCGTTCCATGGGCCGTCCGGCGCGAGGCGTGCGCGGGATGGAGCTCGAAGAGGGCGATTACCTGGTGGGCGCCGAAGTGGTTCCGAAAGAGGGGCTGATGCTGTCGATTTCGGAGAACGGATTCGGCAAGCGCACGCCGCTTGAGGACTACCGGCTGACGGCGCGCGGGCGCAAGGGCGTGATAAATATGAAGACCACACCGCGCGTAGGCAAGGTGGTCGGGATTCTTTCGGTGAAGGAAGATTCCGAGCTGATGATCATCACCAAGCAGGGGCAGATTATCCGTATCGATTCGGGGCAGATCCGGCAGACGGGGCGGTCGACGCAAGGTGTACGGCTGGTCAACGTGGAGGCGGGCGATCAGGTGGCTGCGGCGAGTCTGATTCCGGATACGGTGGTTCCCGAGGCGCCTGCCGACGGGCAGGAAGATTTGCCGCTGCAGTAAAGGTACGTCGGCTGAAGCCGGCGCTGCAAGCTGAAGCTCGCGCAACCAGGCCCTAATTGGCGGGGCCGATGGTGGCGGAGATTTTCTTTACCAGGTCCTCCTGGCCGCCGGGGACCACCGTAATGGTGGCGAAACAGTTGCCGCCCGTGCGCGGGACCTTTACCGTCCACTGCGTCGACAGCCGGCCGTCGTTGAGCTTCAGCTGCTTGGACTGATAGAACACGCGGGTAGCGGTATTGTCCACGAATTTCTCGATGTTCATCATTTTTCCCACCGATTCCAGGATGGGTTTGACGGGCGCGGGCGAGCTGAAGACGGCTACCTCGACCGCATCGCCAGGGCCTTTCAGGAGGTTGGGGAAATTGGCGTCGGCTTTGAAATCGCCGGGCGCGCCGATCTGGCAGGCCTTTTTCTGATCCTTGAGAGCGATCCAGCCGGAGGGGATGGAATCGAAGAAAAGAGCGAAGAGCAGCGCGAGAGTGATCATGCTGAGCTTCCGATTTTACAACGATATACTGGAGATATGTTGCAGACGCTGGTGAATCCCGCGGAGGTCGCCCAAAAAGAGGAGAAGCTTCTCGCCGTGTTGCGCGAATTGCAGAGCGTCATCGTCGCTTATTCAGGAGGCGCGGATTCGGCGTACCTGGCGTGGGCGGCGCAGCGTGCGCTGGGCGATAAAGCGGTGGCGATTACGGCGGATTCCGCTTCGCTGCCCGATTCGCACAAGGCCGATGCCGAGGAGTTCGCGCGCGAGCACGGCTTTCGGCACGAGTACATCGCCACCTACGAATTCGACAATCCGGATTATGTGAAGAACGATCGCGACCGGTGTTTTCATTGCAAGGATGAGCTTTTTACGCGGCTCGATGAAGTGGCGCGGGAGCGGGGGATTGAGCATGTTGTCTATGGAGTGAACGTCGACGATCTGGGAGATTATCGTCCCGGGCAGCGCGCCGCGAAGATCCATGAGGTGAAGGCGCCGCTGGTGGAGGCGGGGCTGACCAAGGCCGAGATTCGCGAATTATCGAAGCGGGCTGGATTGAAGACCTGGGATCGCCCGGCGTCGGCATGCTTGAGCTCCCGGATTCCGTACGGGACTCCGGTGACAATCCAGAACGTAAAGACCGTCGACCGGGGCGAAGATGCGATTCGGGCGCTCGGGTTTCGGCAATTTCGAGTGAGGTTCCATGGCGACGTGGTGCGGATCGAGATTGCGCCGGAGGAGTTGGAACGCGCGATGACGCTGGAGATGTCGCGGGCGTTCACGGCGATCTTCAAGAAGCTTGGGTTTCATTACGTGACGCTGGATCTTGAGGGGTACCGGCAGGGGTCGCTGAACGCGGTGTTGAGTTAAGGAAGGGCAGTTCGCAACCTTGAGGCTGCGAGCGTCAGTAGCAAGTAGACCTCCTCATTGACCAGCAACTCGGTAACAAAGCCAATCTTCGCCCGGCTCAGAGTGTGGTTTACTGCGGTTGGATCGGCAACGACCCGGCTAGCCAGCGTACCTGGCGAAAGTGGGTAGTTCAACGCTGGTATCCACCAGTAGTGGCTCGCAAGGGTAAGAGATAGCACAGCTAAGGCTACCCACAGCGATGTTTTCCTCATTAGTTTGCCCTTGGTGATCGGCGGAGCTTGAGGTTTGTGAATTGAGCGATATTGTCGAAATCGCGGTCGCGGTGCCAGATGGTTGCCCCGTTGTCAAGCGCAATTGCGGCGATCAGGCAGTCCATGGCCGAGCGGATCGTCAGTCCACGGCGGCGGCCTTGGCGATAGATCCCTGCCGCGTTTCGAAAAATCTCTGACGGCAGAGGGTCGCTCAAACAAGGAATGTTTGAGATGGCAAAAAGGAGCTCACCTTCCTCGATGCCCTGAAATACTTCCTGCAAAACCGGGCCACAGGTGTAGAAGTCTTCGTACTCGTCCTGGTCGACATCCAGCTCGCCGCGGAGGATTGCGATCCAAATGGACGTATCCACCAGAATCATGCGGCGCGCTTTTTCCGTCGTGCGGGAACAGGTTTACGAGGGCTATCTTCGCGCATTTCGGAAAGATCACCGATCCATTTGACCTTGCCGACGAAATCCGCGATCTTGCGGACCCTGATCCTGCGCACTGCCTCTTTCAATACGGCGTTGACGGTGGCCGAGTAGGTCTTCAATCCCATCTCGCGCGTGGCCTCTTTGAGTAGCTCCTCATCAAGCACCAGATTTGTGCGTTTCATGTGTATAGTGTATCACTCGCGTTATCAGGAGAGCCACGGCGATCACGACCAGCGAGCCGATGACGTTGTACCAGAGGAATTTGATTGACGTGAATCTCGCTGTGGCAAAGATGGCTAGTTCGCCGGCGATGACGCCGTAAAACGCCGCGGTGCCTCCTACTGTTTTCGCGAAAAAGGCGAGAACGAAGACGCCCAGCAGGCCTCCGTAGAAGAGGGAGCCCACTTGATTTACGGCTTCGATCAAGGCGCCGAAATTGTAGGCAAAACTGGCGAAGGCGGTGGCGAAGATTCCCCAGAAGACCGTCGCGGCGCGGGAGGCGACCAGGTAATGATGGTCGGTGGCGCCGGGGTGGAGATGGCGTTTATAGACGTCGATGACGCTGACTGTGGCGAGCGAGTTGATCTCGCCCGAGATCGACGACATCGCGGCGGTGAAGATCACCGCGAGCACGAGGCCGACGATTCCGGCGGGCAGGTAGCGCATCACGAAGGTCAGGAATATATAGTTGGTGTCGTTTTCCTTGGATAGTTTCAAGGCGTCGGCGCGGGCTCCGTCGAGGTCTTTTTGCGCGGCCTGGAATTTCTTCGCGGCGGCGTCTGGCGCGTCTTTATATTCGAGGGCGGCGGCACGGCGCTGGTCGAAGGCTTTGTCGTAGCGGGATGCGATGGCGGGGTATTGCGGCGTTTTTTCGACCCGAGCCATTTCGACGGGGTGGAACAGCAAGGGCGGCTTGTCGAAGATGAAAAAGACGAAAACCATCGTGCCGATGTAGAGGATGAAAAACTGCATTGGAACCTTGGCCATCGCATTAAAAAGCAGGCTGAGGCGGCTTTGGCCGATGGATTTTCCCGTGAGGTAGCGCTGCACCTGGCTCTGGTCGGTGCCGAAATAGGCGAGGGCGAGAAAAGCTCCGCCGATGACGCCGCTCCACAGGTTGTAGCGGTCTTTCCAATCGAAGTGCAGCACGACGGCGTTCAGCTTGCCGGCCGCGCCTGCCAGCCTGGCGGCATCCATGAAGGATACCTCGGGAGGGAGCAGGCGGATGGCGATGCAGAGAGCCAGAACGAGAGCCGCGAGGATCACGCACATCTGCGGAACGTCGGCCCAGGTGATGGCTTTGATGCCTCCCAGGGTGGTGAACAGAATCACGACGGCCCCCATGATGATGGTGGTCCAGGTGAAGGGGAGATGCAGAATGGCGCTGAGGACAATGCCGGGGGCGGCGAGGGCGATGCCGGCGCTGAGGCCACGTTCAATCAGGAAGATCATGGAGACCAGCGCGCGGGTCTTCGCGTCGAAGCGCTGTTCCAGGTATTCGTAGGCGGTGTAGACTTTCGCGCGATGGAAGATCGGTACGACGGTGGCGGAGAGAATCACCATGGCGATCGGCAGGCCAAAGTAAAACTGGACGAAGCGCATGCCGTCGGTGTAGGCTTGGCCGGGCGTGGAGATGAACGTGATCGCGCCGGCTTGCGTGGCCATGATGGAAAGGCCCATGGCGTACCAGGGCATGGTTTTTCCGGCGAGTAAAAACTGGTTGACGGTGTTCGAGCCGCGGCCTCGCCAGAGACCGTAGGAGATCAGCAGGACTAGCCAGGAGACTAGGACTATCCAATCGAGGGTTCTCATGGCGCGAAGTGGACGGTGAACAGGTAGAACGCCAGAATGACGAGTGCCAGTTCGCAGAGGATCAGCGCGTAGACGCGAGGCCAGGTGCCGAGTACGGGGGGTGGTTCGTCTTTGATTTCTTCGGGCATTTGTTAAGAGCCGCCTGGTAGGCGGCTGCGGGCTGCCAGCCCGCCCCACCTGGAACTTAGTTCTGAAGTCTTCATGGCACCTTGGAAGCGCTCAGCATGTTGGCGAAAATGCGGAACGCGCCGGGGACGCCGGCGGGGAGTTCGCGGAACCACGAATAGGCGGAAAAGATGTAGACGCCTTTTCCGTATTTCGTATACAGCATGCCGCCGGGCATGGGCTGCTCGCCGGGGTCGTGGGTTTCGAGGACACTTTGGTATTTCGGGTCCCATTCGTTCGCGAAATAGAGGCCTCGCTCCTGTACCCAGCCGTCGAAATCGCGTTCGGTAATCTCGTTGGGTTGATGCAGCACAGGGTTTTGCGGATTGGGGAACGTGACCGGAGCTTCTTCCACGGTCACGCGGTCGCGGCTGATCTTGATGGGATACGGACCGACGTGATCGAGCAGCGCCGGGTTGCCACCGAACGGTCCGCCCTCCATGACGTTGTACTGGACGACGACCGTTCCGCCGTTTTGCGCGTAGTCGAACAGGCGCTGATAATTGGCTCGGAGGTCGGCGCGGGTGTTGAAGGCGCGGACGCCGGTGACGATGGCGTCGTACTTCGAAAGGTCGGCGCGGATCAGGTCGTCGGCGGAGAGCAGTGTCACGTCGCAGCCGATTTGTCGCAGCGCAGACGGCACTTCATCGCCCGCGCCGACGATGTAACCGATGTTTTTCGAAAGAGTGAGAATGCTCGCGCGGACCAGCTTGGCTTGGGAGGTGGGGAAGAGCGTCTGCGTCGGGATGTGGGGATATTCGATGACTTCGGTGCGGGACGAAATTTTCCGGCCGGAGACGGTTGCGACGGCGCGAAGTTCGCCCGTGGCGTCCGATGAGGGCGGCGTGATGGTGAAGCTGGCAGTGGTTTGCTCGTCCACAGATGCAATTTCGAAGTGGCGGGTGGATGGTTCGATTTGCCAGCCCGGAGGGGCGTCAAGATAAATTTCGCCCGATGGGCGCGCGATGTTCGCTTTGACGAAAACGTCGATTTTGCGGGGCGAGGCGGAGGCGAAGACCAGCGCTTGCTCGGGAATCGTGACGCCGACCGGGGGCACGATGGCCAGCGGGCGAAGCTGTTCGCCGTAGATGTGATCGATATAGCGATGCTCGACCGGACGCGTGATTTCGATTTCCGCTCCGGCGATGCGGACGCGAAAATGCGCTTCAAGAATCGGCACGTTTTCGGGATTGCCGATCATGCGGGGATCGGGCACCGTGTACAACGCGCCGTCCTTGGGCTCGATCAGCCAGTAAGGCTGAGAAGGCGGTTCCGATTGCGGAATGGGCACGGTGAGCGAGTAGCGGCTTGGCTCGTTGAAGACCAGCGTGGCGGGGGCGAGATCGAGCTGCGGGATTCCTTCGATCCCGGTGAGCTTCACGCCGGCCAGCGTCGCTTGCACGGGAACGCGGGCTAGGGCGGTGATGGCGATTTTTACCGGGGCGCCGGGTGCCGCCGCGTATTTGTCGGCGGAGGCGTCGAGCCAGAGACCCGAAAGCAGGCCGATGGTTTCGTCGATTTCGTGCAGCTTACGCGCGGCCAGAGGTTCGCTGAGGATTGCGGCTTTGGCGCGGGCTTCGACAAGAAGAGGCAATAATGATTCGGCCCGGCGGCCGGTGAAATTGTCGCGGGCTTTCTCAATCAAGAGGGCGATTTCGGCGCCGCCTGCGACCCGGGACCAGGAAGTGTCGATGCCATCGAAAACGTTCTTCGTCGCGCGATCGCCGGCGATGGTTACGAGGTAATTTTTTGTCGACCCTTTAGACTCGGCTGCACCCATGCCTTGCGAGCGGTGCTGGCTTCGGCTCATGCCGGCGATTTCGCTATACGAGTAACCAAGCTCGGGCGAGTATTCACCGAGGTCGACCGCCAGCTTGTCCTTGATCGCAGCCTCTTCCTTCTGCTGCTCCGCGGTGAAGGCGAACGAATTCCACATCAGGCGCTTGGCCTGCCAGGGCTGGACCCACTGCAACTGTTCGGGAAATTTAGAAGGGTCGGCGGCGGCGGAAAATGCCTCTTTGCCGAGAATCGCGGACGCCTGGTGCTGGCCGTGGCCGTCGCGGGGAGTGCCGGAGAAACGGAGTACGATCACGTCGGGGCGGAAGCGGCGGATGTTCCAAACCACGTCGCCGAGGACTTTTTCGCGGGGCCATTTGGTGAACGTTTCGCCGGCGGTTTTTGAGAATCCGAAGTCGATGGCGCGGGTGAAGAACTGTTCGGCGCCGTCGATCTTGCGCGCGGCGAGAAGTTCCTGGGTGCGGATGATGCCGAGTTCATCGCCCTGCTCGCTCCCGATGAGGTTCTGCCCGCCTTCGCCGCGGGTGAGCGAAAGGTACGCCGTCCGCATATGCAAGCCACGTGAAAAATAGGCCAAGAGGGCCGTATTTTCGTCGTCGGGATGAGCGCCGATCAACATGACGCTGCCCAGGGTGTCGAGTTTTTCGAGCGCCTGGCGGATTTCGACTTCGCCTGAGATGTTCCTTTGGGCCTGAGCGGGACTAAGTAAGACTGCGCAGAGAAAAACAGGCGAAAACAGGACCCGCGCGCAGAGTTTCGGTGTCGATAAAGAGTAGGAGGAGCGGTCGCTGGATCGAGGGTTCACAGTTGAATCTTTAATATAGCAGCCGGAGTCGCGATGACTACTTTTATTCCGAATGGTACGCGCATTGGGCTGGCTTTGGGCGGTGGATTCGCCCGGGCGATCGCACATGCGGGCGTTTTGCGCGTGTTTGAGCGCGAAGGGATTCCGATTCATGCGATTTCCGGCGTCAGCTCCGGCGCGATCGCGGCAGCGGCGTTCGCCTCGGGCTGTTCCAGCATGGAGATTGAAACGGCGGCGCTGGCGATGCAATTTTCGAGCGTCGAAAGCCTGACGTCGTTTGCAATGGGCGATTTCCTGCGTGGCCTGCTGAAGAAAAGAAATTTTGAGGAGATGGGCGTGCCACTGGCGATTGTAGCGAGCGATCTGACGGCGGGCGCTCCGGTGGTTTTCAAAGACAAAGGCGACGTGCTGATGCCGATTCACGCGAGTTGCGCGTATCCGGGGCTGTTTCCGCCGGTTCGCTATATGGACCATTGCCTGGTGGACGGGATGGTCTCGATGGACGTCCCGGCCGCGCCGCTGCGCCGCATGGGCGCGACGCACGTGATCAGCGTGATGCTGCCTTCGGCGGCGGAAACGATTGACCCGCGCAACATGCAGAGCGTGGTGCGGCGCAGTTTTCAGATCATGATGGAGCGCAATGGCGCGCACTGGCGGCGCTCGTCCGACGTGGTGATCACGCCCGCGGTGAAGGATTCGTTCGGCGATCCGCGGCAGATGATTGAGGCGGGCGAGCGCGCGGCTGAGGCCGCACTGCCGCGGATTCTGAAGTGGCTGCCGTCGGCGGTCGCGGCTTAGCAGCAGAGCCGCCTAAAAGGGCGGCTGCCGCCTGCATAGCCGGCCCCACAAGCGGACTATCATGAAGACTGCATGCGGCAGGTCTTCACAGAACGCGACATACCACTCGGAGGTGAACTCCGTATCCCGGCCGGTTCGATTCTGACTCCATCGGCGCTCGATCTGGCGAAGGACCGCGGCGTCAAGATTACCGAGTTGAAGAAGGGCGAGACGCTTGCGCCGGCGTCGGCTGCCGACACGGTCGCCATAGGCAGCGATCATGGTGGATTTGACATGAAACAGAAACTGCTTCCGATGTTTGAGGAGCTGGGGCTGGCGGTTCACGACGTTGGGGTACAAGAGGCGAAGACCGCCGATTATCCGGACATCGCGAGGGAGGTCGCGGAGCTGGTGGCGGGCGGCGCGGCGGCCCGAGGAGTGATTATCGACGGCGCTGGAATCGGCTCCGCGATGGTGGCGAACAAGTTTCCGGGAGTGCGCGCAGCCCTGTGTTATGATAGAGCTACCGCCCGAAACAGCAGAGAGCACAACGATGCCAACGTCCTGACGCTTGGCGGCCGCCTGTTAAGCATCACCCAGGCCGAGGAAGTTCTCCGCACGTGGCTCTCGACGCCGTTCGGAGGCGGGCGTCACGCCGCGCGGGTCGACAAAATCAAGGAAATCGATAAGGCGAACCTGAAGTGGACTCCACCCAACAAGACGCGTTAGACAGACTTGTCGCTGAAATCGGCGAGGAGATTCTCGCGCGCTACCACGCGGGGAAACCCGCGGCAAAAGAGGCCGACCATGGCCAGATTTTCGCCGCCGGAGCGTGCCGCGTTTCGGCATGCGAGCCCTTGGCGGGCATCGATGCAGCGCTCGCGTCGCAGATCGATCATACGCTGTTGAAGGCGGACGCGACGGCTGCCGACATCAAGAAAATCTGCTGCGAAGCTCGGAAATACAGCTTTGCCAGTGTGTGCGTGAATCCCTATTGGGTGCCTTTGGCAGCGGCTGAATTATCGGGATCGCCGGTGAAGGTGTGCACCGTGGTGGGATTTCCTTTGGGCGCGACGGCCACCGAGGGCAAGGTGGCGGAAACCGAGAATGCGATCCGCCACGGCGCTATGGAGATCGACATGGTGATCAACGTGGGTGAGCTGAAGGGTGGCAATTACGACGCGGTGCGGCAGGATATCGAAGCCGTGGCGTGCGCGGCGCACAAAGGCGGAGCGATCCTCAAGGTGATCCTCGAAACGGCGCTGCTGGACGACAATCAGAAGGTGGTGGCCAGCACTCTTTCCAAGGTCGCGGGCGCGGAGTTTGTGAAAACTTCGACGGGCTTCTCGACCGGCGGAGCGACGGTACACGATGTTGCGCTGATGCGGCAAGTGGTCGGCGAAGAGATGGGCGTGAAGGCCTCAGGCGGTATTCGAACGCTGGAGGATTTGAAAAACATGGCCGCGGCCGGGGCGACCCGCATCGGCGCCAGCGCCAGCGTCAAAATCATGGAAACGGCGCAGGGAAAGACGCCTGCAACGCCGGCGACGCAAGGCAGCTACTGATGTCGCTGCGATCGGTACTGCTTCTGTCCGCCTGCTTACGCATGGCGGTTCCGCTTGCACTGGGGAAAGCATTGGCGCAGCCGTCCGCATGCGGACTGCCCCTTAGGTGACCATGGCTGGCCCACGGAAAGGATCGGTGCGTTTTCGCGAGCGGGTTGAACTGCTTGACTTCCTGCTCGAAGTGTCTCGCGTGACGTCGGAGACGCTTGACCTCGACAAACTGCTGGCCAACGTGGCGGAGATCGTCAAGACCGTCCTCTCCTACGATCTGTTCGCGATTCTTCTCTACAACGAACGAGAGAAGGGTCTGAGCATCCGCTACTCCATCGGCCATCGCGAGGAAGTGGTGCGCAGCCTGGTGGTCAGACTCGACGAGGGAGTCACCGGAGCGGCCGCCGCCAGCCGCTTGCCGGTGATGGTGGACGATGTTCGCCAGGACCCTCGCTATCTGAACGCACTCGACGCCGTGCGCAGCGAACTGGCGGTGCCGATGCTGGCGCGCGGAAAACTGGTGGGTGTGATCGATGTGCAATCGACGCGCGTCAAAGCGTACGCGGAGCAGGACCGGGCGATGCTTCGTCTGATCGCGGGGCGCGTTGCGTTCGCCATCGACAATGCGCGTCTGTACCGCCGCGTGGAGCGGCAGAACCGGACGCTGAAGACGCTCACTAATCTGTCGCAGGAGTTCAGTTCCATTCTGGACCTGGACGACCTTCTCGGCAAGATCGCCGCGACGATCCGCACCTTGATCAACTACGACGCGTTCAGCATCTATTTGGTCGATGCCGATAAAAAACTGTTGCGAAGCCGCTTCAGCGTCCGCTTCGATGAACGCATCACCGTCGATAACATTCCCATCGGGAAGGGTATCACTGGAACCGCCGCCGCGAGCAGGGAAGCGATCCGCGTGGTCAACACCTCGCTCGATCCCAGGTATATCGAGGCGCATGCCGACGTCCGGTCGGAACTGGCGACGCCTCTGATCGTGCAGGATCGCGTCGTGGGCGTGCTGGATGTCGAAAGCGCGCGGCTGGGGTTCTTCACCGAAGATCACCAGCGGACACTCTCGCTGCTGGCGCCGCAGATCGCCAGTTCGGTGGAGAACGCGCGCCTGTATGAAGAAATCGCCCAGCGCGAACAGCGCATGGACCAGGATCTGAAGGCCGCGCGCAAGTTACAGCATGTGTTGCAGCCTCGTATTGCGCCGGAAATTCACGGCCTGGAAATCGCCATCCGGTCGCGTCCGGCGCGCGAAATTTCGGGCGATGTGTACGACTTTTTCGAAAACGGCGAGGAGTACGCCGTCATCGCGTTTGGCGACGTCAGCGGAAAAGGCGCGGCGGCCGCGCTCTACGGCGCGTTGGTCAGCGGTCTGTTGCGAATCCTGGCGCCGCGCAAGCGCAGTCCCGCGATGCTGATGAAGTCTCTCAACGAAACGCTGCTGGAGCGAAAGGTGGACGCGCAGTACGCCACGCTCACGCTGGCTCTATGGGAGCCACGCCTGCGCCAGTTCAAGATCTGTAACGCCGGAGCCGAGCCGCCGTTGATTTATCGGAACGGTGAAGTCATTAAGCCGCGAACGGAAGGCGTTCCCATCGGGTTGCTGGAGGACCGCGATTACGACGAGGTGGTTCATCAGGCTGAGAAGGGCGATCTGATGCTGTTTTTCTCCGACGGCGTGGAGGATCAGCTTAACGCGAAGGATGAGGATTTTACCCGCGGCCGCGTCACCCGTTTGCTGAAGAAACACGGCACCGGATCTCCCAAGGCCCTGGCCGACGCGATTTTCGACGAGATCGATGCATTTCGAGACGACACAGTGATCACGGACGATCAGTCGGTGGTCGTGATCAAGGTCCACTAAATACACATGAAACCTATCGCCTATCGCGACCGAGCTCTCTATTGCGATGACGTGCCTCTGGCCGACATCGCCGCCAAAGCCGGCACTCCTTGCTACGTGTATTCGGCGCGGACGATCCTCGAAAACTTCCGCGCCTACGATACCGCGTTCGGCGCCCAGCCCCACACTGTCTGCTACGCCGTAAAAGCGAATAGCAACCTGGGCGTTCTGAAACTGCTGGCGCAAGCGGGAGCGGGGTTCGACATTGTCTCCGGAGGCGAGTTATACCGGGTCCTTCAAGCCGGAGGCGATCCCAAGAAGATTGTCTTTTCCGGTGTCGGAAAAGCCGCTCCTGAAATCGACGCCGCGCTGGCGGCCGGGATTTACGTTTTCAATTGCGAATCGGAACCGGAACTTGCTCTTGTCGACGCGCTGGCGCACCGGCACGGGGTCCAGGCGCGGGTCGCGATGCGGGTAAATCCGGACGTCGACGCGGCCACGCATCATTACATTTCCACGGGACGGCTGGCGCACAAATTCGGCATCGACATTTCCGAGGCTGAGGGCGTATATGAGCGAGCCTGCCAGTACGAGAATTTGCTGCTCGAAGGTGTGAGTTGCCACATCGGCTCGCAATTGATGAATCCGGAGCCGGTGATGGAAGCCGTCGACCGGGTGCTGAATCTGATCGACCGTCTGCGCATGAAAGGCTTCGATATTCGCCACGCCGATTTGGGCGGCGGCCTCGGCGTGGCGTATAAACCGGAGGACGCGACGCCCGCGATTTGCACCTTCATCGGAACGATGTGCGAGCGGCTAAAGGATCACGGCCTGCACGCCATGATCGAGCCAGGCCGTTCCATTGTCGGCGCGGCGGGCGTGCTGCTGTCTCGCGTGCTGTATCGCAAGACGACTGGCAATAAAAACTTCGTGATTATTGACGCCGCGATGAACGACCTCATCCGTCCCGCGCTGTACAGCGCGTATCACGAGATTCTTCCGTTGCGTGAGACTGGCGCCCCGAGTACAAAGGTCGACGTTGTCGGGCCGGTGTGCGAAACGGGGGATTTTCTGGCAAAGGACCGCGAGCTGGCGGAAGTGATGCCCGGCGACATGGTCGCCATCTGCACCGCCGGTGCGTACGGGTTCGTGCAGTCGTCCAATTACAACTCGCGTCCGAGGGCCGCGGAGGTGCTGGTGGAGGAGGGTTCCTGGCGCGTCATACGAAAGCGGGAAACGTACGAAGACCTGGTGCGTGGAGAGGTAGAATAGCGGACATGAAGGCTCCGGTGCTCGTTCCACTAGAAGAGTATCTGCGCACCTCGTATCGGCCCGACTGCGACTACGTGGACGGGGAGGTGATCGAGCGGAATATGGGCGAACGCGATCATAGCAAGCTGCAGCGCGAGTTCATTGTCTATCTCCACGCTCGGGCGAAGCAGTGGGGTATTCACGTTTTTCCCGAGCAGAGGGTTCAGGTCGCGGCGACCCGGTTTCGCATTCCCGACGTTTGCGTGGTTGTGGGTACAGAGCCGCAGGAACAGATCTTTCGCGATCCTCCGTTCATCTGCATCGAGATTCTTTCGAGAGAAGACAGGCAGATGCGCGTCGAGGATCGCATTGCCGACTATTTAAAGTTCGGCGTGCCTTACGTGTGGGTTATTAATCCGGTCAGCCGCCGTGTCTGGACATATAGCGCCGATGGCAGCAGGGAAGTGAAAGACGGGATGCTGCGCACGGAGAATCCGGCTATCGAAGTCCTACTTAGCGAGATTTTTGCGGGTCTCGATGAGGGATAGAATGGCTACTATGAAGGCTCCGGCGCTCGTTCCAGTCGAAGAGTATCTGTGCACTACGTATCGCCCGGACTGCGATTACGTGGACGGGGAGGTGCTGGAACGAAACGTGGGCGAACACGATCATTGCGATTTGCAAAGCGAACTGGTGTATTATTTCCGCGCTCGACGCAAGCAGTGGCGGCTTCACGCCGTAGTGGAACAGCGAGTACAAGTCAAGCCGGAGCGGTTTCGGATCCCCGACGTCTGCGTTATGAAAGGAGGGGGTCCGTACCCGCCGATCTTTCGCGAGCCCCCTTTCATCTGCATCGAGGTTCTTTCGAAAAAAGACACTCTCTTGTCCACGCAGAAACGGATCGACGATTACCTGAAGTTCGGCGTCCCGTATGTGTGGGTCTTCGATCCCATCGACAGGCGCGTCTGGACGTATAGCGCTGATGGCAGCAAAGAAGTGAAAGATGGCGTTCTGCGTACCGAAAATCCCGCTATTGAAGTCCTACTTAGCGAGATCTTCGGTGGTCTCGATGACGCTCGGGCTTGAGATCGAAAACGTACCTACGTACGCGCTGCGCTTGCCGGGATAGCTCCAGGTCGTATTGAGGCCTTTGCCCTGATACGACTGTTCCACCGTGTACGCCGCCATCGCGTGCTGCAACGGCGTGAGCGGTTTATACCAGACTTCTTCGTTGTGGCAGATTTTGTCGGTGTTTTCAAGGGCTCGGGTTTCCACCTTCGCCAGTTCGCCCGCAACCATCTTCGCCTGGCGCGAATGCATGTCACCGCTAGTGAACGTGATGGGCCGCGCGTCGGTGCGGACGACGTCCTTTAACAGATCGCCGCCCATTTGTTTGGCGAATTGGCCGAGGGCGATGCGCTGCTCCGGCGTGGCGCGCTCATCGACAATGACCACGGCCCGCGCCCCGACCGCGTCGGGATGCATGAAATCGCCGAGCGTCGATTCCGAGCGCACGACGCCGACCACCGAAAGTCCGTCGAGCGTCACGCCTTGCCACGCGCCCTTTTCGATCTTCCAGCCGAGCACGGCGAGGTTTCCGGTCAACTCCACTTCGGAATTGGCGAAGCAGGGGCCGGTGTAGATATCAGCCGTGCGGGCTTCGACGTACTGACCATGGATGTCAGCTCCGCAACCCAGTCCGGCGATCGAGAGAGCGAGGGCAAGGGTCTTCATGCTCCTATTTTACCACTCTCAGCCGATGCCCAAGAGTTCGATCTCGAAGACGAGGGTCGCGCCGCCGGGGATATCGGGAGGATTGCCGCGAGGGCCGTAGCCGATGCTCGACGGGCAGACCAGCTGCGCTTTTCCACCAACCTTCATCTTCTGCACGCCTTCGGTCCAGCAGGGAATGACCTGGTTCAACGGAAATTTGATGCCGTCCGAGCTGTCGAACTTTTTTCCGTCCACGAGCTTGCCCTTGTAGTTCACCTTGACGGTATCGGTTGCGGCTGGAGAGGTGCCGGTGCCGGCGCGCAATTCACGATACACCAGACCGCTGGGTGTGCGGACGGCTCCGGGCTCGGAGGCGGCCTTTTCGAGATATGCTTTATTCGCAGCCTCGTCCAGAGGAGGCGTGGAAGAGCAGGAAATCAGGGCCACGGGCAAGAACAACAACAGACGACGATTCATTGGCTTATTCTAGCAACAGCGAAAATATGTTCATCTTGCGCTGACGGCCCTTCAATTCCACTTCTCCGAGCGGCAGGAAGGAGCCTTCCGCCAGATCGTAAACATCTTCCGAGATGATGATCTGGCCCGGCGCGGCGAGGCTCACCAGACGGGCGGCGACGTTGACCGTGTCGCCGATGGCGGTGTACTGCATGCGCTGTGACGAACCGATATTGCCGACCACGGCGGGTCCTGTATGAAGGCCGACGCCGATGGGGATGGTCGTGGCGCGCTGCATGTTGATCGCAGCCCGGATAGCACGCTGAAGATCGTCTTGAGCGGGGACAGGCGCGCCGAATAACGCCATGACGCAATCGCCGATATATTTGTCGAGCGTGCCGCCGGCATCGAGGATCACCTGGGTCATGGCGGTGAAGAATTCGTTCAGCAGCAGCACCAACTCGCGCGCGTCCAATTGTTCGGAGAGCTGGGTGAAGTTGCGAATATCGGCGAACAGGACGGTGACGGGCTGAAGGACGCCGCCGAGTTCGACCCCGCCGCCGGATGCGGAGATGAGATCGGCAACCTGCGGAGAAAGATAGAGCCGCATGGCGGCCTGTTCGACCTCGCGTTGAAGCAGTTGGCCGCGGGTGATGGCGCTGGCCAGCGCCAGGCCTGTTTGGGCGGCGATGGTGGTGAAGGTGCGGAAATCCTCAGCCGAGAACGCATCGGGCGCGGCGAGATTATCGGCGTACAGGACGCCAAGAAAGCGGCCCTGGAACGTGAGAGGCGAGCAGAACGCGGCCTGGATGCCGGCGCGAATGATGCTTAGGGATTTGCCGATTTCAGCGTGGGAGCGGGCGTCGCGAATGTGCAGGGGGCGATTCTCTTCACGGACCTTGCGGAGAATCGTCTGGCTGAGCACCAGGCCGCGCGGGTCGTAGGGAGCGGGCGCGGATTCGGTCATCTTCTTTCCGCCGGGGGCGTAGAGGTCGGCTGCGAGAAAGCCCTGTCGGGAGTCGTCCCAGGACATCAAGGTTGCGCGTTGCACTCCGCCGATTTTGAAAAGCAGGTCGATCGCGGTTTCGGTCACATCCTCGGCGGTGACGGTGCGGGCGAGACGGACACTGACCTCATGCAGAAGTTCCAACGCGAGGAGCTGCGGCGACGTTTCCGCCTCCGACGGCGCAAGCAGCTGGGGACTCTTCTGCAACTGGTCCAACTCAACGGCGGCGGCTTCGATTTGAAACGCGGGAAGAGGCGGCGGCTGAGACTTCGGACGGGTAACGATGTTGTCGCGGAAAACGAGCCGGTAGGGGCCGATGCGCACAACGTCATCCTGCGCGAGCGCGACCGGCCCATCGAGAATCTGTTCATTCACGAACGTTCCGTTGGCCGATTTCAAGTCCGTGAGGATGGAGCGGCCGTCCGGGTTGAGGACGATTTGAGCGTGGAATCGTGAGATGCTGCGCGAAGGGTCTTCGAGAATGATGTCGTTGTCTTCGCCCCGGCCGATGCGGATGAAGGCGCGTATTAATTCGCAGGGCGCGCTGTAGCCGTCGGGCCGGTAGATTAGAAAACTGCGCGGGGCCATTAGAGACTCGTAGACCAGCCTTCCCTTGCGGCGATGGTGTTGGGGAACTCCTGTTGCGCTTCGCGCAGGATGGCTTCTATCTGACCGTCGGTGCGCAAGGGGTCGTGATGGAAGAGAATCAACTGACGCACGCCGGTTTCTCGTGCCAGTTTCACAGCTTCGCGCCATGTGCTGTGACCCCAGCCCCGGCGCAGTTCATATTCCTCAGGTGTGTATTGGGCGTCGTAAATCAGAACGTCGGCGTCGCGCGCATGGTCATGCAGGATTCGATCGGCGGTCGCGTCGCCATGCTCGTGATCGCTGGCGTAGACGATCGAAGCATTCGAAGACTCGATGCGATATCCAGTGGCTCCGTTCGGATGGTGGAGAGCGAAGGGGCGGACGAGAAGATCGCCAATGCCTTCTTCGATGATTGTCCGGTATTCAAGATTGGGCATCGGGACGGGATAATACGGCGGTCGCATCTGGGCGGCGAGGAGAAGCTCCAGTTCGGCAGGGTCGGCGCTCGAATAAATGGCGGCGTTCTGAAGAGTGGCGAATGAAGGGATGCCCTGGATGTGGTCCCAGTGGAAGTGGGTCAGGAACAGATGGACCCTCTCCGTTTCGGAAAGGGTGTTGCCGAGGGCGCGAATCCCGGTGCCGGCATCGAGGATGACGAGAGGTTGATCGCCGGAGCGGATGGAAATGCAAGCGGTGTTGCCGCCGTAGCCCAGATTTTCGGCGACGGGAGTGGGGATGGAGCCGCGAACACCCCAAAATGTCAACTCGATCATCAGGAGACAAGTTTATCGCGAATCATGCAAGCCGCCGGCTGTCCGCATGCTCACGCATGGCGGTTCAATCGAACCGCGACCGTCAGGAAGCGGACGGACGCTGCAACCGCATTAATAGTGGAAGGCGTAGCTGATTTTAAGGAAGATCTGGCGATCCGTCAGCGTGCTGGGGTCGCCGATGATGGCCAGCGACGGCGGCATTCCGGAGGCCATGGCTTGTAGCAAGGCTACGTTCTGGCGCTGATCTGTATATCCGGCATAAATGGCCGTGCCGGGCGAGAGCAGGTAGGTCAGCAGCACGTTGCTGGTGAAAAGTTTGCTGTTGGTCAAGTTCACGAGGCCGGTGTTGGGGAGCACCGAATCGTATTCGGCGATGATGCGCAGGTTCAGGCGCTTGGAAAACTGGTAGCGAAGCGTGGCGCGCATAATGTGATCGTCGAAAATGACCGGCCCTGAGTTCGGCGAGCGGAGACGGCTGAGCAGATAGGTCGGCTCAATGCGAAGTTTTGTGGACGGCCGTATCGTGAATTTCAGCGTGGCGTTCTGCGCGTTGGCGGAGAAGGGAAGCAGTCCGGCGGCGGGGAAATAATTCACGCCGCGGCCGAAACTGTATTCGCTCTGGACGCCCAAGTGTTTCGAAATATCGGTGGCTACGGTGAAATCGGTCAGGTGCTTTCGGAAGGCGATGTTCTGATAGACCTCGATCGATTCGGTGCGCTGGGCGGTGATAAAGGTTTGCCCGGTCAGCTCCAGCGCCACGCCGGGCGTGATGATGCGGTCCTGAATTGTTTCGTTGTGATCCCAATCCTCAATCAATTCCATGGTCGGGCCCCAGGATTTCACCAGGTTTCCCGCGGGCAGGAACTTGTAGGCGAGATCCTGATCCACCTGGCGAATGTTGACGCGAGGGATATAGCCGAGAGTGGTTTGAAAATTCGGGCTGCGATCCAGATAGTGCGTGGTCTCCTCGAAATGCAGGCTGGAGTATTCGAGATTCGCCAGATAATCCGTGCCCGAGACGTGAGGGAAACCGGGGAGACTGGTCTGGCTGTTGACCGCTTGCGCGGTGAGCTCGAGATTTTCGCTGAGGTGAATGCGCGCGTCGGCCGAGGCGAGATATTCGTGATGCGTGCCGAAATCGTAGGCGGTGGCCATCAGGCCGACGGAGGAATCCTCGGCAAAATCGCGCTGCACGCGCAACACGCCGATGGCCGCATGGTGACCGTACGCGGGATCGGAAGAAGGGAGGGTATTGCCAGGGTAACGGTCGTCCATGCCGAGAAAGCCGACCTGCCAGGGGCCGGCGCGTCCAGTGAGGCGCGCGCCGAATTCGGGGTCTTGAATGCGGCGGCTGAAAAAAAGTGTGTCGGGTGTTTGGAAGTACGCGGCGTTTTCCAAAAAGAACGGGCGCAGTTCCGGAAAGAAGACTTCAAAGCGCTGGTTGATGGTGATTTGCGGCTGTTCCGATTCGACCTGGCTGAAATCGGGATTGACGGTGACGTCGAGGGTGAACGAATCATGCAGGATGGCTTTGACGTCGACTCCGGCGCGCAATTCGGTCTGCGATTTGAAATCAGGCGGCGCGTAATCGGGAGTGTTCAGGAATTGAGAACGCTGCGCGAAGCCGTAGGGAGTGATCTGCAGATTGCGCCCGGCGGAGATCTCCCGCAAACCTTCGGTGGTGCCGAGCTGCGTGGCGAATCCACTGATGCGCGAAGTGTAGTAAGGCCAATAAGAAGACTCGTTGATGGCGGGGATAAAACGAGCCAGGCCGATGCCCCAGGTTTGGACGTCGGTGCTGGCGAAGCGGAGGCTGCGAAATGGAATGGCGATCCATACGGCGTAGCCCTCGTGCGTGATGCGGCCCTCGGTGCGCCAGAGGACGTCGTAGCTGTAGTCGTCGCTCTGGCCCTCGTTGCTGGTGGCGTCGGCCTGGATGCCGAGAGGGTTCACGTAAAAATCGAGGACATGCTGGCGGTCGTGAAACGTGTCGAGGAAAACGGCAACCTGATCGTCGCTCAAAATATCGTCGCGTTTGGACATGCGCGCACGCAGCGTCTGCTTGTCCTCTTTACAGATAAAGATGGCGTACAAATTGTCGTCGTCATAGGAAAGATAGGCGACGGTTTCTTGCGAGACCTTCGCGCCGTCGGAGGGGGCGTTCTGGCGGAAATCGTCGATGCGGGCGTGGCCGGGCGGAATCCTGCCATGGATGAAATCGTCCAGCACGGGAGGTTTGGAAACGCGCGTGAGTTGAACGGTCTTCACCTGCTTGGACAGATCGGGCGGCTGTGCGGCGGCGGCGATGGCGAAGGCGAACAACAGCGCGGTGCATTTCATTGGCGTGATGCGTCCATCCCCGAGATCCGCTAGAATGGCTGGAATTCGTGCATTTTCGCACATATGGATAGTCGGAGTCATCTTGTGGCGTGTCGAGGCCAGATCGTTGCTGCATCCCCTCCATTCCGAGTCTGTGTGAAGAGTCGGCTCGGGCCGCTCCTGCAAGTCGCGGCTCTGTTTCGAGCATTGAGGATTCATCAAGATAAACCGAGCCGCGACCACAGGGAGCGGTTCGCCTGGCACTTGTCACACAGACTCGTGATGGAGGGGATAAAAGGTCGACGAGGGGACGTGTGTTGATCTGGGCGTTTGTTCCTTACCAAGTGCGGGAGGGGTTGTTGGACGGGTTCGACTTCGATACCGCACAATCGAAGCGCGAGCTGGCGAATGCGTTTCGCGAGCTGAATCTGGCGTGGGTATGGCAGCCGGTGGTCGCGACCAACGTGGCGCAGGTTGTGGCGCAGGCGGTCGGCGAAGAATCGATCGTCTTAAATTTGTGCGATGGGATTGAAGACCGTGGAACGCCGGGGCCTTGCGTGGTGCGGGCGCTGGAAAGGGCCGGAATCCGGTTCACGGGTGCGGATTCGGAGTTCTATCGCATCTCCACCTCGAAGCTGATCATGAAAGAAATGATGATGGCGGCGGGTGTTTCGACGCCTCCATTCGAGGCGCTATCGGAATCCGTAAGCGGTGTGTGCGCGCGGGTAGGTGTTCCGCTGTTGGTGAAGCCGGATGTTTCGGCGGGGAGCGGAGGCGTGTTCTTGCGGTCGAAGGTGCGCCGGGATGAGGATGTCGCGGCGCTGCGCGAGGAACTGGCGAGCGCGGCGATGCCTCGATTCTGCGATGCGCGGCGGTTGTTCGCGGAACGGTTCGTCGATGGTCCGGAGTTTACGGTCTTTGTGCTGGGCAACTGGCGCGATCCTCAATCGGTGCGATGCCTGCCTCCGGCCGAGCGCGTGTTTAACGCGAGCATTCCGGAGGGCGAGAAATTTCTGAGTTACGAGCGGTATTGGGGTTTTTCCGCGCCGCCGGATGGGCGGGCTTTCTATTCCTATGAAGCGTGCGATCCGCGGCTGGCGCCGGCGATCGAGGAGATTTCGAAGCGGGCGTACGTAGCGGTTCGCGGAAGAGGCTACGCGCGCGCGGATCTGCGGATGGATCGCGGCACGGGCGACTTGTTCGTGCTTGAGGTCAACGCGAATTGTGCGATCTCGGAAGACGACCAGACCTCGACCGGGTGCCTTTTAGAAATCGCCGGGATGACACTAGCCGATCTGCTGCGGATGATTTTATTGTGAAGGTCTGCGTTCTCCAGCCCGACTATCGCGACTCGACGGTCGACTACCGGCATTACGATCCACCGAGGAATTTGTCGGCGTTGCTGCCCGGGGATCGCGTGGATCATCTGTTCCTGCACAAGACGACGACCTACCGGCAACTGCGAGGCGCGGCGAAGAACGGGTATGACATCTTCGTCAACCTGTGCGAGGGTTATCTGGATTGGGACGTGCCGTCGATCGACGTGATCTGGTCCTTGGAACGGCTGGAGTTGCCGTACACAGGGTCGAGCGCGCGATTGTACGATCCCTCGAAGGAGTTGATGAAGTATGTCGCACACACGCGAGGAGTGCGATATCCGAAATTCGCATGCAACGTCGAAGCAGCGCTGGCGCAGCTTGCTTTCCCGATGTTCGTGAAGCCGGCGCACGCGGGCGACAGTCTGGGGATCGATGAGGCATCATTGTGCCGCACGCCGGATGAACTGCGGGCGAAGGCTGGCGCGATTGAGCGCGAGTACGGCTCGGTCATAATTGAAGAGTTTATCGACGGCCGGGAATTTACAGTGCTGGTGGCGGAGAATCCGAAGAATCGATTTGAGCCGGTAGCGTATCAACCGATCGAGTTTTTGTTTCCTGATGGGGAGTCGTTCAAAACGTACCGGTTGAAGGTGCAATCGCATCATCCGGAGTGCAATGTTCCGGTGGCCGATGCAAAACTGGCGGAAGAGTTGCGGGCGGCGGCGCGGACGATCTTCGTGGGGTTCGAAGGCGAAGGGTATGCTCGGCTGGACTTTCGTTTGGATGCGGTAGGCCTGGCGTTTCTCGATATCAATTTCGCCTGCTCGGTTTTTTATCCGCCGGGATATGAGGGGTCGGCGGATTATGTCTTGCGTAACGACGTGGGGCGCGCAGGATTTCTGCGGCTGATCATCGATGCCGGGATCGCGCGGCATCGGCGGAGCCAGCGGCGCTTCGTGCGCTCCGCGAACGGGATTGCGGGCTTCGGCATTTGGGCGACCGCCGATTTAAAGCGGGGAGACATTGTGTTTCGCGGCGAAGAACGTGCCGCTCGGCTGGCGACGCGCGAGCATGTGATGAAATCGTGGCCGGCCGAGCAAGTCGACGTGTTCCGGCAATATGCAACTGTGGTGGGCAACGGCGTGTTCCTGCTGTGGGACCAGGATCCGCGCGAATGGGCGCCGCAGAATCATTCGTGCCAGCCGAACACGGCGTTTTGCGGATTGAATCTGGTCGCCGCGCGCGATATCCGGTGCGGTGAAGAATTGACCCTCGATTACGCGACGCTCGCCAATCCCGACGCGGCGCATTTCAAGTGCCGCTGCGGCGCGCCGAATTGCCGAAAACTTATTCGCGGAGTGTCTTGACCTGTTCCATGCGTTCGCGCAAAGGGGCGCTGCGGTCGAGCATGGCGCGAAAACGATCGCGCTGGAGGGTCAGGCAAACGCAGGGAGTCATGCTGCGAACGGTGGCGTTGCGGGGCCGGTTGCTGAGCAGCGCGATTTCGCCGAAGTAATCGCCATCCTGCAATACTGCGGCGCGTATCGATGCCTTCAGCACTTCGGCCTTGCCGCGGACCAGGATGTAGAAACGGTCGCCGGGGTCGCCTTCGCAAATAATGTCGCGATCCTCGGGCATCTGTTCGGTGGCGAACAGCGTCGCCAGTTCGGCGAGCGTCGACGCGTCCACATCCTTGAACAGTGGCATCTCGCCGAGCCATTTGGCGTCGACGCCAGCGCCGTCTTCGCCGATGCGCAGGCCGGATTGACGACGCCACATGCTGCTGTAGCGGCCGCCCGCGGCGGCCAGTTCGTCGTGACGACCCTGCTCGGCGATTCGGCCCTGGTGCATGACGTAAATCCAATCGGCGTGGGTGACGGAGCTGAGGCGGTGCGTAATCGAAATGACGGTGCGGCCGGTCGCGATGCGGGCGAAGGTTGCGTTGACCGCGGCTTCCGTCGTCGGATCGAGCGAGGAAGTCGCTTCATCGAGAATCAGCAGAGCAGGGCGGCGGAGGACGGCCCGGGCAATCGCGAGGCGCTGGCGCTGGCCTCCGGAAAAGCGTCCACCGCGCTCTCCGGCGAGCGTGTCGTAGCCGTCGGGCAGAGTGAGGATGAAATCGTGAATTTCCGCGTCGCGGGCAGCGGCCTCGATCTCCGCGTCGGTCGCGTCGGGACGGCCGAGGCGGATGTTTTCGCGGATACTCATGTTGAAGAGAAAGTTTTCCTGAAACACGACGGCGGTTTGCCGCCGCAGCGAATCGAGCGTGGCGTCGCGCAGGTCGGTTTCATTCACTAAAATCGTTCCTTGCGCCGGATCGTAGAAGCGGAGCAGCAGATTCGCGACGGTGCTTTTCCCCGAACCACTGGCGCCCACGAAGGCGACCGATGCGCCGCGGCGCAAAAGAAAGTTGACGTGGTCGAGTGCCGTCTCGTCGGCGGTATAGCCGAAGGTTACGTCGCGAAACTCGATGGTTTCGGGGGAGGGAAGTGTGCGCGCGTTCGGACGTTCCAGGATGCGGGGCTGTTCGGCCAACAGCGTCTCCATGCGATCCACCGCGCCGGTGGCGGAGACCAGCGTCGGCGAATACGACGCCAGATATCCCACCGACTGGCTGAGCGTCACGAACAGCGCTTGAAACGACGCGAACGTTCCGATGCTGATCCTGTCGTGAAACGCCATCCATCCGCCGACGGCCATGACGATGACTTGCAGCAGCAGCGCGCCCAGGGTGGAGGATTTGTCCATCAACGCGGTCAGGAATCCAAGGCGGATACTCGAATGAAGCAGGCGATCGTTGCGGCGGTCGAACGTTCCAGTGAACAACTGGCGCAAACTGAAGGTTTGAATCAGAGCTGGTGCGGAGATGGTTTCCTGGACAATTGATAGCACGGCTACATCGCGGGCGCGTTTCTCGGCGGCGGCGGCCACGCCTCGATTGGCAAGGAGGCGAGGACCCAGAGCGCAGATGGGACAGAGCAGCGTCCCGACCAGCGCCAGTCTCCATTCGAACGTGAACACCAAAACGACCGACAGGGTAATATCGAGCACCGGTTGCAGGCCCCACCCGATGGCCGCCATCAGTGCGAGGTCGATGGAATTCAGGTCGTTCGAGAATCGCGCCAGGATGTCGCTCGATTCGCGACGCGAATAAAATTCCAGCGAGACCTGCTGCAATTTGTCGTACATGCGCGCGCGCAGAACGGCGATCGACCTGGCAACGATGCGCGCATAGAGATGATCCCTGCCCAGTCCCGCGGCCGAAACCAGCAAGGCGGAGATGGCGAGCGCGGTGAGGATGACCACCAGCGCCCGACTGTCCTTCTGACCCAGCGCGCGGTCGATGAGATATTTGATCGATAGAGGAAGCTGCGCGGTCAGTCCCATCTCGAGGAGGCAGGCCAGGAAGACGGGAATCAGTCGCCAGCGGAATGGCCGGACGTACCGGTAAAGGGCCCGCAGCACGCCGGGGATGGTCATCGATCTATTTTAGATACGCGCGGAGGGCGTGAATCAGGTCGTCGGCAGCCAGCGCCTGTTCGTCGGACGGCGTGACGTTCGGATCGAGGATGTGAAACCGGATGTGGCCTTCAATCACTTCGGCCATCAGCGCGTCCATCGCGCCGCGGCAGGCGGAGATGTTATGGAGCACGTCGGAGCATTCCGCTTCCTGCTGCAGCGCGCGATCGATGGCCTCCACTTGCCCTCGAATGCGGCGGACGCGGTTGAGCAGCTTTTTCTTTTCTTCGAGTGTATGGGCCATAAGAAGATCTTTACAAGTATACCCCGGCTGGTATATCCTGACTGAGGATGGCGCTTCGCTGTCCGACATTTTAGAAGAAAGGAGGCCCTTGTGTCTGACGGCAGTAGTATTTTAACCGAACCAGCGGAGCCTCCTTCCTTCGCGAAGCTCTCCTGATATTTTCTCGAATGCGTGTGTGGCGATTTAGCGCTACCCTTGCGCCTTCTGCCCTCAGCTATGGGACATTCCCATGCATGTCATTGCAACAGGTTCGTCCGCGGTTGTTTCGCGCGGAAAAGTCGTTCGTAATCCTCAACTCCGCAAGCTGGCTTCGTTTTTGATGGTATTCGGTCCGGGCCTCATCGTGATGGAGGCCGACAACGACGCCGGCGCCGTGTCCACTTATGTGCAAGCCGGTGCGCAGTATGGAACTCATCTGCTGTGGCTGCTGGTGCTGCTGTTGCCGATCACGTACTTCATTCAGGAGATGGTCGTGCCCCTGGGCATCGCCACAGGGCAGGGCCACGCGGCGATGATCTGCCAGCGTTTTGGGAAATGGTGGGGATTATTTTCGCTGATCGATCTTCAACTGCTGAACTTCCTGATGCTGGTGACGGAGTTCGCGGCGATTGCGCTGGCTCTGGAACACCTGCAGATCCGGCCGGCGATCGGCGTCCCGGTGGCAGCGTGCGCGCTGACGCTTCTGGTGCTGACCGGGAGCTACCGGAGATGGGAGCGGATTGTAGTGTTCCTGTGCATCCTGGATCTGGCATGGTTCGCGCTGGCTTACGCCGCGCGGCCAGCGGCGGCCGAGATCGTGAGGAACACATTTGCGCCGTCGACGCCGGCCGGAGGCTTGACTTCGAGCCTGGTATTTCTGGTGGTCGGCATTGTGGGAACCACTATCGCACCGTGGCAATTGTTTTTTCAGCAAAGCTGTGTTGCGGATAAGCGGCTGCGCTTCGCCGATTTGAAGTGGGCGCGCCTCGACACTCTCATTGGCGCGGCCTTTACGATCATCGTTGCCGGATGCATGATGCTGACGGGAAACGCCGCGCTCCACCGCGGGTTGGCGTTCACCGATCCGGCGCAGATGACGGCGGATCTGGGCAAGGCCTTCGGACCATGGTTCCGCGCCGGCATCCTGCTACTGATGATCAACGCCGCGGCGCTGGGCACCACCGCGATCTCATTGTCCAGCGCCTGGGCCTACGGCGAAGTGAAAGGCTGGCCGCACACTCTCCAGAAGTCGATCAAGGACGCTCCAGGCTTCTATGGGATTTATGCATTATGCGTTGGTGCGGCGGCCGCATTAGTGCTGATTCCCAGGGCCCCTCTGCAACTGATCATCGTCAGCGTGCAGGTGCTGGCGGGAATCATGCTGCCTTCGGCGATTATTTTTTTGCAGCTGCTGTTGAACGACAAGGAAATGCTGGGCGAGCGGTTCGCCAACAAGCCCTGGAACAACGCCGTGAACTGGACCACCATCATTGTCCTGTTCGCGTTCTCGCTGGTACTGGCGGCGCAGGTGGTGGCGCCGAAACTGGTCCCCAATTAGAAAGGAGACGACCATGATTATCGAAAACACGATCGACGAAACCGAATTCCTGGTGATTCATCCGCTGGATGACTTGCCGGAGCAGAAGGTCGAGACCGCCCATCTGGGCGCGATGCGCATGACTCCAATGGTGCGTCTATCGCTCGCGGCCTTGCGCGTATACCTGGTGTTGATGTCGGCGCTGGTGCTGTATCATGTGGTGGATTTAGCGAGCAGATGATATCCACTGTTAACCTTGAATTACACGTGCTGCTAACATATGTTACCTTATGAAACTTATCCGTAGTTAAACAAACAAGCGACAAGGACATGCTGCTCAATCAAGTACAAATCGAGACACGGACGCGGTCATGCCTGGCGTGGCTGCTGCTGAGCAGTTGCCTTTGCGCCTTCGCGCAAACAGCCGCGCCAGCCGACCAGGCCCCTCCGCCGCCGGATCCGGAGCGCTGGAATTTCTTCTACCAGGCGACGTCGATCGGCCAATATCACGGCACGTTTCCGTCCCCGTACGCGGGACCGTTCAGTCTTCAGAACTACCCGGAGCGCGATGTTTCTCTCACCACGACTCTGTTTTTCGCGTTTCGCCTGGAGCAGAACACGTTTCTCTACTTCGATCCGGAAATCGCCGGAGGCAGGGGCTTTAGCGGCGTCAACGGCCTGGCGAATTCCTCGAACGGCGAATTGCCGCGCGTCGCGTCCGCGGAGCCGAAACCGTACATCGCGAGGCTGTACCTTTCGCATGACTTCGGATTTGGCGACGAAAAAGAGCCTTCCGACAGCGACGAAAATCAGCTGGCTGGCGAGCGTCCGATGAACCGCTACACCATCAGCGTCGGGCGTTTTACGGTGACCGACTTTTTCGACGATAACAAGTATTCGCACGATCCTCGCACGCAGTTCATGGGCTGGGCCGTCATGTTCAACGGCGCGTGGGACTATCCGGCCGACGTCCGTGGTTACACCTGGGGTTGGGTGAATGAGGTCCATTTGAAAAACTGGTCGTTCCGCTATGCCAGCGCGGCGATGCCGAAGGTGGCGAACGGGTCTCAGTTCGATCGCAGAATCCTGGTGAATCGCGGCGATGTGGGCGAGGCGGAGTACCGCTGGGCGGTCAACAAACACGCCGGAACCGTGCGCGCGCTGACCTATGGGAATCACGCTGACGCCGGGACTTACGCCGATTCGATCCGCCTCGCGAAAGAGACGGGAACCGTGCCCGATATCACCGCCACGCGCCGTAACGGGACGCTGAAATATGGCTTCGGGCTGAACATGGAGCAGGAGATTACCAAGGACGTCGGAATCTTCTCGCGGCTCGGCTGGAACGACGGGAAGACGGAAAGCTTCGCGTTCACCGCCGTCGACCGGCTGGCCACGGGAGGGGTTTCGGTCACCGGCACGCGCTGGCACAGGCCCTTCGATACCGTCGCGACGGAATTCACGGCCAGCGGCATCTCCGGCGTCCACGCGCAGTATCTGGCCCTCGGAGGCCACGATTTTCTGATCGGCGACGGACGCCTGGAGTACGGACCGGAGTCGATCTGGGAGTCGTATTACAGCGCGCGTCTGTTTCCGGGCTTTTTCGCCAGCTTCGATTTGCAGCATGTTTCAAATCCGGCCTACAATCAGCAGCGCGGTCCGGTCTGGATTTCCTCGCTCCGGCTGCACTTCGAAGTCGGAAAGAATACGTTCAAACATTAACAGGCTGCGGAAACGGGCGATTCTGCCTCCGCTTCCCGCGGTCGCGGCTCGGTAAGCGGCTGACTTCATTTAGCGCCCAATCTGAGCCGCGACCGCAGGGAGTGGAGGCTACGACTTTTTCCGCAGCCTGATGAAGTACGCAGACATTAGCGAAGCGTTAATGCAATCCATTGGCTCTATGGATCGTTGGACCGCGACAATCCCGAAGGAAACGTGTTCCTTCACTTGTGCTTCAATGGAAAACTGGAGGATTTTGCGAATGAAGGTGCATCAAACTATCCTGGCGATTCTGCCGGGGCTCCTGGCGGTGCCGCTTCTGGCGCAGCCGCAAATCGGCGGAGGGACTTGCTCCTCAGCCACTTTGAGCGGGAATTACTCGGCGACCCTTACGGGCAGAGATCTCAACTCGTCAGTTACATTTTCGAATACCACCCAAGGCATCGGATCGGTCAGCTTCGACGGGCTGAGTAAGGTGACATTCACGCTTACCACCAACACGAATAAGATCGCCGGCACGGCGCAGACCCTTTCAGGCACCTACAGCCTGCAAGCGAACTGTGTCGGTATTCTGACCATCACCACGGGCGACGCCGCGTCGTTCACGCTGGTGGCCTACAACACGGGAAAGGACTACCTCATCACCGGTCAGGACGGAACCTACGCCTTCACCGGCAGCGGCGGCGTATTGCCCGCGACTTGCCCGGCCAGCCTTACTGCCGGGACCTATATTGTGAACGGCAGCGGCTTCGGACTTACCTCGACAACGATATCGAGCGTGAATAACTTCCTCGGGGTCATTCAATTCAGTGGGACGAACGCCATCGCCTCCGCCATTTCCATTTCCACCAACGGCGGGACCACGAACAGTTCCGGCACCGGCACCTATACGCTGTCGCCCAATTGCTCGGCGACCGCCACGCTCACCAGCGCGTCGGGCGCCACCCAGGTCGTGGTGCTCGAGTTCACTTCGGCATCGGGAGGCAATTTCATATTCTCCCTGGCGAGCCCAGCCGTCGTTTCCACCGGTAGTGGGAGGTCCTTATGATCCGGCGCATCGCATTTGCTTCCTGCTTTCTTGCCGCGCCATATCTGGCGCACGCCCAAACCGCCGGAGCCTGCACGGCGGCGACCTTGAGCGGTACGTACTCGTTGAGCCTCACCGGACGGACCGTGACCTCCGCGGTGGCGCTGACGGCGGATTATCAGGCCGTCGGAACGATCACGTTCGATGGTGTGAGCAAAGCCACCGCGACTCTGGTCTCGAATACCAATAAAGCTCCGGGGGTGGCGCAGACCCTCGCGGGGACTTACACGATTCCGTCAAACTGCGTCGGCACGCTGAACATTACCGGCGGAGATACGGCCACTTACACGCTGATCCCGTATAGCAGCGGCAACGATTACTTGATCACGGGCTCGGATGCGGCCTATATCCTGACTGGCAGCGGCGGGCCTCAGCCGGCTTCCTGCCTCGCCAGCACTCTGTCCGGCGTGTTCGCCTTCAGTGGCAACGGATTCTCGCTGGTTTCGGCCGGGATCACGGCTGCGAACGATATTTCGGGACTGCTTCAGTTCGATGGCGCGGGTTTAGTCACTGGCAGTTGGGCCGTCGCGACCAATGGAACGTCGACGCCGGCCACGGTCAGCGGGACGTACACGATTTTAGCCACTTCCTGCACCGGAAGCGCGACGGTGAAGGACGCCAACGGCGTCGCCTACACGCTGTCCTACGTGATGACCACCGCGGAGGGCTCCGATTTCGCCCTGGTCGGCGCGTCGGCGACGGAGATGTTCACCAGCACCGCGCACGCCACGTTCGGCAATCCGGGACTCGCCGTGGCCAACGCGGCCGGCATTTCCGGAGGCACGCCTGCCGGCAGCCTGTTCAGCATTTACGGGTCTGGTTTGTCCACCACCATTGGGCAGGAGGTCACCACGATCTGGCCCACTACGCTTGCCAATGCGAGCGTGACGGTCAATGGCGAGTCCGCTCCGCTGTACTACGTCAGCCCGACGCAGATCAACGCGCAGATGCCTCTCGATATCGCGCCAGGCTACGCCACGGTGATCGTGAAGACCGGGTCGACGGCTAGTAACACGGTGGTCAGCAATTCAGTGGCTGCCATCGTGCCCGCCACAGCCAACCCCGGCGTCCTGATTTACGGCTCGAACCGCGCCGTCGCGCAGAACCTTCCTTCTTACACGCTGAACTCCACCTCGGCCCCGGCGCCGTCCGGCAGCTACATCGTCGTGTATTTCACCGGAGGAGGACCGGTGCAGGGCGGAAGCGCGCTGGTGACCGGCCACGCGGCGCCGTCCAACGTGACGTATCCTCTCACCGAGACGTATTCGGCGACCATCGGCGGCATCAACGCGCCGATCGTTTTCATCGGCCTGGCGCCTGGATTTGTCGGCTTATATCAGGCCGATATTCAGGTCCCGACGATCGCCACGGGGTCGCACAACCTGATCATGACCGTCGGCGGGACGCCGTCGAACACAACGGTGATCTCGACGAATTAGCGGCCTGTATCCGCGAGTCCGTTAGCATGCCCCCCTCCATTACTGTCGGGGCTCGGTAGTGGAGTCGTGGTGCGCCTGCGGGGTTCGGATTTCTTTCCGAGCCCCGACAGTAATGGAGGGGATGCTAATGTTTTCCCGGCGACGGGCCACTAGAGATTTATAACGCAGACTAAAGTCTGTGCCACCTCATTGGTGGCACAGGGCTTCAGCCTGTGATTGACGACCGTTTATTTCGTTGCCGCCGGCAGCGTCAGGTTCGCCGACGAGGCTTCGTGGGTGTATTGCAACTCCATTGCGCCCTTCGATTTCTTCTGCGCCACCGGGAAATAAATGTAGCCGGCCACCGGCGACGAAGTCTTACCGTCCTGCAATTCCCATTTGGCCAGTTGCGCCTCTATCCGGTCGGCATCCGCGCTGGAGCCCGTCGGATAATTCATTGGCCGGTTCGGATCGTCACCATTCGTGACGCCGACTTTTTCGTAGGTGCCCGTGTTCGTAACCCTGCGGCCGGTGTTGGGGTCCACGCCGCTGGCGACGATCACGCCTGTTTCGGTGGTGACGTGCGTCTTACTGGTTATATCCGGATGCGCGGTGCGAGGACGCCACAATCCGGCGATTTCGTCCGGCGAGTCCGGACGGCTCTCGCTATCGGCCAGCCGCAAAACAAAATCCATCGTCGCGACGTCGACCGTCGCTCCGTCCTTGGGATAAATCGCGACCTCGATCACTACATATTTCTTAGCGAAATCGGAGGGGAAGGTCTTGTTCAACTGCTCGGGCGAAACGCGCACGGCGGCGATGGTCGCGGTCTTGGTGTCGGCGTGAGCGGAATAGTCCGCGCTCGACGAGCGGGGCGTCCGGCCATCGCCGGCGAAAGCCACCGCTGAAATCAGCAGCCCATAAACGATTCGACGCATCGCGACCTCCTTTTTGTCCGCATGCTCACGCATCGCGGTTCCATGTTACGCCCCCGCGGAACCGCCATGCGTCAGCATGCGGACCTAAACGCTACCATTCTTACCGGGGCGCCACCGGAGCCGGCATCGTTTCCTTTGTGAACCGCGGGATCATCTGGTCGCGATTCGCCACATTCCACACCGCCGCCGCGATAATGGCCGCGGCCTTCTCGACGTCGTCTGGAATGATGCGCTCGTAGGTGTCGAGATTGGTGTGATGGGTCATGGTGTTGTACTCAATCGGGTCCTGCGACATCCCGATGCCCGGCAAGCCCGCATTATTGAAGGACGTGCTGTCGGTTCCGCCGGTTGCACGGCTGTTGGTGTTGCTCACGCCGCCCACGCCCCAATCGGCAAACAGCCCGAAAACGTCCCGCAGCGCCGCCGGCGCCTCGGCCGGCCCGAACACTCCGGCTCCGCGCAGGCGGCCCGTTCCGGTATCGACGTTAAAATAAGCGTCCAGCTTGAACCATTCCGGTTTCGGATCCTCGGCCGTGCCGAAGTGCTGCTTCACATAGGCCAGCGACCCCAGCAGGCCTTCTTCCTCGCCCGACCAGAGCGCGACCCGAACGGTGCGCCGGGGCTGCAAGTGTAAAGCCTCCAGCAGTCGCGCCGCCTCCATCATGATGGAGCAACCGATTGCGTTATCGGTCGCGCCCGTGCCTCCGTGCCAGGAATCCAGATGGCCGCCGAGCATTACCACTTCATCCGCCTTATCGGTCCCGGGAATCTCGGCGATCGCGTTGTAGCTGGTTTTGCCCTCCGGATAGGTATGATTCACCACGTTGAACGCCAGCTTCACATCGTCGCCGTCTTCGAGCAGACGCTCAATGCGGCCGTAATCGTCATTGCGCAGGATCACGGTAGGAACCGTTTTCGCGACGTCGTAGGCACGATGCGCCTGGGCGACGATAATGCCTTCGCCGCGCGCCGCATCGTTAATGCGCATCAATGCGCCGCCCGCGATCAGCATCGCATCGGCCTGTTCGGCAACCTGCACCGGGGTCAGACGGTTGGGGTCCGTCGGGCCGCCGCGCCCGCGACCGCCGCCCCCTCTTCCGCCGCGGCCTCCGCCCGTGCCGTCATATTGCGCCTTCACCTGTTCATCGGAGCGGCGCTTGGCGGGAATATCGAAATTCACCGGGATCACCGCGGCCTTCCCTACCAGGACGATTTTTCCGCGCACCTTGTCTTTCGTCGCGGCCAACCACTGCGCCATCTCCTCCTTCGTCGGGCCGAGCCGCGCCGGAGCCCCGCCTCGTCCGCGACCTCCGCGTCCGCCCGCCGCGGCATCCTCAGCCACCGGCGCCGGAGGACCTTGCGGCAGCACAATCTCCATCGCCGACGCAGTCACGGTGCCCTTGGTCGACGGCGTCCACGCCAGGACTTCGAATTTCAGATTTTCCTTGACGGGCGCGACAATCATTCCCATAGCGCTCTCGTTCAGCCATCCCGCGCGGCCGAAATCCCACGGTTCCAGGTGGGCGTTCTTCATGCCCCAGGAGGTCATTTCCGCGATCGCCCACTTCGCCGCCGCCTCGTGATTCGGCGTGCCGGTGACGCGCGGGCCGTAACGGTCGGTCAGCATGTGCAGCGTATGCATGATCTTCGAATGTTCCAGTTCCTCGCTGCGCAACCGTGCCGACGCCGCCTCGTCCACTTTTTCCTGAGCCATAACGACGGACGCCACGCTCATCGCGAAAATCAACTGTTTCATTAGCGATCAGGATAGCTCAAAAGCGGCCCGATGCGAACTCTTCATCTGTTCGTAACGCCGCATTCACATTGAATCGCTACTCTCGATCATCGTTGGAATTTCAAGTTAGGGGAGTTGCATGCAAGCTTGGTTCAGGAGTGGTGTACTCGTGATTTGCCTCAGTGTGTTTCTCGGCGGATTGTCGCTCGAAGCGCAACAGAACGGAACGCTGACCGGTACGGTAACGGATCAGGTTGGAAAACCGATCACGAGCGCCACGGTGGAGGTCAGGAACGAATCCACAGGGGTCTCTCGCAATGCCACCGCGGATGGGGACGGAAAGTTCTCGGTTCCGGATCTGGTGGCCGGGAGCTATACGATTTTCGTCGCCTCGCCAGGTTTTGCGGTCGCCACGCGCTCCGGTGGAAAAGTTGGCGCCGGCGCGACTCTGGACGTACCCATCGTGCTGTCGGTTGAAACGGTATCCACCTCGGTCACCGTCAACGAGAGTATTTCACTGGCTGCCGCTACCGCGCCCTCCGGTAACACGCTGGAAGCTGTTTCCGCCAAGACGGAGGTCAACGGCGATTTCATCCGCAATTTCATGTCGCCGCTGGCGGACTACTCGGAGTACGTGAACCTCGCGCCGGGCACCTTCAGCCTCAATCCCAACGGGATCGGCCTCGGCCAGGGTAAGACGTTTTTCCGCGGCTTCGCCGACGGCCAATACACCATGACCTTCGACGGAATTCCGTTCGAAGACACCAACTCCCCGACCCACCATTCCTGGGCGAACTTCCCCAGCGGCTGGACCGACGCCGTCGACTTCGACCGCAGCCCCGGCCTTTCGTCAAACTTCGGACCGACCAACTTCGGCGGATCGATCAACCTGCAATCGCCGCAATTGTTTCCCGACCCCGATATCCGCGCGTCGGTCGTCTACGGCTCCTGGAATACCCGCGTGCTTCAGCTGGACGGCGACAGCGGCTTTTTCGGCCCCGGCAGCAAGAACAGCTTCCTGATGAATATCCAGCAGCTGCTCTCGGACGGATATCAGACCTATAATCGCCAGAAGCGTGTCGCGGGTTATGGCAAGTATCAGTACCGCCTCAACAGTCATAGCGCGCTGACGCTCTACGGCGGCCTGGTCGACATCTGGACCAACACTCCGAACACGACGAACCCCACGCGCGCTCAAGTGGCCCAGTTCGGAGACAATTACCTGCTGGACGGCACACCGCTTCTATCCAATGGAACGCCCGACCCCTACTATTACGGTTACAACTACTACCACGTGCAAACCGACTTTGAATACGCCAGCTACCACACAGATCTCGCCGACGGCTGGAAGTTAGACACCAAGGCCTACACCACTCGCTACTGGAATAAACAGTTCTACCAGAACGGAGCCACCGTCAATCTGACCGCAGCCAAGCCGAGCGGCGTAGACAAACTCAACGGCTATCGTCACGCGGGAGACACTCTCATCCTGAGCAAGGAATCGAAGTGGGGCACGTTCCGCACCGGCATGTGGTACGACTGGGCGTATACGGACCGCTATCAGATCCCGTCCAACATCTTGACCGGCCAGGACACTCCTCTCGGGAACTTCCACGAACATTTCATCACCCAGTCCTTCCAGCCCTTCGCGGAGTTCGAATGGCACCCGGCGCCCAAGCTGGTGATCGTCGCCGGCGTGAAGGACGCGAATTACGATATGGTTTTGAATCAGTATCAGGACAACGGGAAGACGGTCGGTTGCCTGGGCGGCGTAGCGGCTACGCAACCGGTTACCGGCGCCCCCATCTGCGTCGGCGGCGCGGCGTTCACGCACCACGGAGTCAATTACAACAACTGGCTGCCGAACATCGCGGCCCGCTACTACATCAAGAGCAAATGGTCGGCGTATGCCCAATTTGCCGAGGGCAGCGTGATTCCACCCAGCAGCGTCTTCGACGTTCCGAACGGGCAGGTCCTGACTCCGCCCAAGCCGACCTTGGCTAAGACCTATCAGATCGGCAACGTGCTGAAGTTCAGCCGCTGGACTCTGGATGCGGACGCCTACTATGTGCACTTCCAGAATGGCTACGATCAGTACACGGACCCGGCCACCAACGAACCCGTGTTCGTCGCCACCGGTCCCTCCAATACCCGCGGTATCGAAGCCGAGAGCAACATCATCCTCGGCTGGGGATTCTCGCTCTACGTCAACGGAACCATGGGCTCGGCAAAATATCAGGCCGGCCAGAATTACCCCAACGGGGGCCTTTGGGTGGCCAACACCCCGAAAAACGTCGAGTCTGTCGCCTTCCTGTGGTGTCACAAGAACTGGGACGTGGGCCTGATCGACAAACGCGTCGGCACGCTGTACAACGACAACGGCTCGTTCACCTACCTGATTGGCGGAATCAAGATTCCTTATCCGGTGGACCAGGCGCTCACCATCAATCCGTTCAATATGGTGAACGTGTACGTGAACTACACCATCAAGAATCAGTCCTGGCTGCGCGGCAGCAAGCTGGGCCTGGCGGCCAACAATCTGGCCGACAGCCATAACGTGGTCGGCATCACTCCGGCCAATGCCGCAACCTCGACCGTTGCCTACGCCCCGAGCCCCAACGATCTGTTGAACCTGCTGCCCGGCCGCAGCGTGATGGCGACCTTCACCATCGGGTGGGCGCCGAAGCGGTAGCGCCCTTCATGATAAGCTTCAGCCGTGCGAAGAATTTGCGTGCTGCTGATTGCGGCCCTGGCATTGGCCGCGGACCCTTTTTATTTGGGGAGCTGGAAAATCGCCTCGGCGGTTGAGGCTCCCTGGGCCGACGCCCAACATAAGGACGACGCCGCGGAAATGAAATCTCTGGTGGGCAAGACAATCATCGTCAAAGCCGGCGAAATCGTCGGCCCCCGTCAAATCGCCTGCAAAGGTCCGAAGTACAAGGTGAAGGATTATCCGGCCGACATGCTGTTCCAGGGAGCGTTCGACGAAATGCGCCGCAAAGACAAGTCGGTCGAACCGGCAAAACTGGCCGCCCAGCTCGGTTTTAAAGGCACGTCATGGAAGACGGTCGAAACCGGCTGTGGCAACGAGCTCGATTTTCACTTCATCGACCCCGCCACCACCACCTTCGGCCTGAATAATTACGTCTACACCCTCAAGAAACAGTAGCGGTAAGTAGTGGAATTCCGTCGTGGCGCACGCCCCCGGCGTGCCGCGTCGACACTCGTGTCGATGCGTGGCCTATTGTTTCTATCACCCGAGGCACGGGCGTCGAGAGGAGTCTCGACGCGGCACGCACGAGTGCGTACGCCACATAACTGCCAGGACTTGCGGCGCACTACACCGGGCTCGGGCAGTCATCAACACAAGACGTGGACGCCAGAGTTACGAAACGAACCCAAGGCGCTAAGAAATTTTCGTCGCCGTGAATCCGCCCCGCGACCGGTCGTACATCCAGATCGCGCCGAACACAATCAGCAGGATCGCCGGCAAAATCGCGACGTCGCGGAACGATACCTGCGCCGCCGTGCCCAGCACCCGGTCCAGTTCCGCTCCCGGCTGAAGGGCCTTGAACGCCGCTTCGCCGCCTGCGACTTCCAGTTTTTTCGAATCGTAAATCGAACCCATGAGAGGCAGCACGAACCGGCTCGATAGCGTCCCCGCCGTTCCCATCAGGCCCATCAGCAACGCCCCTCCCCGGGGAAACCGCTCGGATGCGGTCGCCAGCATGGTCGGCCACATGTAGCACACGCCCGTGCCCCAGATCGTCGCGGCGAGAAGTCCCATGACCGGCGAATTGGCGAAGCTCAACGCGACCAATCCCAGAGAACCCATCAGGCACGACAACCACAACAGGCCTATTGACGACAGGCGATGCACCAGAGTCCCCGCGAAGTGCCGCATCAGGAACATCAACGCGCTGACGTACACCAGTAGCAAAATGCCCGGCATGTGAACCGTCCGGCTCAGCGCGAAATCCACCCACTGCCCCGGCGCAAGCTCGGTCGCCGCCGTCAGGAACATCGACGCGAACAAAATCGCGAAGAGGGGGTTCAGTAACTCGCGAAACATCTGCTTCATCGAAATCCCCGCCGCCGCGCGCTCTGTCGGCGGAAATTTCACGCCGATCGACAACGCCACCACCGCCAGCGCGGGAATCACGACGAGTGCCAGCTTCACCTGCCAGCCGACTCCGATGCTCGACAGGCCCACACCGAGCAATCCTCCAATCACCAGTCCCCCCGGCCACCACGCATGCAGCGCGTTCAACCGGGCCGTCTTATGGTCCGGGTACAACGTGGCGGTTAGAGGATTGATGACCGTCTCCACCATCCCCCAACCGACGCCCAGAATCACCGCTCCCAGCCAGATTACGTCGTACACGCCCGAGCCCGACGCGATGCTGCTCGCGAACACGATCATGAGCATCCCGATGCTGAAGCAAATCCCCGAAAGCGGCAGCAGCAGGCTCATCCCGATGTAGTCGAGCAGAGGACTCCCAATCGCAATGGTCAGCGCAAATCCGAGGAACGGAACACCCAGAATATTGGCGATCATTTCGCCGGAATGCGCGCGGTCGATGGGATCGAAGAACACGCGTTGCAGGTCGGCTGCGGTGTTCGCGCGCAGGGCTGCGCTGATTCCGGCGGTGGCCAGCGCCATGCTGCTCACCAGCATCAGACGGCCTTTCTTATACTCCGTGTGACGCTCGGCTACAGGGGCTATGGTTGTTGTCATGTCCTCACTTCAAATCGAAAGCGCAAGTCTTCGCCGAACCATTGTATGTAGTTTGTGCCCCACGTGTTGTTGTACAGGCTGAAGTGCACGCCTTTTTTTAAATCCGGCTGTTCTTTCGAAAAAGAAATTGGCGACCGCTCCCCCAGCGCCACCACCGGGGCGTCCAGCGAATCAATGGAAAAATCTTTGTATCGCAGCCCTCTCGACAAGGCGTGCATATGCCGGTTTCCTCCCGGCACCACCGCGAACGGATCGACCGTACAGTCGCTTTTTTCGAGCATCAGGCCAGTTGCGTCCGGCTGAAATGTGAGGCACATCGCTTCCGGTAGCCGGTTGGCGATTTTGCCGAAACAATAGAACGCTATCTTCACAACCGCTTCCTCTTTCGGAAACAGCAGCTCCAGGTACATTGTCTTCGGCCACGCGACGCCGCCGCTCTTCTCGGCGGCTGTGTCCTCGATCCGCAGCCGCCCCAGCAGTTTTCCCCCGTCGGCGCTCGACCAGCAGTTTACCAGCGACGGCGTCCACGTCCGGCTGCGCGCTCCAAAGTGGTCGATGTTCGGCTTCCCGAAATCCTGCGGAGCCCAATCGGCTTTGCTGGTCACGTAGCTGTTCATGAACCGCGCGTAATCGTCGGCCGAAAACGTCTGATAACTGAACAACGCCATCGGCTGCTCAGGAGTCGCCCATTCCCGGCCGTTGGATTTGCTGCGCAGCTTCCGGATCGCTCCAGTCTTCTCATCCAGCGCGACGACGAAATGCTCCGTCTCCAGTTCTTTGCTCGCGCGAAATACGCTCAGCCCTTCCGTACTCGGCACCACCGGCTTCAGCCTGGCCAGCCTCGCGACCGCCTGCGCCTTCATCGGGGCAGGCAGACCCAGAACCGCATCGTCGATGTTCCTCCGCTTCTCCGCCCAACTCGTGATCATTTTCTGGTAGCCCGATTTTTCCAGTGCGTCTTCCAGATCGGCCGGCTTGTAATGATCGTGATCCAGATACGTCTTGGTGTCTGTGCCCCAGGTGTGCTCGCCAAACAACGCAAATTTGCGCAGAAACGCCAGATCGGTTTTGTCTCCAATTGTCAGCGTCCCGTCCGCAATCCACTCCCTCCGCAATCGCGCCACTTCTCGATACCGCATCACCTTGATCGGATCGCTAGGCACCCCGTGAATCCACGTATCGCCGATTTCGTCCACCACCACGGGCATTTGGTCGCGATAGGGATAAACGGCGTTCGCGATCTCGCTCAAGTTTGAAGCCGTAATCACTGCGCCCGGAAACTCTTTCCGCAGATCGGCGTAAATCTTGCGAATCTCCTCCATTGAATGAGGTCCCGCGTTGTCATCCGCCATCTCAATTGCGATCGCCAGATCCGACCCGGGGATGCGCACGACACCTCCGTAGCCCTTATGCTGATACATCACGATCAGCGTCGCGCCGTTGCCATCTTTCCACACAAACAACGCGGGCACGTCCGGAGGAGTGCTGGCCGAGTTCACGCCGATATGTAGGAACCGGACTCCATTCTCCGCCAGCGG